>Ga0265325_10000499_pt1 | contig 28359 bp, 22 predicted proteins | sample 41420metaG_FD_202090 | JGI IMG/M metagenome (GOLD analysis project Ga0265325, IMG submission 202090) | Rhizosphere microbial communities from Carex aquatilis grown in University of Washington, Seatle, WA, United States - 4-14-20 metaG | ecosystem: Host-associated > Plants > Roots > Rhizosphere... | reverse complement strand
CGTCTAGCCGACATGTGGCTGCGCCCGCGCGTTGAGAATCTCAACATCGATCGAGATTGGTGGGTGTACGCGCACCACCGCGCTGAAACGCGTTTCAGCATTTTCTACGCGGGGCTCAATTTGTTTTACCTGGTGTTGGCGGGGGTTGGAATTCTGCTTCGGCCGCGCTTTTGGAAGTCGCTGCTGGCATACATGCTGTTGCGGAGCGCGTTATTGCTTACCGTGGAGGCACCCGAAACGCGCTATACGATCGAGTGCTTCCCGATGCTGTTTGTATTTGCAGGGATTGGGTTTTATTGGGTAATCGTGCGGGTCTGCTTGTCGGTCTTGAAAGTGAAAGCATCGGACGGCAATGGCTGATTGACCTTGAGGTTCATGTATTGGCAGGTTCGCGTCTGGCCCTGACCCTGGTCAATCAATTGACGCACGCTTACGCCGCGATCACTGTCCATCCATAGCGTGACTTTTGGAATATTTTTCCGTACCACCGGATCTTTTGCGGTCATCTCCAACTTGTCGGTGGTGATGCCATCGATCTTTTCCGTGCCCAGGTACTTGATGTTCCACTTATCTTCTAATTCTTTGCCGCTGGCGCCAAAGCCGAGCATAAACCACTTCTGGTATTCGCTGAACTTGGTCAGGACGGTTACCTGGTTCACCTTCTGTTCGTAGAGCTTGATAGTTCCCCCGGAGCTGACCACGACTTTAGGAACCGGGCGGCCATTGACCTCGTTGATGTGGGCCGCCATTTGGGAGTTTTTCGGATCGCGCTTGTAGTAGACGGTGCCTTTTTGTACATCCTTGTCGTATATCGGCTCGGTAGTCACGGTATCGAACTTGAATTCGGCGGAGGTAGTGCGAAAATTGGCAGACGCCGTGTCGAGTTTGCGCAGCACGGTCTGCAGATCATCTGCCGCAAAGACAGTGCGCGCGGACGCCATGGCCGACACAAGTGCAGCGGCAAGGATTATTTTTTTTGAAAGCATCATTCTCATAACCTGATTCGATGTAACGTTTTTCGCGGCGATACGAAGTGTGCGATGACTAGCGATGAGCCCAGACCTTCCATTCCAGGTTTCCCTGCTCGTCGGTCAAAGTCTCCCAGCGCTCTACGAACACCGCGTCGCCGGTTACCGGCAATATAGCCTGACGAAGAGAGTGTTTTACTTCCGCTGCGGTTGCATGTGGGGGTAAATTTACATCCGCCGCCGACACCACGATCACCATTCCTCGTTCACCATCGCCTGTTACCTGGATGGGATGCGCGAGGGCGGTTACCGGAACCGGCTTGTCGCCGTAATGCCAAAGCTGCGGAGTAATGAAGATGAACAACAGAATCAGCGTCACCTTCACGTCGTAATGGAAACTGCCGCGCCGGTAGGTCCAATAAAAATAACTCTTCACAACTTCGCCGACGTTGCGCCTCGGCTTGGCGGCAACAGTGCTACTGCCGGATGATTCCATCACAACTCCTTCGTAATCCGATCTGCTCCGCCCATATAAGGTTGCAGTGCTTTCGGAATAAGCACTGTGCCGTCGGCCTGCTGATAGTTCTCAAGAATCGCAAGCCAGGTGCGGCCCACGGCCAGGCCGCTGCCGTTTAAGGTGTGAACAAATTCCGGCTTGGCTTTTGCGCCTCCCGGTCTGTAGCGGATGTTTGCCCGTCGAGCCTGGAACGCGTCGAAATTGGAGCAGGACGAAATCTCCCGGTACAGTTTCTGGCCAGGCAGCCATACTTCAAGGTCGAACGTCTTTGCGGATGAAAACCCAGTGTCGCCCGTGCAAAGCAGCATCCGCCGGTAAGGCAGATCCAGAGCTTCGAGGATCTCCTCGGCATGACGGGTCAGCAGTTCATGCTGCGCATCTGATTCTTCCGGGCGCACGAATTTGACCAGCTCAACTTTCTGGAACTGGTGCTGCCGGATGATGCCGCGCGTGTCTTTACCTGCCGCGCCGGCCTCTGCGCGGAAACATGGCGTGTAGGCCGTTAACGAGATCGGGAGCCGAGCTTCGTCCAGAATCTCATCGCGATAAAGATTCGTCACCGGCACTTCAGCGGTCGGGATCAGCCAGTGGTCGTTGTCTTTGAACTCGCCTCGTGCAACAGCTTCAGCATCCGCATCGGAGCAACGGAAAAGGTCTTCAGCGAACTTGGGCAACTGTCCGGTGCCGAACAGCGATTTTGAATTGACCATGAACGGCGGAAGCACTTCGGTATAGCCGTGCTTGCTTGTATGCAGGTCAAGCATAAAGCTGATGAGGGCTCGCTCAAGCCGCGCACCCGCGCCCATGTAGACCGCAAAGCGCGCGCCTGAGAGCTTGGCCGCCCGTTCCTGATCGAGAATGCCAAGTGCTTCGCCGATCTCCCAGTGCGGCTTGGGCTCGAAATCGAAACTGCGAATTTCGCCCCACGTCTTCACCGCTTTGTTGTCAGCTTCTGAAAGGCCTGTTGGAACCTCGTCGCGCGTCAGGTTCGGAATACTTGAGAGTGCCAGGCGCATCTGCTCGTCGAAAGCCGCGGCGGCCTTGTCCAACTCGTCGAGCTGCTCCTTGAGTGCGCGAGTCTCATCCATTACCGCGGTGGCATCCTGGCCGGCCTTTTTCAGGGCACCAACCTGCTGGCTGAGCTCGTTACGGCGGGCTTTCAAGCGTTCTGAAGTGGTAATGGCTTCGCGGCGGCTCTGGTCAAGAGCGCGAAAATCTCCCAGCAAAGCAACAGGATCGGCGCCGCGCGCACGTAGCTTGGCCTCAACAAGTTCCAGGTTGGAACGAACAAATCCCAAATCAAGCATTCTATTACCAGTTTACAAGACGGAAATCATCACTTAGTTAATTCCGGTGCATTGGCTTAATGAAGTGACGGCCGCTTTCGCTCGGAATCCTTTGGCGATTCGGCAAGTCACTTGGATATCGACACCTTGTTCTCATCGCTGACGGGGCCTGACTCAGTCTGCTCCTTCCAGCCGGGCAGATTCTGGTCGCCGGTGATCAGGCGAGCGCCTCGAGTGAACGTGAAATATGTCCAGATCCACGCGGCGAAAACGGCAATGCGATTGCGGAAGCCGATGAGGAAGAAGATGTGCACCGTAAGCCAGGTGACCCATGCAGGGAACCCGCTCATGTGGGCCTTGAAGGGCCACTCCACCTTGGCCACAGCAGACATGCGTCCGATGGTCGCCATATCGCCCTTGTCAAAGTAATGGAAGGGAGGCCGACGAGCGCCTTTCAAATCGGCAGCAATCATTTTGCCCACATGGTCGCCCATCTGCATGGCAGGTTGGGCCACGCCGGGAACCTGGTGACCGTCCTGCTCAAAATGAGCCAGGTCGCCGAGGATGAACACCTCAGGCAGCCCCGGCGGGTTAAGCCGGTCGTCAACGATTACGCAGCTGCGCTTATCGAGCGGTGCGCCCAGCATCTTGCCCAGCGGGGACGCCTGCACGCCCGCTGCCCACAGCGTTACCGCCGCCTCAATGCGCACCGGGCTTCCGCCGCCGTCGTTGCCAGCTCCTTTTGCAAGAGAGGCTTCAACGTAGCCAGGCCCCATGCCCGTGACCTGCGTGCCGGTGTGCACTTCAACGCCCAACTCACGCAGCGAGGCTTCAGCTTTCGCAGAAAGGTCCGGCGGATAGGCGGCCAGCACGCGCGGGGAGCCTTCAAGCAGCCGCACGCGCGACTTGGTGGGGTCGATGTGTCGGAAGTCATGCCGCATGTAGAGCTGCGCAATGTCAGAGATGGCACCGGCAAGTTCCACGCCCGTGGGACCGCCGCCAACTACGACGAAATTCAGTGGCGGATGCCAGCCATGCTCCAGCATCTGGCGCTCTGCCAGCTCAAAGGCGAGCAGCACGCGGCGGCGTATCTCGGTCGCGTCCTCAATGGTCTTCAGGCCCGGCGCGAGAGTCTTCCACTCGGGGTGCGCAAAGTAGGAGTGCGTAGCGCCGGTGGCGATGACCAGGTAGTCGTAAGTGATTTGCGACCCGCTGCCGAGCGACACTAGGCGGGTGGAGACATCAATATTCACCACCTCATCCATCAGAACTTCGGTGTTCCGTTGGCGGCGCAAAATAGTGCGGATGGGCTGAGCGATGTCAGCCGGCGACAGAACGGCCAGCGCGACCTGGTAGAGCAAAGGCTGAAAAGTGTGGTGGTTGCGGCGGTCGATTACGGTTACGTCCACTGGAAGATGGCGAAGACTTAACGCAGCATGGAGGCCTCCAAAGCCGCCGCCGATGATGACGACGCGGGGGCGGGCAGGCGCGGGAGCCATTGGCCGATGCTCAGCAGCCTTCGGGGAAACGGGGATCGTCGGTTCTCTCACGTATTGCGCCTCCACCTTGTAGATGCGCCGGGGTCGCCGCCGGTCACAGAGCCTTTTGCCCCGGAGCATGGCTGGAGTCTTAGAGATAGCACCCAGACCCGTGTGCGATAGCATTCACCTATGATTGCGGGCGCTTCCCTGGGTTGGTGGGTTGGATTTCATGTGGCGGTTGTGGCGCTGCTGGTGGCGGACTGGTTCATGCCTGGGCGTCGCAACGAGAGCAAGCACATGCACGCCTTTGCCTGGATCGGCACCGGCGTAATGGTGCTGGCCGCAGCAACTTTTGGCTGCTGGGTAGCCTACGCGCACGGGCGGCAAGCAGCACTGGAATTTGCAGCGGGCTACACGGTCGAAACTTCGCTCAGCATCGATAACCTTTTTATTTTCATGGTGTTGTTTCAAGGGTTCCGTATCGGCGTGCGGCGGCAACACCGTGCGCTGTTGTGGGGAGTAGCGGGGGCGGTGGTGCTGCGCGGCGTGTTTATTGCATTAGGCGTCTCACTCTTACAGCGGTTCGAGTGGATCACCTACGTTTTCGGTGCTTTCCTGCTTTATGCTGCTTTCCGGCTCTTTGCGGGAAGTTCCGCCAAGTCTGCCATTCCGGAATGGATCCGCAAGATGCAGCCGGCGAAGGGTTCTCTGCTGCCGGTGATCCTTGCCGTCGAATTCACCGATGTAATCTTCGCTACCGATTCGATACCAGCGGTTCTGGCCGTGACGCATAATCCGTTTGTGGCCTACACGTCGAACATTGCTGCAGTGCTGGGCTTGCGCTCACTCTATTTCGCGCTGGCCGGGCTGCTTGACCGCATCAAGTACCTGCATTACGGTCTGGGCGCGCTGCTGGCCTTTATCGCAATCAAAATGCTGGGCGTGCGCTGGTTTGATATTCCTATCACGATCTCGCTCGTGGTTATCGGCGTGATCCTTGCTGTGTGCGCGGTGGCGTCGGCTCTGAATACAGGGATGAGGGATCAGGGAACAGGGATCAGCAAGTAAATGCCGCCGCGATCGTTGGTGCAACGCTAGCGAATCGCTGTCGTATGGATACAAACAAATCTCGTGATTCTGAATAAACTAGCACTTTGATGCGTTGCGCTATGATGGTTGCCGACGAGCCCCTGATCCCCACGGGCCCGGTGAAATCAGGAGCTTATGCAATCTATCTCACGGCGCAAGTTCGTCGCCCTGACTGCGACGGGAATAGCCGCCGCGCCCCTTGCCTCGATGGCACGTTCGATTGGCGGCGCGGTTACCGCACAGGATGTCGTCGATCGCATAAAGATGAACATCGGTGTCGAGTGGAAAACGGAAACGGTGGACACGTTCAAGGTTGGTGATCCCTCAACAAACGTGACCGGCATTGCAGTTACGGCTCTGGCAACCTTGAGCGTTATTGATCGTGCAGTCAAGGCGGGCGCGAATCTGATCATAACCAGCGAGCCGACATTTTTCAGCAGAGCTGACTCGTCAACGCCACCTGTCAGGCGTGGTTTTGGGCCAGCGGGCGCAGCGCCTGCGCCAGAGACGCCGCCACCTGCCGATCCGGTTTTTTCTGCCAAGGACGACTTCATCAGGAAGCACAAACTCGTTGTGTTTCGGTTGAGCGATCACTGGCGCTTGCGAACACCCGATCCGTTTGCGCAGGGACTCGCGGAGACTCTCGGCTGGTCGAAGGCTGCTGCGGGTGACCCGGGGCATATCTCGATTTCGGAGATGTCGCTTGATGCGCTGGTTGCTCATGTAAAGAGATCGCTGAATGCCCGGGGAGGCATGCGCATTGTGGGCGATCCAAAGCAGCGCATCAATAAAGTTGCGTTCCTGCCGGGATCAACGCCAATTCAGGCATCCATTGCGACACTTCCCGGCGTTGACACGATTGTGGCGGGCGAAGTGCGCGAGTGGGAGACAGTGGAGTATGTCCGCGACACCGTAGCGCTGGGCGGAAAGAAATCGCTGATCCTGGTGGGAAGGGTAGTCTCTGAAGATCCGGGGATGCAGGTCTGCGCGCAGTGGTTAAAGAAGATTGTTCCTGAGGTCGCCTCAATTTGGGTATCCGCAGGTGATCCATATTGGAGGCCGACGGCATGAGCACATTGACCGCAGGAGAAATTGTTGCGCGCGTTAAGTCGAATCTCGGATTTCCGTGGCGTGAATCTACCTACCGCGACACTTTCAAGTTCGGAGGTCCCGACACTGTGGTGAATGGGATCGCAACGACCATGTTCTGCTCCTATGACGCCATCAGGCGCGCCGTTGAAGCAGGTTGCAACATGATCGTTCCGCACGAAGACACCTATTGGAACGACCGCGACGACGTGAGCATTGTGAGCGGTGACCCCGCATACAAGCTGAAAGTGGATTACATGCGCGAGCACGACGTTGTTGTGTTTCGTATTCACGATCACATGCACGCGCAAAAGCCTGACTTCGTCCGGGTTGGTCTGGTGCGCGCGCTGGGGCTCGATAGCAAGCTTGAAACTGCGCCGCAATCGCAACACTTTACGCTGCCGGAGACGACGCTTGGCGAACTGGCCGCGAGATTTCAGCAGCGGCTTGGGGATAAAGCGATCAGAGTCGTAGGCGACCCCGCGGCGAAGGTGAGCAAGCTGCAAGTGGGTGTGGGATACGCGACTCCGCCCATCAACGCGCCCGATGTAGATGTGGTGGTGAGCGGGGAAGGGCAGGAAACAGATGGTTTTCTTGACAGCCCTGAATATGTTTTGGACGCCGCGACTCTGGGGATCCCGAAGGGCTGGATCATGCTCGGCCACTCGGTATCAGAAGAGCAGGGAATGCTTGAAATGGCACAGTGGATCAAGTCGTTCACACCCGAGGTTCCTGTCCAACTGGTAAGAACCGGTGAGCCTTTCTGGGTGCCGAAATAAAGCATTCCAATAATTCCACAAGAGAATTTCCGTCAGGAGTGAACAGATGCGTTACTGCTTGAGTTTGTCTGCCGTGGTGCTTTGCGCGCTTTTTGCAGCCGGTGAAAATGTCGCGGTCGCGCAGTCTTCGTCGATTCCGGCGCCGGTTACGTTCACTGCCGATCAGGATCATCAAAACATGATGGATCAACTTGGTATCAAGGCGCTTCGGCCGGGTCCGAGTGGAAACGAGAAAGACGCCAATCATGCGAACTATGACGAGTCAAAAGCCAATCCATTTCCTGACGCACCCGACCCGCTGACTTTGCAGAGCGGCCAGAAGGTGACCACGCCGGCGATTTGGCGAGACAAGCGGCGGCCTGAGCTCATTGAGCTGTTTTCGAAATATGTGTACGGCCGAGTGCCTGCCGATACCCCGAAGGTGACGTGGACAGTGACGGCAGTCGATCACGAAATGATTGGGATGACGCCGGTGATAGTGAAGGATCTCGTCGGACAGGTTGATAACTCGTCCTATCCTGCGATCGACGTCAAAATTCATATGACACTCGTAACGCCGGCGGCCGCAAAAGGGCCCGTGCCAGTGCTGATGATGTTTGGCAGAGCGGGGTTCCCAAGTCCTAATGAGCCTTCGCAGGAGGAGCTGGATCGCATCAACAAAGCGTGGAAGGATGCGGTTGTGCAGCAGGATCCTTCATTGAAGGACGTGATTGCAGCGCATCCCGCATGGCAGCCGATTAAGGCGACACCTTTTCAATTTCCGCAGATGAATGCCGACGGTGATCCGCCGAACAATTGGCAGTTGGTGAGAGCAGGATGGGGTTTTGCTTTGTTTGATCCCGCCAGTGTGCAGGCCGATAACGGAGCAGGCATCACACGCGGCATCATTGGCCTGGTGAATAAAGGCCAGCCGCGCAAGCCTGAAGACTGGGGTGCACTGCGAGCGTGGGCATGGGGCGCTGGCCGAGGGCTGGACTATCTTGAAACGGACCCCGCGGTGGACGCAAAGCATGTGGGCATTGAAGGAGTGTCGCGCTACGGCAAGGCTGCGCTGGTGACGATGGCTTTCGATGAGCGATTTGCGATGGTGCTGGTGGGCTCGTCGGGCAAAGGCGGCGCGACTCTGCTTCGCAGGAATTGGGGCGAGGCAGTGGAGAGCCTGACCGGCGGCGAGTACTATTGGATGGCCGGCAACTTTATCAAGTACGGCGCTTCGCAGGCGACGTTCGGAAGCTCAACCCCCGGCGACATTCCAGCGGACTCGAACGAACTGATCGCGTTGTGTGCGCCTCGTTTGACCTTCATCAGTTACGGCGTTCCAGAAAAGGGCGATGCGAAGTGGCTGGACCATGAAGGCAGCTTTATGGCCACCGTCGACGCGAGTCGAGTATTTGCGTTATCGGGCGCCAAAGGGCTGGAGGATTTGGGCGATTACCACACGGCCAAGATGCCGCCCGTCAATCAGGGACTGCTCGACGGACAGTTGGCTTGGCGGCAGCATGACGGCGGCCATACGGACGCGCCGAACATGAAGTGGTTCATTCAATGGGCCGACAAATTCATCGGTCATAACGCTGCGCAATAACGTCTGCGGGCAGTGAGCGTCGAATGCGGCTGTCTCACTTCTTCAGCTTTGACTCGAGTCGTGGAACGTAAAGCGTCTGCGTCGCCGGCTCTAACTGGCGCGCCTGCGTAAGTGCAATCTGCCACGCTTTGTGCGCTTCGTCTCTGCGGCCATTGGCGGCGAGTGCGTCGCCAAGCGCAGTTTGATTTGTCAGCCGATCCGGGTCCATGGCAACGGCTTCCTGCGCCAGTTGCAATGCGTACGCTGCGTCATGTTTGCGTATTGCCCACGAGGACATCTGTGTTCGAGCTTGTGCGGCGGCCTGGCGCATGTCGAAATGGCCGCGGAAGATCATGACTCCGTAATCGATGACCTCGTCCGGCTTCATTGACTCGAAAGCGCGGTAGGGATTCAGCGAGGCATCGGAGGTTTCGCATGCGACCATATTCGACGCACTCAGCAAAATCGTGCCGTTGATCTCAGGCGGAATAATCTCCGGTTCACCACCCCAGCTTGTGCCGGCGTTGGGCAAATGGTGGCAGCGTATTCCGTATGTTTCAGGCTTGATGATGGGATGGACGAAGTAGGCGAACCAGCACTCCTCATTCGGGTGCCGGTCTTGCCATTTTTTTACTTCGAAGAGCTGCTGTCCCCACTCGATGTTTGCGTCGCTCAGCAGCATGGGCAATTTGGTGGGGCCGCCGAAAGCCTCGTTGGCGTATGCCATGAAGTTGGGATAGATGGCCATGGACGAAATCACGTGTGCGGCTACGAGCACCAGACATGCGATGAGCCAGCGGCGGCTTGACGCAGCAAGCGCGACAGCGCCGGCCCCGGCGAGAATGAATAGATAAGCGTAGAAGGGCAGCAGGTGGCGCGAACCAATGTTCATGCCGAACACAATCGCGGTGAGAAAGTAAACGAGCGCTGGCACGAGCACGAAGACCAGTTCGCGTCCGAGCTTGAGCTTGCGCATGGCTGCGGCGAATACGACAACGATTGTGAGCGCCAGCAGGCCGAGCGTGGTTTTGATTGCGAAGACTGAAGGAAAGTACCACCACACGCCATGCGGCCAATTTCTGCCGAAAATAAACGTGGGATAGTGGTCGGCCATGCGGCGCACGTCGACCATGCCGATGAGGTAAGACTCAGGCAGCATGTGCATTCGGCCCACCGCGTTGACCACTGCGGCATTGAACGCGCCGACCGGTGCAACCCAATCGGCAAGTGTGGTGCTCATTTTGAGCGGCGCAGGACGAGCGGCATAGCGGAAACCGTAGAAACTCCACAACACCAGCACACCAATGATGGCGATGACGCAGAAGGCTCCGCCCAGTCGCAGTGCGGCGCGCGCGCGCGTGCCCTTTGGCGCTACCGCAACTTCATACCCAATGAGCAACAGCATCATGGGCGCAAACAAAATGCCGGAGTGCTTGGTGGCCAGCAACAATCCCGCAACGATTGCGGCGACAAACAGCCGCGTCCACGTAGGCTGCTTGACGTAGCGATAGAAACACCATGTAGCGGCGACAAAAAAGAGCGAAATGCCGATGTCCGTCGTGACTAGCGCGGCGTTGCCAAGTATGTTGGGATCGAATACGACGAGCACAAGCGCAGCCAGGCCGGCCCAGTCGCCAAAGCACTCGCGCGCCATGAGAAACACGACCAGTGCAAGCAACGGTACCAAGATTCCGGCGGCAAGGCGCATTTGAAATACGAGTTGATTGCGGTCGCCGTCGTTGCGTGCAATAAACTCGCCGCCATCGACGTAGGCTTCAGTCTTGAACGAGCGGTTTTTATTTTCAGGAACCCAAAGATTTCGGCCAATTGTGGGCAAAGCAGCCAGGAACTTAACCAGCGGCGGATGCTCGGGGTTCAGGCCGTAATCGCCGGTGTGCAGCATCATGTAGCTCGCGAACATGTGGTTGCCTTCATCGAATACGAGCGACTCGCGATGAATGACCAGCACGGTCAGAAGCGATTGCACGGCAATCAGCGCAACTACGGTTCCCCAGAGAACACGGCCGGATATCTTGGGCACGATTTTTTACCTTTCCCGATACAAGTCGTCATCATACAAGCCGACGTGGGGCAGTTGGCCACATGTAACCGCAGTTGAATTTCGCGGATCCATTTCACGATGCTCGTCTTCGATTTCCATTGAACATTGTCTCTCGGTGCTGATAGTCTCCGATAGCTTCCTAACTCCCCGAAACAAACGAACTGAAAGAGCAAGGAATCCGACCATGTGTGGAATTGTGGCTGTTTATTCGCGCCGCGAGCCTATTGCCGCGGCTACGCTCGAACGCGCAACCAAGTCGCTTTGGCATCGCGGACCTGACAGCCAGCGCCAATGGATAAGCCGCGATCACCGTGTCGGCCTGGGGCATGCGCGACTGAGCATTATCGATCTGTCCACGGGCGATCAGCCAATTGCTTCCGAAGACAATCGAACGCACATTGTTGCAAACGGGGAGTTTTACAGCTACGAGGCGATTCAGCGGGAGCTTGAGTCGCGCGGCCATCGGCTTCGCACTCGGTCTGACAGTGAGATTGCGCTGCACCTGTGGGAAGAGCTGGGACCTCAATGTCTGCATCAACTGCGGGGCGAGTTTGCGTTCGTAATTTGGGATGACAAACAGCGATGCTTGTTTGCCGCGCGCGACCGTTTTGGCATCAAGCCACTTTTTTACGCGTGGCACATGGACACGTTGTACATCGCCTCAGAAGTGAAAGCGCTCTTCGCCGCCGGCGTGCCTTCACGATGGGATCATGAGGGCGTTTATCAATCGGTGAGCTTCGGTGGCCACCAGATGCGCACGCTCTATGACGGCGTTTACCAGGTGCCGCCGGGGCACTACCTGATTGCCACCGACAAGCATGTGCAGATTTCGCAGTATTGGGACTTCAACTATCCGACTGCCGGCAATTCTGCGCCCAGGCGTTCGGACGCGGACTATATTGCTGAGTTCCGGCACGAACTTGAGGAAGCTGTTCGTATCCGCCTGCGTGCCGATGTTCCGGTGGGAGTTTACCTGAGCGGCGGCCTCGACTCATGCGCAGTCATTGGCCTTGCCGCGCGGCACCATCCGGAACCAATACGCGCCTTCACGCTCACATTTGACGATGTGGCATATGACGAAGGGCCGATTGCACGCGAGATGGCTGAGCGGGCCGGCGCTGAGTTTCGCACTATTCCTATCAACCAGCAGCGGCTCGCCGAATCTTTTGGCGATGCGATTTTGCAGAGTGAAACGCTGTGCGTGAATGCACACGGCGTAGCGAAGTTTCTGCTCAGCAAGGCAGTGCGCGATGCCGGATATAAAGTCGTAATCACTGGTGAAGGCTCGGACGAAATACTGGGTGGCTATGCACACTTCCGTCGCGACATGCTGCTCTACAATCGCGAAGGCCAGGACCCGGCGGAGATTGAAAACCTGCTCAAGTGGCTTAACGAGCACAACACGGTCTCGCGCGGATTATTGCTGCCTGACGGTGATGTTGGCGACCTGGAAGGCGTTCGCCGCGTACTTGGCTATGTGCCCTCGTGGATGGAGACGTTCTCGTCGCGCGGCGTGAAGATGCAGCAGTTGCTTTCAGAGGATTTTGGATGCAGATTCCGCGAACGGGAGAGCTATCGCCAGCTGCTTTCAGATATTGATATTCCAGGCCAGCTCAAGGGGCGCGATCCGCTCAACCAGTCATTGTATTTGTGGGGCAAGTCAGTGCTCTCCGGTTACATCCTGACCATGCTTGGCGACCGCATGGAGATGGGACATTCGATTGAGGGCCGCGTTCCGTTTCTCGATCATCACGTAGTAGAGTGCATCTGTTCGCAGCCGATCAATATGAAAATTCGCGGCATGACAGAGAAGTACGTACTTCGTGAAGCGGTGCGCGACGTGATTACCGATACCGTGTACCGCAGGCAGAAGCATCCCTTCCTTAGTCCGCCGGCGACGCTCAATCCCGACGAGACGTTCAATGTCTACGTGCAGGACACGCTGCGCGGCCCGGTGTTGAAGTCGATGCCGTTCTTCAATCAGAGCAAGGTGGTATCACTGCTTGATCGATTGCAGGGAATGGATGTGGGAGAGAGAACGGCATGGGACCAGATATTGATGCCGATTGTAAGTATGTGCGTTCTGCACGAAGGATTTGGATTGGGAGCGTGAAGTTCGCACGCGGTAGAGATTGCCCAACGGCCTTACTATCCCAGGTCCGAGGCTCCGGACCTGGGGCACCCTAATTGACTGCCTATGCGAAGGCGAGATTGATGTTATCGATGGCTTCGTCGATTTCGGCGTTTTTTTTGAAGCCGATGGTGACACAATCCACACCGGCATCGCGGAAGGCAAAGCGTACGGCCTTCTGACGGTCTTCGTGGTTGAAGACGCCCTCGCCAATGAGCTTCATGCTGATGACGCCCATGCCTTCCTTCTTCACCTGATTTACGTGCGACACAACTTCAGTCACGTTGCCGAGATCGGGCCCGTCATGATTCTCGGCATCCATGCGAGTGCCCTTATGATTCATGCGGATCATCGCGATCTGTAGCCAATCGGTGCCGGGCACCTGGCGAAGCGCAGGCAGGCCGTGAACTGAAGCGCCGTGGCTCTTGATGGTCTGCTTGTGCTCGCATTCGAGAATGGCGTCCTGCCAGTTGCGCGTGTCTTTAACCCATGTGCCGGAGTGCTGCCAGTGCAGAAGCATGATGTCGAAGTAGTCAGTGTCAGAGTTTTTGCGCATCTCGTCAAAGCGCGTCATGGGATTGACGCCTTCGTCGGTCGTGACCTTGGTCATGATCTGATATTTTTCGCGCGGAATGCCTTTGAGTGCTTTGCCCAGCATTTGCGGCGAAGCGCCGTAGGACTCCGATGTCTCAAAGAAGCGGATGCCGCGATCGTATGCATAACGCACCAGCTTGGTGAAGCCCTCTTGCCCAAGTTGCTGCTGCACGCGGCCATTGTAGGTACCGGTGCCGAAGGCGAGGCGCGTGACTTTCATGTTGGAACGGCCCAGCGTTACGATATCGGTTGCGGTTTTGTGTTCGGCCATTAACGGCATGGCGCCGGCAAGCGCGCCTGCGGCTACGCCGGCTTTTAAAAAACTGCGACGAGATAGCATAGTCATGGGAGCCTCCAGGGATAGACCGCGGTCCGAGAACAGTTTAAGCAAATGCGAGGTTGATGTTTTCAATCGCTTCGTCGACTTCAGCCGGGCTCTTGGTGCCTACGGTGACGCAATCAACGCCCGCGTTGCGGAAAGCAAAGCGCATGGCAGCTTTGCGATCATCGCGGCTATTTGAAAATGCACCGGCTCCCACGAGCTTCATGCTGATAACACCTTTGCCGTTCTTGCGGGCTTCCTGCACATGCTGCACTACTTCAGGCACGTTGCCGGTGTCAAAGAAGTCGCGGCCATCGGAATCCATGATGGTGCCTTTGTGGTTCATGCGGATCATACCGACCTGGAGCCATTTCGCGCTGGGCAAAGCGCGGAGCGCAGGCAGTCCATGGACGGACGCGCCGTGCGTGCGAACGGCCTGTTTGTGTTCCGCTTCGAGAATCACATCCTGCCACTCGGTCGTTTGCGAGGGCCAGTTGGGACTGCGCTGAATGTGAAGCAGCATGATGTCGAAGTAGTCGGTCTGCGCAATCTTGCGCAGGTAATCAATCTTCTGCTTGGGGTTCTGGCCGTCGCCGGTGGTCACCTTGGTCATCAGCCGGTAGTTCTCGCGCGGAATTCCTTTGAGCGCGATGCCAAGCATTTCATGCATGCCGGGATAGGACTCAGCACTCTCAAAAAAACGAATACCCTGATCATAGGCATGACGCACGAGCTTTGTGAATCCGTCCTGGCCAAGCTGACGCTGCACCTGTCCATTATTGGTGCCGGTGCCGAAGGCGAGACGCGTGACTTTCATGCCGGAATTGCCCAGCGTAACCCAGTCAGTTGCTTTGCTGCTCTCAGCCAGCAGCGGCAGTGCGCCTACGCTTGCGAGTGAGCCTGCCGCGAGACCGGACTTAAGAAAATGCCGTCTGGAAATGTGCTTCATTGTTCACCCGTGGCTTGGCCAAGGGGCGGGCCAATTGGCGGAAGATTATCACACTCCGCTCTCCGCCTGCATCAATCAAGCCAAACTTCTGAAGCGATTAGAGTTCGGTATGGTGCCAACTGCCGAATGATAGCCTCGAAAGAGTGATGAAGGCCTCTGGGGTTGAGTTTGTCGTAATGGGTGCTGGGGTTGCCGGGCTCCGCGCCGCTGTGGAACTGGCTCGGCATGGCGATGTGCTGGTAGTGACCAAGGAATCGCTGAATGAATCGAATACCCACTACGCGCAGGGCGGGATCGCCGTAGCTATGGAAGGCGATGAGGATGTCTCGCTGCATCTTGAAGACACAATCAAGGCAGGCGATGGACTGGTGTATCGGCCGGCGGCAGAAGCGCTGGTTTCTGAAGGACCGTTCCGCGTAGCCGAACTGATTGAGTGGGGCGCGAAATTCGATCGCGAAGGTAATTCGCCTGCAGGTGAACTGTTGCGTACGCGTGAAGGCGCACACTCCCTTCCGCGCATTTTGCATGCAAGCGGCGACGCCACGGGCGCTGAGATCAGCCGGTCGCTGGTTGCGTTTGCCAGCGTACAAAAACGCATTCATTTTGCCGAGTGGACCATGGTGACGAAACTGGTGACTAAGGGCGGTCGAGTTGTGGGCGTGGATCTTGCACCCGCGAGGGGAGATGCTCTCGCAAAGCCAGATGCGCAGACGAAGCATGCGCGCATCGCCGCGCGAGCCGTACTGATTGCCGCAGGCGGCGCCGGACAGGTTTATTCAGACACTACGAATCCCGCGGTAGCCACCGGCGACGGCATTGCTCTGGCGGAGAGGGCCGGAGCGCATCTGGCTGACATGGAGTTCTATCAGTTTCACCCGACGGCTTTTTTTTATCCCGGGGCTCCGCGATTTCTGTTGTCTGAGGCGCTGCGCGGCGAAGGCGCATACCTGATCAACGACAAGGGTGAGCGATTCATGGAGCGATACCATCCGCTGCTTGAACTGGCTCCGCGCGATGTAGTGGCACGTGCCATTGCGCGTGAGAGCATGTGCGAAAGCGGGGTGGCGCGGGCAGTTTACCTGGACATGCGCCACGTAAAGAACATCGATGTGCATGCGCGCTTTCCAGGGATCAGTGCCTTCCTCGTGAATTATTCGCTCGACTTGGCGCGCGACCCAATCCCCGTGCGTCCAGCCGCGCATTATTTGATGGGCGGCATCAAGACGGACCTTACCGGGCGCACTAATCTCGCCGGGCTCTACGCTGCGGGCGAGGCTGCGTGCACGGGAGTGCACGGCGCGAATCGCCTCGCATCGAACTCGCTGCTTGAAGGGCTGGTGTTTGGCGCGCGTGCTGCGCAGTCAATGCTGGCAGATGATTTGCCGCTTGAGACGATCGAAGACGCCAGGTACGCGCCAGAAGAACTGAGCGCGACTGAAGAGGGGCAGGTTGAAGCTGTGATTGCCGAGCTGCAGCAGATGATGTGGGCCAACGCTGGATTGCTGCGCAATGCGGCGGCATTGCGGCGAGGACTGGATGCGCAGAAAAGCTGTGCAGCGGCGCTGCTGGAATTAGGGGCAAGTGGCAAAACGACTCGCAGGCTGAGTGAAGGGCACGCGCTAGCGAGGGTTGCGCATGCCATTCTGCAATCGGCGCTGGCCCGGACTGAGAGCCGTGGTGCGCATTTCCGCAGTGACTTTCCGAAGCGCGATGATGAGCACTTCAAAATGCATTCCGTACTTGGTAGCGATGGCAAGGTCGCGTTTGAAAATTGGTAGAGGGCTGCACTTGACGCCATGTCCCGGTGGGTTTAGGTTGTGATTACACGGGAAAGGAGGTTGATCCAGCCTATGAGTCTTGATTGTTCCAGTTGTACATTACGTGAGGTGACTGAGGCCTGAGGCCTTGCGTCTCTGGCACCGGGTAAGACCCAGCGGAGGGTTCTCCGTTACGGCTCTGGCATTCGCACATGAGCGCGAAGGCCCCAGTCCAATCCCAACAGATCACCGGCAGCGGCCTGAAAGCGCGAGTTTTCAGGCCGTTGCTGCGTTTGCGTACAATCTGCACGATTACAGGGGTATTTGCAGCGGATTCGAGCCCTCACACCCCCCTTGTTCGATTCCAGCACCGATTTGGAGCAGAAGTGCGCCACCGCTGAGCATCCAACTTAAGTCATCGACGCTTGACTGCACTCATGCGAACCGGCCAACCAATTGCTCAGGCGGGAGGGGCGGCTGATAGTCGCACCTAATATGATGGCTTAAAATCGGCATTAGATGAAATGTCCTTATTGCGGTTTCGGGCAGGATCGCGTGGTGGACTCGCGCGAAAGCAAAGAGGCCGACGCGATTCGGCGCCGGCGGGAGTGCGAGCGCTGCAACCGCCGCTTTACCACCTACGAGCGAATCGACGAAATCCCTTACATGGTGGTGAAAAAGGATGGCCGCCGCGAACGTTTCGACCGGCAAAAAGTGCTGAGTGGACTGCTGCGCGCTTGCGAAAAGCGGCCGGTGTCGTCTCTGCAGTTGGAAAAGATTGTGGACGCGACGGAAGCCTACCTGGTGGATGCGCCGGAGCGTGAACGGACGACGTCAGAGGTAGGCGAGCTGATCATGCAGCACCTTAAGGGTCTTGATACGGTGGCGTACATTCGCTTCGCCTCGGTGTATCGCGACTTCAAGGATGTGCGCGAGTTCAAAGAAGAGCTGGAGGGGTTGTTGGAAGGGCATCGCGGAAGCAAAGGGAAAAGATAGCCTTTAGCTGCTAGCTTCTAGCTAATCTGTACCGGTGCTTGCCGTTGCGTGTGGCGAATGATCTCATTCCTGTTCCAGTAGAAGCGTAGTTGAGAAAAGTTAGAAGCAGGTAGCTAGAGGCTAACGAAATGGCTGAGCAGAAGACGCACAAAGTTACGCTGATTCCCGGTGACGGCATTGGGCCTGAAGTTACGCAGGCGGTGGTCCGCATACTTGAGTCGAGCGGCGCGAAGTTTGACTGGGAGCGTTACGCCGCCGGCGCTGAAGCCTTTGAGATTCACGGCGAGTACATTCCCACAGAACTCTACAAATCCATTGAGCGCAATCGCGTGGCGCTCAAGGGGCCGGTGACCACGCCCATCGGCGGCGGCTTCAAGAGCATCAACGTCACGCTGCGCAAGCAGTTTGACCTGTTCGCAAATTTCAGGCCAATCAAGAATCTTCCCGGCCTACCGACGCACTGGCCTGGTGTCGATCTGATCATCGTGCGCGAAAACACTGAAGGCGAATACGTGGGATTGGAGCACGAAGTTGTGCCCGGCGTCGTCGAAAGCATCAAGGTCATCAGCGAGAAGGGTTCGACGCGCATCGCGCGATTTGCGTTTGAATATGCGCGCAAGCACGGCCGTAAAAAGATTCATTCGATACACAAGGCCAACATCATGAAAATGTCGGACGGGCTGTTTTTGCGTTGCGCGCGCAAGGTGGCCGAGGAGTATCCCGACATTATTTATGGCGAGCACCTTATCGACAACACATGCATGCAGATGGTGATGAATCCTTTTCAGTACGACACGCTGCTGCTTGAAAACTTATACGGCGATATCATGAGCGATCTTGCCGCCGGACTTGTGGGCGGGCTGGGACTGGTACCGGGCGCGAATCTCGGTGTGGAGTGTGCAATTTTTGAAGCGGTGCACGGCTCGGCACCGGACATCGCGGGCAAAGACATAGCCAATCCGACCGCGCTGCTGCAATCCGCCGTTCTGATGCTGAAGCATCTGGACGAATCTGCGGCGGCAGACAAGGTGCAGACCGCGCTTGAAAAGGTGTTCGCGGAACGCAAGGTGTTGACCCGCGATGTGGGTGGCACCGCAGGAACAAGCCAGTTTGCCGATGCCGTGCTGGCCGCGATGGGGTAACGGTCAGGGCCCCTCAAGGGCTGAAGCCTTGTTGACACTTAGATGACCTTTATGGACGTGGGCTGAAGCCCGCTAAATTCGCAATTTCCCAGGACCTAAGGCTGCCGATTCTCCGCTCAATACTCGGCCTGCCTGAAGTTGGGCCCGGTTACAAAACTGAGGCTCCTATTCCTATAGGCTTCGCGCCGCCGCCGCTGCTTTTCAGCCGCCACTCCTGTACACTGGAGTGTTCACTGCTATGAAAAACAGACAACCAATTGGCATCCTCGGTGCGACCGGAATGGTCGGCCAGCGTTACATCCAACTTCTCGAAAACCATCCGTGGTTCGAGATCACCTGGCTTGCTGCCAGCGACCGCTCCAGCGGGAAAACTTATGGTGAAGCCGCCAAATGGCGGCTCGATACTCCGCTGCCTGAGCGCATTGCCAGGATGACTGTGTCGCCAGCCGAACCGGAGGGCGCGCCGAAGGTTATTTTTGCCAGCGTGGACGCTGCTATCGCCCGCGAGATGGAGCCGAAGTTTGCCGCGGCCGGTTGCGCCGTGATTTCGAACTCGAGTGCCTTCCGCATGGCGCCCAATGTGCCGCTGGTCATTCCTGAGGTCAACTCCGATCACCTGCACCTGATCGAGGAGCAGCCGTGGCGCAAGGAGTCGGGCGGTTACATCGTCACCAATCCCAACTGCTCCACCATCGGCCTGGTGATGGGCCTCAAGCCGATTGAAGAGCGTTTTGGCATTGAGCAGATTTTTGTGACCACCATGCAAGCTGTTTCCGGCGCGGGCTACCCGGGTGTCGCGTCCATGGACATTCTCGACAACGTTGTCCCGTACATCGGCAGCGAAGAAGAGAAGATGGAAAGCGAGACGCTGAAGCTGCTGGGCGCGCTCGACGGACATGCGGTTAAGCCGTTGACCGCCGGCATGACCGCACACTGCAACCGCGTTCCGGTCATCGACGGGCACACTGAGTGCGTGTCAATCAAGCTTGGTAAGAAGCTGGGCCGCGAGGTTACGCGCGAAGACATTCTTGCTGCATGGGCTGAGTTCAATCCGCTCGGCGGCTTAAAATTGCCCTTTGCTCCCGAGCCTCCGGTTGAATGGTGCGCGCTGCCCGATCGTCCGCAGCCAAGACTGGACCGCAATCGGGGCAAGGGCATGGCGGTAACGGTGGGCAGACTTCGTCCCTGCAACCTGCTTGACTGGAAGTTTGTCCTGCTGTCGCACAACACCGTGCGCGGCGCTGCTGGAGCCACAATTCTGAACGCCGAAATGCTGGCCAGCCTGGGCAAGCTTGAGCCTGTTGCAGCAGCCGCTACGCAGGCATGACATTCCGATTTTGAGACGCGGATTCCCATCCTTGCGCACTGAATACGGCGCAAGGCTGGGACACCCGATCCGCAAGGACATTAGGAAGATTCCATGAGCTTGGTAGTGATGAAGTTCGGCGGCACGTCGGTTGAGGATCCGGCCGCCATTGGGCGTACTGCGGCCATCGTTGCCGGACGCGTAAGTATGGGCAAGCAGCCGGTGGTTGTCGTCAGCGCCATGGCCAAGGTGACCGACCAACTATTGCGTGCAGCCGCCGCAGCAGCGCAGGGTGACCGAACCGGCGCACTCGCCATCAGTTCGCGGCTGCGTTCGCGGCATCTCGACACGGCTTGTCATCTCGTCAAGGCTCCGGCGGATATAGCCGCGCTCACACGCAATATCGACGAAAAGTTCAACGCGCTTGATGAAGTGTTGCGCGGGCTAGCGGCGATTCTTGAACTCACGCCGCGTATCTCCGACCTCATCGTGAGCTATGGCGAGCGAATCTCAAGCCGCATCGTAGCTGCTGCCTTTCGCGAGCAGGGAATCGACGCCGCGCATGTTGACGCGCGCGAGGTCATCGTTACCGATTCGCAGTTCCAGAAAGCCATTCCGCAAGATGCGATCATTGAACGGCGCGCGCACGAAAAGCTGCTGCCGCTGACCGCGCAGGGCAAAGTGCCGGTGATGGGCGGATTCATTGCATCGAATGAAGCAGGCCTGACCACGACGCTTGGTCGCGGCGGATCGGACTTTACCGGCGCCTTGGTTGGCGGAGCCGTTTCCGCAGAAGCAATTGAGATATGGACTGACGTGGACGGCATTATGACTGCCGACCCGCGCATCTGTCCCGATGCGCTCCGTGTTAAAGTGATCAGCTTTGAAGAAGCGGCCGAGCTTGCCTACTTCGGCGCCAAGGTGCTGCATCCGGCCACCATTCTGCCGGCGGTGAAGAAAAATATTCCTGTGCTGGTGCTCAACAGCCGCAATGCAAGCTGCGAGGGCACGCGCATTATTTCGCTGGCGCCGCACTGCAACAGCCCCTTCAAGTCGATATCCGTAAAAAAGAAGCTGAGCATTATCGACGTGGTGGCCAGCCGCATGCTGATGACGCATGGCTACCTGCGCCAGATTTTTGAGATATTCGACAAGTACCAGTGCCCGGTAGACATGGTTTCCACGTCCGAAGTTTCCGTTTCGCTTACAGTTGACTCGAACGAGAAACTGCCGGCCATTGTTTCGGATCTGAAAAATCTGGCAGACGTAAAGCTGGAAGGCAAAAAGGCGCTGGTCTGCCTGGTCGGCGAGGATATCCGCGGCCAGCAAGGGATTGCCGCGCAGGTGTTCAACGCTGTTCGCCATGTGAACGTACGCATGATTTCGCAAGGAGCCAGCGAAATTAATATGAGCTTTATGATTGAGGAAGACGATGCGGACGAGGCGTTGCGCTCCTTGCATGCCGCGTTTTTCAAGTCGCCCGATCCGGCCATTTTTGATGTGGAAGCGAGAAAGCAGCTTTGAGCGACTAGCTGTTAGCCGGTAGCTTTGAATTTGAGCTTTCAGCTATCAGCCTTCAGCTTTTCTCCGCGCAATTGGTTGAGAAGTCGGCCAGCAAGATTCGAAGTGTCTAAAGGATGGATCAGCGGCAACACCCGTTTGATATTAACGTTGGTGCGAAATCCTTGAAATCAAATCGATGGTTTTTGAGCTAAGAGCTGAAAGCTGAGGGCTGGGAGCTAAGAAGATGCTGATTCTCGTACTTGGTAAAGGCAAAACCGGCAGTCTGGTGGCTGAAGTAGCTCGGGAACGTGGTCACTCGGTGCGCGCTCTCGACATCAACGAGAATGAGAACGCAGTTGCGCTTACTGCGCCCAATCTGGCTGGCGTAGATGTGGTCATCGACTTCACATCGCCCGAAGCGGCAGTGGGCAACATGCGCGCGGTGCTGTCGCTAGGCGGCCGCATCGTAGTGGGTACCACCGGCTGGTACTCGCACTTGAACGACATGAAGGCGCTGGCTATCAAGCGCAACGCCGGTTTGCTGTACGGCACCAATTTTTCCATCGGTGTGCAAAAGCTTTTTCGGCTTACGGCCGAGTTGGCGCAGCTTGAGGGCTACAACTTTTCCATCGACGAAACGCACCACGTCACCAAGCTGGACGCGCCTTCGGGCACGGCTGCCACGCTCAAGGAGATCATTCTTTCGGTGCGGCCTGGGATTGATGTGCGCATCAACTCGCACCGCGTAGGCGACGCCAAAGGCGAGCATATCGTCACCGCGAAGAGCGAGTACGACGTTCTGGAAATACGGCACAATGCCGACTCGAGGCGCGGTTTTGCCCAGGGTGCGGTGCGCGGGGCAGAGTGGCTGGCCGGCAAAACGGGAGCCGCCGCCAAGTCCGGCGCTTGGGAGTTCCGGGAGATCTTCCCGCAGCTTTAGGCTCCTGGCCTTCCACCGGCCCTTTCCGATCCGAAATATCCTGCCATGTTTGTCGCAGCATAGCCTGCGCGCGCCTCATGTTTTCCTCCCTGCCCACCGAGTCGCCTCAACGGTATACACTCTCATGTGGTGGAATGTGCCGGATTTTCCCGAAGGCTGTGGTGGTGTGCCGCCGGGATGCCGGATCCGCCATTTCGGGAAGGTATTGTTCCGCAAATTATTGGGAAAGGCGGAGTCTGTGAATTCAAAGTTCGGATTAATGGCAAGAGTTCTTATGGTTGCGATGGCCCTGACGGCTGTTGCGCAAGGAGAGGTGAAAATGTCTGTTTGGGGGCATAAAGACGGCAAGGACGTTCCGATCTACACATTGAAGAGCGCGCAGATCGAAGTGCGGGTAACGGCGTTGGGCGCAAAGCTGGTGAGCATCAAGACGCCGGATCGCAACGGCAAGATGGCAGACATCGTGCTCGGATACGACTCGCTCGAGGGCTATGAAAAGGATGACAAGACGCATTTTGGCAGCGTGGTGGGCCGTTATGGCAACCGCATCGCCGGCGGCAAGTTCTCCATCGACGGCAAGTCCTACCAGGTTCCGAAAAACGATGGCAACAACGCGTTGCACGGTGGCCCCAAGGGCATTGAAGCGTATGTGTGGGACTCAAAAGAGGTTCCCAACGGCGTTGAATTCACGCACGTGAGCCCCGACGGCGATATGGGCTTTCCAGGCAACCTGACTGCGAAGGTGAAGTACACGCTGGTGGGCAGCACGCTGCGGCTCGATTACTCCTCGACCAGCGACAAGGCCACCGTAATCAACGTGACCAACCACGCTTACTTCAACCTGAATGGCGATGACAATGGCACGATTCTCGATCATAAAATCGAGATCAACGCCGACAAGTACACGCCGGTAAATGCCGATCTGATTCCGACCGGCATTGCCCCGGTGGCCGGCACGCCATTTGATTTCCGCAAGCCGGAAGTGATCGGCGCGCGCATCAACGATGACAACCAGCAACTGAAGTTCGGCCGCGGTTACGACCACAACTGGGTGCTCAATGGCAATGCTGGCACGCTGCGGGTTGCGGCCATCGTTACTGATCCTGAGAGCGGCCGCAAAATGACGGTCGAGACCACGGAGCCCGGCATTCAGTTCTATACCGGCAACTTCCTGGATGGAACCTTCACGGGTCGGCACGGCATCAAGTACGGATTGCGGACGGGATTCTGCCTTGAAACGCAGCATTTTCCGGATTCGCCCAACCATCCTGATTTCCCGAGCACCGTTTTGCGTCCCGGCGTGACCCGCCACTCGACCACGTCGTTTACGTTCGGCGTTGCCAAGTAATCGATAAGCTGCAAATTAAAAGGGGGACGAGCTTCGGCTCGTCCCCTTTTTTTTGCAGGCAGAATTTGTCGGGCCTACTTTGTAGATTTGACCACCGGCGGCATCTTCAGGAATTCGCTCGGCGGCAATGCGCGCGGCACGGTGCGCGACATTAACACAGCGCCTTTGAACGGGTACACACGGTTCAGGCGCATGCCGATCGACGCACGACCCGGACCCTCCGGATCCATCACCAGCGGGCCCTCGCCCTGCAGTTCGTCGCCCACGTAGTTTTTCATCACCTTGCCATCCCACACGGCCGTCACGCGAAACCACTGGTCCAGGGGATGCAGCGCCTTGCAGTTCAGCAGCGTCAGGTTTGCGCCGCGATTGCCTGCAAAGCTGTCGAGACACCATTGCTTATCAACAATTCGGATTTCAAACAGCATGCGATTGTCGTCGTCTTTACCGGTCGCGGCATCAGTTTCCGCAATGTGAAAGAATCGCTGCGCTTCCGGGCCGTCGGCATCGGGACGGAAGATGACTTCCCACGTGAATGCCGTCGCGCCTGCCAGTGGATGCTCGGGGACGATGATGGCGTCACCGTCGCCGTGAAACTCAACAGCTTTGCCGTAGGGCGAATTGATCACCGATGGGTGGCCCAGCACTTCGGTCGGCAGGCCGCCGATCGTATCAATGCGATCGAATCGCCAGATCTTTTCCTTCGCGATCGATTTTGGGGCGCCCGCCGGTGCTTGGGTGAACGCAACCGAGGGTGACATCAGGAGGGCAAGTGCGGCGACCGAGAGGATATGTCGTTGAAGACTGGGCACGATGCGGTCATTCCTTTGATCAGGGAGTGAGCGGCAAAAGGGAAGCATTGACGCAGGAGCAATAGTAACCGCCAGAGCCAACTGCGAACAAAGCCCTGAGTTGCGATTACGTAAAGGCGGGGTTACAGTCTCGCAACTTTTCAACAATCCAGGCTTGGAGCGCGGTCGCATGCCGGTTTTCCGCAGGCTTGCACACCTCTTGCCGCAGCCCAATCACTGGACTTCGCCGTTATAAACTTGAAGATGCAATGGAAACGACAGGTTGTGGTACAGCGATAGTGACGCCTTTTCGCGCCGATGGCTCAGTGGACGAGCCGGCGCTGTGGGCGTTGGTCAATTGGCAGATTGAATCGGGCATCGATTTTCTGGTGGCCTGCGGTTCAACGGGCGAAGCCGCCACTCTGGAAGAAGACGAGTGGTTGAACACGGTGCGCATCGTGGTGGAAGCGGCAGCCGGCCGTGTTCCGGTGTGGGGTGGCTGCACGCACAACAGCACCAAAACGCTTGTTCGGCAGGCCAACCTGCTTAAGCGCGTGCCTGGGCTGAGCGCCGTGCTTTCAGCCAATCCTTATTACAACAAGCCTACGCAGGAAGGGCAGTACCAGCACTTCCTCGCGCTGGCCAAGGCCGTTGATCCGCTGCCGGTCTGCGTTTACAACGTGCCCGGCCGCACCGGCGCTAATCTTGAGCCGGAAACGGTGGCGCGGCTGGCAGCGTCTGCCAAAAATATCGAGGCCATAAAGGAAGCCAGCGGCAAAATATCGCAGTTTGTTGAACTGGCGCATATTATGCCGCGAGGGTTCAAGATTTTTTCCGGCGACGACAACCTGGCGCTGGCGGCGGTCGCCGAGGGTGCGCATGGGCTCATTAGCGTTGCGTCAAACGAAATTCCAAGAGAGTGCACTCAGATGGTGCGCGCCGCGCTGAACGACAACTGGAGCGAAGCGCGTGAGCTTCAGCGGCGTTTTTCGCAGTTGTTCGATGCAAATTTCTGGGAGTCAAACCCCGGTCCGGTGAAGACAATTCTCAATCTGATGGGTCGCTGCTCAAACCATATGCGCCTGCCGCTGGTTCCTCCATTGCCCACCACACGCACGCGACTTGAGCGCCTCGCTGGTGAACTTGGATTGTTGAAGCACGTACCTCTTCCAGTGGGCGTGCGGTCTGAAGTCTACTAAGCCATCGTGATAATTTCGACGACTAAGCCGCGCCGCAAAGCGCGGCTTTGTTGTTTGCATGGGTTAAGTGGCGGAGCTCTAAGTTGCTCTAAGCATGACTTAGGTAACTATGCTCAGGAAATAAATAAGAATCCTGGCGCAACTTTGACTCTTACACTGGGTCAATGCTGATCGACGGCCGGTAAAGACTCAAGTAAGAGCAACGCCGGCCGCCGCAACTGAAATCTCAGGCGACAGCTCCGTGCGCGGGTGCGCCCCTTACTGACTCACTTCCCATCTCTCTGTCGAGGACGAGTAGAACCATCCCAGGTTCATGAGCCGGTTCGCGCCTCTAAATGTGTTTGGGTATGGGAATGCTCCCTCGACGAAGCGAGTGCATATAGTCGGTTAGGGTGAGAGGCAAGCAGTCCTTGCCTACTCAGCATCCGCTCAGTATAAGTTACGGCAGCGCGCAGAAAAGGAACTATAGATATGTCACACGACAAACGTTTGAGGCTGGCAATTTCATTGCTGTCCGTTGCCGTGCTTGCGGTAACCGGTTGCGGCAGCGGATCCCTTTCATCGTCACTATCGGCTAACTCAGGGTCGGTATTCGTCGTCGGTACGGATGCTCCTTTGGCAAGCGTCACTTCGTTTGCCGTACAGATCAACAGCGTAGTGCTGACAAACAGCGGTGGAAGTACGCCGTCTTTAGTCAGCGGCACGCCCACTGTTGACTTCGCGCGTTACAACGGGCTGCAGTCCTTGCTCGACATGAACAGCGTTCCGGCGGGCACCTATACGGGCGTGACTATTTCGCTTGGCTCGGCCACCATTGGCTATCTCAACACCGGCACAGCTCGCCCAAGCATCTCAAGCCAGGCCGCAACGCTCACCAGTTCCACAGTGAACATCACGCTTAACAAGCCGCTGGTCGTCACCACCGGCGGAGAGCCCGTGGGCCTGCGTATGGACTTCGATCTCAGGCAGTCCATTCAGACGGACGCAGGCGGCAACTTCACTGGCACCGTGAACCCCACGTTTGACGTTCGTACCGTGGCGCGCGCAGAGCCCGGCGCTTACATTGATGAGTTCATCGCCGGGGTAATGAGCGTAAACACCAGCGGCCAATCGTTCGTTGTGCAGGGGCCGCATGGACGGCAGTTTACCGTTAAGGTGGACGGCAGCACGGAGTGGGACGGCAATGCGAGCCTGAGCACTCTCAACACCAGCAGCATTGTTCAGCTTTCCGGACATTTCGATGCCGCGGATAGTACGTTGGACGCGGATGAAGTCGCCGTGCTGACGGATACAGGCTTCTATGCAACAGGCCAGGTGACCTACGTGACTCCGGCGAGTGGACCGGCCACCAGCTTTGACCTCTACGTTCGCGGACTCGAACCAACTAACACAGGTCTCACGCTGGGTCAGCTTGCAACCGTCAACCTGACCGGCAATGAGAAGTACTTCATCTACTGGATGCACAACCCATTCACACAATTTCTGTTCAACTCCAGTGCGTTGGTTCCGGGACAGGCGTTAGCAGTAGGCGGACCGGCAACCGGCGCAGCCAATGCCAGTGCCGTAACTGTCGCACGCATCCATCTGCGCAACTGGGGCTTTAACGGCACGATCGTTCCCAGCAGTCAAAACACAACCAACGGAACGTTCCAGATGAAGATCGACGGATTCGCTGGAGTGCTAGTTCCGCAGAATGTGACGGTCTACCTGGGAGCGGATTCTGATTTCCGCTATGGCATGGGCAAATTCGGTGACTTGACGAACGCCACGCAAATCCGTGTAGTTGGCCTGTTGTTGAAGAACCCCAACAACGGTCAACTGGTATTGCTGGCCCGCCACGTTGACGGATTCAACTTTGCTGACCTTTCAACCTTCGCGTTCTAAACGAGAGCACGAAACAACAAGCGCCGGGGCTGCTGATGCCCCGGCGCTTTTTTTTGATAGTTGGAAGTGAATTGGACTTGCTTGGCCGGTTCAATAATGCATAGAACCCGAAACTATGCGTAGTTTCACTTATCTTTCTTGCCCCAGGTCCAATACATGCCGAGGTAGGCGTAATTCTCTGTTTGTCCTGCGACAGAATGGCCATAACAGAACAGGACTTGGTGATCTGGATTGTGTTTGAAGTGATAGTAGCCGCCCATGTCAATCATGGTTGAAGATTGCGTCTGAGGAGCTGCCTTGCCCTCCGGTCCATGAGAGAAGACTTCCGCCCCAAGTTCAAGCCGCTCATTCAACTTCTTTTTTACGAGCCACCCGGTGTAGGGGAAGTTGCGGTAACCAGTTTGCGGAACGACCTCATAACCCGCACCTCCATCCAAGGTCCAGGAGCCGATATTCTTCTGCATCCAGATTGGGAGTTTGTACCAGACCTTTCCAATTCCCAATCCCTTGTCATAGCTGCCGGTGGGCATCTCAAACATAGTGAAGGACCCAATCTGGGGAACGTATTTGCTTTCTTTGATGAATGCGATCTTTGCGCCTAGTTCCATATCCGCCAACCCGAACGCGCTTGCGCCCTGGCCTGCCGGGGCATACACGGGACT
>Ga0265325_10000497_pt1 | contig 28471 bp, 27 predicted proteins | sample 41420metaG_FD_202090 | JGI IMG/M metagenome (GOLD analysis project Ga0265325, IMG submission 202090) | Rhizosphere microbial communities from Carex aquatilis grown in University of Washington, Seatle, WA, United States - 4-14-20 metaG | ecosystem: Host-associated > Plants > Roots > Rhizosphere... | reverse complement strand
GTGAACTTGATTTCCTTGTTTTCGGAGCCGTCGACCTCGCTCTGCTTGATGTCCTTAAGGAAGGCGATGGCCTTCGCGATCCGCTCCTTGAACTGAGCGATCGTGGTTTCCTCGCCGCCGAACTTCGGCGTTTCCTTGCCGGCCAGCATGGCCGCGCAGGCGGTAGCATGGTCGGTGGCGGCGCGAATCTGGCGCGCCAGATTGAACATGTCTGGCGACAGCTTCATGTGCAGGAGATCGGCTTCGTTGATCTTGCGCGCCGCGGCCCAGGCGGTCGCCTTGTCGAGCACGCCGGACAGACCGTTGAGATGCTGCATAAAGACCGGAACGGACACCGAATACATCGAAACAGCCATGGAAAGAACCTCTCGTCAGATGACAATGGGAGAATGGGACACTAGCCTAAACCGCGTGAGTGAAGCATCCGATTTTTCGAGAGCCGAGATCGAGGCCGGCCGCCTGCTGTTCGCGCGGCCCTGGGAGTTCGCCACCGCCGCGAGCTCGCTGGAATCGCTGCCGAAGCCGCGCGGCGTCGAGATCGCCTTCGCCGGACGCTCCAATGTCGGCAAGTCGAGCCTGATCAACGCGCTGACCGGACGCAACGCGCTGGCCCGCACCTCGCACACGCCGGGCCGTACCCAGGAGCTGGTGTTCTTCTCCGCCGACCCCATGCTGACCATCGTCGATATGCCCGGGTACGGCTATGCCGCCGCCCCCAAGGACAAGGTGAAAGCCTGGACCCGGCTGATCCACGAATACCTGCGCGGCCGCGTCAACCTTGCCCGGGTCTATGTGCTGATCGACGCACGGCATGGCCTGAAGGATGCCGACGATCCGCCGCTCGATGCGCTTGGCGAGGCCGCGGTGAGCCACCAGATCGTGCTGACCAAGTGCGATCAGGTGAAGGCGAGCGAACTCGCAGCACGAATCGCCGAGACCGAGACGGCGCTGAAGAAGCGGCCGGCGGCGTTTCCCAATGTCATCGCCACATCGACGCGCGAGAGCACCGGCATCCCCGAGTTGCGCGCCGCGATCGCGCGATTGAAGGCGGAGCGGAGCTAAATTCGGGATGTCCGCGCTGCCCCCCGATAGCGGCCTCATGCACTGCAGCAAGAGTTCACTCACTCGATCACATCGTCGGCGCGAGCGAGAAGAGTGGGCGACACATCGAGCCCGAGCGCTTTCGCAATCTTGAGATTGATCACAAGTTCGAACTTGGTCGGCTGCTCGACCGGCAAGTCGGCGGGCTTGGCCCCGCGCAGAATCTTGTCGACCAACTCTGCAGCGTGGCCGAACAGATCGGGAATGCTTGGACCATAGGATAACAGGCCGCCCGTTTCCACGTATTCCCGTATTCCATGCATTGTCGGCAGCCGTGCATCCAGCGCCAGAGCGTTGATGTGAATCCGATTGCTGCCTGTGAGCGGATCAGCGACGACATAAAGTGCGCCCGCTCGGCCCTTAAGCGCCGCGACGGCGGGCGCAATATCCCGGCCTCGTCGGATTTCGGACAGGACAGTATCGAGCCCGAGCTTGCGGGCGATCTCCCGAACCTCGCTCATTTCCAGCGCGGCGGCTGAATATCCGGCGTTGCCGAGGATCGCCAACCGGCGAATCCCGGGGATAAATTCGCGCAACAGCTCAAGCCGCTTACCGGCCAGATCGGTGGCCTGGGCCGACATCCCCGTGACATTACCTCCCGGTCGCGCCAGGCTCGCAACCAGGCCAGCACCAACCGGGTCGTTTGCCAGCGCGAACACAATCGGAATGGTCGACGTTGCCTGCATTGCAGCAACACCCGCGCCTCCCGCCGTGACGATGACATCGACGTTTTTTCGAACAAACTCGGCAGCGATCTCTGCAAAGCGCTCGCCGCGCCCCTCGGCCCACTGCATATCGATCGTGACGGTTTGCCCCTCTATCCAACCCAATTCGCGCAGTCGTTGCCTGAAAGCAGTGACATAATGGCTCCAGTTCGCAGGCGTGCTCACGCCCAGGAACCCTATGGTCGGTCGCTTGCCCGTCTGTTGGCCGCGCGCTGCCACGGGCCACACGGCTGTGCTACCTACGAGGGCAATAAATTCTCGCCGCTGCATGCGCACCCCTTGGACGACGACGCATCGTATCGGTTCGGACTCACACCTTGATAGGGCTTTTGCAGCAACGTCTTAAACGCCGACGCCAACCGGAAAACAACCTTCTGCTTCACGTGGCATCAGCTTGCCTCGGAGCCGGTCCGGTTACTAAGCTCATAGGCCGCGTTGTTGCGAGGAGGTGATCGAATGGCCGTCCGCAAAATGAAGCTCGGACTGTTCATCCGGCCGTGCGGCCATCACATCGCCTCGTGGCGACATCCGCAGGCACAGGCGGATGCCGGGGTCAACTTCCCGCATTTCGTCCAGATGGCCCAGACCGCCGAGCGCGGCATGTTCGATATGTTGTTCTCAGCGGATAGCGCCACCGTCTGGACCGCATCGGAATCCGCGATCGATCGGGTGCATTACGTTGCCTGGATGGAGCCCTACACGCTGCTTTCGGCGCTGTCCGGCTTCACCAGGAACATCGGTCTGGTCTGCACCGCCAGCACCAGCTTCGAGCAGCCCTATTCGGTCGCACGAAAGTTCGCGACGCTCGACCTGATCAGCGGCGGCCGGTCCGGCTGGAACGTCGTCACATCCGGCAACGAGACCGAGGCGCAGAACTTCAGCAAGGAGCCGCATCTGCCCAAGGCGGAGCGCTACAAGCGCGGCCGCGAGTTTGTCGAGATCGTGCGCGCGCTGTGGGATTCCTGGGATGAAGACGCCTTCACGCGCGACAAGGCAACCGGCGTTTTCTTCGATCGTGCGAAGATGCACGAACTCAACCACCACGGCCAATTCTACGACGTGCGCGGGCCGCTGAATGTCGCGCGCTCGCCGCAAGGCCAGCCCGTGGTCGTCCAAGCCGGCGCGTCCGACGACGGACGCCAGCTCGCGGCCGAAACGGCGGAGGTGGTGTTTTCGGCGTCGGACTCGGTCGAGCACGCCCGAGAATATTACGCCGACGTCAAAGCGCGAATGGCGCGTTACGGCCGCTCGCCGGATCACCTGAAGGTCCTGCCGGGCCTGTCCGTGGTCGTCGCGCCGACAGCCGGCGAGGCGCAAGCCAAAGCCCAGGCGTTGCAGGATTTGCTGGACCCCCAACTGGGCGTCGCGCTGCTGTCGCGGCGCATCGGCTTCGACCTGACCGGCTATCCGCTCGACGAGCCGCTGCCGCCGCTGCCGGAAAACAAGGTGATCGGCAGCCGCTCCGACATGATCAAGTCCTGGTCGAAAGACGGCGCGCCGACGCTTCGCGAGCTGTGCCAGAAGTTTGCCAGCGCGCGGGGACATTTCCCCATCGTCGGCACCCCCAAGGATGTCGCCGACGAGATGGAAAAATGGGTCACCACCGGCGCCTGCGACGGCTTCAATTTCGTGCCGTCGTATTTTCCCGGCGGCCTCGACGACTTCGTCGACATGGTCGTTCCCGAATTGCAGCGGCGCGGCCTCTACCGCACGGCTTATGAGGGCACGACGCTGCGGGACAACCTGGGCCTGCCGCGCCCGCAAAGCCGCTACGTGATGCCGGGGACCAAACGCGCCGCGGCGCGGTCGTAACGTCCCGCGCGGCCCGGAATGGCAGTTGGAGTGGCCGTCGGTGACCTGTTAGAACAGCCGCGCCAACCGCGCCGGAACACTTCAATGAATGACAAAAGCGTGACATCGCCGCAGGACGCCGCCCGTGTCCTCTCGGAAGCGCTGCCGCACATGCAGCGCTACGACGAGGAAACCATCGTCGTCAAATACGGCGGCCATGCCATGGGCGACGAGGCGCTGGCGCGCTCGTTCGCCAAGGACATCGTGCTGCTGGAGCAGACCGCCATCAATCCGGTGGTGGTGCACGGCGGCGGGCCGCAGATCGAAGCCATGCTCAAGCGCGCCGGCGTGCAATCGCAATTCGCCGGGGGGCTGCGGATCACCGATGCCGCGACCCTGGAAATCGTCGAGATGGTGCTGGCCGGCTCGATCAACAAGCAGATCGTCGGCTTCATCAATGCCGCCGGCGGCAAGGCGATCGGGCTGTGCGGCAAGGACGGCAACATGGTGCTGGCCAAGAAGGCCACCCGGCGCGTGGTCGATCCCGGCTCCAACATCGAGAAGATCGTCGATCTCGGTTTTGTCGGCGAGCCCGACAAGGTCGACACCACGGTGCTCGACACCGTGCTGGGCCACAATCTCATCCCCGTGCTGGCGCCGGTCTGCGCCGCCGAGGGCGGCGGCAGCTACAACGTCAACGCCGACACCTTTGCCGGAGCGATCGCCGGCGCGCTGAAGGCCAAGCGCTTCCTGCTGCTGACCGACGTGCCGGGCGTGCTCGACAACAGCAAGGAGCTGATCAAGGAAATGTCGGCGGCCGACGTGCGCAAGCTCATCGCCGACGGCACCATCTCCGGCGGCATGATCCCCAAGGTCGAGACCTGCCTCTACGCGCTGGAGAAGGGCGTCGAGGGCGTCGTCATCCTCGACGGCAAGGTGCCGCACGCGGTGCTGCTTGAGCTGTTCACCGATCTCGGCGCCGGCACGCTGATCCATCGCTGACCTTATGGAAGCTCCACTCCCGCAAAGCCGGCTCGCCTACCTCGGGCCGGGCATCATCGCCGCGGTGTCGTTCGCACTGGCCGACGTGTTCGGCAAGGTCGTGCTGATCAACGGCGCCGACGTGCTGACGCTGTCGACCTTCCGCAGCCTCGTCACCGTCGCATTCATGGCGATCTGGCTGAAGATCGACAAGCCGCCGGTGCCGCACACGCCGCGGCAACGCTGGATCGCGCTCGGCGTCGGCCTTCTTTTTTGCGGCATCGTGTTCGGCCTCTTCAAGGCGATACAGCTTATGCCGGTGCCGATCACCATCCTGAGCTACTTCGTCTATCCGCTGGCGACCGGCCTGATCGGCGCGGGGCTCGGCCTCGACAACATCACCTGGCGCGGCATGACCGCCGCCGTTGTCGCCTTCTTCGGGTTGGCGCTCACCATTGGTGCCGAGCCGAAAGGCATCGTGCTCGGCGGCATGGCGCTGGTGGCCGGCGCCGCCTGCTGCCGCGTCGGCATCCTGCTGTTCACCCGCGCGCTGCTGCACGGCGCCGATGCGCGGCTCAACACCTGGTACTCATTCATCACCACCGGTGTCGTGTTCTCGGCAATCTCGCTGGGCACCTGGAACTGGAACGCGCCACAGACCACCTGGGGCTGGTTTGCTTTCATCGTCGTGACGCTGGCGACCATCTCGGCGGTGCTGAGCCTGTTCGTCTCGATCACCCGGATGGGACCGTTCCGCAGCGCGCTGATCATGAATCTCGAGCCGCTGCTGGCGACGATCCTCAGCGTGCCGCTGCTTGGAGAGGTGCTGACGCCGCTACAGGCGCTCGGCGGCGCCATCATGCTCGGCGCGCTGGTGGCGTTCCAACTCAAGCGCTGATGTTCGCGATCGACCATGTGATGGTGACGCGCATCCTGCGATCGCTCGCGGCCATCGCCGCAATGCTGCTCGCGCTCGCTGCGCCGGCCAAGGCGCAGACCAAGACCGACATCCTCCTGGTGCTCGCGGTCGATGCCTCGGGCAGCGTCAACCAGACGCGCTTCGAATTGCAGCGCCGCGGCTATGCCGAAGCGTTTCGCAATCCGCGGGTGCTGAGCGCGGTCCGCGGGCTGACCACGCAATCCATCGCCGTGACCATGGTGCAGTGGACCGGGCCTGCGATGCACGCGCTCGCGGTACCGTGGATGCTGGTCAAGGACGAGGCCTCCGCCAGTGCGCTCGCCGACGCCATCGAAGCCGCGCCGCGGCAATTGTTCGGCGGCGGCACCTCGAGCGCGACGAGGCGGTGCGCCAGGGCATCGTCATCAACGGCCTGCCGATCGTGTCGATCGAATACGACCTCGACAAATACTATTTCAACAACGTCATCGGCGGGCCGGGCGCGTTCATGGTGCCGGCCGATTCGTATGAGAATTTCGCCCAGGCGGTGCTGCGCAAGCTGATCCTGGAGATCGCGTCGAACTGAGGTCAGGCCACCGCGCGCGGCTTGACCTTGGGATTGCCGAGCCGCAGCGGCTGGCCTTTCTCGAACGCCACGATCTGCTCGAAGCACTCGCGGAAATAGAGCTCGAAGTTGTCCCACTCGGCCCAGCCGAGATGCGGCGTGCACAGCACGTTCGGCATCTTGAGGTAAGGCGAGTCGCCGTTGACGATCGGCTCGTGCTCATAGACGTCCATCGCGGCGTAGCCGGGCCGGCCCTTCTTCAGCGCGTCAAGGAGTGCGCCCGGCGCGACCAGCTCGGCGCGGGCGACATTGACGAACAGCGCCGTCGGCTTCATCCGGGCGAGGTCTTCGGCGGCGACGATGCCCCGCGTCTCGGGCCGCAGCCGCACGCTGATCGACAGCACGTCGGAGCGTTCGAACAATTCGGCCTTGCTCTTCGTGCTCTCGTAGCCGGCGGCCGCGGCCTTCGCGAGCGAGTTCTGCTGGCCGAACACCAGCACCTTCATGCCGAGCCCCTTGCCGCCCTCGGCGACCAGCGCGCCGATGGCGCCGAGCCCGAAGATGCCGAGCGTCGAGCCGCGCAGCCGGTGCGACAGCGTGCACGGCCAGTCGCCATGCCTCATGCGCTCGGCTTCGAGCGCGATGTTGCGCCGCGCGGCGACGATCAGCGCCAATGTCAGCTCGGCGGGCGCGACCGGCGAATTGCTGATGCCGGTCGAGACCGGGATGCCGAGGTCGGTCGCGGCGTTGAAGTCGAGCATGTGCGAATTGCGGCCGACCAGCGCGATCAGCTTGAGCTTCGGCAGCCGCTCCAGCAGCGCGCGCGAGAACTCGACGCGCTCGCGGATCGACACCACCACGTCGGCATCCTTCAGCCGTTCGATAAGCTGATCGAGATCGCGCGCCGGCGTGCGATGGCGCGTCACGTCGTGGTGGCGGATCAGCGCGTAGCATGGAAGCTGATCGACCATGTCCTGGTAGTCGTCGGGAATGACGATTTTCATTTCATTTCGATGTCCTGATTGTGAGTTCTATTGCGCCACCTGCAGCGCCGCCCGCCCGATCACCTCGCCGCGCTCGACCAGCTCGTGGACCGCTTCGGCCTCCTCTAGCGGGCGCAGCACCGTGACCAGCGGGAACACCTCGCCGCGCGCCACCAGCTCGAGCGATTCCAGAATCTCGCTCGGCGTGACGTAGCGGCTGCCGAGGATGGCCTGCTCCTTGTAGAGCAGATCGACCGCCGAAACCTGGAATGTCCTCCCGGAGCCGCCGAGCGTCACCAGCCGGCCGCCGCGGCCGAGCGCCTTGGCGCCGGCTTCCAGCGTCTCGGCCGCTGAGACATAGTCGATCACCACGTCGACCCCCTGCCCCTTGGTCAGGTCCATCAACTGCTCGGTGACGCGGCCCTTGCTGGCGTCGACGATGTCGTCGGCGCCGGCCTTGCGGCAGGCCTCGAACTTATCCGGCTTGGTGTCGACCGCGATGACATGCGCCCGCGCCCATTTCGCCATCATCAATTGATGGATGCCCAGCCCGCCGCCGGCGCCGATCACCGCCACGGTCTCACCCGGCCTGACCTCGGCGCGCCGCAGCACCTTGTACGGCGTCGCCAGCGCATCGGTAACGACGCCGATCTCGGCGGCATGCTTCTTGTAGTTGAGTCCTTCGGGCAGCTTGATGAAGTTCTGCGCCGGCAGCTTGATGTACTCGGCATAAGCGCCGTCGCATTCCATGCCGACCATGCCGGCAAGATTCTCGCACAGCGGTTGCAGGTTGCGCAGGCACCAGCGGCAGTGGCCGCAGTAGAGATAAAAGTGCAGCGTCACCGGATCGCCGACCTTGAGGCCGTTCACGCCGGGCCCGGTCTCGACGATCTCGCCGGTGATCTCATGGCCGATGATGCGGGGAAACTGAACCTTCCGCCGTCCGGCCTTGACGTGCTGGATGGTGAGGCCGGCGCCGCAGGTGATGACCTTGGCCACCGCCTCGCCGGGTCCGGCCACCGGATCGGGGCGCTCGACCTTCTCGAACGGCAGGTTCGGGCCGTTCAGCACCATCGCTTTCATCATGTCCCTCCGGGCGGCAAGCTGCGCCGCCATCTTGGCACGATGACCGATGCGATTGGCAAGCGCCGAAGCGGCAGAGCCGCCAATGGCTAAGCGACGTGGCCGGGCTCGTCGTTCGGCAGGTTCTGCTCCGCCTCCTGGCGCGTGAGCGGCGCCGGCGGCAGATCGCGCGAGCCCTTCGGTCCGCCGAGCGCGGCCTGGGCCAGGTCGTCCTCGGTCGGCCGGTCATCGACCCGTGGCGGTGTCGGCGGATTTTTGTCGGTGCCGGTCATTTGCAGCCTCATGACTTGCCAAGAGCCGGCTTGCGCCCGTCGCTGCCCGGGACGCGGATGCTGATCTCGTGGCCCTCCTTGATGGCGTTGGAGGCCGCCAGCGCGATCGCTTCGAACGCCGCCTCCTTGGTGGCGTAGAAGCCGTCAACCCGGCCGGCCTCCTTGATCGCCCAGCCCTCGTTGTTGGCTGAATCCTTCGGCACGACCTCGTATGACGCGACACCCATGACCGGCTCCCGGCGCTATAATGGAAAGATTGGCGTGGGACGAACGCGCGACGACCTCGCGTCGTTCCACGCGCAACACCGGAGAGTTCCATGACATCCACGGATCCGACCCTTCAAGGCAGGGCCGCCGGCGTGCTCGCTGCACACTGGAAGATGTTCGCCATCGAGGGCGTCGTGCTGATCATCCTCGGCGTCATCGCCCTCATCGTGCCGCCGCTCGCGACACTCGGGGTGACGATCATCCTCGGCTGGCTGTTCCTGGTCAGCGGCGTGATGGGGCTGATCACCACGTTCTGGGCGCGCCATCTGCCCGGCTTCGGTTGGGCGCTGCTGTCGGCGCTGCTCGGCATCGCCGCGGGCCTGGTGCTGCTCGCTTCGCCGGTCAGCGGCGCGCTGTCGCTCACGCTGGTGCTGATCGTGTTCTTCATCGTCGAAGGCGTCGCGACGATCATGTATGCCCTCGACCACCGCAGTCAGTTGTCCGGGCGCTGGGGCTTCATGCTGGTCAGCGGCATCATAGACTTGGTGCTCGCCGCGCTCGTCTATGCCGGGCTGCCCGGCTCGGCGGCCTGGGCGCTGGGCGTCCTGGTCGGCATCAACATGATTTTCGGCGGCGCGGCGCTGCTGGGGATGGCGATGCACGCGCGCAGCGGTACGCCTTAGACGCCGAGCGTTGGGCGATGACCGGCGGTGCGGTTGAGGCATTCAAGCACGTGCCCCGGTGTGATCGGCTGCGAAGTCACCGCGACGCCGAACGGCGATAGTGCGTCGTTGACCGCGCACCAGATCGCCGCGCCAGCCGCCACCGTGCCGGCTTCGCCGACGCCGCGGGCGCCGAGCGTGGTTTGCCGGGTCGGCGTCTCGACATGGGCGATGCCGATGTTGGGCATCTCGGCCGCCATCGGCACCAGGTAATCGGCGAGATTGCCGTTCTGGAGTTGCCCCTCGGGCGAGTAGATGCACTGCTCGTAGAGCGCGGCGCCGATGCCCTGCGCCGCGCCGCCGCGAAGCTGGGCGTCGACCAGCGCCGGGTTGACGGCCCGGCCGCAATCCTCGACCACCCAGAAATCCAGCACGCGGATCGCGCCGGTCGCCACATCGACCTCGACGTGGGCGGCCTGGATGCCGTTCGCGGCGATGTAGGGAACGTCCCGCGGCGAATAGACCTCCACGATCTCCAGCGGCGGCAGCACATCGAGCGGGATGGTGTGCGGCCGGTAGACCACGGTCGCGGCGAGCTCGGTGAGCTGCATCTGGGCGAGCCGAGCCGCGTTGACGATGGCGCCGTCCTCGAGCCGCAGCGACGCTGCGTCCGATTGCAGCAGCGACGCCGCGATGGTCAGAATGTTCGCCTTGAGCTTACGGGCCGCGCGCAGCGCCGCCTCGCCGCCAAGCGCCATGCCGCGCGACGCCCACGAGCCGCCGCCGACCGGCGTGTTGGCGGTGTCGCCGGCATCGATTTCGATCCGGCCAGGATCGACGCCGAGCTCCTGCGCAACGACCTGGACAATCGCCGTGGGCGTGCCCTGGCCCTGATCGACCACGCTGGTGGCGCAGCGGATGCCGCCATCGGCTTCGAGGGTCAGCCGGCAGCTTTCGATGGCGGTGACATTGACCTGCTGCGGGCCGTAGAGCTGCGTGCCGACCGCGGTCTGCTCGATGAACACGGCAAGGCCTAAGCCGCGATAGACGCCAGACCGGCGGAGCCGCTCCTGCTCCTGGCGCAGCCGCTCGTAATCGATCAGCTCGAGCATCCGGCGGTGGCAGCGGTCGAGCGAAAGCTCGCCGAGCAGCGTGCCGGCAACCGCCCGCGCCTCGGGCTTCACGGCATCGGCATAGTTGCGCCTGCGGATTTCCGCCGGATCGATGCCGAGCTTGCGCGCGGCCAGATCGAGAAGCTGCTCCGTCACCGTGGTCGCGATCGGGTGGCCAACGGCGCGCAGCACGCTGCTCGGCGACTTGTTCTGGTAAAAGCCCTTCGCACGGCCGTGGAAATTCGGCAGGCGATAGGACGCAGCCGACATGTGCACCGCCTGCAACGTTTCGCCGACGCTGCCGCGCGGATAGGCCGAATAGGCGCCGAAGCCGGAAACAACGTCGACCTCCATCGCCAACAGCTTGCCGTCGCTATCGACCGCCAGGCGGCCATGGACCTTGGCCTCACGGGCGTGATTGTCGCTGACGAAGGACTCCAGCCGGTCGGCGCAGAACTTGACCGGCCGCCCGAGCAGCACGGCGATGGCGGCAACCGCCATCTCGTCCGGATAGGCCGAAAGCTTCATGCCGAACGCACCGCCGACGTCGGGCGTCACCACCCGGACATGGGACAGCGGCAGGCCAAGCTGCGCCGCAAAGATGTCGCGCATCATGTGCGGCGCCTGGTGCGAATGGTGCACCGTGAGCTGCCGCGTGCGGCGGTCGAACGCGGCGACGATGACGCGCGGCTCGAGCGTCACCCCGGTCTGCCGGCCGAAGGAAAAGTCGTGCTCGACGACGACAGCGGCATCGCGAAACGCCGCATCGGGCGCGCCGGCCGTGAACGAATGATCGAGGCCGAGGTTGTTGGCCATCGCGCCGCTGACGGTGACGGCGCCCGCCGCAGCGTCGAGGCTCGCGACCGCCGGCAGCTCGGTCCATTCGACCTGGATCGAGGCGAGCGCATCCTCGGCTTGCGCGCGGCTCGCGGCGACCACGGCTGCGATAGCCTCGCCCTGCCAGCAGGCCTCACCGCGGGCCAGCGGAAACTGCGGCGGCGAGACGTGGCTCTTGATCAATGCAAGCTCGGTCTTCCAGGGCTTGCAGACCGCCGCAAGATCGTCGGCGGTGATGACGGCGATGACGCCGGGCGCGGTCCTGGCCGCCGATGCGTCGATCGCATCGATCCGCGCATGCGCATAAGGGCTGCGCAGCAGCGCGACATGGCCGAGGTTCGCCACCGCGATATCGTCGGTGTAGCGGCCGCCGCCTGCGACCAGACGGGCCGCCTCGCGGCGCGGCGCGCTGCGTCCGATCCAAGGTCCGGCGGCGGCCATGGGCGATGGCTCAGCCGGCCACGAAGGCGGTGACGATGGCGGGGATCATGAAGATCAGCGCCATCATCAGCATGGTCAGCCAGACGTAGGGAATGGCGGCGCGGTAGATCATGCCGATGCTGATGCCGGGCGGCGCCACGCCCTTGAGCACGAACAGCAGCAGGCCGAACGGCGGCGTCAGCAGCCCGATCTGCATGCACAGCAGATAAAGGATGCCGAACCAGATCAGATCGACGCCCATGCTGCGCAGCAGCGGCATGTAGAATGGCAACGTGATCATCATGATGCTGACCTGGTCGATGAAGAAGCCGAGGATCAACAGCACCCCCAGCATGCCGATCTGGACCGTCACCGGGGCAAACTGCGCGTTTTCGACCATGGCGACCAAGCCGGCCGTCGCGCCGGAGAAGCTTAAGAGCTGGGCGAAGGTGGTGGCGCCGACAATGATGAACAGTAGCGAGCCGGAGATCGACACCGTGCCCATCAGCGACTTCCAGAGATTCTGCCAGGTCAGGCAGCGGTAGCAGAGGGCCAGCAGCACGGTCGCCACCGCGCCGAGCGCGCTCGACTCGGTCGGCGTCGCCCAGCCGCCGGTCATGCTGATGACGACGATGGCGAACACGCCGATCAGCGGCAGGATGGTGACGCAGAGGTTGACCCACGGATTTCCAGTGCGCGGCACGCCGTCGTCGTAGGCCGGTGCGAGCTTGGGATTGAGCCAGCAGCGCAGCAGCACATAGCCGATGAACAGCGCCGACAGGATCAGGCCCGGCACGATGCCGCCGACCAGGAGCCCCGAGATCGAGATGCCGGCGAGACTGCCGAGCAGCACCGCAAGGCCGGACGGCGGGATCAGGATGTCGACGCCGCCGATGGCAAGGATCGGACCCATCGCGGTCTTCGGCTCGTAGTTGCGCTGGAGCATCTGCGGCAGCAAGAGCGAGCCGAGCATCGCCGTGGTGGCGATGGTCGAACCCGAGATCGCCGAGAACACCGTGCCGGCGACCAGCGCCACGACTGCGAGCCGGCCGGGCACGCGCTGGATGACCGCGTCGACCGCATCGATCGACTTCATCGCCAGCCCGCTGTGAAATAGCATCTCGCCCATCAGCACGAAGAACGGAATCGGCACGAGGGAGAACTGCGCGACCGAAAGCTGCTCGTTGCGCACCATCTGCTCGAGGCCGGGAAAGCCGCCGAAGATCAGATACGAGCCGACGATGTTGATGATGAAGAACACGAAGGCGACCGGCAGCGCGGTCAGCAGCAGGCCGACCTTGGACGCGAACATCACCGACAGGACGGCGCCCCAGTTCACGGCAGCTCTCCCGGCTGAACGCCCGGCACATGCTCGGACGCCTCATGGCTCGGCGGCGCCGACGAATGCGCGTGCGCGAAGAGCATTTCCAGCGCCTGCAATCCCAGCACCAGCGAGGTGAGCGGGATGATCCAGTCCAGCGACCATTTCGGGATCACGTAGTCCTTGAAGATCATGGTGCCGTCGCGAACGCTGTCGATCAGCAGCGAGGTGCTGACGACGCCGGTCACGAGGCAGACGACGATGATCGACGCCAGCACGAAATATTCGAAGGCGCGGGCATTGGCAGGGCTGATCCGCGACATCGCGATGTCGACGCGGATGTGCTCGTTGGTCCGCAGCAGATGCGGCGCCATGAAGAACGTCGAGATGAACAAGCCGTACTCGGTCATCTCGATCAGCCCCATGATCGACGGAAAATGAAATATCCGCAGGATCACCTCGGCGCTGACGCCGAGCGCCATGGCGGCGATCGCAGCGACGGCCAGCACGCACAGAATGCGCACCAACCAGCCGTTGAGCCAAAAGATCAGGCGCATGCCGAAGGATGTTTCGATCGGACGGAATCGCCGTCATTGCGAGGAGCGATAGCGACGAAGCAATCCAGGTTTGGTGCACACCGCTGGATTGCTTCGCTTCGCTCGCAATGACGCTGCCGCGCGACAGACGTCACTTTTTTTCGGCCTTGTCGATGATCGCCCTGAGCTTGCCGATCGAGTCCGGGCTGAGCTTGGTCAGGTCCTCCCAGGACAACTCGACGGCGGTCTTCTGCCATTCCGGACCGAAGTTGACGACCTTGATGCCGGCTTTCTCCTGATAGGCCAGCTCGTCCTTGGTCTTCTGCTCGGTGTAACGCAGGTCGTCCTTCTCGAACCAGACCACCGCGTCGTCCACCACCTTCTTCTGCGCTGCGGTCAGCGAATCGTACTTCGGCTTGTTCATCAGCACGGTCACGGTGACGTTGTAGAAGCCCGGGTCGATCCGCATCTTGGTCAGCTTGTCCCAGCCGAAATCCTCGATGCCCCACAACGGCCAGCCGTAGCCCTGCACCGTGCCGCGCTCGAGGGCGGTGTAGACCTCGGGCGGCGCGATGTTGATGCCGGCCATGCCGTAGTGCCGGAACATCGCCGCGTAGTTCGGCTGGCCGCGGAAGCGCAGGCCCTTGAGGTCCTCCGGCTTGGTCACCGGCATGTCCTTAGTGACGTAGAAATGGAAATGAACGCCGATCCCGAAGGTGGTCAGATAGTTGGCGTTCATCTTCTGGTTGGAAATCTGATTGAGCGCGGCGAAGAGACCGGAGCTGCGCTGCTGCGCCAGGGTCATGTCGTTGAGCACCTGGGCGTCGCCTTCGACCATCAGGCCTTTGTAATAGGCGGTCGGCACCGCCGAGAGGTCGAGCACGCCGCTCTTGACCGCCTGCGCTTGGCCGTCGGCCGGCACCGCCTCCGGCCCGCCGACGATGCGGATCTGCAGCACGCCCTTGCCGGTCTCGTTGACGTGGTCGACGAAGCGCTTGAACGGAATGCCGTAGGTGGTCGTCACCGGCACGAACGCCGCGGCCTTCAGCGTGATCTCCTCGGCGCCGGCCGATCCGCCCGCGATCGCCAGCAGACCCACGGCCGCCGCGACGGCGGGAATGAAATGAAGGACTGTCCGGCTGCGCAGGGCGGGCATCTGAATCTCCGTCGGTTTCGGGCCAATTCCGGAGTTCTAGAATGTTGGGCGGCGTGAATACGGTCAAGCTGCTTTCGCTGCGACAAATGATATTTATTTAGGCCCCGGCCTATTGGTGCGGCTCGGAGAATTTCCCTGTCTTCGTCCAAAACCGAAGCAGATTCTGTAAAGCGAATACTATGTTTGCAGGGCGAATGGCGCTACACTTACATTGACCGTTCGGCGCCGGCGCGGCGCGCATTCCAGCGGAGGAGCACCATGGCCAAGCTCAGACACATCGCGATCCAGGTCCCTGACCTGCAGAAGGCAGCGAAGTTCTACGAGGAGTGTTTCGATCTCAAGCGCGTGGCCGAGGTCGAGGCTCCGATCGGCAACGCCATCTCGCTGTCCGACGGCGTCGTCAATCTGACGCTGCTGCATTTCCCGGAAGGCACCAAGGGCGGCAAGGGCGGCCCGGACTGGGCCGGGCTGCACCACTTCGGCTTCGTCGTCGATGACGGCAAGGCCACCGAGGCCAAGATCGAGAAGAACGGCGGCGAGTTCTTCATGCAGCTGCCGAAATTTCCCGGCGTCGACGCCGAGCGGAAATGGAAGGACATCAACGGCATCGTGTTCGACGTCTCCGAGCACGATTGGACCCAATTCAAAGGCTGATGCGCATCACAGCCGTGCGCGAGCGCACGATCGAGCTGTCGTCGGCCACGCGGAATTCGAGCATCAGCTTCGACGCCATGACCGCAAGCGTGATCGCGGTGCATACCGATGCGAAGAAGGACGGCAGGCCCCTGGTGGGCCTGGCGTTCGACTCGGTCGGACGCTACGGCCACGGCGGGCTACTGCGCGAGCGTTTTATTCCGCGATTGCTGGCGGCCGATCCGGCCGATTACGCGGACGGCGATGGCGGGCTCGATCCGCACCGCGCCTGGACCGTTCTGATGAAGAACGAAAAGCCCGGCGGCCACGGCGAGCGGCCGGGCGCGGTCGGCCTGCTCGACGCGGCGCTGTGGGATCTGGCAGCGAAGACTTCCGGCGAGCCGTTGTGGCATGTGCTGGCCAAGCGCCACGGCAGCGGACATGCGAGCCCGAAAATCGCGGTCTATGCCAGCGGCGGACACTATCGCGACAAGAACGACATCGACGGCCTGTGCGACGACATTAGCCGCGCCATCGGCCAGGGTCATCGCCGCTTCAAGATCAAGATCGGCGGCGCAGCGCTCGCGGACGACATCAAGCGGATCGAAGCGGTGTTCGGAGTGCTTGAGCGCGGCATGGGCCTTGCCGTCGACGGCAACGGCACGTTCGACCGCGACAAGACCGTCCAATACCTCGACGCGCTGAAGCCCTATCCGCTGGCTTGGATCGAGGAGCCGGTGCATCCGCTCGACTTCGAGCTGACCCGCGACATCGCAGGGCTGAGCAGTCTTCCGCTCGCCACCGGCGAAAACCTGTTCTCGCGCGACGACGCGCGCAACCTGTTGCGCTACGGCGGGCTGCACAGCGACCGCGACCTGCTGCAATTCGATATTTCGCTGAGCTACGGCATCGTCGAGTATCTGCGCATTCTCGACGACATCTCGGAGCACGGGTGGGCGCGGGCGCGCTGCGCGCCGCACGCCGGCCATCTGCTGGCGATGAACGCCGTGGCGGGTCTCGGCCTGGGCCTTGCCGAGGTGGCGATGGACACATCGACGCTGTTCGGAAAATTGACCGCCGACGTGCCGGTCAGCGACGGCCACGTCACGCTGAACGATGCGCCCGGCGCGGGCTTCGAGCGGATCGCGGCCTATCCGGAAATCTTCGGCAGCCTTTTGAACTGAGCGGGCGATCCCATGAACATCCACATCCCCCAGCCGGACACTGCCCTCACCGCCGATGACATCCGCGGCCTGGTGCGGCCTGACCATGTCCACCGCCGTGCCTACTCGGACCCCGCGGTTTTCCGGCTCGAACAGGAGCGCATCTTCGGCCGGCTGTGGATCTACGTCGCCCACGAGAGCCAGCTCAAGAACCCCGGCGACTTCGTCCGCACCCGGCTCGCCAGCCACGAAATCCTGGTCACGCGCCACACCGACGGCAACATCTATGTGCTGCAGAACCGCTGCCCGCATCGCGGCGCGCGCATCTGCATGGCCGACCGCGGCAACGCCAAGGTGTTCAGCTGCCCGTACCACGCCTGGTCGTTCCGGCCGGATGGCACGCTCGATTCGGTGCCGCATCGCAAAAGCTATCCGGACGCGTTCAGCTACGACGATCCGCAGAACCACATGCAGCGGATCGGCCGGGTCGACAGCTACCGCGGCTTCGTGTTCGCCACGCTGAACGAGACCCCCGCGCCGCTGCTCGACCATCTCGGCGGCATGACCGACGTGATCGACAACCTGATCGATCGCGCGCCCGACGGCGAGATCGAGATCGCGGATTCGAGCTTCATCCTGGAATACCGCGGCAACTGGAAGCTTCACCTGGAGAACGCCGCCGACATCTTCCACCCGAGCTTCGTGCACAACTCGTCGGTGCAGCCGGCGCGGCGCGCGCCGGCCAACGCCTCGATGCTCGACCAGGACCAGACCCGCGAAATGCTGCTGGCGAACGGCTTCGGCACCACCGAATGGGAGGGCATTCAGCTCAACGGCCTGCCCGGCGGCCATGCCTACATGAACAACATCTACACCCGCGGCGTGCTGACCCAGCAGGACGCCGACCCGGTCGCGGTGCGCTATCGCGACGCGCTGGCGAAACGGCTCGGCACCGACGGCATGGCGCGTGTGCTCGGCGTGAACCGCTTCAACAACATCATCTACCCGAACCTCGTCATCAACGCGCAATACCAGCAGATGCGCGTCACCGTGCCGGTTTCGGTCGACCGCACGCTGCTGTACATCCATTGCTTCCGCCTGAAGGGCGCGCCGGACCAGATGTTCCACCGCGCCGTGCGCTTCCTCACCACGCTCGGCTCGCCGATGTCGATGATCTTCTCCGACGACGTCGAGATGCTGGAGCGCTGCCAGCAGGGCCTGGAGAAGGACGTCGGTCCCTGGATCGACATTTCGCGCGGCTACGGCATGGAGAGCCGCGACGCCGACGGCAGCGTCTCGGGCGCGGCGAGCGAGATGCCGATGCGCGTGCAGTTCCAGGCCTGGGTCAACTATCTCACCGCCGAGGCGGCGTGATGCTGGACCACGAGACGCAGCGCCGCATCGAGCTGTTCCTGTTCGAGGAGGCGCGGCTGCTCGACAGCGGCCAGTTCCAGGAGTGGCTCAAGCTCTACGAGCCGCAGGGCATCTACTGGATGCCGAGCCAGCCCGGCCAGACCGATCCGCTCAACGTCGCGTCGATCGTCTACGAGGACCACGCCATCCTTTCGATCCGCGTGCAGCGGCTCCTGGAGGCACGCGCGCTGGTGCTGACACCGATGCCGCGCACCACGCATCTGGTCAGCAACGTCGAGGCGGAGCAAGCCACGGACGGCGAGTTCAAGGTCGGCGCAGCCTTCGTCTGCGTCGAGCATCAGGCCGACAAGCAGAAAATCTATTCCGGCCGCCACTCCTATCAGCTCGCGCGCCGCGACGATTCGTTCCGCATCAAGATGAAGCGCGTCGCCTTGATGAACAGCGACGGCATCCACGGGCCGATGGCCGTGCCGCTGTAGGACGCATTGCCGTGGTGCAGGTGAAGAAAAAAGAGATACGTCAGGCGATCGTCGACAGCGCCTTCGACCTGTTTTCCGAGCGCGGTTACCACCGCACCACGTTGCAGGACATCGCCGAGTTCGCCGGCGTCGGCGTCAGCAGCCTCTACTCTTATTTTCCATCCAAGCTCCATCTGCTCTATGCGGTATTCGAGCCCTGGTACAAGGACGAGTTCACCGAGCTGGAAAAGCGCGTGATGCGGCTGAAGTCGCCGCGCGACCGCCTGCGCGCCGTGCTGCTCGGCCTGTGGCGCGACATCCCGATCGCCAACATCGGTCTCACCAACAGCCACATGGAAGCGCTGTCTTCGGCGGACCCGAAGGAGCGCAAGCCCGTGCCGCTGTTGAAGTGGGGCGAGGAACGCCTGACGAAGCTGCTAAGCGAAGCGCTCGCCGTCGACGGCCGGCGCGTCGATCACGACGCGCTGTCGACGCTGTTCCTCATGGCCTACGACGGATTCGTCATCAACCGCCGGCTCAACGACCTGCGCGACATCGAGCGGCTGTCGGACGCGATGTGCGACGTGCTGCTGGGGGCGGAAGCGCGATGAAGTTGCGATGTTGCGATGGCATCGCCGCGCCCGCTCTTCACCTCTCCCATAGAGCGGTTTCAAACTATCGAGAGTCCTAGTCCCCTCACCCCCTCCCTCTCCCCAACGGGGAGAGGGAGGCCGCTGCGGCTCGCAGCAACTGTTTCGACCAACAAAAGCGATCGCGTGCGGCACGTTGGCACCAAACTTGCCACGCTGTTGCCCGGACCCATAAACTGCGCTGCAAGGGACACAGGACAAACACGATGGCAACCTCTCGACGCACATTCCTGCAAGCCGCCGCAGGCTTGAGCCTCGCGCCGTGGGCGGCGCGCGCCGAGGGCTTGGCCAAGATCAAATACGTGCACTCGTCGCCAGTGGCGCGGCCGTATCACGCCTACACGTTCTCGGGCAAAGGCGCGGGCCTCTACGACAAGATCGGCCTCGATCCGGAATTCCTGTTCATCTCCGGATCGGCCGCAACCCTGCAATTGCTGATCTCGGGCGACGCCGACATCGGCAACATCGGCATCCTGGAATTCATCTCCTCGAAGAAGAAGCAGCCGACCCTGCCGCTGTCGGTGGTGTATTGCCACGATTACCGCGGCTCCTACGTCACCATCGTTCCCGAGGACAGCCCGATCAAGTCGGTCGCCGACTTCAAGGGCAAGACCGTCGGCGTGCTGAGCCTCGCCGCCGGCACGGTGCCAACGCTGAAGGCGATGGCGCGCGAGGCCGGCATCGATCCGGCCTCGATCCAGTTCGTCGCGGTCGGCGCCGACGCCGCCGCCATGGCCGCGCTGAAGGCCGGCCGCGTCGATGCCTATTCGCATTTCATCGGCGCCATCGCCGGGCTCGAGAACCTCGGCATGAAATTCCGCAGCTTCTCGCCCGACGTGCCGTCCGGCGTATTCGTCACCAGCAATGCGCTGATCGCCAAGAACCGCGACCTCGTCGTGCGCGGCCTGCAAGGCATCGCACTCTCCACCCGCTTCGCCCAGCTCAACCCGGTGGCTGCGGCGCGCAACTACTACGCCATGTTCAAGCCGCCGACCGGCGACCCGGCCGCAGCCCTGAAGAAAGATGCCTACGCCATCGAGAAGACGCTCAGCATCTTCAAGCAGCCGAACGACGGCCACAAATGGGGTGAGATGACCGAGGCCGAGTGGAACAAGCTGATCGCGTTCGCCGGCCCCGAATTCGGGTTGAAGGCCGAGGACACCAAATTCGCCGACTTCTTCAACAGCTCGCTGATCGATGACGTCAACAAGGTCGACATCACGCTCGCCGAAAAGGCCGCGAAGTCCGCGCCGGCGCAATGAGCGTGGCCGCCGCCCGCGTCGCGCCGGCTCCGGCGCTGGAGGTGTCGGCGGTCGGCCTGACCTACCGAACCACGTCCGGCCCGGTCGAGGCGCTACGCGGCATCTCGCTCGACGTGCGCGACGGTGAGTTCGTCTCCGTGGTCGGGCCGAGCGGCTGCGGCAAGAGCAGCCTTCTGAAGCTGATCCTCGGTCTGGAACGCGCCAGCCGCGGCCGTCTGGCGATGGATGGCCGCGAGATCGCCGGGCCCTCGCGCGGCGTCGGCGCCGTGTTCCAGGCGCCGGTGCTGCTGCCCTGGCGCACCATCGAGGAGAACGTGCTGCTGCCGGCCGACGTCATGAAGCTCGACCGGCCGAGCGCCACCGAGCGCGCGCACGCCTTGCTGACAATGGCCGGGCTCGGCGGCTTCGAGAAGAAATATCCCTATGAACTGTCCGGCGGCATGCAGCACCGCACCGCGATCGTGCGCGCGCTGGTGCACGACCCGCGGCTGTTGATCATGGACGAGCCGTTCGCCGCGCTCGACGCCATCACCCGCGAGCAGATGGCGATCGAACTGCAGCGCATCTGGACCGAGAGCCGCAAGACTGTGGTGTTCATCACCCATTCGATCGGCGAAGCCGTGTTCCTGTCCGACCGTATCGCCGTGATGTCGGCGCGGCCCGGCCGCATCACCGCCGTTCTCGACAACCCGGCGCTGCGGCCGCGCAGCTTCGCCGACCTGACCAAGCCGGCGCTCGCCGAGCTCTCGACCGAAATCCGGCGGCACCTCGATCTGGCGATCCAATGACCGATCTTGCCACCACCGAGACGCCGGCGACCGACCGCCATTCTGCGCGCGGCTTTCGTGCATCGGCCTGGCGTGGGCTCGAACGGCTGGTGTCGCTCGCCATCCTGCTCACGATCATCGAGGGCGGCATCCGCGTGTTCGATGTGCAGCCCTATGTGTTCCCGGCGCCGTCGGCGATCGGCCTCGCGCTCTATGATGGGATCGCCAACGGCACGTTCCTGCACGCGCTCGGCGTGACGTTGACCGAAATCCTCGGCGGCTTCGCCATCGGCTCGATCTGCGGCATCACGCTCGGCATCGCCATGGTGCAGGTGCCGCTGCTCGATCGGCTGATCTACCCTTACGTCGTCGGCATGCAGACCGTGCCCAAGGTGGCAATCGCGCCGCTGATGATCGTGTGGTTCGGCTTCGGCATCTCCTCGAAGATCGTCATTGTCGCGCTGACCTGCCTGTTCCCGAGCCTGGTCAACACCATCGCAGGCCTTCGCGCCGTGGATTCCGACCGCATCGCGCTGATCACCGCGATGTGCGGCAGCCGCGCCCAGCTTTTGCGTTACGTGCAGTTGCCGAACGCCCTGCCCTACATCATGGCTGGATTGAACACCGGCATCGTGCTGGCCGTCATCGGCGCCATCGTCGGCGAGTTCGTCGGCGCCAGGACCGGCATCGGTGTGCTGATCCTGCAAGCCAATTTCGGGCTCGATCTCGCCGCGATGTTCGCCGTGCTGGTGATGATCGCTGTCACCGGCGTGGTGCTGAGCTTCATCCTGCGCCAGATCGAACTGCGGCTCTGTTTCTGGAGCGGCAAGGCGACGAAGTAGCGCCTAGTTCACCGGCCTTGCCAATAACGCCGTGCCTTCGCGCTTCACCTCGAACACCTTGAGCTTGTAGCCGGGGCAGTTCACCGCCTTGCCGTCGCTCAGCCGGAACACGTAGTTGTGCCAGCGGCAGCGGATCATGGTGTTGCCGCCCTGCAGGAACGCATCGTGCAGCGAGCGCTGCTGGTGCGGACAGCTCCGCTCGACGCCGCGGAAGCCGTCGCCGATGCGCAGCACCAGGATGCGATCGTCGCCGACCCGCGCCAGCGCCGGGAATTCCGCGGTCTCCGGATCGATGTCGAGCACCTGCCAGTCCGGGCGCGTCGCCGGCTGCGCTTCCGCGGTCGCGGACTCCCCGGACATCACGCCACCATCCGCTGCGTCGAGGCGACCTTGCGCATGCGGTCGAGCGCGAACGCCCGATCGAGCCGCAGCAGGAACAGCCCGACCTGCATGCTGAAACGGTGGTCGAGGAACAGGTCGAACACCGCGATCAGCGCGTCGCGCAGCGGGATGCTCTGCTCCTTTTGCACCTGGTGGAAAGCGTCCTGCAACACCAGCGATTTCTCGTAGTCGAGCGTCTGCACCGAGAATTCGTCCCACTGGATCGCCGCCAGCTTGCCGGCGAGCGCGCCGAGAAACACCTTCTGCGCCGCTGTCAGCCGCTTCATGCCTTCGGGCTCGTGGTCATCGGCGACCTGAATGAGCCAGTTCTTCTCGTCCTGGCAGCGCTCCAAGTCGGCATCGATGCGCTCGCCGTTCTTGAACGCCATCACCGGCACGATCTTCTTGTCGTACGGCCTGGTGTGGTTGGTGGTGTCGGTCAAGGTGAAGGCGCCGCTGTCGACGCGGAACACGGTGATATCGGCCGGCAGGCCGGGGGTGAGCGTACCGCCGATGTCGGTCATGCGCAGCGCCTTGGCCGGCGCGCTGGTCACCTTCTCGACCGCGTCCTTCAGCGACATGCCGAGCTTCATGAAGCAGGTCATGACATTGGCGAGCGAATACGCCGGCCCCGCGACGTTGAACTGCTGCAGGTCCGAGCTGATGATGTCGGGGAAGAAATTCTGCGCCCAGGCCCGCTCAGCGACGCGCCAGGAGAAGTTGTAGCCGCCGAAGCCGACATCGAACAGCACGCCGCGATTCTTCGCGTCCTGCACCACAGGCAGCACCTTGCCGTCGTTGTCGAGGATGCCGCACGCGTTGCCGTGGTAGACGTGGGTGACAATGTCGCCCGCCTCCGACACCCGGTAGATTTCGTAGGCCGAGTCGTGACCGGGCTGGAGCTGATGCTCGCCGATGTGCGCGTAGAGCGGCAGTTCGAGGATTTCGGCGAGCCCCTTGCCGATCTTGGTCGGTCCGTAACCGTAGCCGCTGAACGCGCCGACCTTGACGTAACGCAGCAAGCCCGGATGCGCCTTATGGAAATCGATCCATTGGGTGATCGGGATGTTGGTCAGCGTGCGGACGTCCGATTCGATGAAGTTCAGGCTGAGAATGCCGAGCGGCCGGATATAGGGACCGGCGTAGAGTGTGGTCTTCGTCTGGCCCTCCAGCAGCGCCAGGAACTCGTCGAGCGTACCGATGCCCGGTCCGCCGGCTTCGACATAGGAGGTCACGCCCTGGCAGACGCCGATGCTGTCGGGATCGGCAAAGCCCAGGGTTCCGTAGATGTGGACGTGGATGTCGATCCAGCCCGGCGTCACGTAGCAGCCCTTGAGATCGATGATCTCCGCATCCGGCGGCAGGCCGTCCAGCGACCTGATCTTGCCGTTCTCCAGCGCAACGTCCTGGACGCCGTCGATACCCCGGCCGGGATCGATCATATGGGCGCCCTTGAGCAACACGGCGGACGATTTCATCGACGAATTTCCCTCGCGATTCCAATTGCGTGACGCTCAACGAAGCTAGCAGATTTCGCCATGCGAAGCGATCACAGACCCCATTCTCACCGCCGGGCCGCCATGTCAAATTGCGCCAACACGTGAGCCTGCGCAAAAACGTCGCCATGAATCATGACCGCATCGCCGGCGGCACGTTTGCCCGTCCCGGCAGCCCAAGGCTCGCATGAATCCCCCGCAGTCCCGTTACCGGCTTGGCGTCGACGTCGGCGGCACGCACACCGACCTGGTGCTGCTCGATTCGCAAAGTGGCACGCTGATGGTCGAGAAGGTATCGAGCACGCCGAACAATCCGGCGCTCGGCGTGCTCGATGGCGTGGCGCGCTTCGTCGCGCGCGGCGTGGCGGCTGAGCAGATCGAATTCTTCGCCCACGGCACCACCATCACCACCAATGCGCTCCTGGAGATGCGCGGCGCCAAGGTCGGCCTGCTCATCACCAAGGGCTTCCGCGCCGTGCAGGAGGTGCAGACCCAGGCCCGCGACGGCAACCTGTTCGACTACTTCTATTCGCTGCCGGTGCCGATTGCGCCGCAAAGCCTGACCAAGGAAATCCCCGAGCGCACCGATTATCTCGGCAACGTGCTGGTCGGGCTCGACCGCGACGCCGTGCGCCACGCCGCCCGCGCGCTGAAGGCCGCCGACGTGCGCTCGATCGCGGTCTGCTACCTGTTCTCGTTCCTCAATCCGGCCCACGAGGCCGAGACGCGAAAGATCATCCTCGAAGAATTCCCGCAGGCGAATGTCTCGCTGTCGAGCGAAGTGCTGCCGCGCATCCGCGAATGGCCGCGGCTTTCGACCACGCTGCTCAACGCCTATCTCGAGCCGGTGATGGTGCACTACATCGGCCATCTCAACCGCGAGCTGGACGGCACCGGCCTCACCTCGCAGCAGCGCTTCCTGATGCAATCGAACGGCGGCGTCATGCCGTTCTCGGCGGCGATCGCCGGCGGCCGCACCGTGCACACGTTGTTCTCCGGTCCCGCGGCCGGCGCCCAGGCCGCCGCCTATCTCTCGAAAGAGGCGAGCGCCGGCCTCGTCACCCTCGACATGGGCGGCACAAGCTGCGACATCGCCTTCATCGAGGGTGGCGTGCCGCTGGAAACCACCGAGGGCATCATCGCGCGGCGTCAGGTCGACGTGCCGGCGCTCGACATGACCACGATCTCGGCGGGCGGCGGCTCGATCGCCTCGATCGACGGCGGCGGCTTCCTCACCGTCGGCCCGCGCAGCGCCGGCGCCGATCCGGGGCCGGCCTGCTACGGCCGCGGCGGCACGTGGCCGACCGTGACCGACGCCGACCTGGTCTGCGGCTTCCTCAACGCCGACTATTTCCTCGGCGGCAAGCAGAAGCTCGACGCCAAAGCTTCGCACGCCGCATTGGAGGAGCACATTGCGAAGCCGCTCAAGATGAGCGTGCGCGATGCCGCCTCTGGCATCCGCCGCATCGTCGACATGCGCATGGCCGACGAGGTCCGCGTGTTCGCGGCCAAGCGCGGCGTCGATCTCAGCGCCTTCACGCTGCTGCCGTTCGGCGGCGCCGGCGCGGTGCACGCCACCGCGGTCGCCGAGGAGCTTGGCATGCGCCGCATCCTGGTGCCGGCTCGGCCCGGCGCATTCTCGGCGCTCGGCCTGCTCTGCACCGACGTGGTGCACGACTACATCCGCTCTGGGCTGAAGCCGTTGGCGGAGGTGATCGCCGACCAGGCCGAGGACACGTTCCGCGCGCTCGAGGCAAAAGCCCGCGAGGAGCTGGCCGCCGAAGGCATGGACCCCGCGCGCGCCAGCTTCGCCCGCGAGCTGGATCTCCGCTACACCGGCCAGGGCTACGAGCTGCGGACGCCGCTCGATGGCCTCTACCGCGACCGGCTCGATGCCGATGCGCTGAAGCAGGCCCGCGAGAAATTCGACGAGCGCCACGCCCAGATCCACGGCCATGCCGCCAAGGAACGGCCGGTCGAGGTGGTCAGCTACCGGCTGCGCGTGCGCGTGCCGGTGCCGAAGTATCGCGCGGTCGAGGAAAAGCCGCGGCAGGCGGCGCAGCCGGCGAGCGCCGCCATCAAGGGCCGCCGCACCATTCACTTCGACGGCAGCACGTCCACCGAGGCCACGCTGTACGAGCGCGACCGGCTCGACGTCGGCGCGCTCGTCGTGGGCCCGGCGATCGTCGAGCAGTTCGACGCCACCACCGTCATCCCCGCCGGCTGGACCGCGCGGGTCGATGGCTTGCGCAACCTCGTGCTGGAGCGCGACTGACCATGGACCCCATCCTCGTTCAAATCCTGCGCAACAAGATCGCGAGCCTGGTCGAGGAGATGCACTATCATTTCTACCGATCGGGCTATTCCACCATCATCCGCGAGTCGCGCGACTTCTCCTGCGTCATCCTCGACCGCGACGGCCGGCTGATCGTGGCGCCGCCGATGTTCTTCCACGCTCCGGTGTATCGCCACCTCACCCAGCGCATCCTCGCGCTTTATGGCGACGGCGGCATCAAGGACGGCGACGTGTTCGTCTCCAATCATCCCTACGAAGCCGGCATGCCGCATGTCTCCGACATGGCGTTCGTCGCGCCGATTTTTTCAGGCGCGAAGCTGGTCGGATTCTCCGGCTCGATCGCGCACAAGGCCGACGTCGGCGGCACCGTGCCGGGCTCGACATCGGCCACCGCGACCGAAATGTACCATGAGGGCCTGCTGCTGCCGCCGATCAAGATCTGGGCGGAAGACAAGCCGCTGCCCGACATCGAGCGCATCATCCTCGCCAACAGCCGCCAGCCGGTGCTGATGCGTGGCGACATCCACGCCCAGATCGCCGCGACGCGAATGGGGGTCGACCGCGTCAAGGAATTGTGCGCGCGCTTCGGTGCGGACAGCTTAACGCAAGCCTTCGCCATCATCCTCAAGGGCGCGGCCGACGAATTGCGCGCCGCCATCGCCAGGCTGCCCGAGGGCTCGTCGTCGGCCGAAGGCTATCTCGACAGCGACGGCATCGATGTCGACAAGCCGATCAAGCTTGCCGTCACCGTGACCATCAAGGACGGCATCGCGCATTTCGATTTCACCAACTGCGATCCGCAGGCGCGCGGGCCGGTCAATCTGCGGCCGTCGATGGCGGAGGCCTGCGTGTTCTATTCGCTGATCGGCAGCCTCGGCCCGGACATCGCCTACAACGACGGCATGCGCGACGTGGTGCGGATCAAGTACGCGCCGCACACCATCGTCAATGCCGATCCGCCCGGCCCGGTGTCGAGCTACCAGATGGTCAATCTCGCGCTCGCCGACGTGCTGCTCGAAGCGCTGGCGCATTTCAATCCGAACCGCGCGCTCGCTCATTGCGGCGCGTCGAGCGCGCTCAGCATCGCCTGGAGCAAGGGCCGCCCCGGCCAGATCAACCAGCAGTACGAGATCGCGGGCTCCTCGTATGGCGGCGGCATGGGCCACGACGGCGCGACCGGCCCGGCCACGCATCTGAGCAACCTGCACACCACGCCGATCGAGGTGCTGGAATCCGAGTTTCCGTGCCGCATCACGCGCTTCGACATCGTGCCGGATTCCGCCGGCGCCGGACGCTGGCGCGGCGGCATGTCGCTGCAGCGCGAGTACGAGTTGCTGGAGGATGCCGCCGTCATCCGCCGCTTCAACAAGACCAAGTTTCCGCCGAAGGGCGTCGATGGCGGCCAAGCCGGCGCCCGCGCCCGTTTCGTCGTCCATGTCGGCAGCGACAAGGAATACGAGACCAAGGGCTCGGCCCGCGTGGAGATGAAGACCGGAGAACGCTTCCTGCTGCAAAGCGCCGGCGGCGGCGGCTACGGCGATCCGCGGCAGCGCGAGCGCTCGGCGGTCGCCCATGACCTCGCCGAAGGCTACATCACCAAAGAGGCTGCGATCCGCGATTACGGTGCGAACGAGTAGCGCCGCGCCGCTGAGATGCCCGGATCGTGCCCTACTCACTCATCTTCGCGATGCCGGGCAGCACGAACCGCTCCACGTCGGTCGAGCCCTCCAGATCGCCAAGCTCCTTCATCGCATTCAACAGCGCGCTCACCTTGGTCTTCGACACCTTGCCGCTGCCGTCGATGAAATCGCGCTGCTGCAGGAAGTCGTAGGTCTTCTCGATCACGTCGGGCTTGAGCTTGCTCGCCTGGACCATGATGTCGATCGCCTCCTGGCGGTGCGATTTGTCGAGGAACCAGGCCACGCTCTTGTTGTGCACCTCGAGCAGGCGGCGCATCACGTCGGGATTCTTCTTCGCCCAGTTGGTGTTCACCACCGCGCCGGTGAAGGGCAGGTCCTTGGCGTAGTCGGCGACCAGCCCAAGATTGCTGAAGCCGGCGGCATCGGCGGCGAAGCTGAACGGCGGCAGCAGGATGGTGGCATCGATCGCGCCGGTCTGCAGCGCCTGGAAGCGCGCCGCGGTCGCGCCGGTGTAGACGTAATCCACCTCGCTCGGCTTGACGCCGTGCGGCACCAGCATCCGCTCGACATAGATCTTGGTGATGCCCTTGGGCGCATCGATCATCAGCGTCTTGCCCTTGAGCTGCTCGATCTTGGAGTATTCTTTCTTGGCGTTCAGCGCGTAGGGCGCAAGCTGCATCTCAAGCCGCACGATCGAGATCGGCGCGCCCTTGTCGATGGCGTGGATCGGATCGGCGAGACCGGCCGACAGCGCCGCATCGAGCGAGCCGGCGGCGAGCTGCTGATTCACCGCGCCGCTCGACTGAATGAAGATCAGGTCGAGCTTGATGCCTTCTGCCTCGTAGTAGCCCTTCTTCAA
>Ga0265325_10000496_pt1 | contig 28512 bp, 26 predicted proteins | sample 41420metaG_FD_202090 | JGI IMG/M metagenome (GOLD analysis project Ga0265325, IMG submission 202090) | Rhizosphere microbial communities from Carex aquatilis grown in University of Washington, Seatle, WA, United States - 4-14-20 metaG | ecosystem: Host-associated > Plants > Roots > Rhizosphere... | reverse complement strand
CGCAGGCTCAAGCCGGAAGAAATGAACGCGCTCCTGCGAGAAATGGAAGCGGTGCCCAATTCCGGCCAATGCAATCACGGCCGGCCGACTTATGTCGAATTGAAGCTGACGGATATCGAACGGCTGTTCGGACGAAAGTGATTGTCGTCCCCGCGAAAGCGGGGACCAGTACGCCCTGTCTATCAATCAAAAATCAGTCCGTGGTTACTGGATCGCCCGCTTTCGCGGGTGATGACACTCAGTGATGGCGCAAAAACACAAACTCCGTATCGTCGTACTGGCGTCGCTCCAGCTCGGTAAATCCATCCGGCGCCTTGAACGCGGCCTCTGCGGCCTCCTCAACGACGATCATCGCTTCCGGTTTGAGCCAGCCTCCGTCGCGCGCCGACGTCAGCGCCTTTTCCGCCAGGCCTCTGCCGTAAGGCGGGTCGAGGAACACGAGTGAGAAGGCTTCGATCGGATGTGCCGGGCCCAATTGTGTGGCGTCGCGACGGAAAATCCGGGTGACGCCGCCGAGCCCGAGGGCCTCCACATTATCGCGCAGCAGTGCGCGTGCCTCCACGCCCTCGTCAACGAACAGGGCATAGGCTGCGCCGCGTGAGATCGCCTCAATGCCGAGCGCGCCGGTGCCGGCGAACAGGTCGAGGACGCGCGCGCCGGTAATGGGGTCGCCGTAGGAATGTGCGAGAATGTTGAACAGCGCTTCGCGCAGGCGATCAGAGGTTGGACGCACCGCCTGGGATTTCGGACCCGCGAGCGGACGCGAACGATACTTGCCGCCGACGACCCGCATTATTTCGACCTTGGCCGTGACGGGCGTGGCCCGCCGGAACGGTCGCGGCGGTGGCCTTCACGTTTTTTCCAGGCCCTTTGCGAGGGTCGCTCGTTTCGCTCGTTCCGATTGCGGGGCGGGGTGTCGCGTTGCGGTGCGGAGGGCGGGCGGGCCCTGCCGCGAATTTTGTCTTCGACGGGCTCCGCGATCGGCGCATGGAAATCGGCATTCGCCCGTGCTGCAATGTCCGGCCCAAGCGTTTCGCGCAGCTTTTCCGTTTCAATTTCCCGCACTGCGCCGTCGTCAAGGTCGCCCAGTTCGAAAGGGCCGAATGCCACGCGGATCAGCCGGTTCACTTTCAGCCCCAGCGTTTCAAGAACCTTGCGGACCTCGCGGTTCTTGCCCTCGCGAATGCCGATGGTGAGCCAGACATTGGCGCCCTGTTCGCGGTCGAGCGTGGCTTCGATCGGCCCGTAGCGGATGCCGTCGACGGTGATGCCGGTGCGCAGCCGGTCGAGCGCATCCTGTTGCACACGGCCAAGCGCCCGAACGCGGTACTGACGCAGCCAGCCGGTCGCCGGCAATTCCAGTACGCGCGCCAGTCCGCCATCATTGGTGAGCAGCAGGAGACCCTCGGTGTTGATATCAAGCCGACCGACGCTGATCAGCCGCGGCAGGCCCTTTGGCAGTGCCCGGAAAATGGTATCGCGACCCTCCGGGTCGGAATGCGTCGTCACCAGCCCGCGCGGCTTGTGGTAGATAAACAGGCGCGTGCGTTCGCGCGACCGCAACGGCGTGCCGTCCACTACAATGCTGTCGGAGGGCGTGACGTTCAGCGCGGGCGAGGAAATTACGGCGCCGTTGACCGCGACGCGTCCGGCCGCAATCCAGGCTTCGGCTTCGCGCCGGGAGGCAAGCCCGGCACGCGCCATCACTTTGGCGATGCGCTCGCCGGGGGCGTCTTTGTTGGTTTTTTCGGTCATTGATGATCTTCGTCATGGCCGGGCTTGTCCCGGCCATCCACGTCTTCTATGTCGCACTGGTATAAAGACGTGGATGCCCGGCACAAGGCCGGGCATGACGAGAAAAATGCCATCGCATTCATTCATGTCCATTGCCCTTGAAGAAGCCCACGCCGCGGGTGCGCGGGGCGAGGTGCCGGTCGGCTGTGCCATCGTCCGCAATGGCGAGGTCATTGCGCGGGCCGGCAACCTGACGATGGCCGACCGCGATCCGACCGCGCATGCCGAACTCATCGCTATTCGGGCAGCGGCAGCTTCGCTCGGCAGTGAGCGGCTGACCGATTGCGATCTCTATGTGACGCTGGAGCCTTGTGCCATGTGTGCCGCTGCGATCTCGTTCGCGCGCATTCGCAGGCTTTATTTTGGCGCTCCCGATCCCAAGGGTGGCGCGGTTGAACATGGCGTGCGCTTCTTCGCTGCGCCGACATGCCATCACAAGCCAGAGGTCTATGGCGGGATCAATGAAAGCGAATGCGCGGCGCTGCTGAAAGATTTCTTTCAGGCGCGACGCTGAATTTCAGTCGGACTAGGCGGTCTTGTCGACGAACTTGCCCATGCCGGGCGGTGGCGGAGCCTGCCTGGTGACGGGCGGAGTCGCGGCTTCGCGCTCATTGGCCTGCTGAGCGGGCGTCGACTTGGGTGATGTTCCGGTCTTCGGCATGATGACCTGAATGCCAATACTGCAGTCACTCATGAGTACGACTTTCAATTGCGACGAAAAAATAGGCCGCAGGTCTCAATTTAATGAGTCGCCGAAGCGCCGAATCCTGTTGGGCGCAGAAAGGAATTGTTCACGTTAAAACTTTGCCGTCCCGAGTGAGCAGGAGAATCGTGATGCTACGCCTGCGTCGCGAAATCCCAGGCCTTTTCAGCGAGCGGCCGGATCATCTCGGCCTTGGCGGGAGCAAATTCGCTGGTCGCGGTGCCGTCGCGTACACGGCCGATGATGCCCTGCAAGATGGCGGCGATGCGGAAGAAATTATACGCAAGATAGACCGGAAGCGCCGGGCGAGGATCGAGACCCGTGCGCGCGACATAGGCTTCGACATAATCACTCATCGAGGGAATGCCGAGCGTGCGGAGGTCGTGGCCGACCAGTGTTGCTGTGCCTGCCGCGCTTTCGGAATGCGGCATGTGCCAGGTCATCAGGTGGTAGCTGAAGTCGGCGAGCGGATCGCCGAGCGTGGATAATTCCCAGTCGAGGACAGCCGCGATTTTCGGTTGATTGCTGGCAACGATCAGATTGTCGAGCCGATAGTCGCCGTGTACCAGCCGCACCGGCCCGCCCGCCGGAATATTTTTCGGCAGCCAATCGATCAGGCGCTCCATGGCATCGAGCTTCTCAGTTTCGGAGGCGCGGTATTGCATCGACCAACGTTCCACCTGGCGCGCGACGTAGTTTTCGCCCTTGCCGAAATCGGCGAGGCCGATCTTGAGTGGATCAAGCGCGTGCAGCCGCGCAATGGTCTCGTTCATGGAATCGTAGACCGCGGTGCGCTCGGCCGGATTTGAACCCGACATCTGCGGCTCCCAGAACACGCGGCCGTCGACAAAGTCCATCACATAGAAAGTGGTGCCGGCGATGCTCTCATCGGCGCAATAGATGAGTGGTTCTGCAACAGGAAAACTCTGCGCGTAAAGAGCGCGGGTCACGCGGTATTCGCGGTCGACGGCGTGCGCCGACGGAAGCAGCTTACCGGGCGGCTTGCGGCGCAGGACATAGCGTCGCGAGGGGGTTTCCAGCAGATAAGTCGGATTCGACTGGCCGCCCTTGAATTGCTTGATAATCAGTGGGCCGGCAAAGCCTGTGATCTGTGCAGTGAGATAGTGCTCGAGCCGCGCGGCATCGAGCTGTAATCCCGCCGCTGCCTCCTTCGTGCCCGAAAATGCCTGTTGGCGATCGATCGATGTCATCGCCGCGTCCGGTTCACTTGCGCATTCCGAACGTGATCGGCGCGTCGGCGTAAATTTTGTATTCCTGCGACTTCGGTTTCGCCTTGTCCTCCTCGTTGACGTATTGGATCGAGCTTTTGCCGGCGAGTTCGCGCGGCAGGATCATGACGCGGATGAATCGGCTGCGTTTGTCGGCCGCCGCTTGCGCGAACACCGCGTCCGGGCCGGATTCATACCAGGCGCCGCCCGGTCCATAGGACGTCGAGCGTCCATGCGTGTCGATGCGGATGCCGCCCTCGATCAGGCAGCGGATGCCGGGTCCCTGATGGCGGTGTTGATACGCGCAGCCACCGGGTGGAAACGCCACGCTGTCGCCCCGCATCAGCAGGTCGCCTTTCGGCAAAGTCTCGAGGAAGGCGGTCAGCTTCTCGTGCGTCATCATGCCGGGCGCGTTGGCGGTCGTGCTGCCCTGGTCGCCGCGCGCAAGCTCCCAGCGCCAGCAGGTCACGCCGCCTGTGCCGGGCTTTACCGTGATGGCCGCTTCACCCTGCCAGGCCTCGCCCTCGTTGATTGCCTGGTCGCCGATCCTCGCCGAACCGTGCACCACAAAAACGAAACGCGGCAACGGTGGCAGCCGGAACACGACGTTCTCGGCACTCGACAGGACATCTTCATAAAGGCGAAGCACGGGATGCATTCACAACTCCTGATGTCACGCCGCCGTAAAGAATTCCAGCAAGGCTGCAGCGGTCGCTTCGGGATTTTCCTCTGTGAGGAAATGGCCGGAGTCAACCGGTTTGCCTGTGGCGTTCGGTGCCCATTGTTTCCAGATCTTGAGGGGTTCGCCGGTTTCGTTGGCAATGCCGACGCCGCCCCAGAGCGCCAGCAAAGGGCAGCCGATCGTCTTGCCGGCGGCGCGGTCGGCCTCGTCATTGGCAAGGTCGGCGTAACGGCCGGCGCGATAGTCCTCGCAATGGGCATGAATACGTAACGGATCGGAAAATGCCGCGCGGTAGTGGTCAAGCGCGCGCGGGTCGAAGGCAGACAAGTTCTTGGCCTTCGTCCAGCTCGCCATCTTCCAGTCCAGGTATTCGACCGGCGCATTCGAGATCAGCATTTCCGGCAGCGGGTCCGGCTGCGCCAGAAACGGCCAGTGCCATACTTTCATGGCCATGTTGCGGTCCATGCCGTGCCACATGTCGTAGGTCGGCACGATGTCGAGTGTCGCCATGCGTTCGATGCGGCCGATGTGATCGAGCGCGAGACGGTAGGCAACACGGCCCCCGCGGTCGTGACCGGCAAGCCGGAAGCGCACGTGGCCGAGTTTCTCCATGACGTCGATCATCACATTCGCCATCGACCGCTTGTCGTATGGCGCATGGTTTTCGTCAGCGCGCGGTACCGCCGACCAACCGTAGCCAGGCAGATCGGGAATGATCAAAGAAAAATGCTTCGCAAGGCTCGGCGCCACGCGGTGCCACATCACGTTGGTCTGCGTGTAGCCATGGAGGAGCAGCAGCGGCGGGCCGTTTCCACCGGTGCGCGCGAATATCTTGCCGACGGACGTGTCGATCCAGTGCGATGCAAAACCGGGAAAGAGATCGGCGAGGTCGGGCATGGGTTACTCACATACAAACGGCGTCAGTGAACACGGAATGTCATGCCCCGCGCAAGCGGGGCATCCAGTAAACACCGACGTGGCAGTGATTACTGGATCGCCCGCCTTCGCAGGCGACGACAACGACTGTTACTAACTCTCTCGTTCAATCGCGCGCCAACCGATGTCGCGGCGGCAAAAGCCGTCGGGCCAGCGGATGCGGTCGATTGCCGAATAGGCCCGGGTCTGCGCCTCCCGCACGGTTTTGCCGCGCGCGCAGACATTCAGCACGCGCCCGCCGTTCGCAAGAATCCGGCCGCCGTCGGATTTGGTGCCGGCATGGAATATTTCCACGCCCTCGACCTGTCCCGCCGCGTCGAGACCTTCGATGACGGAGCCTTTGCCGTAATTTCCCGGATAACCTTTTGCCGCCATCACCACAGTGAGAGCTGCGTCCGGATACCAGCGCAAATCGAAATTCTTCAGTTGCCCGTCGCGCGCGGCCAGCAATGCCGGGACCAGATCCGACATCAGGCGCAACATGAGCACCTGGCATTCCGGATCGCCAAAACGGACATTGTATTCGATCAGCTTGGGGCCATCTTTCGTGATCATTAGTCCGGCGAACAGCACACCCTTGTAAGGCGCGCCAGCCCGATCGAGGGCGCGCACGGTGGGAAAAATAATCTCATCCATCACGCGCTGATTCATGGAGTCGGTCATGATCGGCGCCGGCGAATAGGCGCCCATGCCGCCGGTGTTTGGACCTTTGTCGCCATCGCCGACGCGCTTGTGGTCTTGCGCGGAGGCTAGCTGGATTGCGGTCTTGCCATCGCACAGCGCGAAGAACGAGGCCTCTTCGCCGACCAGACACTCCTCGATCACGATTTCCCAAGCGGGCGCGCCAAGGCCGCCGCCGAACATCATATCAATGGCAGCTTCGGCCTCTTGCACGCTCTCTGCCACGACCACGCCCTTGCCGGCAGCCAGACCATCGGCTTTCACGACGATGGGAGCACCTTGCTTGCGGACATAGTCCTTTGCGGCGGCCGCGCCCTTGAAACGTTCGTAAGCGGCGGTCGGAATATTGTTGGCCTTACACAGGTCCTTGGTGAAGCCCTTGGAGCCTTCCAGCCGCGCACCCCATTTGGTCGGACCGAAAGCCTTGATGCTGGCTGCCTCCAGGTCGTCGACGATGCCGGCGCAGAGCGGCACCTCCGGGCCAACCACGACCAGATCGATCTTCTTGTCTTTGGCAAAGGCGATGACTGCCTTGTGGTCGGCGAGGTCAATCGCCGCGCATTCGGCCTCTTGCGCGATTCCGGCATTACCGGGCGCGCAATAGAGTTTGTCCGTGAGCGGGCTCGCCGCCATTTTCCAGGCCAGCGCGTGCTCGCGTCCGCCGGAGCCGAGGATGAGGATGTTCATGGCGTGAGGGGGCAGGCCTTTAGTGTGCGGTCGGTATTTGGTGTACCATGTCACTTCGCCCCCGCAAGAGATTCGACCCGTATGGCAGAGCCCGTTCTCGATAACGTTGTGGAATGGTCCGTCTCCGAGCTGTCGGCGGCGCTCAGGCGCACGGTCGAGGATGCCTATGGCTACGTGCGCGTGCGCGGCGAAATCTCCGGCTTCAAGGGCCCATCGCCGTCGGGTCACGTGTATTTCCGCCTCAAGGACGACAAGGCGGTGTTGGAGGCGGTGATCTGGAAGGGCAATTTCGCCCGCATGCGCGTGCGGCCGGAGGAAGGCCTGGACGTGATCGTGTCCGGGAAGCTCACGACGTTTGCCGGCTCCTCGAAATACCAGATCGTCATCGACAGTCTTGAGCCTGCCGGCATCGGCGCGCTGATGAAGCTGCTGGAAGAGCGCAAGAAGAAGCTTGCGGCCGAAGGCCTGTTCGACGAAGCGCGCAAGCAGCTGCTGCCGTTCTTGCCGCGCGTGATCGGCGTGGTGACGTCGCCGACCGGCGCCGTGATCCGCGACATCCTGCACCGGCTTGAAGATCGGTTTCCGCGGCACGTGCTGGTTTGGCCGGTACGTGTGCAAGGCGAGACATCAGCGGCGGAGGTTGCGGCCGCCATTCACGGGTTCAATGCGTTGCCCGAAAAGGATCCTTTGCCGCGGCCCGATCTGATTATCGTCGCGCGCGGTGGCGGTTCGCTGGAAGATCTCTGGTCGTTCAACGAGGAAATCGTGGTGCGCGCGGCGGCGGCGAGCATGATCCCGCTGATTTCCGCGGTCGGCCACGAAACCGATGTGACATTGATCGATTTTGCATCGGACCGGAGGGCGCCCACGCCGACAGCCGCCGCAGAAATGGCCGTGCCCGTCCGCGCCGAGTTGTTGACCACACTCGCCAGTCTTGGATCGCGCAAGTTCGCCTGCTGGCAGCGCGGTGTCGACCAGCGGCGCAAGGAACTGCGGCTCCTGTCACGCGCGCTGCCGGCGCTCGACGAATTGCTGGCAGGCCCGCGTCAACGGCTCGACGCCTGCGCCGGCCGTTTGCCGCGCGCGTTGCGCGCCAATGCGCAGATCCATCATACGCATCTCACACGCGTGGCGGCCAAGCTGTCGCCGCGGCTGCTCCGGCAGCGGCTCACGCGCGGCCATGAAGTTGTCGTCTCGCTCGGCGAGCGGTCGAAACGAGCGCGCCGCACTTATCTCGACCAGCGCGCACAGCGCCTGCGCAGCGCCTGGCAATTGCTCAACGCCTATTCATACCGAAAGGTACTTGAGCGTGGCTTTGCACTCGTCCGTGACGGCGCGGGACACCCGTTGCGGTCGGCCACTGCGGTGGGTGGCGGCATGCGACTCGATATTGAATTCTCCGATGGCCGCGTCGGCGCAACGGCTGATGGTGAGCTGACGACTCCGCCGGCAGAAAAGATTAAACCGAGAACGCGCGGTGGGGGACAGGGTTCCGGCGGGCAGGGTAGTCTTTTCGGCTCCTAGTTATTCTCCGAGGGTTTCGCTTGCGCGGCCAAACGACTATGTTGGACAGTGCTGGCCAGCAATGGGAGGTCGCATTTGCTCAATCGCTATGATCGATCCTCGCCGATGAACGGGGAGGCGGAGGTAAAGTACCTCGATGGCGATTTCCGCGTTGTGCGCCCCGGCGCGTTTGTGCGTTGCGCGGTGACCGGCGTTCCGATCCCGCTCGAAGAGCTCAAGTACTGGAGCGTCGACTTGCAGGAGGCCTACGCAACGCCTGAAGCGGTGCTGCAGCGCCACCGTGAGCGTCTCGCATCCAGCAGTAAGCCCTAGCTTCGCGGTCGCGTTGTTATCAGCCGGCGCAATTCATCGGCTTCGTCGACCACCATTCTCACAGGTAACGTGTGGGCCCGTGTGGCCAGCGCTTCAAGCAAGCGCTCGCCTGCCATGCGCGCGCGGTCTTTCTCGGTGGTGAGGAGCGCAAGGCCGTTGTGCTCCGCGGCCATAATAAGTTCTCCCGCGTCTTCCGCGGTATAGCGATAGTGGTCGTCAAAAGATCGGCGCTCTGCGACCGCAATGCCGGCAGCTTCGGCGGTTGCAAAAAACTTCTCCGGGTCCCCGATCCCCGCAAACGCCAGCACGCGGCGTCCTTTCAGCGATGCCAGCGCAGACAGATCGGGTGCAAGACGGCCGTGAAGGACCGGCAGATTGCGCGCGCGTGCGAGCATCACGACATCGTCGGCGCCATTGCCATTGCCAACGACCAGAAGTGCATCGGTTTGTGCGAGCTGCGCGGCCAATGGCGCGCGCAAGGGGCCGGCCGGAAATATACAGCGATTGCCGACGCCACGGGGAGCATCGATGACAGCCAATGTGAAATCCTTCGCGAGTGAGGCGTTCTGAAGCCCGTCGTCCATGATGATGAGGCCGGCGCCTTGCGCGCGCGCAAACGCGGCGCCGGCGACGCGGTCGCGCGCAACCACCGTTGGTGCCACCTGTGCGAGGAGCAAGGCTTCGTCGCCGACGTGAGCGGCCAGATCGTTGTGCGGATCGACAAGTTTGGGGCCGGTCAGGGTGCCGCCGTAGCCGCGCGTCAAGCAAAACGGGCGTTCGCCCGCCGCCAAGAGCATTCGTGCAAGCGCCATGACGGTCGGCGTCTTGCCGGTGCCGCCGAGCGTGAAATTGCCGACGCATAACACCGGCACGCCAGCAGGAGCTCCTTTTGCGACCATGCGTCGCGCCGTGATCGCGCCATAGATGAGCCCGACCGGTGCCAGCAAGCTTGCGGCGAAGCCCGCCCTGCGCCACCAGAAGGCCGGCTCACGCATGGCGAGCCCGTTGCCGCAATTGCAGCTGCATCAGATAGGGATCGAGGGAGGTCAGCGTGCGCTCAAGCGCGCCACCCAGTTTCTCAACGACCGCGTATCCGGCTTCTGCAACGCGGGCAGAGGCATCCGGATCGGTGAGCCAAGCCGCAAAATGAGCGGTCAGGCGTTCGGAATCAACGACCACTTCAGCGCCGTGAACGCCGTCGAGCGCGCTGTAGATCTCGGAGAAATTCCAAACATGCGGACCGTGCAGGATCGCGGCGCGGAGTTTTGCGGCCTCGATGGGATTTTGTCCGCCGTGCTTGACCAGCGAGCCTCCGATGAACACCGCCGGCGCCAGGCGATAAATCAGGCCGAGTTCGCCAACAGTATCGGCGACGTAAATTTCAGTGGTGCGATCAGGCAATTCTCCACGCGAGCGCAGCGCCACTTTTAATCCAGCCGCGGCCGCGATCTCGGCGACGCCGGGTCCGCGCTCGGGATGACGTGGAGCGATCAACGTCAGCAGGCCTGGAAAATTTGTACGCAGCCGAGTATGCGCGTCGACAACCGCGCCCTCTTCGCCGACATGGGTGGAGGAGGCCGCGATCACGGGCCGTTCACGAATTGCGTCCTGCAGGGCCGCGAGCGCTGCGGCATCGGCGGGCGGCGCCGGGACGTCAAGCTTGAGATTGCCTGTGGTCACGACCTGCTCGGCGCCCAGCTCACTGAAACGCGCGGCATCGGATGCGGTGCCCGCAAGGCAAAGGTCAAGCCGCTGCAGCAGATCGGCGATCGAATTGGGCAGCCGGCGCCATCGCCGAAATGAGTTTTCTGACAGGCGGCCATTAATCAAGACCATCGGGATACCGCGGGCCGATGCCTCGATCATCATGTTTGGCCACAGATCGGATTCGACGAACAAGGCGAGATCGGGCTGCCAGTGGTCGAGAAAGCGGCGTACGAACCGCGGCACGTCCAGCGGAATGAATTGATGTGCCACTCCGCGCGGCAGGCGTTGCTCGGCGAGCCCGCCCGAGGTGACGGTGCCGGTGGTGACCAGCATGGTGATTCCGCGCGCGCGAATTCGTTCGATCAACGGAAGCACGCTCGCAAGCTCTCCGACACTGGCACCGTGCAGCCAGACCAGGGGGCCGTCCGGTCGAGTGATCCTGCTTTCGCCCCGCCGTTCGGGCAGCCGCTGGCGGATCTCTTTTCCGCGCTTGGCGCGCCGCGCCAGCAGGATCGGCGCAAATGGTCCTGCTGCCGCGGACAGGAGCCGGTACATCCGCAGGCCGACGGGCAACCCGCTCACGGCTTGTTGCCTCCGGTTTTGTCTGCGAGCCGATAGGCCCGTTTCGTCAATGCGTTGAGCTCATCTTCCACGTGTTTCCGGGCGGCTTCGAGACCGGCGCCGTCACAATCTTGCGGCACCCGGATCGGTCCACTCGCGGCGATACCCACACGGCTGAAGGGCAGGTTGATGGCAGTGCGGTCCCAGTTGTCGAGTTCGATGCGGCGGCTGGAGGCCATCGCCACCAGATAGATTGGTCGGCCGGAATGCTGTGCAAGCTTCACGACGCCGAGGCCGGCGACCCGTGCAACCTTTGGTACGTCGGCGGTCATCGCGACATTGTAGCCTTCCTTGAGAGCGTCGAGCATCTCGTTGAAGGCCACTGCACCGCCTTTGCGATGGAACTCGCCGTTGTGGGCGCCCGAGCCGCGTATGGTGCCAATGCCGAGTTTCTCGGCTGCGCGCGCATTGATCTCCCCATCACGATGGCGGGATATCAAAACCTTGGCGCGATGCCGCTTGGCGTCCTTGATAAATGGCATCAGGAAATGCTGGCCGTGCCATGCGGCGACGATCGCGGGTGATTCGAGATCCTCATAGAGCGACATGGTCCCCGGCTCGACGACCGTGCGGCTCGTGAGCCACACGCAGCGCAGATACCACGCCCCCAGCGTGCCCATGGCGCCCTGGAACATAGGCGAAGCGGTGATCCGCTTGAGTGACAGCATTGCTCCCCGCTCTAGCGCGCCGCGCGTTCTGTGGCTTCAGGGTCGAGCAAGCGATGCAGGTGCACGATGAAATAGCGCATATGGGCGTTGTCGACAGTCTTCTGTGCCTTCGCTTTCCAGACCGCATATGCAGCGGCGTAGTTCGGATACACACCGACAACTTCGACCTTGTCGAGATCCTTGAATTCCGTGCCGCCGAGATCGGTGAGTTCGCCACCGAGGACGATGTGCAGCAATTGTTTGTTCGTTCCGGGCGGCTGTGCGGACATGGTTCGATCCCCAATATGAACCCTGACGACGTGGAGACTTGCGGCTGGACAGTTTACGCGAATTCAGTTTCGCGGTCGCGCACGAGGTTTATCAACGTGTCGTGGCGGGCCTGACCGGCCGCGACCAGTGCGCCATGCGCACCGTGCGCATTACTATAAGTCAGCGGCCGGCCGACAAAATCGGTCAACGCGCCGCCGGCTTCGTGCACCAAAAGATCGGCCGCTGCAAGGTCCCAGTCGTGGCTGCCGGGGGAGGCAACTGCAGCATCAAGAGCGCCGTGGGCGACGCGCGCGATTCGCAGTGCGAGCGAATGTACCTTTGGCTGCGCCAGCGTGTCGGGCGTCAGGCTGGAGAGCCGATCGAGATAACGCTTCGGCCCGGCGAGCCTGGCGCCGCTGAGCCTGTCACCGGCGCTGGCCTTGATCGCTGTGCCGTTGAGCGTAGCGCCGCCGCCGTGCGATGCGACGAACATTTCCTCGGTCACCGGTGCGTAGAGCGCGGCAAGCAGCGGGCGGCCACGATCGGCGAGGGCTACCGAAATGGTCCAGTCGGCGCGTCCGGAAATATAGGCACGGGTGCCGTCGATAGGGTCGACGATCCACGCGAGTGCCAGGGCGTCGTCTGGCAAGTCGTCCTGCGATTCTTCCGACAGCCAGCCCGCATCCGGCACAAGTGATCCAAGGCGTCCGCGCAACAAATCGTTGACGGCGATGTCGCCTTCCGTCACGGGCGAATTGTCGGAGCCCTTGGTCCACTTCTTGAACGGTCCACGCGCCGTCTCGCGCGCAAGCTCGCCGGCATCGCGCATGACCGCTTCAAGCGGGCTACGCAAAGCAGTGAGGTCACTGGCCAGCAACGGTCAGACCCTCCACCCGCGATGTCGGCGCATTGGTGCCGTAGCGAAATTCAAGATCGTTGGCCGGCGTCAGGGTCCGGAATATTTCCAGCAAATGTCCTGCGATAGTGACTTCGCTCACGGCGTAAGTGCGTTTACCCTTCTCGATCCAGAACCCCGAGGCACCGCGGCTGTAGTCGCCGGTCACCATGTTGGCGCCACTGCCGATCAAATCGGTGACGTAAAAGCCGTCGGCGATATCGGCAATCAGCGCGTCGGGGCTGAGCCGGCCGGGCTCGAGATGCAAATTGGACGGCCCAGGCGATGGCACCGACGACGCGCCACGATGCGCGTGTCCGGTGGTCACGAGGCCAAGTTCGCGCGCGGTCGCGCAATCGAGCAGCCATGAGCGAAGCACGCCATCATCGATCAGCGCGATTTTCTTGCCCGCTACGCCTTCGCCATCAAACGGGTGCGAACGCAGGCCGCGCTTGCGCAACGGATCATCGATAATGCGAATGCCGTCGGCGAACAGCTTGGCGCTCATTTTGTCCCGCAGAAAACTGGTCTTGCGCGCGACCGATGCACCGTTGACCGCGCTGGCCAGATGCGAGACCAGCGAGCCCGCTGTGCGCGGATCAAACACCACCGGCACCTTGCGGGTGGTGACCTTGCGCGGATTGAGCCGCGCCACGGCACGAGCGGCGGCGCTGAGCCCGATTTTTTCCGGGCTTTCCAGATCGGCGGCGTGACGCACGGAGGAGTAATCGTAATCGCGCTCCATGCCGGTGCCTTCGCCGGCGATCGCCGTCATCGACACGCCGTGGCTGGAGCCAAGATAGGCGCCGCGAAATCCATGACTGGTGATGAGGACCATTCCGCCAATCCCGGCCGAGGCCGAGGCGCCGCCCGATTTGCTCACGCCTTTGACCGAAAGCGCCGCCTGCTCGGCGGCGCGCGCCTGCGCTTCGAGCTCGCCCACGGTCGGCAAGTCGGGATCAATCAATTCGAGATCGGGAAATTCGTGCGCTAGCAGATTGGCATCGGCAAGACCTGCAAATTTGTCCTCGGGTGCCGCGCGTGCCATGGCCACGGCCCGGGCGGCGAGGGCGGCGGCACCATCATCCGCCATGTCGTTGGTCGAGACCACCGCCTGGCGGCGGCCGACCAGCACGCGTAGACCGAGATCGTCGCCTTCCGAGCGTTCTGACTCTTCGACCTTTCCGTCGCGCAGCTCGATTGCAAGCGACATCCCGCGCACCGCCACGGCGTCGGCAGCGTCCGCGCCGGCAGCGCGTGCGGCCTTGACCAGGCGGTCGGCGCGATCGGTCAGCGCGGTCAGGTCCAGAAGAGAGGCGGCTGGGGCGAGCATCGGAGGGCTTTCACATGAGTCCAAGGCATGGACCCGAGACAGGGACCAAAGACATGGGCCCGATATCGGTGCGGTTCAACCATCGAACCGGGCAATTTGCCCGATCACGGCAACACCTCGTCAATCATGGTTCGCAACGGGGCGTCAATCATGCACCGCGATGGCGAGGCCGGTACCACCGGTTAACCCAGAACTTTAAGCGGATTCGGACGCGTTTCTGCCATGTTTGATGCGCGACCGGGCGAATAAGCCAGGCGCGGGAGAGTTTCGAGGCGTCAGATGTGTAGTGGCGGATACGCCGGGTCGGGCCGCGCCTTGCGGCTCGACCCGTGCGGCTTGCCTGTACGGTTTTCCGCGAGCGATGCCGCGGCCGACGGGCGGGTGCGCGATGTCGAGCTCCACCGCGAACGTGTCGTAGTGCGACGCTCGCTGCGCGGCATGCGCATGGCGCTCAATATGCCGGTTGCGGCCTTTGCCGGTATTTCATTGCGGCTTGAATCGGATGAAGACGGCGACGTGCTTGCGGTCGTGCTCCAGCATGCGGATCCCTCGCTCACGCTACCCCTGTTTCTGACGTCGCAGGCCGACGAAGCAGTCGCCGAATGGCGCGCCTGGAGCGAAGTGCTGGATGTGCCGCTGCTGCTTGCCGAGCAAGGCGACAGCGCAGCCAATGCGCGTCTGGGACAAATTCAGATTGAACGCCCGCGTCCGCGCCGTCGCCGGCGAAGCGCGCTCAAGAACCGACGGCCCGCTATCCTTCTGCGCCGTGGATCCGGCAAGGTTGGCCGGCGGACATCGGTTCACCGCGGCGAACGCGAAATCATCGCGCGGAACTAGCCCGCGGCTTCGTCGTCCGCGCGTTCCGTAAATCAAATCGATCAAACCGGAATTGAATCCGCCGTGCAATCGGCAGGCTACTTGCAGCGCTGCAGCTTCACCGAGCCGCCGTCCTGCATATTCATTTCGACATGATCGGGATCGACTTTTCGCAGCGTATAAGACGTGCGGCCACCACTGATCTGTCCGGTGCTGAATTCGTCGGTGATGCGATAACGCGACGGACCTTCCGAAACCACCGACTGGTTACGGTACGTCGGCACGCCACCGTTGCTGTCGGTGCGCTGGTCACCATTGAACTCGATCACACGCTTGCTATCCGAGCAATCGATCGGGCCTTTTTCGCCGCTCGCGCTTTGGCCCCACTTGCCCTCGACGGGATAAACCTGCGCCTGCGCTGGCAGGGCCAGCGCGCTGAGCAGCAATGCGGATAGAATCGTGGTGCGCATAAACCCAAGATTTGCGCCGCGCCCGCCAAAATCAAGGGCGACGGCTGGTAATGCTTAACAGTCGGCGGAAACGATTTGCGTCAATTAACGCTTATTCGCGGGACCATAGCCGCCTGCAGTGGGCGATTGAATGATAATGGCCTCGTTTTTGTCGATAACGGTGGCATCGCAGCCCTGCAGGCGCTCGATTCGGCCATCCTTGCGGCGCGCGGAATTTTCGCCGACCTGGCCCGGTTCGCCGCCCGCCAGACCAAAGGGGCGGACCCGGCGGTGGCCGGACAAGATCGTGCACTCCATTTTTTCGAGAAAACGGATTGTGCGGCGAATGCCGTCGCCGGCGTGCCATTGCCCGCGGCCGCCGGAGCCCGGGCGAATATGGAAGTCCTCGAGCACCACCGGATAACGGAATTCCAGCACCTCCGGATCCGTGAGGCGCGTGTTCGTCATATGTGTGTGGACGGCGTCGGTCCCGTTGAAGCCTGGGCCTGCCGGCGAGCCCGAACAGATCGTTTCGTAGTACTGATAGCGCGCGTTGCCGAAATTGAGATTGTTCATCGTTCCTTGTGCGGCGGCCAGGGCTCCGAGCGCGCCGAACAGGCAATTGGTGACGGCCTGCGACGTTTCCACATTGCCGGCGACCACGGCAGCGGGATATTCGGGCGCAAGCATCGAACGCTTGGGGATAACGATATTGATTGGCCGCAGGCAGCCGGCGTTCATCGGGATGTCGTCGTCAACCATGACGCGGAACACGTACAGTACCGCCGCGCGCGCCACCGGTTCCGGTGCATTGAAATTGGTCGGCTGCTGCGCGCTGGTGCCGGTGAAATCGACGGTTGCCTCGCGTTTCGTCTTGTCCACGGTGATCTTCACCTTGATCACCGTGCCCTGATCCATTTCGTAGCTGAACTCAGAGTCGTGCAATCGGTCGAGCACGCGCCGCACGCTTTCGGCGGCGTTGTCCTGCACGTGTTGCATGTAGGCCTTCACCACCGGCAACGTGAAATGCGTGACCATCTTGCGCAGCTCGGCGACACCCTTTTCATTGGCGGCGATCTGCGCCTTGATGTCGTTGATGTTCTGCACCGGATTGCGCGCCGGATATTTGGCGCCCTTGAGCGCCGCCATCAATTCCTTTTCGCGGAAGCGTCCGCGATCGACGAGCTTGAAATTGTCAAACAGTACGCCTTCCTGCTCGATAGTCGTCGCGTTCGGTGACATTGAGCCGGGCGAGATGCCGCCGACGTCGGCATGGTGACCGCGCGATGCCACCCAGAACAGGATGGATTTCTTCCGGTCGTCGAACACCGGCGTGCAGACGGTGATATCGGGCAGGTGAGTGCCGCCGTTATAGGGCGCGTTGATGGCGTAGACGTCACCGGGTTTGATCTTGCCCGCATTGTCGCGAATGATTGTTTCCACCGAACGATCCATCGATCCGAGATGAACCGGCATGTGCGGTGCATTCGCGACGAGCGTTCCGTCATGCGCAAAGACCGCGCAGGAAAAATCCAGCCGCTCCTTGATGTTCACTGAATATGCGGTGTTCTGGAGCGAGACACCCATCTGTTCGGCAATCGACATGAACAGGTTGTTGAACACCTCGAGCATCACGGGATCGGCATGCGTGCCGATGGCGTGCGCGCGCCTGAGCTTTTTGGTCCGCGTGAGCACGAGATGGTTTTTCGCGGTGAGTTCGGCCTGCCAGCCCGGCTCCACCACAACGGTCTGGTGGGGCTCGATGATGATGGCGGCACCCTTCACCCGCGAACCGGGCTTCAGCTGATCGCGCGTATAGACGTTGGCCTTGTGCCAGGCGCCGGCAGAAAAGAACTGCGTGCGCAGCGCCGGCTTAGGCAGGGCGGCGCGCGACCGCTTCATGACCTTTTCGCTGAATTTGGTACCGCCGCCGACCGCCTCGACCGATACGGCCTCGACCACCATCTCCTTGGTTCGGTCGATGAATCCGAACCGGGCCTTGTGGGCCTTTTCGAAGGCGCGCTTGATTGCGGCAGCACTGCCGGCCGCGACCACCAGGGCTGTGTCGGTACCGGCGTAACGAATATGCGTCCGGACAAAGATCTTGATCTTGGCCGGCGGAACGCCCTGGCCAGCCACTTCGGCTTTGGTCGTCTTGCCGAGGGCCGCGCCCGTTTGCGCGACCACCTTCAAAGCCTTGGCGCCGAACGGCAGCTCGATCGCCTGCTCGCGCGTGGCGCGGATATCGGCGAGCCCCATGCCGTATGCGGACAGCAGTGAAGAATACGGATGGATGAAGACCCGCGTCATCCCCAGCGCATCGGCAACGAGGCAAGCGTGCTGGCCGCCGGCGCCGCCGAAGCAATTGAGTGCATAGCGGGTGACGTCATAACCGCGCTGCACGGAGATCTTCTTGATGGCATTGGCCATGTTTTCGACGGCGATCATGATGAAGCCGTCGGCGACTTCCTCGGCTTTACGGCCGCCGACCTGCTGCGCCATGTCGGTGAAGGCGTTGCGCACCGCGTGCGCATCGAGCGGCAAATTCTGCTCGGTGCCGAAGATTTTCGGGAAGAAGTCCGGAATAAGTTTTCCGACCATCACGTTGGCGTCGGTGACGGCCAGTGGCCCGTTGCGCCGGTAGCATTTCGGACCCGGATTGGCCCCGGCAGAATCGGGGCCGACGCGGAAGCGTGCGCCGTCGAAATGCAGGATCGAGCCGCCGCCGGCGGCGACCGTGTGAATGAGCATCATCGGCGCGCGCATGCGCACGCCGGCAACTTCAGTCTCGAAAGCGCGCTCATACTCGCCGTCAAAATGGGAAACGTCCGTTGATGTTCCGCCCATGTCGAAGCCGATGAGATGATCGAGGCCGGCCTGTCGGCCGGTTTCCGCCATGCCCACCACGCCGCCGGCCGGGCCCGACAAGATTGCGTCCTTGCCCTGGAACAGTTCGGCGGCTGTGAGTCCGCCGGACGACATCATGAACATCAAGCGTGCAGCAGAACGTTTCGCGTCGAGATCCTTGTCTACCTGCGCCACATAACGGCGCAGGATCGGCGAGAGATAGGCATCGACGACCGTGGTGTCGCCGCGGCCGACCAGCTTGATGAGCGGTGAAACCTCGTGGCTCACCGAAACCTGCACGAAACCCATTTCGCGTGCGACCGCCGCGACGCGTTTTTCATGTTCCGGGAAACGGTAGGCATGCATGAATACGATTGCGACAGCCTTGATACCGTCGCCTTTGGCGGTCTCCAGATCGGCGCGTACCGAAGCGAGGTCGGGTTCCTGCTCAACCGTGCCATCGGCGCGCACGCGCTCGTCAACCTCGGCGACGCGCTCATAAAGCATGTCGGGCTTGATGATGTGACGGGCGAAAATCTTCGGCCGCGCCTGGTAACCGATCTTGAGCGCGTCGCGAAAACCCTTGGTGATCAGCAGGAGCGTGCGGTCGCCTTTGCGCTCGAGCAGCGCATTGGTCGCGACTGTAGTGCCCATCTTTACGGCGCCCACAAGCCCCGGCGGAATGGGTTCGCCGGCTTTCAGGCCAAGCAGGTCCCGGATGCCCTGGACCGCTGCGTCGGCATAGGCTTCGGGGTTTTCGGACAGCAATTTGTGGGCGGCCAGCGTGCCGTCCGGGCGACGTCCGACCACATCGGTGAACGTGCCGCCACGGTCAATCCAGAAGTCCCAGGTTCGTGAGGCGGTTTTTGCGGGCATGGCATCAAATGCAGGAACGGGTGCAGCACTATGTCCGCCCTGTCGGGGATAAAACAAGCCTGCTAGGCTGAGGACCGGGAAAAATTCAGTGGTGATGTGATGGCGAGGATATTTCTGGTGGTTGCGGCGTTTTTGTTTGCGTCTTCAGCTGCCCAGTCCGCCGAACTCAAGGTCCTGAGCGGCAACGGCTCCAAGGCCGCCGTGCGTGAACTCTGTACGCAATTCGAGAAAGCGACGGGCCACAAAATTGATCTGAGCTTCGGCGTGAACCCCGAGGTCAAAAGCAAGATCGAGGCGGGTGAGCGTTTCGATGTCGTCGTCGGCAATCCGCCGATCATCGACGCCTTGATCAAGGACGGCACGGTAATCGGCCCACGCGTCGACTTCGGCCATGCCGGCCTTGGGGTCGCGGTGAAGAGCGGGGCGCCCAAGCCCGACATTTCATCGGTGGACGCCTTCAAGCGCGCGCTATTGGCATCAAACGCCGTCGCTTTCCCGGGAAAAGGCGCGAGCGGCATCTATTTTGTCAGCCTGCTCGATCGCATGGGGATCAAGGCCGAGATGCAAAGCAAGCTGAAGCCGATGGCCGCGGAGGACACCGTCGAGGTGGTCGCGCGTGGCGAGGCTGACATGGTTGTGGTGGTGTCGACCCGCATCTCGGACGTGCCTGGCGTCGATCGGGTCGGGCCTATCCCGGAAGAGTTGCAGACGAAAATCGGCTTTGCCGCGGGCTTGAGTGCTTCGACCAAGGAGCCGGACGCGGCCAAGGCGCTGATCCGCTTTTTGAGCGCGCCGGCTGCCGCCCCGACGCTGCGGGCCAAGGGCGTGGATCCGGTCTGAACGATGTTTTCTGCTTGATCGACTATTGTGTGGTGGCCGCAGCAAACGTCATGATGCGGCAGGGGTTAGAATGATCCGTATCGTCCTGGACCGGCTTTATCTTTTTGCGGGGTACGCAGCCGGCGCTTTCCTGGTTCTGATTTTCGGCATCATGATGTTTATGTCGCTCGGGCGGCAAGTCGGGCTCAATATTCCGGCGGGCGATGACTTCGCGTCCTGGTGCATGGCGGCGATGGCGTTCCTCGGCCTGGCACACACCTTCAAGCGCGGCGAAATCATTCGTGTCGGCGTGTTGATCGAACAAGTGACCGGACGCAAGCGCTGGGCGCTTGAGGTTTTCGCACTCGCGGTCTCCACAGTCTTCACGCTTTACTTTACCTGGTACGCGGTTGCGATGACGTACGATTCCTGGCGCTTCCACGATATGGCGCAGGGGGTTCTTTCGATTCCACTTTGGATCCCGCAAATTGGTTACAGCGGCGGCCTTCTCATTCTCGCGGTCGCGCTGGTCGATGAACTGGTTCACGTTCTCAAGGGCAACAAGCCGACTTATGAGAAAGAGCCGCCGTCATCGCCTGACGAACTGGTTGAGCGTATTGCTTCGGGCGGAGCCGGCTGATGCACGACATCGGCCTCGTCAGTCTTTCCCTGATCCTGCTCGGCGTCCTGATCGTCGTTCTCAGCAGCGGCGTCTGGATTGCCGTTGCACTCGGGTTGATTGGCTTCATCTCGATGGCACTTACGACCAGCGTGCCGATCGGTTCGGTGCTGGCGACGACAGTGTGGAGCGCGAGCGCTTCGTGGACGCTTGCGGCACTACCGCTGTTCATCTGGATGGGCGAGATTCTGTTTCGCACGCGCCTGTCGGAGGAGATGTTCCGCGGCCTATCGCCGTGGCTGCAATGGCTGCCGGGGCGACTGGTCCACGTGAACGTCATCGGCTGCGGCATTTTTGCTGCGGTATCAGGCTCGTCTGCCGCAACTTGCGCGACCATCGGCAAGATCGCGCTGCCCGAACTGGAAAAGCGCGGCTACGACAAAGAGATCAGTCTTGGCTCCCTGGCCGGTTCGGGCACGCTTGGGCTGCTGATTCCGCCGTCAATACCAATGGTGGTCTACGCCGTGACCGCCAATGTCTCTGTGTTGCAGGTTTTTCTCGGCGGCTTTCTGCCCGGTTTTCTCGTGATGGCGCTGTATTCCGGTTACATCATCGCTTGGTCGCTGCTGAACCCTGGCAAAATCCCGCCGCGCGATCCGCCGATGCCATTCCGCAGGAAACTCGCGGAATCGACCAAGCTCATTCCGTGCTTGCTCCTGATTCTCGCGGTGTTCTTTTCACTTGTGCTCGGTCTTGCGACAGCGACCGAATGTGCCGCGTGGGGTGTTTCCGGTGCGCTGCTGTTGGCATGGTGGAGTGGCACGCTCAATCGCAAGACGTTTCTTGAAAGCGTGATGAGCGCCACACGTCTGACCTGCATGATCATGTTTATTCTGGCGGGCGCGGCGTACACGACGGCGGCAATGGCGTATACGGGCATTCCCGCAGCGCTCGCTGAATGGGTGAAGGGTCAGGACCTCACGCCGGGGATGCTCGCGCTCTATCTGAGCGTCATGTACATCATTCTTGGCTGTCTTATTGATGGCATCTCGATGATCGTGCTGACGATGGTCATCGTTCTGCCGATGATCAAGCAAGCGGGGCTCGACCTGATCTGGTTCGGCGTCTACCTCGTCATTCACGTCGAAATGGCCCAGATCACCCCGCCGGTCGGGTTCAATCTGTTCGTGCTCCAGAATATGAGCGGTCGTGACACATTCTCCGTGGCGCGAGCGGCATTTCCGTTTTTTCTGTTGCTGATTTTCGCGGTTTTCATCATCACGGAGTTTCCGCAAATCGTGCTGGTCCTGCCGCAGCTGGCGTTTCCGCCGAGTTGAGCCCCCGCTGTTTCATGTTAGGCTGTTGACCGCGCTTGTGCCGGTCTCGAACCAAGAGGCGTCCAATGAATCCTTTTTCCCGTTCCCTGCTGCTGGCCGCATTCGCAGCGGCAACAGTTGCCGCGCAGCCTGTTTCGGCGCAGACCAAATGGAATCTGCCGGCGGCTTATCCCGCCGATAATCCGCACAGCGAGAACCTCGCGTTGTTCGCGAAGGATGTAGCCGCTGCAACCGGCGACAAATTGCAGATCACCGTTCATCCGGCTGCTTCTTTGTTCAAGGCGCCGGATATCAAACGCGCGGTGCAGACGGGCCAGGCGCAAATCGGCGAGGTCTTGATTTCGCTGCACGAGAACGAAGACCCCATCTTCGGCGTCGACGTCGTTCCCTTCCTCGCCACCAGCTTTGCCGAATCCAGGAAGCTCTGGCTGGCATCCAAACCCGCGATCGAAAAGAAACTTGCGTCGCAGGGCTTAATCCTTCTGTTCGCTGTTCCGTGGGCGCCGCAAGGCATCTATGCCAAAAAAGAACTGAATTCGATTGATGACATGAAGGGCCTCAAATGGCGGGCCTACAATGTCGGCACGTCACGTATCGGCGAGCTTGTCGGTGCTCAATCGGTCACGGTCCAGGCTGCCGAACTGGCGCAGGCGCTGGCGACCGGCGTGGTCAACTCCTTCATGACGTCAGCCGCGACTGGGTATGACAGCAAGGCCTGGGAATCGATGGCGTACTTCTACGACACGCAAGCCTGGATTCCGAAGAACGTCACTTTTGTAAACAAGGCGGCATTCGATTCACTCGACAAGCCGACGCAAGATGCGCTGCTCAAGGCGGCGGCCACCGCTGAAACGCGTGGCTGGAAAATGTGGGAAGACAAGAGTGGCTGGTATCTAGACCAGCTAAAGTCGCACGGCATGAAAGTCCTGCCGCCGAGCGATACTTTGAAAGCCGGATTGAAAAAAGTTGGGGACCAGCTGACCGCCGACTGGCTGAAGAAGGCAGGCGCCGATGGAGAAGCGGTGATCGCGGCCTACAAGAAGTAGGCCTGCAAAAAGAGAGAGGCGTTCGATGAAGAGGACAACCCAGGTCCTTGCGGTCGCGTTTGCGAGCCTCTCAATCGCAGGTGCCTCGGCGCAGACCCAATGGGATTTGCCGACGAATTACGCCGCCAGCGCATTCCATACCAAAAACATAGCGCAATTTGCGGCCGAAGTAGAAAGCGCGACTGGCGGTTCCTTGAAAATCGCTGTGCACCCTGGCGGCACGATGATCAGGCACGCCGAGATCAAGCGCGCGGTCAGCGACGGCAAGGTCGCGGCTGGCGAGGTCCTGATTTCCCTCGCGGCCGACGAGGCACCGGTCTATGGCATCGACTCTATCCCCTTTCTTGCGACCGGCTATGATGGCGCGCGCAAACTTTATGATGCGCAAAAGCCTTTCCTCGAAAAGCAACTGGCGAAAGAGGGATTGCTCCTTCTTTTCTCGGTGCCGTGGCCGCCGCAGGGCATTTATGCAAAGCGTGAAATCAAGTCCGTGGGTGATTTAAAAGGACTGAAATTCCGAACCTATAACGTGATGACCAAGCGGATTGCTGAACTTGCGGACGCGCAGCCGACGCAGATCGAGGTCCCTGATCTTCCCGCTGCTTTTTCTTCAGGGCGCGTCGATGTGATGATCACATCGGCTTCGAGCGGGGTGCAATCGAAAGCCGAGGAATATTTGACGCACTACATTGATACGCAGGCCTGGTTGCCCCGCAACATGGTGTTTGCCAACAAGGCGGCAGTCGATCGGCTCTCTGCGGCGGAAAAGAAAGCACTGACTGACGCGGCAAAAGCAGCTGACGAGCGCGGCTGGAAGTTGTCACTCGAGGAAATGACGGTAAAAACGGCAGCGCTCAAGAAGGCTGGCATTATCGTCGTAGCGCCGAGCCCGGCGCTGGTATCCGGCATGGCAAATATCGGCGCTGTCATTGCGAAAGAGTGGGCGGCGTCAGCGGGTGCGGACGGCGAAGCGATGCTGGCCGCCTACAGAAAACAGTGACGTTGCGCGAACAAGCGACAGTTCGGAATTTCTTGGCCGGCGCCTGGTTGTCCGCTTTCTTTCTTCTTCTGGCCTGCCTGGGGCTGAATGCCGCTGCCGCCGACAATTCCGTGCCGCCGCCGCAAGCAGCGCCGTCCGAAGCGGCGATGGCCGACTATCGCGCAAAGCTGGAGGACTACACCCGCGCGCGGCAAAAATATGAGGACGTCGCCGGCGTCTACTGGAACTCGATTGCCGCAATGCGGCGGGCGCGAAATGAAAAGCGTGCCAACCATCAGGACATTGTGCTCAAGGACTACGTATTGACGCAGCCGCCGGTCTATTCCGGCCCGCCTGAGCCCGTCAGTCCTGTGCCCACGCCGTCGCTGCCTCGCAAATACATCCCGGTGGTGGCGGATTTCCTGAAGGCGGCGGCCGAACAATTTGACTTCAAGCCGCAAACACCGCGCAGAGAGGTCGAATTCAAGCGAGCCTACGCCAAGGTTGCTTCCGCGGCCGGCCTCACCAGAGATCAAGCGGTGCGAATTTATGCGTTCGAAGCCGGCGGCAATGGCCATTATGATGTCCAAGCGGGATTGGAGAATCCGGGTCCCAATGCGCACGCCATCAGCACCGCGCTCGGATACAATCAACTGCTGACCACCAACAGCATTGAGCTGCTGTCGGAGCACGGCGACAATTTTGTCAAGGCGTTGACGGCAAAAGCCGCCACGCTGCCGGGTCCGAGAAAGACGGCACTCAAGCGCAAGATCGACATCCTTCGGCGCATGACGGCGGTCAGCAAATCGGTTCCGGACGAATGGAGCGAGCACGAAAAACTGGCGAACACGCCACAGGGGCTCGGTATCCATGCGTTAAATCTGGATATCGATGTGGGGCCTCTGCTCCAGACACATAAACTTCTCGATTCCGTCGAATTCGCGCGCAGAAAAAAATACACCGCGCCGCTTACGGCCGCTGAACTCGAAATGATGAACCTCACCGGCGACGGCAACGGATTTGATATGGTCACGATGCCCGCGGACTTTCGTACCCGGGTACCAACCGCGAATTTTTTTCAGCCGAACGGCTATGCCGCAAATCCCGTCGCGGTCAAAAACAACACAGTCGCACGGCTGATCGCGGCAACTGACGCGCAAATGGACCGTGAAGTGAAGTTGCCGGGCGCGAAGGAGCTGGCAGCCACGTTCTGAGTTTTTGCCTTGCGTTTCGATACGTTGCCAGCCCAACAGGTCCGCTATAGCCTGAGGTTGCACCAGGAAGGGGGGCTTCCATGGGTCGCAAGATCATTCTGCTCTCCGACGGCACCGGCAACTCCGCCGCAAAGGTGTGGCGCACCAATGTCTGGCGGGTATTCGAAAGCATCGATCTGTCGGGCTCCGGCCAGGTGGCCTTCTACGACGATGGCGTCGGGACCTCTTCGTTCAAGCCGCTCGCGATCCTTGGTGGCGCCTTCGGCTATGGGTTGAAGCGCAACGTCCTCGACCTGTACAAATTTGCTTGCCGCAATTTCCACGACAAAGACGACGAGATTTTCGGTTTCGGCTTCAGCCGCGGCGCGTTCACCATGCGCGTGGTGGTCGGGTTGATCATGGAGCAGGGCATCATCCAGGAGCCGTCCGAACAGGAACTCGACCGAAAGGCACGTGCGGCCTATCGCGACTTTCGTCGGCGGAATTTCCATACCAAGCTGGGTTTTACCGAGCGCTTTTTCCGATGGCTGCGCGATCTGTTCGTTCGCGGTAACTATTCCAAGAACGACAATGTCCACAATGCGACCGTTCGCTTCATCGGCCTGTGGGACACGGTTGCCGCCTATGGCATGCCGATCGAGGAAATGACGCGCGGCGTCAGCGATTATATTTTTCCGCTGTTGCTGCCAAGCTTTGAGCTGGACCCTCGCGTCAAACGTGCTTGCCATGCGCTATCGATCGACGACGATCGTACGACCTTTCATCCGGTGTTGTGGGACGAGCGGGCCGAGCTGCCGCTGGTGCCGCGCGCGGATGGAAGTTTTCATCTCGCCGACGAGCGCATCAGCCAGGTCTGGTTTGCGGGAGTGCATTCCAATGTTGGCGGCGGCTACCCCGACGATTCGCTTGCGTATATTCCGCTGACGTGGATCATGAAAGAGGCTGCAAACGCCGGCCTGACATTCAAGACAGTTGCATCTGCCAGCCCGCAGACGCTCTTGCATCCACTAACGGTGCAGGACAAGGACGGCCGTCAGTACGATCCGCGTTCCGGCCTGGGCGGTTATTATCGCTACGGTCCGCGCGATATCCATGAACTCGGCAAGGAACTGCTGGCGCGTCGCGGCGGCCATGCCGTGCCAAAAATCCATGTCAGCGTGTTGAAGCGGATCAGAAACAACGCGCACGTCTATGCGCCGAACGGTATTCCCGCCGACTATCAAGTCGTCACGGATTTGGGCGAGTTACTGCCGCCTCAGCAAAATCCGTACGAGGCGCCCGCGCAGGCACAAGCGCGCGCGACTATGCAGGAAAGCGCCTGGAATATTATCTGGCAGCGTCGGATCGTATATTTCCTGACTGTCGGTGTTTCGTTTTACCTCGCCGTGTTCCCACTAATGAAAGCGGTGCCGGCCTCGGCGGAGTTCGCAACGCGCCTGCGCTGGATTTCCGACGGCATTCGGATGGTGGGCAATGTTCTGCCCGGTGCCGCCGCAACCTGGGTCAACGGATTTGCGCGCCAACCGCTTCGCTTTATCCTCGTTGTCGCCGTTCTCGTCGTGCTGGTGTTGTGGGGAGCCCGGCTCGCCGCGCGCATTCAAAACGAGATGAGCGTTCTGTGGGCAAATTCCCTGACGGCGAGGCTGCATGCCGCCAGCATGCCCACGGATCTGGTTTACAGGTTGCGCACCAGCAGGTGGTACCGCTTCGTGCATCGTAGCCTGAAGCAAACCGTCGCCCCGGCCTTGTTTGCGTTGCTCTTTGCGTTTTGCGTCCTGGCGCTGACCAGCCACGCGTTGTTCGTCGTCCAGGATGATTTCGGTTTGGTCTGCAAGGAGGTTGGCAGACCCCAGACAATGAAGCCGGGGGAGACGGTCAAACTGCAGAATTTCAACACTTCGAACCCATGTCAAAATATGGGCATCGCTTTCGAGGAGCATCAAACTTATAAGGTCGTCATTGAGATCAAAGAGCCGTTTCGCAACCCTGATATTGATGTCGATGCATCTAGGGGTTTTTATCTTTTCGATGCTCCTACATTCTTGCAAAAAATGATCTTGCTTGCCGAATTGCCCCTGCGGCGCGAAATCATCCGGCCATGGTTCAGAATTGTCGCGAGACTGGGAGCAGCGGGCGGGGAGGAAACGTTCCTCGATCCTGATTTGGCGCCTCCGAACACAAACTCAAACACGACGCCCGGAAAAGTCCGCTACGAGGAGAACATCAAGGCGACAAAAGACGGGCAGTTATTTCTCTTCGTCAACGATGCCGTGCTGGCGATCCCCGGTTACTACGGAATTTTCTACGGAAAAAATCAGGGCATGGCCGAAGTCACCATCACGCAGGAAAAAACCTGCTTCGTCTGCCCGTAAACTTTCGTCATCGCAGCCGTCCCACAAAAATTGGCGGGGGCCCGGCGGTTTTTGCCGCCGAGCCCCCTTACAATGTATCAGCCGACCTGTAAGCCGGGTTCTGTATGGCCTGCGGCGCAAACCGCAAACGTGACGGCCATTCCTCTGGTACGCCGGTTGCCCGGCGCATCATGCAACCTACCCGAATGACTGGTCCGGACAGACCTGAGGCTTTCGCCCCGACGTCATTCCTATTCGGTCTTGCTCCCGGTGGGGTTTGCCGTGCCGTTCCCGTTGCCGGAAACGCGGTGCGCTCTTACCGCACCGTTTCACCCTTGCCGCGGCTAAACGCAACGCGCCGAGGCGGTCTGTTCTCTGTGGCACTGTCCCTGGGGTTTAACCCCCGCCGGACGTTATCCGGCACCGTTTGTCCATGGAGCCCGGACTTTCCTCCCCAGCCACCTTTCGGCATTGGCCCGGGGCGGCCGTCCGGCCGACTGACGGGCTAGGAATGGGCATACCAAGGCGGCCCGTCAAGCGCCGCGGCTAGACAGGATTAAGAAAACCTCATCTGGGGACCGGCGGGCGATCAGCCCAATGGCGCGGGACGGGTTTCGATCAATGCCCGCAACGTCAGTAGCGTGGACGGGTCCGCGATGCCATCGACGCGCGCCTGCCGGAAATGACGCTGGAACGCCGTCACGACGTCGCGTGTGGCATCATCATAGATACCGGTTTCCGCAAGACCGTAGCCGTACGACCGCAATGTACGCTGCAGCCGTGTGACCGAGTCACTGCGATCGCCCGGCCTGAGCGTTGTCCCTTCGAGATCAAGTGGCGCGGCGCGGACCCAATGGCCAATTCCAGATTCGCTCAGCAGGCCCCAGGGAAATTTTTCACCCGGATCCTGTTTGCGCGCCGGGGCCACATCCGAATGGGCGAGGATACGGTCGGCGCTGATTGGGCCACGGCGCGTTATAATCGACTTGCAAAGCGTGATGACCGCCGCGATCTGGCGCAGCGGAAAATCGGTGTAACCGAATTCGTGGCCGCCATTGACGATCTCGATACCAATCGAACGTGAATTGACATCGGTTTCTCCCGCCCAGGATGACTCGCCGGCGTGCCAGGCGCGCTT
>Ga0265325_10000495_pt1 | contig 28610 bp, 26 predicted proteins | sample 41420metaG_FD_202090 | JGI IMG/M metagenome (GOLD analysis project Ga0265325, IMG submission 202090) | Rhizosphere microbial communities from Carex aquatilis grown in University of Washington, Seatle, WA, United States - 4-14-20 metaG | ecosystem: Host-associated > Plants > Roots > Rhizosphere... | reverse complement strand
GCATCCTCAACCTCGAAACCGGCGAAGTCGTCACCTGCACGGACGAAATCGGCGTCTACGCGGCGCTGGGGATGCAGTACGTTCCACCCGAGCTGCGCAGCGGACTCGACGAGATCGACCTTGCCCTGGCCGGGAAGATTCCGGAACTGGTCGATTCGGGCGACATGCGCGGCGACTTTCACATGCATACCGATTGGAGCGACGGACGCGACTCGCTCGAGGCAATGATCGCCGCCGCCGCGTCGCGCGGATACCAGTATCACGCCATCAGCGATCACTCGCGCGGTCAGGCGCGGCGATATGGCATGGACGCATTGAAACTGCGCGATCAGCGCGGCGAGATCGCGGCCCTGAGCGATCGCTACGGAATCCGGACGCTCTGCTGCAGCGAAGTCGACATCCTGCCCGACGGATCGCTCGATCTCGACGACGCGACGCTTGCCGAGCTTGACGTAGTAATCGCATCCGTTCACGTCGCTACCCACCAGTCGCGCGAAGAAATGACGGCGCGTCTCATTCGTGCCTGCGAGAATCCTTACGTGACCATCATCGGCCATCCCACCGGCCGCCGCTTCGACTCCTCGAGCGGTTACGAGTTCGATTACGATGCGGTCTTTGCCGCCGCTGCGCGAACGGGAACGGCCCTCGAAATTGACGGCCAGGCGGCGCGTCTCGATCTTCCGGCGCCGCTTGCGCGCAAAGCCAAATCGTTCGGCGTGATGTTCGCCTTGGACAGCGATGCGCACCGCACCGAAAATCTGGGGGCGATAAACTTTGCCGTCGGACAGGCTCGTCGCGCCGGTCTCGCTACGTCCGACGTCCTCAACGCACAACCGCTCGAATTCGTGCGCGAGTTTGTTGCGCGCAAACGCGAGGCCCCGTGATTGCCGGCGCACGCGTAGCTCCCGATCGTTCCGGAGGCGGGCGCCGGCCGCTGATTTTCGTGCACGGCGTTGGTTCGACGGCGGCGATTTGGGATTACCAGCTCGATCCGTTCTCAGAGTACGCACTCTGTGCGGCCATCGAGCTGCGCGGCAACGGTTCGCAGAAGCCCGATCCCGATCCGTCGAGCATTACGCGCGGGGGATTCGCCGACGACGTTTTGGCCGTTGCCGATGCGCTGGGCGCGGAGCGCTTCACGATCGTCGGCTGCAGCCTCGGCGGCGTCGTGGCGTTCGAGCTTTGGCGCCGCGTGCCACGGCGCATCGCCGCAATGGTGCTGCTGGGTACTTTCGCCCGCTATCCCGACGGCGAGGCCAACGCGCAGCAGATCTCCGCCGCCGTGCTGGAAGCGGGCGACATGCGCGCGTTCGGGCGGATGCGCGCCGAGAAACTCGGCATGCCGCCCGACCGGATGCGCGAGACGGTGGAGCAGATGGCCTGTAAGTCGGTCGATTGTTATCTCGCCTCGACGCAAGCCACGTGGACCGGAGATTATCGCGACGTGCTTCCGGCGATTAACGTACCGGTGCTCGTCGCCTACGGCGAGCACGACGTGGTCGCGCCGCGCTCGCTTTCCGAAGAGATCGCCGCCGGAATCAAAGGCGCGCGCTTGGAGATGGTCGAGGCGGCCGGGCACGTTGCCAACGCCGACAATCCCGAGGCCTTCAACCGGCTACTGCGCGAGTATCTCGAAACTACGGCGTAACGCGTTGCGGCGCGCTGTAAATATTGGCGTGCGTTCCCCGTAAAAAGCCGACGAGGGTGACGTTGAACTCGCGCGCGAGTTCGACCGCCAAGCTGCTCGGCGCGGAAACGGAACAGACGATGGGAATTCGCGCCATCACGCTCTTCTGAACGATCTCGTAGCCGGCGCGGCCGCTCACCATCAGGATGCAGCTCTCGAGCGGAAGGCGCGAGCCGAGCAGCGCCCAGCCTACGATTTTGTCGACGGCGTTATGGCGCCCGACGTCTTCGCGCACCGCCAGCAAGGCACCCCGCTCGTCGAAGAGTGCCGCAGCGTGAAGCCCGCCGGTCGCGGCAAAGACGCGTTGTCCTTCGCGCATTCTCTGAGGAAGCTCGTAGAGCAGGTCCGGCGCAACGCGCAGGCCGTCGTCGAGCGGCGTAACGCCCAGATCGCGCAGCGAGTCGATCTGCGCGCGACCGCAGACGCCGCAGGCGCTGCTGGTCACGAAGTGGCGCTCGAACCGCGATGCATCCACCTTTGCGGCCCCACTCGACAACTCGACGTTGACGATATTGTAACGCTGCTCGGGATCGATTAGGGGATCGATGCAGTAGTCCATGGCAACGAGGTCCTCGCGCCGGCGGACGATCGCTTCGCCGTAAACAAAACCGGCCGCCAGCTCGAAGTCGTTTCCCGGCGTGCGCATGGTAATCGCCAGCGTATTTGTGGCTCCGCCGGAAACGAGGCGGATCTCTAACGGTTCTTCTCCGGCGACGTCGTCGCGCTTAGCGGCACGCTGCGCGCCGTCGAGCGCGATTACATCGACCTCGACGCTTCGCCCCGGCCGAACCGTTTCCACTATTCCTCCGGACGGTTCTGCACGTAGGTGTAGCCGAAGCGCCCCTTGATGCAGAGATGACCGCGCGTCACCTCGTTTTCGATCGGCGACGTGACCTTCACGATGGAGTTGTCCTGAACGTGCAGCGTTAACGTGCAGCCGACGCCGCAGTACGAGCAGATCGTATCGGTGCGGGTTTGACGCCCTTCGTCCCACTCGCCGCGTTCCCGCAAGTCGTGCTCCGACGAGAACATCAACGCGCCGGTCGGACAGACGCCGATGCAGTTGCCGCAATACACGCAGGCCGAATCGGGCAGCGGAACGTCGAACTCGGTGGCGATGTGGGCGTCGAACCCGCGCCCGGCGACGGCAATGGCGAAGGTATTTTGCGCGTCGGCTCCGCAGGCTTCGACGCACTTGTAACAGAGAATGCACTTGGCATAGTCGCGTACGTAAAGAGCGTTGTCCACCTTTACCGGCTGCGCGACGGTAGCGCGCTCGTCTCCGTAGCGGTTAGAATCGGCACCGTACTCTGCGCAGTAGCGCTGCGCATCGGGAGCGGTCGAGAGATCGACCGACGAGCCGAGAAACTCAAGCACCATCTTGCGGCTGTGACGCACCCGCTCGGTATCCGTGCGCACCGCCATCCCGGCCTCGGCGCGGCGCGCACAGGCCGGAACCAGCACGCGCGAACCCTCAAGCTCGACGACGCAGACGCGGCAGGCATTGACCGGAGTCAGGGATTCGAGATAACAGAGCGTCGGCGTATCGGTTCCTACGCTCTTGCAGGCGTCGAGAATCGTCGAGCCCTCCGTGACGCTTACCGCCTCGCCGTCAATGGTGAGCTCGATCACGACGGCGACTCCGCGAAGCAGCCCAGACGCTTGCGTGCCGAGTCGATGGCATTGGCGGCCGTTTGACCCAGGCCGCAGATCGAAGCGTCGCGCATCGCCGCGCCGATCTCGTCGAGCAGCGTCAAATCGAGCGTGCGTCGCCCACCGGCGTCATCGTGCGAGAGACGCTCGAGCGCCTCTTCCTGCCGAACCGTGCCGACGCGACAAGGAACGCACTGCCCGCACGACTCGTCCCGGAAGAAGCGCGCGATCCGGCGCAGGATCGCCGTCAGATCAACGCTCTCGTCGTAGAGCATGACGACGCCCGAACCGAGCGTCGCGCCGGCGGCGCGCGCGTCTTCGAACGTCAACGGCATCTCCAAAAGTTCCGAACCTCCCATCGTGCCGGCGGCGCCGCCGAGCAGCATTCCCTGCAAACGGCGATTCGCGGGCATTCCCCCGGCCATCGCGACGAGCGCGCCGAGTGTGGTGCCATGCGGCACTTCGTAGACGCCGGGGCGCTCGATAGCACCCGAAAGGCAGAAGAGACGCGTGCCCGTGGATCCGGGCGTTCCGATCTTGGCGAACGCCGCGCCGCCGTCGCGCAAAATCCACGGCAGGTTGGCCAGCGTCTCGACGTTATTGACGACCGTGGGCTTGCCGAAGAGTCCGGCCTCGACCGGAAAGGGCGGCTTGTTACGGGGCTCGCCGCGCTTGCCTTCGATCGAGTTAAAGAGGGCCGTCTCTTCACCGCAAATATACGCGCCGGCGCCGCGCCGGATTTCGATGTCGAAGCGTACGCCCGCGCCCATCACGTCGTTACCGAGCAATCCCGCCGCACGCGCCGCGGCAATGGCGCCGGAGAGACGCTCCGCTGCCAGCGGATACTCGCCGCGCACGTAGATGAAGCCGCGTTCGCTTCCCACCGCGTACGCCGAGATCGTCATGGCCTCCACGATGGCGAATGGATCGCACTCCATCAGAACGCGATCTTTAAACGTTCCGGGCTCCGATTCGTCGGCATTGCAAACGAGATAGTGCGGGCGCACCGGGGCGCGTGCGACGGCGTCCATCTTGCGTCCGGTGGGGAATGCCGCGCCGCCGCGGCCGAGCAGATTCGAGGCGGTGATCTCGGCGATGACGCCCTGCGGCCCCATTTCCAGGGCCGCGCGCAGTCCTTCGTAACCACCGTCGCCGCGATAGGCATCGAGGTCGGTCGGATCAATGCGCCCGACGCGGCGCAGCAATCGCAGCGGCGATCCTCCGATTTGCGGAGGGCCGTCGTCGTGCGGCGTTTCACCCGCGAGCGCGGCGGTAACCAGCGCCGCACTTGCCGGAGCGATGCGTCCGAACGACGGTGCCGTTCCGGCTTGGCGAGTCATCGCTGCGGGGGCGCGATCGCAGAGTCCCAAGCACGGACTGCGCAGCCACGTGGCGCCGTTCGCTGACGTTACGCCGGGCGGTCCCGCCGTCGCTTCGAGCGTCTTACAAAGCTCCGCAGCGCCGGCGCATAAACAGGCGATGTCGTCACAGACCTCAACGACACGCGCGGCACGTGGTGTCGTGGAGAAGAACGCATAGAAGGTAGCAACGCCATAGACGTCGGCCGGAGCGACGCCGAGCCGCTCGCCGGCGTAGTTTACGCCGCCCGGACTGATCCAACCAATTCGGTCGTGCAGCGCGTGGAGCATCGGTAAAACCAGCGCCCGGCCGATATCACCTCTTCCACGCAAGGCGTCGTCGATTGCGGCGCGCTCGTCGGCGCTGGCCGTAGCCGACGTAAAGTGAAGGTCAGGCACCCGTCTCAATCCGCACGGCAGCGGCCTTGAACTCGGCGGTTCCGGATTTGGGATCCGTCGCGTCGATCGTCAAAAGGTTGGTGGCGATCTCGTCGTTATGATGGAACGTCGTAAAGACCAGCCCGGCGCGCAGTCCGTCATCGATGTGCACCGGCATCACCACCGAGCCGCGCCGCGACGTCACCCGTACGCGGTCGCCCTCGTCGACGCGATAACGCGCGGCATCGTCGGGCGAGATGTCGAGACGTTCGCCGCGGCGCAGCGGCGACGAGTAGCCGCCGCTCTGCACGCCGGTGTTGAACGAATCGAGCCGCCGGCCGGTCGTCAAGCGAACCGGATACTCGGCGTCGAGCGCTTCGACGGGCGGGTCGTGTTCGACGGCTGCGAAGGGAGCGCGCGCGCCGCGAACCGGACGTTCCCAAAGGCGCGCATGCAGGAACCGTTCGCCGGGGTGCGTCTCGTCATAGCAGGGCCATGGGATTCCGTCGAGGTGTTCGAGTCGCGCGTAACTCATGCCGGCGTGCCAAGGAGATAGGGAGCGGCATTCGTCCCACGCGGCCATCGCCGTGTAATCCGGCCACTCGGCTCCGAGACGACGCGCGAGCTGGCAGAGAATCAAAATATCGTCGCGTGCTTCGCCGGGCGGATCGAGCGCCTTACGACAGCGCTGCACGCGGCGCTCGCTGCTGGTGACCGTGCCTTCGGACTCGCACCAGCTCGCAGTCGCCGGAAAGACGACTTCGGCGAGCTCGCCGGTCTTGGTCAGAAAAATATCTTGCACGATGAGGTGGCGCAGACTGCGCAGGAGATGCAGCGCTTTAGTTTGGTCGGCTTCCGATTGTGCCGGATTCTCTCCGATGACGTAGAGCGTGTCGAGGTTGCCCCGTTCGACGTTTTCAAACATCTCGGTCAGGTTCCAGCCGCGTTGGTGGGGCAGCGTAGCTTGCCACGCCGACTCGAACTTCGTGATGCTCGCGGGATCTTCGACGTCTTGACCTCCGGGAAACTTATTGGGGATCGCGCCCATATCGCCGCCGCCCTGAACGTTGTTTTGACCGCGCAGCGGATTGAGCCCCGAGGCATATCGTCCGACGTGACCGCAGAGCAGCGCCAAATTGATCAGCGCCCGGACATTGTCGACGGCGTTGTGATGTTCGGTGATGCCCAGCGTCCAGCAGAGTTCGGCGCTGGGAGCGCTCGCATAGACCACAGCGAGCTCCGCGATGAGCTCGGCCGGCACGCCGGTCGTCTCTTGCGCGTACTCGAGCGTATAGGGTTGGACCGCCTTACGATACTCGTCGAAGTCGCTGGTTGCGGCCTCGATAAACTCTCGGTTCTCCAGGCCCCGGGCGAGGATCTCGCGTCCGACGGCGTTGGCCAGCGCGATATCCGAACCAACGTCGAGGCCGAGCCATCCATCGGCCCAGCGCGCACTCGACGTGCGGCGCGGATCGACCACGTAGAGTTTGGCGCCGTTGCGCGCCGCGCGCAAGACGTGATGAAAGAAGATGGGGTGCGTTTCGCGTGCGTTCGAACCCCATAGCACGATCACGTTGGTTCGCTCGATCTCCTCGTAGGAGCTCGTTCCCCCGCCCGCACCGAAGACCGCCGTCAGACCGACGACGCTAGGTGCGTGTCAAGTCCGGTTGCAGCTATCGATGTTGTTGCTGCCCATGACCGAACGCGCGAACTTTTGCGCGACATAGTTCATCTCGTTCGTCGCTTTCGAGCAGCTGAACATTCCGAAGGTGCGGGTCGAACCACGATCGCGCGCGCCGGCCAAGGCCGATGCGGCGCGGTCGAGTGCCTCGTCCCACGTTCCGGGTCGAAGCCGGCCGCCGTCGCGGACGAGCGGGTGGGTCAAGCGAAGATAGGGCATACTCACGAAGGTGTAATTCGAGCGCCGCGCAGGGGCTCCCACCGCCGGCCAAAGGAGTTCCGGACGGCAGAGGCAACAACACGGGCCCGGACAGGAGGCATGTAGGTGGATCTTTCGTCGATAACCGTATACGCCGGCGGCGATTTCGCCCGTTACGAAGATGCCAAGGTCGGATTGCTGACGCACGGCTTACAATACGGGACCGGTTGCTTTGAAGGCATTCGCGGCTACTGGGTGCCCGAAGAGGAAGAGCTCTTCCTCATTCTCGTCCGGGACCATTACGAGCGCCTAATGACCTCGGCGAAGATCCTCACGATGACGATTCCCAAGAGCGTTGACGAGCTGATCGACATCACCGTCGAGCTCTGCATTCGCAACGGCTATCGGCGCGACGTCTACGTGCGGCCCTTCGCTTATAAAGCGGCCGAAGACGTCGGCGTTCGGCTGCACAACGTTCCCGACGCCTTCGCCATCGTCCCGATACCGTTTACGCACTATCTCGAACCGGGGCGAGGGCTCGACGTCTGCGTCAGTAGCTGGCGCCGGGCCGACGACACGATCGCTCCGCCGCGGGCGAAAATTACCGGCATCTACGTGAACTCGGCGCTGGCCAAGAGCGAAGCCGTCGGCAACGGTTACGACGAAGCGATTTTGCTCTCGCACGACGGGCACGTCTCCGAAGGCTCGGCGGAGAACATTTTCTTGGTGCGCCGCGGGGTGCTCTATACGCCCGATCCCTCGCAGAACGTGCTCGAAGGCGTCACCCGGCGCGCCATCATGGAGATCGCGCGCAACGAGCTCGGCATGGAGGTCGTGGAGCGTTCCATCGATCGCGGCGAGCTTTATTCCGCCGACGAAGTCTTCTTTACCGGAACGGCGGCCGGCATCGCCTACGTCTCCTCAATCGATCGGCGCCCTGTCGGCACGGGCCTGCGCGGACCGGTTGCCGAGCGTCTCGCCGATATCTACGAGCGCATCGTCACGGGACGCGAGCCGCGTTACCAGGACTGGCTGACCCGCACCTACGCTTTCAAAAACGTCGGAGTTAAGGTGTAGGCGGACTCGTCGGCGCGGCGTCGTCCTCGACGCTCTGCGCCGGCGCGTTCTCTTCGACGCTCTGCGGCTGCGCGTTGGCGCCCCAATAATGCACGTCGGGCGCTGCCCCCGCCGTCGTCTGCGCCGGAGCCGCCGTTTCCGGTTGCGTGCCGAACGTCGGTGCTAGGCCCATCGTCGTGCGCCAGCGCGCGACGCTAAGCTCGTCAACGTAGGCGAGCCGCGAGATGCTGCGAATAAAGGCGCGCCCGGCGTCCTTGGAGCGCAGCGCCGTCGTCATGACCGCAATGACGTAGGGCGCGTCGCCGGCGTAGACGATGCCGGCGTCGTTGAGCGTGTCGAAAAAGGAGCCCGTCTTATGCGCGATGGCGACGTCGTCGGGCAGCGGAGCGGGAAGCAGCGTATTGATCGTGTCCGCCTCGAGGATCGAGATCATCTCCTTGGACGACCAGCTGTCCACCAGTTCGCCGCGCGCCATCATGCTGAGCAGGCGTACCAGATCGGACGGCGAGGTGCGCAGCGTGCGTCGAATCGCCCAATCGTCGGTCCGCACGTATCCGGCGAGATGCGTATGCGCGAGCCCCAGCTCGGCCATCTCGCGGTTGATGTTGGGACGGCCAACGAGCCGAATGAGCATATTGGTCGCGGTGTTGTCGCTGATGTCGATCATTTTTTCCAGCAGCGTCGAGACCGGATAGCTGGAACCCACGCGCGCGTCGCAGAGCACGCCCGATCCGTAATCGCGGTCCGAAGCGTGCAGCGCAACGCGGTGGTTCAAATCGAAGCGCCCGGCTTGAAGTTGGTTGAAGACCTCCACCATCACCGGAAGCTTGATCGTCGAAGCCGCCGGCATGCTGCGCCCGGCGTTGAGGCCGGCGTGATACCCGGTGTTGAGGTCGAGGACGTCGAGTGCGATCGCTCCGGGCAGGTGGCTTGCGAGTCGAATGGCATCGTGGTGAAAGCGTGCAAGCGGCGGCGGTAAATCCGCTCGCGCCGGCACGGCCCACGCGACGTTACCCCAAAGAGCAAACGCCAGAAGTAACGCTGTGCGTCGCACCATGGCGGTCGTTTCTAGTTGGGCTGGGCGGCGCCTGCTTCTCGAACCGCCTCGGGGTACGGGGCTTGCTCGCTCCCGCGGTGAAGGCAAAGCGCGCATGAAGACCGATCGCTCGAATCCGTGGCGATGGATGACCGAGGCGCGCGTCACGTACGCGCTCAAAGTCTTGATGCTGCTCGTCCTGGCCTTTTTCGCCGGACAGTTTATCTTTGGGATTCTCGTACGCATCCGCGCCGTGATCTACATTCTCGTTGCGGCGATCTTTTTAGCCTACTTGATCTATCCCGCCGTTCAGTGGCTGCGCGCGCGCATGCCGCTCGTGGTGGCGATAGGCATCGTCTACGCGGGGATCGCGATTTCGTTGGCGCTCGCCGCGATGTTCATCGTTCCGCACGTCGTCGACGACGTCACGATGCTCGTCAAGCACTACCCGATGTTCGTAGACCGGCTGCACTCGCTCGTTTACAATCCCAACGATCCCTTGACGTCTCGGCTGCCGGTGTGGGCGCGCGACGAGTTGGCCAATGCCCCGACGGCAGTCGCAAGTTGGGTCCAGACGCGCGGGCTGCAGACCTTCGGGCAGTTCGCGGCGTTGCTGGCCGGGACGGTGGCGGCCGTGGCGATTTTCGTCGTGGTGCCCATCGTCACGGCATACCTGCTTCTCGATCTCGATCGTCTCAAAGCGGGCTTGTCGGCGCTCGTTCCTAGCGAGCGTTGGCACGCGACGCTCGTCCTGCTTGCGGAATTCGACAGCGTCATCGGCGGCTTCGTTCGCGGACAGCTGCTCGTCGCGGCAATCGTCGGCGTCTTAATCACCGCTGCGATGATGCTGCTGCACGTACCGTACCCGTATCTGTTCGGACTGCTGGCCGCCGTCGGCGACCTCATACCCTATGTCGGCGCGGTGCTCGCGTTTATTCCAGCGTTTACCTCGGCGGTGCTGACTAACGGATGGATCAACGCACTACTGGTTACGATAGCCTTTGTCACCATCTTCGAAGTCGAAGGTCATCTCATCGCCCCCAACGTTGTCGGGAGGCAGGTTCGGTTGAGTGCCTTCGTCGTGATCATCGCGCTCTTAATCGGCGGAGAGGTGGGAGGCCTCTTCGGCATGCTCGTCGCGGTGCCGGTTGCCGGTGTGCTCCGCGTGATCGTGCTGCGGGTCTTGAGCACTGCCAAAACGAAAGAAGGCCGCCCGTGAAGAGTATGGCTTCTACCGTTGAGCGGGTGGATATCGTCGGCGTACCGATGGATCTCGGTGCAAGCCGGCGCGGCGTCGACATGGGACCGTCGGCGATACGATACGCTAAGCTGCACGACTCGTTGCGGCGCCTGGGCATTCAATCGATCGTCGATCACGGAAACCTCGAGGTGCCAATTCGCGAATCGGCCGACGCCGACGACGCAGCGGCGAAATACTTCGCCGTCATCAACGACGTCTGCGAACGCTTGGCTCTTCTAGTCGAGCAAGCCGTCAAGGAAGGCGGCTTCCCGATCGTGCTTGGCGGCGACCATTCGATCGCGATGGGGACGCTGGACGGACTGACACGCGGACGGGGCGAGCCGCCGGGCCTCATTTGGGTCGACGCGCACTCCGACATAAACAGCCCCGACAGTTCCTCGAGCGGAAACGTTCACGGCATGCCGCTGTACTTCGCGCTGCGCGAGGGTTTCGCGCAAGCCGGCCATACGGTGCAGATCGGGCTGCGCGATGTCGATCCGGGTGAGAAGCGGATGCTCCGCGAGTTTGGCGTGAAGGCGTTTACGATGAGCGACGTCGACAAGCTCGGCATGATGCGCGTGATGGAAGAAGCGCAATCCATCGCCGGCGCTGGCGGACGCCCGATTCACGTCTCGTTTGATATGGACGCGATAGACCCGAGCGAAGCGCCCGGAACGGGAACGCCGGTCAAGGGCGGCTTGAGTTATCGCGAAGCGCATCTGGTAATGGAGATGCTGTTCGATAGCGGGCAGCTCGGTTCGATTGAAATGGTAGAAATCAACCCGATCCTCGACTACCGCAATCAAACGGCGGCGCTGGCCGTCGGCCTCATCTGTTCCGGCTTAGGTAAGTCGATACTCTAAAGCGGTCTACTATAACCGAATAACGGCCTTACCGGCGCAATTGACGCCGCCGCCGCATACCGCGGGATCCCAGCTCGCATCGGCAAGGAGATTCCGAATTCGTTCTTCGAGCTGCGCGTCGACCGGCGGTTCGAAGCTCACGCTTTCAGTGCGTCCGTCGTCGCCGACCGCGACGATCAGCGTGACGTGCGTGCCTAGCGCATCGAGCTGTTTGCGGACGCCGGGATCGAGAACCGGATCGGGCTGCTCGGCTCCGAACGGAAGATAGCCGCCCGTCTGATGCGTTCCGACGCTTGCGATTGCTCGCACTTGCGGCGACGGCGTCGCTTGTGGAACCCCGTTTCCATTGACGCTGCCCGAGCCGGCCTGCTGAACCGAACCAACGGCAGGCGCCGCGGGCGCATCGGTCGCGACGACGGGAGCCGGTGACGAGTGACGGTGCGGTACGATGCTGGCCATCCGAACGTTGCGGGTGAAGTTGACCTTCGCGATAACGGCGTGGCGCGGAGCTACGGCGCGAGGCGGCGGATGCGGCGCTCGCGGTGGGGTGATGACCACCCGAAGAACGTGCGAAAAGCTGACCGTTTCGACGGGCGTAACCGACGCCGACGTCCACGCCAAAGCGGGAATCGCGAGCGCGACCAGCGCGTGAATCGAGATCGATGCGAGCGTTGCCCGCTCCATGCGGGCCCGCGCCACGGTGGCCATAACAGTCCTCTCCTTCGCTGGCAACGCGCGCGCGGCCCTACCCGTGACGAAGAGGGTAAGGCGGCGCCTGCAAGAATTTCCCGGCGACGCCACACTCAAAGAAATATCTCCAGCACGCCGCCCGCCTGGCACGCAGAGCGCCTGCCTCGCCCCCTACACAAATCCCGCCTTTTCCAGGCGGGGCTTTTGAGATCGTCTATGCCGATCCGCCATGGTCGTACTACGGGAGCCGCATCAAAGATGCGGCAGCGGCCAAACACTATTCGTTGATGTCCCAGGAGGAGCTGGCGCGACTGCCGGTGCGTGACCTCATGGCGAAACGCGCGGCGCTCTTTCTGTGGGCGACCGGCCCGCGGCTGCACATGGCGATCGAACTTATCGAGCGCTGGGGGCTGAATTTTCGTGGGGTGCTCTATGTTTGGATCAAAACGAATCGACGCGGCGAGATCATCGCCGGTCAGGGCGTGCCGCCGACCTTTACCAAACCGACCACCGAGTTTGTTCTGGCGGCAACCACCATGCCGACGGGAAGGCCGTTTCCCGTTCTCGACCTAGCACAAGCGCAAGTCGTGCTCCATCCTCGCTCCGAACATAGCCGCAAGCCGGCGATCTTCCGAGCGATGATCGAACAGCTCTGCGGCAAACGCAAACGCATCGAATTGTTCGCGCGCGAATCGGCCCCGGGTTGGACCTCGTGGGGGGCTTAGATTCCGGCAGTTGCCCCGGCAATTAAAGCACCACAGATCGTCGCGATAAAATTTACTGCATCGTTCGCGATCCAGGCGACGCCACGCCGTAACACCGCCGGCGTTCCGCAGGAGTGACGATCGGTTTCACATTCACGACTGCAGGTTGGACACCAGCGTAATGCTTGAAGGCTCGCACCGACCAGCGAATCGGCGAGTGCACCGGCGATGCCGCCCAGAGCGACGGCCCAAAATGGTCCCAGGTGCACGAGCCACGCCGTCAGCGCTACACAGATCGCGCCTCCGGCCGAAGCGACGCTGCCCAGCAGGGTGACGCCGCCCGAGAGGCCTGCGGCAACCGGTCGCAACGTGAGAATCGAGACGGGGTTCCGGCGCGAAAGCATTCCGACTTCCGTTCCCCACGTGTCGGCCGAGGCTGCCGCAAACGCACCGGCAAAAGCCGCCGCAAGCGGCGCAAAGCCTCGCGACGCCGCGACGATGCAGACCGCAGCGACGCCGCCGTTGGCGAATACCTGCCATGCATTGCGCGGTGCCTGCTTTTCGTCGCCCAGCGTTCGTTTGCGCTGCGAGCCCACGCGCGACAGGACCGCCGATGGGATGAAGAAGGCGAAGAGCACCGCCGCGGCGCGCCAACCTCCGGCGCCGAAGACGGCGGTGCCGACGACGAACGCAGCGATGGCTCCGCCGATGGTCAGCGTGCGGGCACGGTAGGCAAGGAGTGCGACGGCACCCGCCAAGGCAGCGGCGAGTGCGAGCTGCGTCACGTTTTGGCAGCGAAGTGTGCTTGGAGCGCGTCGAGCAATCCGGCCGTCGTAAAGACGGTAGCAACGACGCTTACCGTAAGTCCGGCTTCCGTTGCGGCCCGCGCCGTGATCGGGCCGATACAGGCAACGCACTTTTCGCGCGCAGCGTCCGTCCCCGGCTCGTCGCCGCCGAGCGCCGCGCAGAAGCCGCGCACCGTGCTCGCGCTGGTAAACGTCAACACGTCGGCGCGAGCAACGGCGTCCCCGAAATTAGGTGGCTGCGCGAAGATGGTTTTATAGGCCGCGACGACGTCGGGACGAAGTCCCGCCTCCTCGAGCATGCGCGGCAAAGCGTCGCGCGCCTCTTGCGCGCGATAGACGAGAACGCGGTCGCCCGGCGCGGCTCGCTCGATCAGCGCGCGCGCGAGCTCTTCGCCGATGAAGGCGCCGGGCATAAGGTCGGCGCGAATACCGTGCTCGCGCAGACGCTCGGCGGTTCGATCGCCGATTGCCGCCACGCCGGCGCTACCGAGAGCGCGGGCGTCCGCATTGCGTGAAGCGAGCGCCGCGAAGAAAGCGTCGACGCCGTTTTGTGAGGTGAAAACCAGCCACCGGTACGCAGCCAGCCCGTCGAGTGCGCGCCGCGCGGGCAACGGATCGTCGGGCGCCGTGATTGCGATGGTCGGCGCGACAATCGGCTCGGCCCCGCGCGCCAGCAGCGCGTTCGCGAAAGAGGCGGATTGCGGACCGGCGCGCGTAACGAGAACGCGCTTCCCAAAGAGACCGTCGTTGTCGAACCAGCGCAGGCGTTCGCGCAGCGCGGCTACTCCGCCGACGACGACGACGGCCGGCGCGCGCAGGCCCGCCGCCGCGGCCTCGCCGGCGATGGTCACGAGCGTGGCGACTACGGTGCGCTGGCTCGGGCGCGTTCCATCGGCAACGACCGCTGCAGGCGTCTTTGGATCGAGACCGTTGGCGATCAGCCGTTGTGCGATCTCGGAAAGGTTCTCCATCGCCATGAGCATGACGAGGGTGCGATTGGGATCGGCAAGCCGTTGCCAATCGAGCGTGGAAGCGGGCTTCGTGGGGTCTTCGTGACCGGTAAGCACGGTGAAAGCGGCCGCGTGCTCGCGATGCGTTACGGGAATTCCCGCGTAAGCGGGCGCGGCAACGGCCGACGAAATGCCGGGTACGATTTCGAACTCGATGCCCGCTTCGTGCAGCGCTTCGGCTTCTTCACCGCCGCGACCAAAAACGAACGGATCGCCGCCCTTCAAACGCACGACGCTGCGACCTGAGCGCGCCCGCGCCAACATCAACGTGTGAATTTCGCTTTGCGGCATTGCGTGATCGCCGCCGCGTTTGCCGACGAAGATGCGTTCGCATCCGGAAGGCGCGAGCGCGACGATCGAATCGGCGGCGAGCGCGTCGTAGAGTAAGACTTCGGCGCGGCGCAAGATTTCGGCAGCCCGTAACGTCAGCAGGCCCGGATCGCCCGGGCCTGCGCCGACCAAGTAAACTCGTCCGGCCTTATCGCTCGCCATCGGCCAGGGCTTCGAGCTCGAAAAGCTCGTCGAGCACCCGCGCGTGCGACAGCGCTTCACTGCGATCCAGCGTCGCCTTTTCGCGGATCTTCAGTATCGCCGAATGCAGAAGCTTGGAGACGATCGTCAGCGTCATGCCGGTGACGAGCATGCGTTCGCGCTCGTCGAGCTCGGGGCAACGCGCCAGCAGCCGTTCCAGCTCGGCGACGCGAATCGCTTCGGCTTTCTGCGTCAGACGCGAGATAACGGGAACGGCAATGCGCGAGCGATACCAGATGTCGAAACGCTCGGCGTATTCGTCGATGATCTCCTCGACGTGCGGAATCGCTTCGCGGCGCGTTTCGAGGCGTTCGTCAACCACAGACTTGAGATCGTCGATGTCCATCAGCGTTACGTTGGGTAATTCGGCGACGTCGGGATCGACGTCGCGCGGCACGGCGATGTCCACGACGAACATCGGACGGTCGGGACGGCGCTCCATCGCAGCGCCCAGGCGTTGCGCGTCGATGACGAAATTGGCGGCGCCGGTCGAGGCGACCACAACGTCGGCGGCGACCAGCGCTTCGGTGAGATCAGGTAACTCGACGACCTCGCCGAAGCCCGCCTCGTCCACGAGATCGCGCGAGCGCGAGGCGGTTCGATTGACGACGACCACGCGCGCCGCACCCTCCGCGCGCAAGCGCCGTACCGCGGTGCGCCCCATCTTGCCGGCTCCGACCACGAGAATGGACTTCGCCTCCAGAGTTCCGAGGCGGCTCTTAGCGGCTTCGACCGCTGCGGTTGCGATCGAAACCGACTCGCCGCCGATGTTCGTTTGGGCGCGTGCCGCTTTGCCGGCGGCCAGGGCTTCGCGAAAGAGATGGTGCAGCGTGCGGCCGAGCGATTTCACTCGCGTCGCCGCAACGTACGCATCTTTGACCTGTCCGAGAATTTCCGCTTCGCCGATCAGCATCGAATCGAGCCCGGTGCAGACGCGAAAGAGATGTTCGACGGCTTGATGGCCGAGCCGCGTATAGAGATACGACTCGAGGTCGTAGCCGGTCGTTCCGTGGCGGAAGTTCGCGAGGAACGATTTGATCTGCGCGACGCCCAGCTCGTAATCGTCGAGCTCGGCGTAAATCTCCAAGCGTCCGCAAGTCTGCAGCATCACGGCCTCGCGCACCGCCTCGTAGTCGCGTAAAGCAACCAGCGCCTCGCTCATCCGCGAGGCGGGGAACGCGTGCCGCTCCCGCACTTCTACGGGGGCGGTGTGGTGGGAGAGCCCGATGCACGTGATGGGCATTATGGCTCCATCCTAGAGGCCCGGCGAGCCTTCGACAAGCGATTCCATCGCAGTCGGGGCAGCTTTGGGGCTGGTCATGCCCTTGCCAGAAGGTCCGCCAGCGCGCCTTCGGCCGCGGCGACCGTGCGATCGACGTCGCGGGCCGTATGTGCCGTCGAGAGGAAGTCGGTTTCGAAAGGCGAGGGCGCAAGATAGACGTTGCGCTCGAGCATGGCGCGAAAGTAGCGGCCGAAAAGCGACGTATCGGACGCGCGCGCATCGTCCAAGTTCCAGACCCGTTCGGACGTAAAGAAGATCGAGAACATCGAGGCGACTTGGTTGCAGGTGTGCGAAATCTCGTAACGGTTCATCAATCCGTCGAGTGCGTCGGTGAGCTCTCGCGTACGCGTCTCCAATCGTTCGTAGACGCCGGCATCTTCGGCGAGGACGCTCAGCGTCGTCAGCCCTGCCGCCATCGCGAGCGGATTGCCGGAGAGCGTGCCGGCCTGGTAAACGGGACCCTCCGGCGAGAGGTATGCCATGACATCGGCTCGGCCGCCGAACGCGCCGACGGGCAAGCCCCCGCCGACGATCTTGCCGAGCGTCGTGAGATCCGGCTGGATGCCTTCGCGCCCTTGAGCTCCGCCGCGGCCGACGCGGAAACCGGTAATCACTTCGTCGAAAATCAGCAGCGCGCCGTGCTGCGTGCAGAGATCCCGCAAGCGCTGCAGGTATCCCTCGCGGGGCAGTACCAGCCCCATGTTGGCGGGATACGGCTCGACGATCACGCAGGCGATCGCTTCGGGATTCTCGGCGAATGCACGCTCCACCGCGGCGAGGTCGTTGAACGGCAACACGACGGTATCTCGTGCCGTTCCTTCGGTAACGCCGGGTGAATCGGGCGTGCCGTGCGTCAGCGCTCCGGATCCGGCGGCGATCAAAAACGAGTCGCCGTGACCGTGATAGCACCCGGCGAACTTTACAATTTTCGGACGGCGGGTAAAACCCCGCGCCAGCCGCACCGCCGAGATCGTCGCTTCGGTACCGCTGGAGACGAATCGAATTCGCGCGATCGAGGGAACCATCGAGATTACCAGCTCGGCGAGCTCGCTCTCCAACTCGGTCGGCGTTCCGAACGACGTGCCGCGCATGGCGGTTGCGGCGATGGCTCGCGTCACCGCGGGATGCGCGTGCCCGAGAATCAGCGCGCCCCACGACATCACGTAATCCACGTATTCGTGACCGTCGAGATCGTAGATCATCGCGCCCGAACCGCTCTTCATGAATACGGGCGAAAGCCCGACGGCACCGAGCGCGCGTACCGGCGAGTTAACGCCTCCGGCGATCACCCGTCGCGATCGAGCGAAAGCGGCAATCGAACGCTCAAGCCTCACGCGGTGACACTCCCTTCGAGATCGGCTTCCCGGTTGACGTTGTAAAAATAGAACTTATCGAGCGGAACGAAGCGCGCGGCAATGCGCGCGACGAGCTCGCGTATCGCACTGCGCCCGCCGCGCAGCAGCGCGGAGCCTTCGCGAAGTATGGCGCGCCGTTGGTAAAGCGCTGCCAGCGGTTCGATGCGCCCATCGTGCTGCGGGACGATCGCCTCGTCGCCCTCACGCTGCGCAAAGGCGAGCGCGTTGAGGATGTCCGCGTCGAAATGCGGCATGTCGGCGGCAATCGCAAAGATCCAGGGCGATGCGATCAGCGAACACGCCGAATGCAGAGCGGCCAGCGGACCGTCTCCGGGACGGCGGTCGATGAGCAGCGGCGCGTCGAGCGCGGCGTCGATCGGCGCCGGAAACGAGCCTTTGGCGGCGACGTAGACGGGCCAGGATGAGACGCGCAGGCGACGATAGCTGCGTACGATCATCGGCTCGCCTTCGACGGTGCGTTCGAGTTTGCCGGGAAAGCGGCGCGCATTGCCTCCGGCCAACAGTAGTACTGCGGCATCATCCATGGCGTTGCGCGTACGCCTTGGCAAAGTAGGTGATGACGATGTCGGCACCGGCGCGCGCGAACGATATCAGCAGCTCGTCGACCGTGCGGTCGGCCTCGAGCCATCCGGCTGCAAATGCGGCCTGCATCATCGCGTACTCGCCGCTGACGTTGTAGACGGCGATCGGCACGTCGAAGCGATCGCGCGCGGCGCGCACAACGTCGAGATAAGGCAGCCCGGGCTTGATCATCACGATGTCGGCCCCTTCCGCGACGTCGAGCGCGATCTCGCGCATTGCCTCGCGTACGTTGGGAGGATCCATTTGATAGGTGCGGCGGTCGCCGAACTGCGGTGCCGAACCGGCCGCTTCGCGAAACGGACCGTAGAAGGCCGACGCGTACTTGGCGCTGTAGGCCATGATCGCTACGTCGGTGTGCCCCTGGCGGTCGAGTGCGGTGCGGATCGCGCCGACGCGGCCATCCATCATGTCCGAGGGGGCGACGACGTCGGCGCCCGCCTCCGCGTACGTCACCGCGATGCGTGATAAAAGCTCGAGCGTTGCATCGTTGTCGACGTCGCCGCCGCCGCCGAGGATTCCGCAGTGGCCGTGGCTGGTGTACTCGCAGCCGCAGAGATCGGCTGCGACCACCATCTCGGGCAGCGCAGCTTTGATGTCACGGATCGTGCGCTGCACGATTCCTTGCGGATCGTAAGCTGATGAGGCGACGGCATCTTTGTACGCTGGAATGCCGAAGAGCAGAATGCAGCGGATGCCAAGCGAGAAGAGCTCGCGGGCTTCGGCGACGGCCCCCCCGAGGTCGAAACGTGCGATGCCGGGCATCGACTCGATGGCCCCGGCCTCGGCGGCATTTTCGACGACGAAGATCGGTTGCACCAGACGGTCGAGCGCGACGCGGTGCTCGCGCACCAGCGCGCGAACGATTTCGGTGCGGCGGAGCCGCCGCGGCCGCAGCACGATCATCTTTGCACGCCTGCCGTTACCTTGGCCCGCTCGAGCGCTTCGGCAACGGCAATTCCGAAGGTTGCGGCTTCTTCGAGCGTCTCTACCGGACGTTCGAGGACGACTCGACGCGGTACCTCGGAATCGGGCGCGTAAAAAGCGTCGACGCGCATCGTCGCGCCGCGCAGGCGAGCATGAACGCCGAGAGGCGCGCTGCACCCGGCGCGAAGCGCGCGCAGCGTAGCCCGCTCGCAAACGATACAGAGCTCGCTCTGAGGATCGTTGACCGCGTCGCGCAGAAGCGCGGCAACGGCGTCGTCTTCCGAGCGTACTTCGACCGCCAGCGCACCTTGGCCGACGGCCGGCACGAGCCGGTCTTCGGCGAACGCCGCAACGTGTGTGGCGGCGACGCCTAATCGCTGTAGACCAGCCATCGCTAAAACGATAGCGTCGTACTCTCCCCGCGCCAGCTTCTTCAAACGCGTGTCTACGTTGCCGCGCAAGTTCTCATACCGAAGGTCGGGGCGAAGGGCCGCCAGCTGCGCCCGCCGCCGGGGACTCGACGTGCCGACGACGGCGCCCGCCGGAAGGGACTCCAGCGACTCGTACCGTTCGCTGCAGAACGCGTCGCGCGCGTCGGCTCGAGCGGAAATGGCGACGATTCGCATGTCGTCGGGGAGCGTGCCGGCGAGGTCTTTACACGAGTGAACCGCAAAGGCGGCGCGCCGCTCGCGCAACGCGCTCTCCAGTTCTTTGACGAAAACGTTGACGTCGCCGAAGCGATCGAGCGGACGCGTGCGATCGCGGTCGCCGCTCGTCGTTACGCCGAGCATCGTCGTCACCACCCCGCGCTTTGCGAGCCGCGCGGCAACGCTGCGCGACTGCACCATGGCCAGTGCGCTTTCACGCGTCGCGCAAACGAGCTCTGCGTTCGGCAGGCCCGCGAGCTCGTCGACCGGCCGCTCCGCAAGCGCGCGAAGAATTCCATCGCGTTCGCCGGGGGGAAACGCCGCCTTGACGTAGGCGCGCATTTGTGCGAGCCCGGCGACGGCGCCGGCGGATTCCGGATCGAGGTGCGCGGCAAGTTCCGAGGCGATCCGGCGCGCGAATGCCGGAGAAGCTCCGCCCGAGTCGACCGAGATGGTGAGATCTCCGGCACGCCGCGTCGCCGTCATCGTGAAATCGCCGCGCTCGGGATCGGACGCATCGCAGACCAACAGATGTACTGCACGAGCGTCGGCCACGACGCGGGCGTTGGCCTCCGCATCGTTGGTCGCGGCGATGACCAGAGCCGCATCGTCGAGGTCGCCCGATGCATAGCCGCGCTCGGCAAACGAGCCTCCGGCGGCGCGAACGAGCGTGCGCAAGGCCTCGCCGATCCGCTCGGAAACGACAAAAATCGGAAAGCCGGCAGAAACGAGCGATTCGGCTTTACGCGCGGCAACGCTGCCTCCGCCGACGATTACGGCTCGACGACCGTTCGGCCGCAAAGAAATGGGGAGCATACGCAGTGACAAAGAGTTCCGCGACCGGTGGCCAAAAACCGCCTTCCGTGCTGCGCTCGCCGCTCGTTTCAGCTCCAGCCCGCGCGGCCTTGGTCGGCGCGCTTGCCGCCGCCCTCATAACGCTGCCGGGGCTTGGCGGCGGCACGCTGTGGGATAACAGCGAAACGGCGTATGGCGAGGTGGCCCGCGAGATTCTGCTCACCCACGACTGGGTGGTCATGCACCTGAACGGCGTGCCCTATTTCGTCCAGCCGCCACTCTACTTTTGGCTCGGCGCGGCCTTTTCATACCTTTTTGGCGCGACGACACTGGCGATGCGACTTCCCTCCGCGCTGGCAACGATCGCACTCGGCGGCTTTACCGGCTATGCCGTCGCGCGCCAGGCCGGGGCGCGCGTCGGCATGTATGCCGGCGTGATACTTTCGACGGCGCTGATGCAGGGGGTCATTGGCCGTCTCGCCATCATGGATGCGCTGCTCGATTTGGCCGTGGCAATGACCATCTTCTGGTGGTTCCGCGCGCTCGAAACCGGACGCGACCGGTACGCAATTCTCGGCTGGATTGCGGCCGGTGGCGGTTTCTTGGCCAAAGGGCCGGTCGCGCCGGTGGTCGCGCTGCTGGTCGTGATTCCATTCTATTTTTGGAACCGCCGCTGTGAGCCGACGCGCACTCCGTCGTTGCGAGCGTGGGTTGTTGGCCTGCTCTGCTTCATCGCGATCGCCGCACCGTGGCCGATCGCGCTCGTGGCGCACTATCAGCTTTTCCCGCTGCAAAAGCTGCTCGGTGAGTACACCGTCGGCCGCTATACGAGCGTCGTGGAGAATCAGGCAGGGCCCTTTTGGTACTACGTGCCGGTCATCATTCTCGGTTTCTTGCCGTGGATTGCATTCTTACCGATGGCCCTCGTCTATGGCGTTCGCGCCGCCCGCGAGCGCCCGGCCGAGCCCGTCGCGCGACTCGTTCGCCTCGGCTTCTGCTGGATCGTCATGCCGCTGATATTCTTCAGCTTCGCACGTACGAAGTTGCCGAACTACGTGGCTCTGGAGTTTCCGGCGCTTGCCCTGATTACCGCGCTCTATTTCGAAGCAGTGGTGCGCAAGGGAGGCACGCGGTCGGCCATCGTTTCGGCCGCGACCGTGCCGGTAACGATGGGGATGCTGGCTATCGCGATTTGGGTCTTCACGCTTAACAACCGTCTGACGGCCGAGGTGGCCGCTGCAGTTCCGCCGCTACTGGGAATGGCGCTGGCAATTTTTGCCGGTTCGCTGGTGACGGCGGTATTGGTAGCACGGGCAAAGAGCGTGCGTCTCGCGCCCTTTGCGCTGGCCATCGCGTCAATCGTCGCCGTCGACGTCGTTGCGGCGCGCGTCTTGCCCCATGCCGAAGCCTTCAAGCCCGTTCCCCGGCTCGCGGCCGTCATCGAGCGCGGACGCCGTCCCGGCGACGTCGTCGCGATTCAAGGCGTGTCGGGCGGCAACGCGTTACTGTTTTACACGCGTCCCGTGGTGCGCGTGCTCGCGCCGCCCAGCGACGGCGATCCGCAATCGGACGGAATGGATCCGCGCGGTGTTATCTGCTCGGCGTCGCGCGTGTGGGTCGTCGTCCCGGCTGCGAGCGTAGCTCAGGCTCCAACCTACGGCCGAACCCGCGAGCTGGTCGCCGTCGACCGCAAGGCGGCGCTGGTGCTTTACACCGGGCGCCCCTGCGGCGGTTCCTAGCTCCTAGGGTTTAAAGCCGGCGACTTGCGCCTCGGTAACCGCCGAGGCTTTATTGCTTCCGAGCGATCCGCGAATGTACGTGACGACGTCGGCGACGTCTTTGTTGGAAAGCGTACCTTTCCAGGCCGGCATCATACCGTTGTACGTTTGGCCGCTGACGCTGATCGAGCCGTGCAGACCATCGAGAACGATGCCGATAACCTTATTCGCGTCGCCGGTGACGACCGGATTGCCGGCCAGCGGCGGGAACGTGCCGGGAACGCCGGTACCCTGCGCGCCGTGGCAGCTGGCGCAGTTCGTAGAGAAGACCTTGGCGCCCGCCGGGTTCGCCGCGGTCGATCCGGAGGAGCCGGCCGGAACGGTTGCTGCTTCTGCCTGACTAAGCACGACCGACTCTGGGGGTGATGGCGGTGCGGCGGCTTGTTTGATCATCGTCGTTACTTGTCCGAAAATCGTTAGACCGACGATGCCGATGATGACGATGGTTGTCGCCCACAGCAATCCGGCTCGCGCGGCGAAGCTGCGGCTGCGGCTACGGTCCAGCCACGGCAGCAAGAGCACGACGAGCAGAAACAGTGTGGGAACGATGATTGTGGCGATCAGCTCCAGGCTGATCGTCAGCGGTCCTACGTGAATCTCCGGCGGCACGAGCCCCAGCAAGCCGAAGAGCGAGAGAAAATACCAAGCCGGGTACGGCACGAAAAACTTGGTGGGGTCGGCTTTCGCATCGAGATACGGCGGCGCTGCGAACGCCAAGAAGACGATGATGACGAAGACGATGAACGAGAATGCACCGTCCATGAACATCTGATCCGGCCAGAAGCGTCCCGGCTTGAGCGTGCGCGGATCCTCGACCACCGGACCGGCCGGTCCGTTGTGGCGGAAGATCGTCAAATGTGCGCCGACCAACGCGAGCAGCGCCGCCGGCATAAGCCAAACGTGAAGGCCGAAGAAACGATTGATCGTCTCCGTTCCCATTCCGCCGCCGCCCTGCGCGATGTGCTGTATGAACGGTCCCGCAATCGGCGCCAGGCCGGTGATGTTGAGCGAGACTTGAGAAGCGAAGTACGCGTCCATGTCCCACGGCAGTAGATACCCGGTGAGACCGAGGACGAGCGTGACGAGCAGTAAGAGAACGCCGACGACCCACTGCAGCTCGCGCGGCGACTTATAGGCGCCGAAGATCAGCACTTGGAGCAGGTGCAGGAAGACGAGCGCGATCATCGCCGACGCGCCCCAGTAATGCACCGACAAAAGGAAGTGCGTGTAGGGATTCAAGTAGATGGCGCGCGTCGATTCCCATGCGGTCGCCGCCGACGGCGCGTAGAAGAACGTGAGGAAGATGCCCGTGACGATCTGTACGATCATTGCAAAGAGCGTGGCGCTTCCGAAGACGTACCAATAACTCGCTCCGCCCGGGACGTCCTCAGTGAGGAAGTCCTTGGTCATCGAGACGAACCCGGTGCGTTTATCGATCCAATTCAGCATCGCGATTCCCTCTACGCCTGGTACGACACGACGATGCGATTCGGCGTGTTCGACTGATAGACGATCCACGTTACTTCGGCCGAACCGCTCTGCTCGCGGAACGGCAAGGGATCCAAACCGCGCGGCGCCGGTCCGGCGACGTGCGTTCCGTCGAAAGTATATTGCGAACCGTGGCACGGGCACATGAAGCGATTCTGCGCCTCGCTCCAGTTGTAGTAGCAGCCGAGATGCGGACAGATCGGGCTGAAGATTACGAAGCCCATGTTCACCACCGAATAATCGACGTCGGCTTTACCGCCCGGCTGATTGAAAATGTCGGGCCGCGCGGCGCGGAACTTTTCGGGATCGACCTTGATGCCCCAGCAGTACTGCTCGGCCGATTGCTCGGGCAGATATGCGTCGCTGTATTTGAGCGTAAACGTCAGCTTCACCGGCTTCGAGGTCGCCTTTTGCAGCTCGTCGAGCTCTTGCGCCGAGAGCGGAGCCCAACTTCCGGCCGCAGCGTTCTTCGGCGGTATCAGCGAGCCGACGATCGGAACGGCAAGTACGAGCCCAACGACACCGCCGATGGTCAGGGTGGCGTTGGCCATGAACGTGCGGCGGCTTACCGTTTCGTCCTGGTCGCCGTCTTGGGGACTCAATGCGTTACTGTGGACGCCATCAGAAGCGTCGGCATTACTCTTGGACAAGGTTCTTCTCCCGGAAGAGCGTGGTGACGGGTCGCAGGCTCATTTGGCGGTACCGCAAGTCATACCTTGTAGCTGTGCAGCCCCGAAATCCAGATGTTCACGCCGAGATAGCAGAAGATAATCGACATAAAGCCGATTACGCTGACCCAGTTCGTGCGCAAGCCGCGCCACGCGTGACGCGTATGGAGATGCATGTACGCGAGATACAGGATCCACGAAAAGAGCGCCGCCGTCTCTTTGGGGTCCCACTGCCAGTACGCGCCCCACGCTTCTTTGGCCCACATCGCGCCGGTGATAATTCCGATCGAAATCAGCGGCAGGCCGATCGCCACGGCGCGATAGACGATGACGTCGAGCAGCGACAGCGACGGAAGGGCGTCGAGCCAGCGCGCAACCGGATTCCCAGCCGCAGCGGCGGCCGACAACGCCGGCGTATCGCGCCGTATCGTTGCGGCATCGCCCGTGGCGAACGCGTGCGCCGGGATCGTCGCGCCGGCATCGGTCGCGAGCCGCGCGGCCGGAGCGGGGCGTTCGAAGGCTCGCTCGGCGTAGTACTTCAGCAGATATAAGAGCGAGAAGACGAAGGCTACCAAAAACGCGGCGTACGACGAAACGACGATGGGAACGTGAATCTTGGCCCAATACGATTGCAGCGAAGGAACCGGCGGCATCGTGCCTTCGTTCCACGTCACGCCGTAGGCTAGAAAAATCGCCGCGAGCGCGAGCACGAATCCGCCGACCAGCCAAAGGCGGTAGCGAAAAGCGAAGCCGATATAAATCGCCACCGACATCGCGGCGAAGAGCGAGAGCGAACCGTAGAGATTGAGCAGCGGCCAGACGTGCGTCATCTGCCAGCGCGCGCCGAGCTGTGCGAACTGCGCGACGCAGCCCATAATGGCCAGCGGCGCGCCGACGTCGCGCAGCCACGCCTCGCGCGAAAAGAAATAGGCAATCAAGGCGAGCGCACCGAGCGCGTACGACGCCAGCGCGACGGCGAGAAGCAGTTCGTCCAATGGCATTTTCACGTTTGCGCTACCGTCTGATCTCCATCGAGTGCCCGTCCCAATGCTACCACCAACCGTTCGAACTCGTTGGCGAAAACGTCGTAACCCTTTACCGTGGTGGCGGCCGCGCCTACGCGGGAACGCCCGGGTCCGGCCGGGTCGACGCGCACGTACAGGCGGGCCGGCAAGAAGTAGAACGAGACGATCAGCCCGGCGAGCAGCACGAACGCGCCGATCCCGACCAGCGCCACGCCCGGGTCGTAGCGGTACTGCAAGCCGGTGTAGAGCACGTATTTCTGCGGCGCGACGCGCCAGCCACCGCCGAGATCGATGCCGCCCCCGAGCGGAACGAGCCCTTCGCCCAGCTGGTTGCCCGCTTGCGAGATGGACAGGGCGACGGCGGGGTCGTTAACCCGCGGGTCGGGAGCGGGTAACCCGCTCTGCTTGTCGACGGTGGGGACGAAACGCTCGTAGGTGACGCTGCGCTGCGCGCCGGGAATCTCGAACGTATCGCCTTCCAGGAAGGTGCGGCCCGAAAGCTTTGGGTCGCGGCGGCCGTCGTGCGTAACGAGAAACTTCATGCCGAAGCCGTAGCTGGCTTGATAGTAGAGCGTGCCGTCCACGTCGATCGGATGATTGACTCGCAGCGTCATGGCCTTCGGAGTGCCGTCGCGCCCGGCAACGGTGACGTGCGACACGTAATCGATCGGTTGGTAGACCATGCCGCTCTTGGTCATGATCGGCGAGATGCTGTACGAGAAATTGTCGAGACGGATCACCGCTTTGGTTCGGTCCACCTGTACCGTCTGCCCGGTGAGCACGGCGAGCTCGCCCGAGAATCCACGCGCCCAGTAGAGCGTCGTTCCCGCCGCGACGATAACGAAGCCGGCGTGGGCGATCAGCACGCCGCGTCGAGCCCAGTTGTGCTTGTCGGCAAAGCTCCACTCCACCCCGCCGAAGAGGCGCTCGCGCACTTGCCAGCCGCGCTTACCGAAGAACTCGGCTAAGCGCCGGCGCACGGTCTCCGCATCTCCCGGTGCCTCGAACGAGGCGTGAAGCGGAATATGCTCGATTCGCATCGGACGCAGCGGCGGAAGCCGCGCGGGAATCACCCGTTTGAACGTGCAGACCGCCAGCGAGAGTAATATCAAACCGATGATGGCGACGTACCACGGCGAGTGATAGATGTTGTCGAAGCTGAGCCGTAAGATCGCGCGAGCGATCGGCGCCGCGTAGCTCTGAAAATAGGCAGCGGAATCCTGACCCTGTTCGACGATGACGCCGATCAGCGTCAGCAGGCCCCACACGACGAAGAGGGAGACGGCGAAGAGTACGTTACCGAAGGTGCGGACGAAATCGCCGTAGAGCGCGCGAGCGGCGGCGCTCACGCGGAGTCTCTTCGCAACGATCCCACCGACGACGATCGCCAGCGTTTCTCCAGCGGATAGATGATCCAGATCGAGAGCTCGTAGAGAGCGTACATCGGCAGCGCCAGCAGCGCCATCGTCAGCGGATTACCGTCGGGTGCGGCCAGGCCGCCCGCGATGAAGAAGGCGAAGATCGCGTGACGCCGGTAGTGGATCAGCGATCGCGCGCTCACGATGCCGAGCCGCGCCAGCCCGATGAGGACGATCGGCGTTTGAAAGATTATCGCGAAGAGCGCGAGCAAGACCATCACGAAGTTGAGCGTCGCGGCGACCCCGAAGGTCGGCGTCGCGACCGCATCGGTGATGTGCAGCAGCGCCGAGATGACGCGCGGGATCACCACGAAATGGGCAAAGGCCAGCCCGGCCGCGGCCAGCAGCAGCGACGGAACGATGAAGGCATAGACCATCCGCCGCGTGCGCGGGTGAATCGCCGGTACGACGAAGAGCCAAAGCTGCTGTAGCAGCAGGGGGAGCCCGATCACGATGCCGCCGATCACCGAGAACTTGAACTCGGTGAAGATGACGTCGGCCGGCCCGAACGCATGCAGCTCAATGCCGCCGAAATACTCGTGCATCATCCAGCGAATGGCGTACTGCGACGGCCAAAAGAGCAGGACGGCGATCCCACCTACCGTGACGATGGCGATCAAAAGACGGTTACGGAGCTCCCGCAGGTGCTCCGTGAACGGCATCTCCTTTTGGTCCCACGTCGCCTGATCGCTTTCCGGCGCGGGTCGCTGCGCCAGCATTACCAGTTACGAACTTTGGGTACCGCGGCCGGGCGTGGGCGGTGGGATTGCTTCGCCCGACATCGAGCCGGCCTCGACGTTGTCCATGATATCGGCGTGCTGCCTGGCGTCGCGCTGGCGCGCCTCTTCGCGCGCCTTGGCTACCGCCTCGTCGGCCTCGGCCTGCCCGACGAGAAACTCTCGTTTGGCCTGGCCGGCGCTGCGCGCCAGCTTGGGAAGTTTATCCGCGCCGAAGAGTAAAGCGCCGACCACCAAAATGCCGATGATGATCGGCGCGTCGATGAGTGCGAGAAGCGGATGTGTGGTCATAGTGGATCCTTTATATTGCCCTATTGCAGAAGGGCATCGGTAATAATTGCCAGTTCCTCTTTCGCCGGACCGGATGCAATCGGCTCCAGAGCGGCCTTGGCCCGTTCTCCGAAGCGGGCGATCTGCTCTCGAGTAGCGGTCAATCCGCCCTCGCGCGCAATGGCGGCGACGATGGCGGCGATACCCTCGTTCGCCGGCTCGTCGTAAAAGCGGCTTACCTCCGCGCGGAAGGTTCCGTTGCCCGACGACAGAGCGGCGATCAGCGGAATCGTCGTCTTTCGCTCGGTCAGGTCGTTGGCGGCGGGCTTGCCAAGCGAGCGTTCGTCGGCCGTGACGTCGAGTAAATCATCCTTCATTTGAAATGCGATGCCGAAGGCTTCTCCGAACTCGTACAGCGCCTCGATCTCGCGCGGATCGCCGCCGCCCATAATCGCCCCGCACTGCGCCGATGCGGCAAAGAGCGAGGCGGTCTTCTTGCGGGCGATCTCGACGTACGTTTCCAGCGGGAGATCTAAGTTGCCGAGCGCCTGCAGCTGCAAGACCTCGCCGTCGCAAATATTCGCCAGCGTCGCCGAGAGCACGTTGGGGATGGGGTGCGGATAGTTGATCGTGACGTTCTTGAAAATCCAGGCGAAGAGATAGTCGCCGGCCAGCACGCTCACGCGGTTGCCGAAGTCTACCGCGGTG
>Ga0265325_10000493_pt1 | contig 28650 bp, 24 predicted proteins | sample 41420metaG_FD_202090 | JGI IMG/M metagenome (GOLD analysis project Ga0265325, IMG submission 202090) | Rhizosphere microbial communities from Carex aquatilis grown in University of Washington, Seatle, WA, United States - 4-14-20 metaG | ecosystem: Host-associated > Plants > Roots > Rhizosphere... | reverse complement strand
CGGCGCTGCTGGAGCGGTCATCGACGTTGAGATCGGTGCGCATGTAGCCCGCGACCAAACCGGCACGCCATGAATCGCCCAAGCGCGCATCGGCGCCGGAGAGGAAGCCGCCGAACCGGCTCTTCACTGACGCGGCATTGCCATCGCTGTCGGCATGGCCCCAGCCGCCGAGACCCTGCGCCCAGAAGGTGAGATCGCGCGCGGGGCCCACAGCCCGCGCCGGCGCCTTGCCGGGAACAGCGGCCATCGCACTGGCATTGGCATTGGCATTGGCGCCGGCATCGCCATTTGCATAAGCCAGTTCCGGACCGCCGAAGCTGAGCGCACCGAGCTCAACCGGTGCACCAGAATACGACGCCTGCCGCATGCGGCCGAGCATGGCGGTGCGGGCAAACTGCATCTGGCCGGTTTGCGCGCTGTGCACGCTGCCGACGACTTCGCCCGACAGCGCATCGAAGGCCTGCCGCGCGCGGTCGGACGTCTGATTCAACAGCGCAGTCACAAGTCCATTCGTGGCCGGACCAGCATTGAGCGCGCCGGCAACCGCGCTTTGATTCCGTGTCTGCGCCACGTTCGCAAATCCGAAGCCGGTGCCACCGATGCTGACGCCGCTACAGGTCGTCCCACTTATACAGGTGAGGGTCAGCTGCACATCATTAGTGCTGTAGCTAAGTTCAGGCTTGAGAAAAGCCGAATTGGTGGTCACCCCGCCCGTGAATGTGCCAGTCAAACCACCGGTGGCAGTCAAGATCTTGTATGAGGTCGAGGGCGCAAAGGCGCCGGTCTGCACGGCCACCTGCACGCGGCCGCCATTCAATGTCGCAGTTCCATCCACAAGTATAGAATCGGCCTGGCTATTGTTCTTCGCCTTAACTTTAAACAGCGAGCCGTCTTCAAAGATGGCATTCCCAGTTACATGCAACGTGTTGAAAGTAGATAATCCTGCGGCGCCATTCACTTGGGCGCCGGCCATGACATGAATGCCACCGGTGATTTTACCGGCCCCCGACAGAGTACCATCGAAATTCACCGTCACGTCTCCGATGAGATTCGCGTTGCTATGACTCGCGTCCCCGACTTCAAGAAAGCTACCATTAAGAAAGCCACCAGTGACCGAAGCGGCCTTGACGTTTGAGATACCATTCAGCACCCAGGCTCCGCCTTGTAGGTCCAATGTGTTGAAGTTCTGGAAATTGTTGTTGGCGGCGCCAGTCCCCTGAAGAATAAGATTGTTGGTAGCCCCTGCAGCGACGCTGCCTATTGCGTCGCCGTTCAGCAGCGAGCCGTCTTTCATCGTCAACGTATTGATCCCCGATCCCGTAAATAACACCGAGCTCGATCCACCCGAGATCGTACCGCCGTTCGTCACCGTCGCGTTGTCGCCAACACTTATTCCGTTGACCGTCCCCTGCACCAATGCGCCGGCGTGCACCGTGATAGAGACCCCTGTTTCTGTACCTGTGCCGTAGCCGCCGCTCTGTGTGCCGGTACAGTCCGCGGTGGCGCCGTTAACAAGCGGGTTAGGTGTACAAGCCGCATGAACCTCCTCGACTGCTACAAAAGGTGCGACCAAAAAAGTGAGCGCCACAATGTATCGCCGCTGAAAAATACCGGCACCTGCGCGCTTCATTCCAAACTCCATCCGAGTGGCTGACGTCGCCGTTTTGCAGCGCGATGCATTTGCACGCATGCGGCGCTGGTTTTCCGCGCATCAATGATTAGGGGGAGCGATGTGCAGGTGCTTGGGCGTGTGCGACTGACGCTTGGACAAAAACGAAAAAATGAAATTGCGTGGATGAGCGATGCAAAATTGCGACAGTGTTTGCGGCGACGAGGTCAGGTTCGCGACGACATGCACGGAAAGCGTCGGCGTCACACCCGTGCGAAATTCCTTTCGCTCATGCCCGCGGAAGCGGGCACCCAGACTTTTTGGCAACTAAGGAACTGGATCCCCGCTTACGCGGGGACGAGCGGAGAGGCTCTGCCGTCATGGCCGGGCATAGCCCGTCGAAGACGGGCGTAAACGCCCTTATGTCCCGGCCAACCACGTCTTTGACTTTGCGGCGCTGCTAAGACGTGGATGCCCGGCATAAAGCCGGGCATGACGAAGGAAAGGCTGTGCGTTCAACACGTAAAAAAGGCAACGCACAAAGACCGAGACACCCGCCTGACGGCGGACTTTTCAGGTCGACGCCGAAAGAGAACGCGGCATGCTATCGCGCGGCGTGGCGTTCCTGATGTCGCGCGGTGTTGCGCCATAGCGCCGCTTGAAGGAGCGGTTGAAATAGGACAAATCGCCGAAACCCGCGTCGTAGGCGATGGCGCCGACCGGGCTCTGCGCCCAGTTTGCCTCGGTCAACATCGTGTAGGCGCGGCTGAGCCGCTGCGCGAGCAGGAATTCGGAGAACGTGGTGCCCTCGTTTTCGAACAGCCGCTGCAGATTGCGCGGCGTGAGGCCGAGATGCGCCGCCACGCTGCCGACCGACAGGTCGCGCCGGTTGCTGTTTTCAACGATGTAGGCCTTTGCCAGCCGCAGCCGCGCCGCGGGCAGCCCGCGCCCGAGCGCAATCCCGGCGGCGTCATGCGTCGCGCCCAGCGCCAGCGCGATAAGGTCGTGCAGGTGATTGGCGGCGGTGCGCTGCAAATCCGGCGACGGCGCCTTGACCTCGTTGAGCAGCGACACCGTGTAGCCATCCAGCAGCTTGAGAATGCCGACCCGTTGCGACACCGGATGCATGACAACATCGTCGACGTGGGGGACGATCGACGTCAGCACCGCGCGCGGGACGCGCAGCGCCAGCGCGCCGCCATAGGCGCGGCGGTCGAATGTCTTGACCTCCGCGGTGTTCATCAAAATCCCGTCGCCGACATTCAGGTTCACCTCGCGTCCGCGCGCCGCCACAGACGCTGCACTGTTTTGATTGAGAAGAAACACGAAATTCTCGCTGTCGGATGAGACGCTTTCTTCCGTACGCCTGATGCGCACGGCCGACATCTTCGATGCAAACAGTCTCACGTCGGGCAACGCACGCACCGCCACCGCGCATTCGAATGCTGTATCTGCCGCCGGTTCAAAATCGATCTTGAGCGCCATGCGCCGGCATTGTTCGCGGCACATATCGAGCCGGTCTTTTTCGGGAAAGTCTGACGTCGAGAACCTGATGGTCGAAGGCGCAACCGCTTCGGGTATCGGGGCAGCGTCGGCTTCCGGCTTGAGCATCCGTCGCTCCATGGTGCGAGTCCGCACCCGAGCGAGTTACATGCGCTGCGATGAACAACGCTTGAACGAAGTTGCAATGGATTGTTTATTCTCGGCGCACGTGCATGAGGGAGTTGCGCGCGCTCTCATCCGTTCAAAGTAGTTTTCGTAAATTCATCGCGCAACGTCGTCCGTCGGGGTCATCCGTTCGGGGTCATCCCTTCGGGGTCAGCCGTATGAATGATGAGAGGAGGTACGATGTGCGGCGCGAAACATGCGCGTCGGCGCAGCTCGTGCGCTGCGAACGCGCCGCGTTTGATCAGGGAATATTTTTATTAATCGGAAATCCGGAAATATCGCGTCCGCTAAGCAACGCTCGTTCCGACGTCCTGTTGCATATTTCTGATGTCGCGCGGCGTCGCGCCGTAGCGGCGCTTGAACGAGCGGTTGAAATAAGACAAGTCGCCGAAGCCGGCATCGTAGGCAATCGCACCGACGGCGCTTTGCGCAAGCCGTGGTTCGGTCAACATGCGGTGCGCGCGGCTTAGCCGCTGCGCGAGCAGGAACTCGGAGAATGTCGTGTCCTCGCCTTCGAACAGCCGCTGAAGATTGCGCGGGGTCAGGCCGAGGTGCGCCGCGACACTGCCGACCGAGAGATCGCGCCGGTGGCTGTTCGCGATAATGTGGGCCTTCGCCATGCGCAACCGCGCGGCGGGCGCGGCACGCCCGTTGGAAAGGCCGTTCCCGTCGCTGGCCGTGCCAAGCGCGAGCGCCACAAGGTCGTGCAAATGATTGGCGGCCGTGCGGCGGAATTCGGGCGTCACGAGTGCGGCGTCGTCGAACAGCGGCGCGGCATAGCCTGCCAGCAGCTTGAGCACCTCGGTGTTCTGCGGGATGAGGCGCATGACCGCGTCGTCGACATCGGCCACCAGCGATGCAAGAAGCGACCGCGGAATGCGGAATGACAACGAGCTGCCATGCGATGGACGGTCAAACACCGTGACGTCGCTTGCGCTCATCAGAACAGCGTCGCCCTCCCGCAAGACGACATCGCGGCCGCGCGCGCGTGCGGCGACGAGACCGGATTGATTGATGATCAACATCAAATCGCAATTTCCGTCGGCAAGCGACTCACGCGTGCGCGTGACGCGGTTATGCGATGTCGCCGTCGATACTATATTCACGCCAGGCAAGGTGCGGGTCAGGATCGAAAATTCCAGCGGAGCGCCGTTGACCGCCTCGATATCGAGCTTCATCACCATGCGGCAATAATGGTCGCGCCACATTTCGGCCCGATCTTTTTCCGGCAGATCCGCCGTCGAAATACGGACGGTAGAAAAACACCCATCTGCATTCATCAGAGTCGTCCTGTCTAAAAACGAGAGTCGTCAGATTCGTCCTTTTCAAAGCCCCGCCGATATCGGCGGGCCTGCGTCCCAAGGCGTCCCCTGAACAGGGAGTCGTTTCGGAAATATGAGATTTGGCGTAAATTCAGCCCACAGCGGACGACGAAGGTGTTCCTCGTGGCGCGCTTTTCAGGGCCATCACCTCTGGAGCAAAGGTGGCCCTTGGGCAGCCGAAACCGCCAATGTGAAGCTTTTTTGCTGCGCTATCATTAGTGGTAAGATGACAGCAACCGCACTATTGCGCGTCATCCGTTTAGAGGATAAAGCGCCGTTTATATTTGGCGTATAGTGCACGTGAATTAGCTCAGAGCGCAAAGCGCGGTATCACGCTGCAGCCGGCCCTTTCGGCTCGTACGGAGATTGTCATGGACTTCTGGTCCACCGACACGGTCAATGAGCGCGAGTGCTTTTCGTACTGGCGCGAAATGATTTGCAGTACGGTCATGAACATTTCACCGGAAGCGCCGGACGATCGTTTTTCCGCTCGCCTGACTGTTCGTACGTCCGGTCCGCTTCGCTTTGCGACGTGCGAATCAACCAGCTACGTCAACATCCGGACCCGGCGCGATATCGCGCGCGCGCCTGCCGAGCACTACACCATCTATCTGCAAATGCGCGGTCAGACGCAGATGGACCAGGGCGATGAATCATTCGCGTTCGGGCCGAATGATGTTTTCATTTCCGACGGCCGGGAGCCTTTCCGCGCAGCGCTTTCGGAAAACGGATACCGCGCGATGATGATCATTCCGCGCGCCATGGTCGACTGGCGCGCGCCCTGGCTGCGCCGCCGCACGCTGGCCCGAATCGATGCAAACTCGCAATTTCTCGAACTCGCCCGGCGTCATTTCGTGCACCTGGTGTCCGACGATCTGAACGACACCGAGACGGATTTACTGACCGACAACCTCTGCAACCTGCTGGCGCTTGCGAGCGCGGACGACGTCGAGCCGAATAGCATGCGGCCTGAACTGCAGATCCAGGCCATGGTCACGTTCTGCAAACAGAATCTTCACAAGCCGGATCTGTCTCCACAGGTGGTGGCGGCCTGTTGCGGCATATCGGTGCGCACTTTGCATGCGCGCTTCGCGACGCTGGGGCAAACTTTCGGAAACTGGCTGCTCGAAACCCGACTGGACGCCTGCGGCAAGGCGTTGAGGGATCCATCGCGACAGACCCGTACCATCTCCGAGATTGCGTATAGCTGCGGGTTCAGTGACCTGTCGCATTTCAACAAGACCTTCCGTGGCCGCTTCGACATGTCGCCAGGCGAATGGCGTCATGGTTTCGAATAAATACAATGGGCAATAAAAATCCGGAGCGGCGACGGGGCGCGGCGTTATGAAACAGTTTCCTGATCAAACCCGCTGTTGGTGACAGCGCGGAGGGCGGCATGGTTACCTGGACGACAGATACCGTTGAGGCACGCGAGCGCTTCTCGTACTGGCGCGAGATGATATGCAGCACGCTGTTCAGCATATCGCCCGAAGCGCCGGCCGAGCGTTTTTCCGCGCGCCTCACGGTCCGCACCTCAGGCCGGTGCCGCTTCGCGATGTGCGAATCCACCAGCTACGAGATCATCCGCACGCAACGCGACATCGCCCGGGCTCCCGCCGATCTTTATACCGTCTACCTGCAACGCCGCGGGCGGACCCTCATCAACCAGTGCAATGAGTCGATCGAATTTCAACGCAACGACATTGTGCTCTCTGACTGCCGCCAGCCTTACCGCGCCACCCTTTCCAATGACGGCCACCGCGCAGTGGCGTTGCTGCCGCGCGACATGATCGAATGGCGCGCGCCCTGGCTGCGCCATCGTCCCCTTTCCAAGCTCAATGCAAATTCACCATTCATCGAGCTTGCCCGGCAGCATTTCATGCACCTGGTGTCCGGCGAGCTGGGCGAAACCGAGACAAGCCTGCTGACCGACAATCTGTGCAATCTGCTCGCCCTTGCCAGCGCGACCGACATCGAACCGGATCGCATGCGGCCGGAACTGCAGCTCCAGGCCATGATCGCGTTCTGCCAGCAAAATCTGCATAAGGCGGAGCTGACCCCACAGGTGGTGGCCGCCTATTGCGGCGTCTCGGTGCGCACCTTGCATCTGCGGTTCAAGGCGCTCGGGCAGACCTTTGGCACCTGGCTGCTCGAATCACGGCTCAATGCCTGCAGCAGGGCCCTCAAGGATCCGTTCCAGCAGAATCGCACCATCTCCGAGATTGCCTACAGCTGCGGTTTCAATGACTTGTCACATTTCAATAAATCATTCCGCGCCCGTTTCGGCATGTCGCCGCGCGAATGGCGCCTGGAATGCGATTGATGGCGCAATGATATCCAGGCGCTGCGGTGCAACGTCATGGCCGGACTTGTTCCGGCCATCCACGTCTTAAACAATTGCGAGGCTTTAAAACGTGGATGCCCGGCATAAAGCCGGGCATGACGGCGGAGAGGCCGTGCGTTCAACGCATCGTAGACGCACCGCACCTGGATAGCACTCAACACAAATTTGTGAGTTGAACTGCCCTTGCCGGAAATACCGGGCCGGTTGTATATGCCCGCACCTGCAATTCGCCCGGTGGAACAGAATTCAGCATGGCTTCCTGGTCCACCGACACGATCAATGAGCGCGAGCGCTTTTCGTATTGGCGCGACGTCGTCTGCCAGTCTTTATTCAATGTCTCGGCTGAAGCGCCGCCGGGGCGGTTTACCGGCAGCATGAAAGTCCGGGCGTCAGGCCCGCTGCGCTTCCTGACATCCGAGTCCAGCTGCTACCGGTTCACCCGGACCAAGCGAAATATTTCCGCCGCCCCCGCCGAACATTGCACCATCCTGCTGCAATTGGATGGCGAGACCGCCATTGAACAGGATGACAACGATTTCCGGGTTCAGCCCAACGACATCGCCATTTTCGATGGCCGGCAGCCATTCAATGCCTTGAATTCGGAAGGCGGGCGCCGCGTGGTTGCCGTGATTCCGCGCGCCATGATCACGTCCCGGGCTCCCTGGTTGAGCCAGCGGCCGCTTTACCGATTCTCGAATTCGCGGTTCCTCGACCTTGCGCGCCGGCACATGCTGCACCTGGTGTCCGATGATCTCACCGACAACCAGACCGGCCTGTTGACCGAAAACCTTCGCAACTTGTTGGCGCTTGCCAGTACGGACGTCGCACCCAATCGCCTGCAGGCCGAGCTTCAGCTCGAGGCCTTGCTGGCGTTTTGCCGCCAAAACCTGCATCTGACAAAATTGTCCCCCCAATTCGTGGCAGAGCAGTTTCGTATCTCGGTGCGCACCTTGCATCTGCGCTTTGCGACACTGGGAGAGACCTTCGGCAGCTGGCTGCTCGAAGCGCGGCTGGAAGCGTGCAGCAAGGCCCTGAGGAATCCGGCCATGCAGGCACGCAACATTTCCGATATTGCCTATGGCTTCAACGACCTATCGCATTTCAACAAATCGTTCCGCGCCCGCTTCGGCATGACACCGCGCGAATTTCGTTTTGAGTTCGTGAAGACGCAATAGGGCCTGGCCTATATGGCGCTGGCCGGCGGCGGGCGCGATTAACGGGCGACGGCTTCCTGCTGCACCGGCACGGATTGCAGCCCGTTGAATTTGGCCCTGACATGCGTCACGCCGACCAGAAGCACCCCCAATGAAAAATAGACGGCCAAAAGCCGCAGCAGAATCTGCCGGGACTTTTTTCGATCTTCGGGATGATCCGTGTATTGCGGCTGCCGCATCATATGAATTCCTCAGTTTGCCAACATGCTGGAATATCCCGCCACGAGCTTGACGAGATCCGCCTGCCGGCTGACGCCAGTCTTTTCAAACAGACGGCCTAGGTGAGTCTTGATCGTCGTGTCGGCAACGCCAAGATTGCCGGCAACCTGACGAACGCCGCCGACATTGACGATGGCAAGGAGCACGCGCAGTTCGGTGGGCGTGAGCTTGTAGGTTTTGCCGATCACCTCGGAGGGCGGCGCGGTTTCGAGCTCCGCCTTGCGCACGAACAGTGCCGCGACCGCGGTGGATGCCGGACCGCTCTTGCGGCGCTCGCCTGCACTCAACGGCAGGACGTGGGCGACGTAACGCTCGCCTGTCCGCGCTCGCAGCGGGATTGCGGTGCTTTTGCCGCTGATCTCTTCATCGCTGCTGACGCCCGCAGCAGTCAGCGCATTGTGCAGCGCCTGGTCGACCTGCGCGTCGGTCGCGCTGAGCCGGCCATTGGATGTGCGCAACAGCTCGCCCTTGACCAGCAAGGTGCGGCTCGCTGCATTGCCGTGCACGATCAGGCCTTCAGCATCGACGAGAAAAATTGCCGGGCTCAGCCCGTCAAGGATATCGGAATAAGTCGCGGCTTCGGCCTGGGTGAGATCGATCACCCGGCCCGTGCGCACGGCGCGGCGGACATGCGGCACGATCAGCTGCATGCGCCGGCGCAATTCGTCATCGACCATGCCGCTGGCCACATTCCGAAGCACCGACAGGTACGCGCAGTTCGTCGCTGTTTTTTCAAGGACGGCGTTGGCTGCGTCGATCCAGCCCTGCGGTTGCGCCCACTCGCGGAAGAAACGGCCGGCGCGAAATTCATCGTACGATATCAGGTCCGGGACACTGACGATCTGCCCGATTTCGCAATCGGCCAGCCGCGCGACGGGGTCGAATTTCCAGTAAACGTCGGAGTAAAGCTCGACATAATACGGGTCGACGCCCGACTGATAATAGACATTGCCGTATTTGCTGACCGTATCCTTCGACAAAAGACCTGCGGCTTGGCCGCCCACAAAGCTCGCGATCTGGGCAAGCACATCAGGCCAGCGCGACGAGCCAAGCGCGGCGTCGTAGATTTCGCCGATGAGTCTTGTCAGTCCCCGTTCTTCTTGCATCTCTCGGCCGGCACGGCTGTCAGAAAAAACATCCAACGACCGGCGTTCCTTATCCTTCGGTTTGACCGAAACCACCGGCGCGAACAGGCGGTCATGAGCACGTCCGCGCGCACGTGGAATTTCCGTTACAAGGCGACTACGCGGCGTATGCGACATGACAACCTGTCCGACTGGCGGCGATCGGCGGACAGACACATACGCGAAGTGGGCAGCCGGTACTTGGACGAGGACGCAAATCAGTTGGCCTAGAGCGCAAGAAACTCGCGGCCTATCGAGCGAACCCGGCGGAGATTGATTGCTGAGAGAGGCTGTATTCTCGCGCTTAATTCATTTGTACACGTTTGATTCGACGCGCACTGAGATCACTTGCCTGAACCCATGCTTAATTCAAAAATTATCGCCAATAGACAAACGAGGCGTTGCCGCGACTCTTCTTCAATTTGAGTTTGAACCTTAGGGATCGCTAGTCGCGATGGACCAGCGTTGAAAGCCGTTGCTGTTCATCGCGGCTGAGCGGCGTTGCATCAACGGCAAGCCTGCTTCGACGCCGTGCCGTCACCAACAGCCCAATGATACCCGCCATCAGCGCGGCCGGGGGCAAGCCCCACAGAAGAATCGTCTGCCACTCCAGGCGAGGTCTCAGCAATACAAACTGGCCATAGCGCGATACCAGATAATCGAGCACCTGCGTGTCGTTGTCGCCTTGCGTCAGACGCTCGCGGACAAGCAGCCGGAGGTCGCGAGCGAGCGGCGCCTCGGAATCATCGATCGACTGATTTTGGCAAACCAGGCAACGCAGCTCGCTCGACAGGCTGCGCGCGCGGGCTTCGAGTGCCGGATCCTTCAGCATTTCATCCGGCTGGACCGCAAGCGAAGGCGCTGTCGTACCGAGCACGAAAAGGAGCGCCGCCGCTGCGAGCCGGTGCATCACCGCTACTCCGCCGCCTGCATTGCCGATCGTGCGGCCGGCTTCGGCGCCCCCACACGCAGCCTGCGGTCCGACAATGACAGCGCACCGCCGAGCATCATCACCACGGCGCCGAGCCAGATCAGCATGACCATCGGCTTGTAATAAAGACGGATCGCAAGCGCGCCGTCGTCATTGGGATCGCCCAATGACAGATAAAGCTGACCCGCACCGATTGTCATCAAGGCCGCTTCATTGGTCGTCATACTGCGCGAGGAGAATGTGCGCTTCGACGGCTCCATGACCCCGATGACCTCGGCGCCATGGCGGACCGTGAACCTTGCGATCAGGGACTCATAATTCGGGCCCGGCCTTCGCGCGATGCCGTCGAAGGAAAGCTCATATCCGGAAATGGAAACAGTCTGTGTCGGCTTTAGCGCGATAATGCGTTCGCTGCCCCAGGTCGCGGCGCAAATGATGCCGAGCATGGACACGGCAACGCCGAAATGCGCCACCGCGGTGCCCCAGGTCGAACGCGGCAACCCGGCCGCGCGCATGCGCACCGTCGCAAGCGGCAACCGGAAAAGGCCGGTCCGCTCCACGAGGTCGATCAGCGATCCGGCCATCACGTAAAATGCAAGGCCGACGCCGAACGGCGCCAGCACCGACTGGCCATTTTCCACCGCGAACGTCGCAGCGACCGCGACAATTCCGATGGCGAAGGCCGCCATCAACCGCTGCGCAACACCAAGGATGTCGCCACGCTTCCACGCCAGCAACGGGCCGAACGGCACCACAAACAACAGCGCCACGAACAACGGACCGAAGGTCAAATTGAAAAATGGCGCACCGACCGAAATCTTGTCGCCGGTCAGCGCTTCCAAAGCGAGCGGATAGAGCGTTCCCACGAACACGGTGAGGCACGCGGTCGTCAGAAACAGATTGTTGAACACCAGCGCGCCTTCGCGCGATATCGGCGCGAAAATTCCGCCCTGCTTGAGCATCGGCGCGCGCCAGGCGAACAACGTGAGGCCGCCGCCGATGAACAATATCAGGATCGCGAGGATGAAAACGCCGCGGGTCGGATCGGTTGCGAAGGCATGCACTGAAGTGAGTACGCCTGACCGCACCAGGAATGTGCCGATCAACGAAAGCGAAAACGTCAGAATGGCCAGCAAAATCGTCCAGATTTTCAGCGCATTGCGCTTTTCCATCACGACGGCGGAATGCAATAGCGCCGTGCCGGCAAGCCACGGCATGAACGAAGCATTCTCCACCGGATCCCAGAACCAGAATCCCCCCCACCCGAGCGTGTAGTAGGCCCAATACGATCCCATTGCGATGCCGATGGTCAGGAACATCCAGGCCGCAAGCGTCCAGGGCCGCACCCAACGCGCCCAGGCCGCATCGATGCGTCCTTCGATCAGGGCGGCGATCGCGAAGGAGAATGCAAGCGAGAACCCGACATAGCCGACGTAAAGCAGCGGCGGATGGATCGCGAGGCCGGGGTCTTGGAGGATTGGATTGAGGTCGCGGCCCTCGGATGGAGCCTGATCGAGCCGAAGAAACGGATTCGAAGTCAGCAGAATGAAGAGATAAAAGGCGCTGGCAATCCAGGACTGCACAGCCAGCACATAGGCTTTCAGAGTCGCCGGCAGATTGCTGCCGAATGCCGCCACCAGCGCGCCGAAAAGGGCAAGAATGAGGACCCACAGGAGCATCGAGCCCTCGTGGTTGCCCCACACGCTCGTGATTTTGTAGATCAGCGGCATCCTCGAGTGGGAATTCTCGAACACGTTCGCCACCGAAAAATCAGAGTTGACGTAACAGATCGTCAGTGCCGCGAATGAAAACGCGACAAAGGCAAACTGCATCAGGGCGGTGGAGTTGGCGAGACGCATGAGCGCGGCATCGCCGGCGCGCGCGCCAACGATCGGCGCAATCGCCTGGATCAGGCCGAGGGCCAGTGCCAGCACCAATGCGTAATGACCGAGCTCTGCGATCATCGCGATGTGCCCCCGGGACGCCGGGATTCGCTTTCCTCCCAGCGGCCACTTTTCTTCAAGGCATCCACGACCTCGCGCGGCATGTACCGCTCATCGTGCTTGGCAAGCACGGAATCGGCAGCGAAGGTCCCGCCGGGCTCAAGCTTGCCTTCTGCAACCACGCCCTGCCCTTCGCGAAACAGGTCGGGCACGATGCCCTGATAGTGGGCCGGGATATCGGTTTTGCCGTCCGTAATCGCGAAGCGAACTTGCAGATTGTCCCCGCGCACGACGCTGCCGGGCTTGACCAGCCCGCCGATGCGCAGACGCGCGCCCGGAGGACTGTGCTTTTCGACGACGTCGGTCGGCGACGTAAAAAAAACGATCGAGTCCCGCATCGCACTGAGGATTAACCCGGCGGCGACTGCGAGGACGCAAAGGCTCGTGCCGATCAGGACCAGGCGTCGTTGCTTACGCGTCATTCCGCCTTACTCAACTTTCAAGCCGTCTTTTATTGTTGATCGTAACTTCGGCGCGGCGCCGGTTATCGCTGGCGCACCCGCTTCGCCGAGCACCATATAGACCCGCAACGGCTGCCGCCAGTCATCGCGAAAGCTGCGTCTATTCAACGCATATTGCGCACTTCAGTCACGCATGCGGCGAGAAAATATCCAAGATAAATGCATGCCGCCAATAAGAGAGAGACTTGCGCAGCGTCCATCGTCCAGTCGGCGATATGGGTCACACCAAGAAACGCGGAAACAGCCAGAAGCATGAATCCCAGCAGCGCCAGCGCGGCGGCGAGTATGGTCGCGACCATGAGATTTCCCCCGACATTCTGCAACGCCACGCGGCAGGACCCGCACGTGTGGGAACCCGATCCCCGATAAAAGCCGGCGGCCGGCGGCGGTATCAGTCGCTCTGCGGATAGATCCTGAAGAAGACGCCGTTAGAGTAGCCCAATTCCGGCACATAGCCGAAGCGCGGATTGACGACCGACGAATAGTAGCCGCCGCCGCCCGTGATTACGGGACCGGGAGTCGCCGGCGCTGCGGTCGAACCGGACGACGGAGTTCCACCACCAGCGCTCGTCTTGGCTGGCTTGGCCGTCTTGGCCGGCACCTTGTGGCCGTTCGCAGCGAAAGCATTGCCAAATGCGGTGCGCGCACCGCCGCCCGCCGGGCTGACGTGGCAGCGACCACAGGCCAGGCCTGTTTGCTGTGCGTAGGACGGCAGCGCGCCGGCCGGTCGAGGGGTAACGACAGCCGCCAAACCCACGATCAGCGCGATAGCTCCGGCCGCGACTAAAGCGTGCACAGGCCCTGATACTGGCTTCAGATCCGTCATGACCTCGGTCTCCCCTCGCCTGAACCAAACTATAAAGCGCAGTCTATTTCTTCTTTGACTCGTCCTCATCCTCATCAGGAAATTTCGGCAGATGATGAGCGATGCCCTTGTGACAATCGATACAGGTCAGACCGGCCTTGAACCCTTCGGCCATGACCTTCTGGGCGGCCTCTGTTTGTTTGTGCGGATCCATGGACCCCGCCGAATGGCAATTGCGACATTCGTGCGAATTATTTTCCTTCATTGTCGCCCAGACGTGCTGGGCGAGCTCAAGCCGATGCTGTTCGTATTTTTCCGGGGTATCGATCGTGCCCAGGATCTTGTGCAGGACTTCGTTGCTGGCCTGGATCTTTCGCCGGATCTTGTAAAACCACTCGTGGGGAACATGGCAGTCGGGACAAGTCGCACGGACTCCCGACCGGTTCTTGAAGTGAATGGTTTCCTGCAGCTCCTTGTAGGGATTGTCCCGCATTTCGTGGCAGGAGATGCAAAACGCCTCGGTGTTCGTCAGTTCCAGGCCCCAGTTGAAGCCGCCCCAGAACAGGACGCCGCCAATACCGCCGACGATGAGCAATGTCGCAAGCGAAAACCGCGAACTGGGACGCGTGAGAAACGTCCAGATCCGCATGATAAGACTACTGCGAGATTCAGGGCTGCCTGGCGCGCTCATTGCGGTTCCCGACGATAATTCGGATCAGCAAGTTCAACCAATCTGCAGTCTCAAACGTCCGCATCCGATAATCGATCAGCCGGCAAAGCGTGTTGATTGAGATCAACACCGTACTGCCGCCGGTATCGATTCAGCTTGGGCAGTAATCTGCCCCTACCACTTGACGCCTAGCGAAGCGCCGATCAGGTGAACGTTGTAGTTCGGGTTGTTGTAGGCCATCCAGGTCATGAAACCGGTATTGTTGATCAACGGGTTCATATAGGCCTGCATGATGTCCTGGTCGTAATTGTTGACGCTGTTGCGCTCCCAGGCATAGCGGAGCTTGGCATAGGCCTGGCCGTGGACACCAAGGAAGCGGACGGAATCCTTGTCGAAGGTGTACTTGGCCTGAGCTTCCAACCGCGACCACTGACCCTTGACGTCGGGGAAATTGCCGCCCGTTCCGGCTGCTCCCGATCCCTGCGCCGGCTGGGCGCCGCTGTCTGCCCGGATCGGCTGATCGTTGCTCGACAGCGTCACCGTATATGAGAGGCGGAAGTCGAGCTTGTCCGGGATGGCGCCCCAATTGGCCGCCGCCATGAAGGTGTTCACGTGATCGACGATGTCGGCATGCCAGGTGTTGGCTGCAGTCATTGGATTTATTGTGGCTGAACAGCACGCGGTCGTGTATTTAAGATTCTGCCGGTAATTCTCATACATGTAAGCGAACAGGACGTTCGTCCATGGATTGTATGCGTAGGCTACTTCTGCGCCAGCCTTGACTGATTGCGAGCGGGTCAGACCGGCCTCGGTCGCACTGATTGAGTAGTCATCGTCCTGATAACCGAAGGTCGGTGTTACAGTCAGGCCGCGGAGCACATCAATGGCAAGCGAAAACTTGGCGACCTGGCGCTCCCGATTGTCAAGATAGAACTGACGCATTGCGGTCGAAATCTGCACGTTACATTGCTGGGCGGGCGACGGCTGGGGATTAATGCATAGCGGATCCGACCATTGAAAATTGCCATAGAGGCCACGGTAGTCGTAGGTGTCATAGTGTCGGTCTGAAATGGCGTAACTTGCGCGCGCCGTCAGCCAGGACCACGGCTTGTAATCGGCAAAAACTTTACCGCCGTTCTCGTGGGTGATGTTGGCGCTTTCCCGGGTCCAATTGTAGCGTTCATAGCTGTAACCGGTGCCTAAATTCCACTGGCGGTTGGGTGTCCACACCAGTTCGGCGCCCGCATTCTGTTTCGTATACGACATAGAGAGGCTGCTAACCGGCGCGTAGGTGGACGTGGTGGTATTGGCACCCTTGACGTCGGTCACCGTCCAATCACTGAAGAACAACTCGGGCGTATTGTTATCGTAGTTATAGTAACGATAGCTCAGCTTCGATTTGAGTTCGGGCGAGATCTGCGTCGTCACGACGTTGTTCGAAAGAAGCGTGTTGATCGCCCCGTTGAGGCTGCCCGCCGGCATGGTCGGCAATGGCCCGGGAGTGGTATTGCCACTGGTGAACATCGTCCCGAATGGAGAAAACGGCAGGAAAGCCTGGTTCTGCCGCATCATCGTATAGGCCAGCGTGCCCATGTAGCGGCTGTTCAGTGGAAGATCCGCGCCGGCCGTCGCTGACAGGCCATGCGCCGAGTTGTCCGGCCACAATGACATTTGCGCGAATGGACTGGACGGCGAACCGTTGCGCGCGCATTCGCCCATGCCGGAGCCGGTTCCGCAGAACGGATTCTGCACCGTGTAGGAGCCCATGCCGTCCTCGTAGATGGAGCCGGCATAACCAAGCTTGAACGTGAAGGTCTTGCCCCACGGCGACGTGCCCTTGTATTCGCCGTTGACGCCGAAGTTCTGGGTCCTGTCGTCGACCGGCTTCGGCACCTGCGCTACGACGCCGGACGTGCCGGGCGAAAAGACGACGCCTTCGACCTGCGAGCCCCAGCGGTGCATGTTCGAATAGTTGAAGTTGATGTCCCAGGCATCGGTCGGCGTCCATCGGAACGCGACCGCCGCGGTGTCGCGGCGGATGCCGATATCCGTCGTGTAGAGATTGCTTGTGATATCCCGCTGTATGGCGGCTCGTTGTCCTGCCGTGGGGTTACCGCTGGTGCATCCAGCCGGCTGTGCCCCTGCAACCCTGACGCACCCGGCATCAAGGAATAGAGTATTCGACAACCCCGGCGGTAGAACGAGAGCGTTACCACCAAGGCCGCTATACAGCGTCTGCGCATTAGTGCTGTATATGTGCGGCGTCTGGTCCCAGCCGATGTCGAAGTAGTACTCACCCGCCTTCGAAACGCCGGCTTCGAAACGCTGGTCATTATACCCAGGATTTTCGGCCCAGATGTCGAAGTTATAGAGACCATCTTTTGTCTGGCCGTTGAGCCATGCATTACCGAACACGCCGGGCTTTATGTCGCTGTATTCGTAATATTTGCCGAGGCTCTTCTGGCCCTGGCTGGCAATGCCATTCTTGTTCGGATCGTTTGCGAAAAAACGGCCGCCGAGCTCAACGTCGCCGTGAAAGACCCACCACGTATCAGCGATCGACGCCACAGGGGCTTTGGTCACCATATCCGCCGCGGCAGCTGGGAAGAACGCTCCCGCCAGGAGCAACGATCCTGCGGCTACTGAGAGAACGACTGGCCTTCTCATTTCACTCGCCCCCCCGGGCAATTGGGTCTTCATCGAAGCCTACGCTCAAAATCCATCAGCGATGCAGCAATGGTCCTGATGGGCTGTTGGTGCCGTGGACTTCGGTATGGCAGTTCTGGCATTGGCGGCTGATCGACTGCACGGCCAGTGGACCGCTGGTCGTGCCGTGACCGAAGGCGTGGCACTCCGTGCACAGCCGCGGCCGCGAGACCTTCAGCATGAATTCATTCGTCGAGCCGTGCGGATCGTGACAATTCAGACAGTTCTCACGGACGGGGAGGTGTTCGAACAGGAACGGCCCGCGCTTCTCCGCGTGACACTTGTAGCAATTGTCGTTGATTGAATTTTCGCGCAGCATCGCTTCGGTCGCGCTGCCATGCGGATTATGGCAGTCCGAGCAGACCATCTTGCCTTCGCGCAACGGCATATGCGACGTGCGGAAGAGTTGCGCACGACGATCCTTGTGGCACTGGAAGCACGTGTCGGGTTCGAAGGCCGTCTTGATCTGGAATTTGCGCGACACCTGCTTCATGACGGTGTGGCAATTCGTGCACATCAGGCCGCGGGTTTCGTGCGTGCTGCCGCTCCAATAAGTACGATCGCCGCGTTGATGGCAGGTAAGACAGATCGCGTTGTTTTCATCGGCGGTGCGCGACTGATCTTCCGGCCGGAACGAGATGATCCCGCCGACGCCGCGCCCGCCGCCGGCCTTCACGTGCGCCGACCCGGGGCCGTGGCAGTTCTCGCAATCGAATTTGCCTTTTTGGGTTTTACCAATCCGGCCCATGAGCGTATGGCTGAACGACTCAGCCTGGGTCGCATGGCAGGTCACGCAGACCTTCGCACCGACAAAGCTCGCTTCAACAGGCGCGCTTGATTTTGTCCCGCCGGCGACGGGGCCATTGCCTTTCGCCGTTCCTTTTGACGCTGCAGCAGGTGGTGTAGACGATCCCCGTTCGCGCAAAAAATCCAGCAGATTGTCTGCGTCCGCCAACTTCGGCAGTCCCTTGATCGACTCGGGCTGATCAGAACCGATCTGCTGCGCAAATTCGCGCAGCGCTGCAATCGTCGCGTCGGTCGATTCCTTTGGCGCAGGATTGTCGGAGTTTTGATCGAGCGCGCCGGACGGCTTGCGCGCCGTATCGATCAATTGAGCGTAATCACGCAACGCCGAAAAACTGTCGTTGCTGACACTCGCTTCGACGGCGTTCGACGGCGCGATGAAAGAGGTCACCGCAAGCCAGGAAATTACAAAAGCCGCGGCAAGCAATGACAATTGCCGATGACGCGTCGTGCGAGCAACGCGCCCACCGACAAACCGCCCCCCATGCAAATACGAAACCGCACGGTCGGTACTGACCGGACGAACCATCCCCAACCCCTGCCCCAGTACAACTGAAATTATTCTCTGCTTATATTTGCGACGATCAAGCACAAAAGGAAAATACGCCACGAATAAATCGGTGCGTGCTTTTGATGTACCGCAAAGCACGGAATTGATTTTTCGGATTTATCGATTGCTCGACCTATCCGATACACGGAGCAACATCTTGATTATGTTGTTCTATTTTGTGTTAGACACCATCTAATGCACAGGCGAAAAGTTGCCCGCGGTAACTAAGTATTCCGCACGCCACCCTTGCAATCTTGCGTTTGTGCGGCAGTGATACAGCGCTATGAGTTTTCTGAGACAAGCCGAAAGGAAAAAGGGGTATTCCATGGTGCATTCAGGACGTCGCGACGCTTCCAAATCGATTCGTACCGCTGCACTTTGCACTGTGGCGGGCATCGGAACGGCCCTGCTGGTAGGCATGACCGCCGCCCTCACTGTCTCGACCCCGGCAAGCGCGAAGCCGGAATTCGCGGCCCAGACCGGAATGCCGTGCGGTCAATGCCATTCGAACCCGGCCGGCGGCGGAAAGCTCAAGCCATTCGGTGAGAAGTTCAAGGAAAATGGCTTCAAAGTGAAGAAGTAGCCCGCCAATTCAGTCTGCGACAACCCGATGAATCCGGGCTAATAACGCCCCGCCAAGGCGCAGAGGGCGCCTGGCGCCCGTGGCGCAAGCCACCGGCATCGGTGGTGGTTTGGTAGACTAGTGTAATGACCCTGTGGCTTATCCTGGCGTTGATGACCGCGGCCGCGATTTTCGCTGTCATCTGGCCGCTCGTACAAAATGGCAAGGCTGCCAGCTCGGGCAGTGACGTGGTGGTTTATCGCGATCAGCTGGACGAGGTCGAACGCGATCTGGCCGCCGGCACAATCGGCAAAACCGAGGCGGAAGCGGCGCGCGTTGAAATCTCTCGACGCTTGCTTGCCGCAGTAGACACCGGAAAGGCGGGGCCCGCCCTGTTGCCCACCGCAACCGCGTGGTATCGGCGCACAAGCGTCATTGTTGCCGTTCTGTTGCTGCCGATCGGCGCTGGCTCCCTTTATCTTCGTATTGGCTCGCCGGGCCTGGCGTCGGAGCAGATCGTCGCCCAACGCGATGGACAGCCCAATCGACAGGCAGGAATCGAAAACCTCGTCGCCAAAGTCGAAGAGCATCTTCAAAATAACCCTAAGGACGGCCGCGGTTGGGAGGTCCTTGCACCCGTCTATATGCAGCTCGGCCGTTACGCGGACGCGGTCGATGCATGGCGTAGCGCCTTGAAGTTTCTTGGTGAGAGTGCGGATCGCCAGGCCAATCTCGGCGAGGCCTTGATGGCACAGGCCAATGGCGTTGTGACGGCGGAAGCCCAAGCTGCCTTTGCGCGCGCGGTCACTCTCGATGGCACCACCGTGAGCGCCCGTTACTACCTTGGCGTTGCCGCCGAACAGGACGGCAGACGGGAAGACGCTGCGAAAATCTGGCGCGACCTCATTGCAGATGCCCCTGCCGGTGCGCGCTGGGTGAGCGATGTGGGCACCGCGCTTGCGCGCGTCGAAGGCAAAGCGGCCGCGCCATTGCCTGGGCCAACGCCGGCCCAGATGGCAGCCGCCGCAAACCAGTCACCCAATCAGCAAACGGCGATGATCCAGGGAATGGTCGACGGGCTTGCGGCACGCCTGCAGAAGGACGGCTCCGACCTCGACGGCTGGGTGCGCCTGGTGCGCTCCTACAAAGTGCTCGGCCAGCCTGACAAAGCGCAATCCGCAATTGCTGACGCGCAACGCGCGTTGGCGGGCGATCCCGATAAACGGCAACGACTCGATATCGCCCTGAAAGAACTTGAAAGCGGCAGCGCCCCCGCTCCGGCAAATTCACCGGTTCAGCCACCCAATCCGGCGGCCGCGCCTCCGCAACATGACGGCGACACGACCCCGAGCATGGTGGAGAAGCTGGCTGAACGGTTGAAACAATCAGGATCCGATCCGGAGGGTTGGATCATGCTCGCCCGCTCGTATCTCACGCTCGGCGACAAAGACAAAGCGGCCGCAGCCATCAAAGATGCCCGCGCCGCGCTGGCCGGTGATCCCGACAAATTGCAACTGTTCAATGACGCGCTGCAACGGTTCAAAATTGATGACGCCGCAAACACTGCACCGGCGACCACAGCCTCTCCTGCCGCGACCGTCCCTGTCCCGAACCAGGCCAACAGCCAGACGGACGAAATGGTTCGCGGCATGGTGTCGAAGCTCGCCGAGCGCCTGAAACGGGATGGATCGGACATCGACGGCTGGATGCGGCTTGTGCGCTCGTACGCGGTTCTGGGGGAGCGCGAGAAAGCATTGAGTGCCGCAACAGCCGCGCGCGAATCCATCGGCACCGATACGGACAAGCGCCGGCGCTTCGACGAATTTGTAAAATCCCTGGATCTTGGCGGTTAACCGGCGTCTGAAAAACGCGCATACTGCGTGACATCGAATCGGTTGATACAAATCAAACCATTGAGCGGGAATTTGAATTTCAATATCGAGCTAGCGTCGGCGGCTTTCAGGCCGCCAAGTCGCGGGAATAGCAATAGGAGAAACACATGAAAAAGCGGCCTCTGCTGTTCATAAGCGCTATCGCGCTAGGTGCGGGGATTGTCACAACCGCCGGCATTATGAATGCTCAAAACGCATGCGCAGCGGTGGAGATTGTCAGCTTCAAGGAAGACATTCTCCCGCTTTTGAAATGGCGATGCGCGGGGTGCCACGAACCCGGCGGCGCCGGCCTTGAAAAGAGCGGCCTGGATTTAACGAGCTATGCGGGCGTGATGAAGGGCACCAAGTTTGGTCCCATGATCATCCCGCGCGAGCCGGAAAGCAGCAATTTGATGTTGTTACTGGACTGGCGCGCCTCTCCGGCCTTGCGAATGCCGCACGGCCAGAAGCAGCTGTCGAGCTGCGATCGCAACAGCATCCGTACGTGGATCCGGCAGGGCGCCAAGGATAATTGAGGTTCGCGATTGGCCGCTTTTCGTGCGGCCGCCACTGCCTGGTCGTCAATGTGGTGAAGTCGCGAGCGACGCGGCTCACGCCTCACGCAACGAGTAAGTTCGGAAGAAACTCCGCGGCGAGCTCGGCGTCGGACTCCGTTTTTTCAACGATGTTGTCCGTTGTCTCAAATTCGTAGCTGCAAACCTGGCATTGCCAGATATGAACGCACCCGCCAGCGACGTTTTCTGACCATTCAGGCGCGATCAGCGTCCCGCCACACTGGGCGCATTTTATTGAAAGCACGGGGGCGCTCGCCGATTCCAATGTCTCGTTGGTTGTTCCCGGCATATCAGACTCTCCCTTGGGAGCCGAGGTGGACGCTCTCGATCAGCCTAACGCTAAGCAGCTGCTCAAGAGCGTCCTCCGGCGCATCGAAGAAAGTCTGAAGCTCCCCAGCAAGGACTCTCCCCGACACAGTTAGAAACTAAAGAGCATACCCACACGAAAAACATTGATATGAATCAAGGCCGTCAACGCGGCCAAATCGCCGGGTAAAGATATTCCGGTCGACGCCGTTGCTTTTCACCGTCTCGGGCGATCTGCAACAATCTGTCCGTGCAATCGTCGTGAGGCGGTAGACCGCACTGTTCGTTCCGCTCGCAATCCCCGCAGTTGAACTGCGATGATGCCCGCGGTGCGAAGAAGCTTGCCAGTGCGCTGAATTGTTTCCGGAATGGCCCCGTTTTGCTCATTGTCTGCACCCGCGATTTGGTTTGCGCCAACGGAAATCTTGAGTGGTTATTTTTGATGAGTTTACCTTCGGCTGCCTTGATTCAGGTCAATGGCGGCGGCCTTGCGCTCAGCTGATGGGCCGCTGCGGAGGTAACGGGTGTGCGAATAAATTTTTGATCCGCCCGTTCATGGCGCCAATTGAAGATCAACTGTGAAATCAACGGGTAAGAGAAGGGTCCGAATCACAAAGATTTAACCCCCACAACGAGAGCCATTCGATAATCTTGACCCTGCTCAGCTGCGGCAAAACCTGGAAAAGCCGCGCAAGCAAAGGGAGCGATGACATGGCCCGGTACGACCTTCGCATCAACGGCAAAGCGCAAACTGTCGAATCATCCGACGCCGACAAGCCTTTGCTTTATGTGTTGCGCGACCTCAAACTGACGGCGACGAAGTTCGGCTGCGGCCTTGGCCAATGCGGGGCATGCACGGTGTTGATCGACGGCGCGGCCGTCCGCTCATGCCAGACCACAATCGACGATGCAAAGGGCAAGCCGATCGTCACGCTGGAAGGACTAGGTACTCCCGACAAACCGCATCCGTTGCAGACCGCCTTCATCAAGGAGCAGGTGCCGCAATGTGGCTACTGCACCAGCGGCATGATCATGAGCGCGGCAGCCCTCCTCGCCACCAACAATAAGCCCAGCGAATCCGATATCCGATCGGCCCTCGACGGCAATCTTTGCCGGTGCGGAACGCACACACGAGTCTTGCGCGCGGTCATGGCGGCAGCGGGACAGGGAGGCTGACATGAACGCTCCTTTCAAAAAATCCCGCTTCTCCCGCCGCGCAATTCTCAAAGGCGGCGCGATCACGGTCGGCTTCGCGGTGACCGGTTTGCCCGGGCGTACGCTCGCACAGAGCGCGGCGATTGCTGCGCGGCGCCTCGACCCCAAAGAGGTTGATTCATTTCTCGCCGTCAACGGCGACGGCACCGTCACGCTGTATTGCGGCAAGGTCGATCTTGGCCAGGGGCTGCGTATTTCCATGCCACAGATCGCCGCCGAAGAGCTCGGCATCGGCGTCGACAAGATCAAATTCGTGCAAGGTGACACCGCGCTCACGCCCGACCAGGGCCGTACATCCGGTTCGAATGGAATCCAGCGCGGCGGCATGCAGATCCGCCAGGCGGCGGCCACCGCCCGCAAGGCCCTGATTGATCTTGCGGCACAGCGTCTCAATGCCAAGCCCGAGGATCTCATTGCCAGCGGCGGCGAAGTGAAACCGAAGGCCGGCGGCGCGGGTGTCGCCTTCGCCAGCCTGATTGGCGGGCGCCAGTTTGATCTCAAGCTCGATCCCAAGGCGCCACTGAAGGATCCCGCGACCTACACCATCGTCGGCAAGGCGCTGGCGCGGCCGGACGTACCGGAAAAATGTTTTGGCACGCACGTCTACATGCACGATTTTGCCGTACCCGACATGCTGCACGCGCGCGTTATCCGGCCGGCGGCCGTCGGCGCCAAGCTTGTTTCCGTCGACGAGGCCTCGATCAAGGACATTCCCGGCGCGAGAGTCGTGCGCGTAAAGGACCTGCTCGCGGTTGTCGCGGACGATGAATGGAATGCGATCCGCGCGTCACGTGCTTTGCGCGCACAATGGAGCGAGTGGACCGGCCTGCCCGCCCAGGCCGATCTTGCCGCGGCCCTGCGCACCGATCCCGGCATTGTCGACGAGACCCTCGTCAACAAAGGCACGCCCGCCGCCCAACGGCCGGATGGTGCCAAGGTCCTCACCGCAACTTATTACTGGCCGATGCAAAGCCACGCCTCGATCGGCCCCTCCTGCGCCGTGGCCGATGTCCGCGGGGATTCCGCGACGGTATGGACCGCGTCGCAGGGCACGCACGGAAATCAGGAGACGTTTGCCAGGTTCCTCGGCTTGCCGAAGGAGAAAGTGCGGTTGATCTATCTCGAAGGCTCCGGCTGCTATGGCATGAACGGCCATGAGGACGCCGCGGCCGATGCCGCGATCCTGTCGCGCGCTGCGGGCCGTCCCGTCCGCGTTCAATGGACGCGCGAAGACGAATTGGGATGGGATCCGAAAGGACCGCCACAGCTTATCGGCATTTCCGCTGCGGTCATGCCCGACGGCCGGATTCTCGACTGGCGCACAGAACTGTGGATTCCGAAGACGACGCGCGGCATGCCCAATATTCCCCTGCTGGCGCCGGAGGCCGCAGGCCTCGACCATGTGCCGGGCCTGAACCCCGGTCTGATTTCCCAGAACGGCGATCCGTCATACGCCGCCGAAAGCATCCAGGTTGTTGCGCACTGGCTTAAAGACGCGCCGTTGCGTCCCGCTCCCATTCGCTCGCCCGGTAAGCCCGCCAACTGCTTTGCGGTGGAAAGCTTCGTGGACGAACTCGCTTCCGCAATCGGCGCCGATCCGGTCGAATTCCGGTTGCGCGGCCTGAAGGATCCGCGCGCCATCGAGGTGCTCAAGCGCACGGCCGCGCTGATGAACTGGCAATCACGACCTTACCAGGTGGCGAGCGCCGGCAATGGCATTGCGCGGGGACGCGGCATCTCCTTTGTCCACTACAAGCACAGCGAGACTTATGTGGGCATGGGCATGGAAGTCGCCGTTGACCGCACCAGCGGCCGGATCGCGGTCGAACGCGTCGCGTGCGCGCATGATTGCGGACAGATCATCAATCCGGATGGCGTCCGCTCGCAGGTCGAGGGCAGCATCTTGCAGACGATCAGCCGCGTGCTGATGGAAGAGGTCAAGTTCGACCGCTCCCGCGTCGTGAGCGTGGATTGGTCGAGCTATCCGATCTTGCGGTTTTCCGGTGTGCCGAAGATCGATATCGACTTGATCGACCGGCCGACCCAACCCCCGCTTGGTGCCGGCGAGGCCGCCTGCGCCGCCGTCGGTGCGTCACTCGCCAACGCGGTGCATGACGCGACCGGCGTCCGCTTGCGCACGGTCCCGTTCACGCCGGATCGCGTGAAGGCAGCCCTGACCGGCAAGGCGTAGCCTGCGCTTGCCAGGAACGAGGTCTCGCCTTACGGCAAGCCCGTAACGGCAAGGTCGTAATATGAGAGATCGAGATATTTTTCGGGCTTCATGTCCGCTAAGCCGCCAATCGTCTCCGCGCGGAGCTGAAGCAGATTGCGGAAGCCAGCCATATTGAGGCGCGCATCCTTGTCGAGCCCGCCGTGCGGACCGAGCGCACCCTCGACGCTTTTCTCCGCGACGTCCGGCGCCACCTTGAGATATTTCGCAACGATCGCTGCGGTCTCCGCCCTATTTTCAGGGCGCGACGCCCAGCGCAGCGCCTCGACGATCGACTGCAGATAGTTGACCAGCGCGTCACGATGCTGCTGCGCCCAGTCGCGCATCACGAATGCGCCGTCAGCCTGGTAGGCGCCTAAGGCATCGGCCGCGGTGCCCCAATTCGGAAAGCCTTCGCGCTCGGCCAGCACCGTGCAGGGAAAGTTCAGCAGGACCGCGGCATTCTTGGGATCGTTGCGGATCCCGTTCAGGCGACGCATGCAGTCGCCGCCCTGGAAAATGTCATATTCACTGCGCTTGACCCCTTTCAGCGCCAGCATTTTGTAGAGCACGAGCGCATAGGCGGTATCGGGAGCATCGACCACGACAGCTTTACCGCGGATATCGTCGTAGGATTTCACTTCGGGGCGTACGAACAGACTCAACATGCCGTTGCTACCGCCCGACACAATGATCACGTCCTTTTTCGCGCCTTCGACCATGGCGACGGCGTTGTCCACGGCCGCCTGCGCGATTTGCACCCGGCCCTCTGCCAGTGCATCCCTCTGTGCCTTCGAAGTCGGCGTAAATTCAACATCCACCGACAGTCCACGCTTGGCGAACAGGCCTTTATCTTTTGCAACATACAGCGCGAGATGCTGCGGCCCCGGGAACACATTGACCAGCAAATGCTCGTCGCCCTTCACCTGGGGGGTCCAGGCGATAACGCCAGCGATTGCAAAGGCCGAAAAAGCGCTGATCCGGTGCATCAATTCCTCCCGCAGAATGTTATGTGTCGCTTTTCCTTAGTGTAGCATCCCGAGAATACGGCCGCACCGGCCTTGACGGATCTGCCGATGACGAACCTCAATTCAAATTCAATCTCACTTGAGCGGCGTGGCTCGGGTCCGCCGCTGGTCCTTTTGCATTGCCTCGGCGTCGATCATCACTTCTGGGATTTTGCCGGTGAGCTTGCGCGCGACTACACGCTGATCTCCTACGACCTGCCGGGTCACGGGCGTACGCCCGTTCCTTCCGGTGCTTATACGATCGAAGATCTTTCGGACCAGCTTGCCGAACTGCTGGCGCGGCACAATATTGCCCGCGCACATATCGCGGGAATTTCGCTCGGCGGCCTCGTCGCGCAACAATTTGCAGCGACCAACCCCGCATCCGTCGACCATCTGATCCTCGTCGACACCACGCCGCGCTATACGGATGAGCTGCGCGCCATGTGGGCACAGCGCGCTGCGGCTGCACGCAGCGCCGGCGTGAAAGCGCTCGTCGACGGCCTGCTCAAGATCTGGTTCACGCCACAGTCCGTTGCAGACAACACGGAGGCGGTCCAATACGTACGCGCCGCGCTGGAAAAATCATCCGGCGAAGGTTATGCGCTGGCCTGCGAGGCGCTCGCGGCCGCTGATCTTCGTGCGACGGCCACCAAGATCGTGACCCCGACTTTGGTCATTTGCGGCGACGATGATATCCCGAGTTTTCTGGATGCGGCGCGCTGGCTGGAAGGAAATATCAAAGGCGCTCGCCTTGCGTGGCTCGCCAAGGCCCGGCACGCCTCCGTGATCGAACGCCCGTCCGAAGCGCTCACGATCATGCGCAAATTTCTGCGCGGGTAATGCGATCAACCCTTCAGATGCTGGTTGAAGAACTCCAGCGTCAGCTTCAGCGCGCGGTCCGCTTCCGGCTTGCTGTAGGTCTTGCCGCCAAAACGCGCAAAGGCGTGGTCGGCGCCGGGATATTTGTGAATCGTCACGAGCGGATTGGGCGCTAACCGCCTTTCCAGCAGTTCGTTCACTTCCGCCTGCACCCAGCGATCCTTCATGGCCATATGCAAAACGAAAGGCCGGTGCAGGTTCGGCGCCTCGCGAATACGATGCTCGATATAGGTGCCGTAATAGGCCACGGCACAATCGATATCGGTGCGACAGCACATCAAATAACAGAGTTTACCGCCGAGACAGTACCCGACCGCACCGACCTTGCCGTTGCATTCCGGAAGCTGCTTCAGGTAGGCGCGCGTGTCCTCCATATCGCGGACTGCGAGGTCGTAGTCGAAGTCGTAGTAAAGATCGAAAGCCTTCTTGACGTCATCCGGATTTTTGTCGGAAAGCTCGACGCCCGGTTCCTGCCGCCAGAAGAGATCCGGCACGAGACAAACAAAGCCGGCCTCGGCGAACTCATGGGCATGATGGCGCATCGTGTCATTGACGCCCCATATTTCCATGATGGCGATGATTGCGCCGGCCGGCGTTTTATCGGGGATCGCAACATAGGCTCCCATCTCGCCGTCGCGCAGCCGCACCTTGACGTTTCGCGTTTGCATGAATGTTCCTAATGAAGCTTGAGGAGCGCGCGGGCGTTGCCGCTGAAAATACGGCTTCGTTCATCGCCGCCGATATTGAGTGCTTCGACCGCGGCGATCGTCTTGGCGATCAGACCCCGGCCCTGCTCCGCATCGAACGGCGCGTCGGTGGCAAACAGGCACCGGGACGTACCGAAATAGGCGTGCCCGCAGGCCGTCGCGCCGATATCTCCGTTCAGCGCGGTATCGGCATAGAGCATCTTGAAATAGTCACCGGGCGGCTTTTTCAGGCCTTCCGCGCCCGGGTTGCGGTCCGGCTCCCCGAAAAAGATCTGCCGGAACCCAAGCGCAATTCGGCCTGCGAAATACGGAATCATTCCGCCCATATGGTGGGTGATAATTTTCAGCTTTGGCAGTTCATCAAATAGGCCTGAATAGATCAGCCGCGTCATGCAGGCCGTCGTTTCATAGGGCCAACCGAAGGTGAACCAGATCTCATTTTCCGAGGCCTTCTCGCTCGCATAGTCGGAAAACTGCGGGCCCCGCATGGGATGCACCCAGACCGGCAAATCGTGCTGCACCATGCGCGCGAAGATCGGCCGAAATTCCGGCGCGCTCAGCGGCTTGCCTGCAACATTCGTAAACACCTGAATGCCTTTCGCGCCGAGATCGTTGACCGCACGATCGATCTCTTCAAGCGTGGCATCGACATTATTCATCGGCAGGGACGCGATGAAGGTCGGAAACCGGTCTGGATACCGCCGGCAGATTTCGGCCAATCCGTCGTTGGCCATGCGGGCGTAGTCCGGCGTCTGCGCAGACGAAGGCAACAACTCGATTGGCGGATTGGCGAGCGACAACACCTGCTGATAGTCGCCGAACTGGTCGAGCAGCCGGAGTCGTGCCTCCAGATCCCACAGCGTGCGCAGGCGCGGAAACGCCGTGG
>Ga0265325_10000492_pt1 | contig 28656 bp, 26 predicted proteins | sample 41420metaG_FD_202090 | JGI IMG/M metagenome (GOLD analysis project Ga0265325, IMG submission 202090) | Rhizosphere microbial communities from Carex aquatilis grown in University of Washington, Seatle, WA, United States - 4-14-20 metaG | ecosystem: Host-associated > Plants > Roots > Rhizosphere... | reverse complement strand
CGACGAGGAGCAGAAACTCAAGAAGGGCGAGGTGGTGGAGTGCGACATCGAGGTCTGGCCGACCTGCATCGTGGTGCCGGCGGGCTATCGCCTCGCACTGACGGTGCGCGGCAAGGACTACGTCTATCCGGGCGGCGGCGGCGGGGGCCTCAAGACTCTCGGCAACTTCACCGGCGTCGGACCGTTTCGCCACGACGATCCGCGCGACCGGCCAGCGGAAATATTCGGCGGCGATGTCACGCTGCACGCGGGGCCGGGGCGGAATGCGTATGTGATGCTGCCGATCATTCCGGGGAGGTGACCTATTGCCGATTGGGCCCCGCTTCAGCGCAAGCGATGGCGATGGCGAGAGCTTTCGCCATAGTTGCAATCACTGCTTTTCCAGCCTTGACCACGCAGCGGTCTCTTCATGGCCACTCTGAATAACGGGCGCAATTTTCTCCAGGTCTCTCGCGATGGCGAGACGTGCCATCTCAAGATCGAATTTCCTTTGCAGGTTCATCCAGAGTTCAGCGCTGGTATTCAGCGCCTTGCCAAGCCGAAGAGCGGTGTCTGCTGTAATGCCGGTCGTCTCAGCCGCGATGCGCTCAATGCGCGTGCGCGGCACGCCTGTCACCTTGGCAAGCGCACCCGGTGACATGCCGAGCGGCGTGAGGAATTCCTCGCGGAGCACTTCTCCGGGATGGAGCGGTGGGAGCCTCTTGGCCATAACGATATCCTCTTTTGCCAGCATCAGTGGTAGTCGACGATCTCGACGTCAGTCGGTCCCTGCTCGGTGAAACACAAGCGATATTTATCGTTCACCCAAATCGCGTGCTGACCTTCCCTGTCTTTTGTGTGCGCGTGAAGTCTATTGCCTGGCGGGGCTTTGAGATCGTCCAGCCGTGTCGCCGCATCCAAATAACCAAGCTTGCGCCGGGCAACTTTAACCAAATCAGACGGGAACCCTTTCGGCGACTCACCATTCGCAACGGCCTTGGTCAGTTCGTTCTTGTAGTTCTTGACCGCCATACGGCCATGTATCATCCGACGATACACGCGTCAAGGAGTTTGTATCAGTAAATGATACGGCCTGACCGTACGTCCGATCGGCGCGTGCCGACCCCCGGAAACAGGGTCTCGAAACGCGCCCTATTCCGCCGCCGCGCGCTTGCCGGCGCCCGGCGCGTCGTAGCTCGCCATGCACTTGTCGACCAGCGCATTGAACGCCGCCCAGTCGGTCTCGCGGTAGCTGTGGTTGCGGATGATGAAGGACGCGCCGGCGTAGAACTTCTCGTATTGCAGATGGCGGCCGGCGAACTCGGAGCCGGTCATGTCCCAGGCGAGCTTGAACAATTTCATGCGGGCGATGCTGTCGGCTTGCGGCGTCTGCCAGTAGGTGTCGAACTGCCGCGCCAGCTCCGGATCGTCCAGCACCGAGATATCGGCCGGCATCTGGAACACGCCGCCGCCGCAAAATGTGCGCAGCTCGTCGATGAAGCGGCTGTAGTTCTGCGTGCACCATTCCAGGCCCGCGTACATGAAGCGGCGGTTGAAGCAGACATAACCCTCCGGCCAGCTCTCGAAGGCGTTGATCTGGCCGTTGATCAGCCCGCCGATGGTCGCCTCGATCGCGGCCATCTCGCCGAGCTTCTCGCGCACCGCGGGCACCTGGTCGGCGCCGGTGGCGTTGGCGATCCGGCTGCACAGGCCGAGCAGCAGCCGCATCTTCGACCAGTAGCGCACGTTGGACTGGTGGTTGCCGAAGCAATGGCTCGGCGTTTTCACGTAGATGTCGCGCGACAGCAGCGCGTCGTCGTGGACGAACACCTTCTCCCACGGCACCTTGACGTTGTCGCACATCAGCATGCTGTCGCTCTCGTCGTAGCGCCACGCCAAGGGCGAATCGAACTCCGACGTGAGTCCCTGTGCCGCGGGCTTCCTCGACCACAGCGTCAGGCCCGGTGCATTGCACGGGATCGCGCAGGTGATCGCCTCCTTGGTCTGGTCCGGCGCCAGCGGAATGACGTTGCCGATCCAAATCTCGTTGGCGTAGAGCGCGCCGGTCGCGAGCATTTTCATGCCGGAGATGACGACGCCGTCATCGGCCTCGCTCACCACACGCAAGGTCGGCACCGGGATGTTCTTCTTGTGATAGAATTCCGGATTGCGCGCCGCCTGCGGCGGCACCACCGCGTAGACCACATAGGTGTCGGTGTCGCGGAGGTGGCGGTAGTATTTTTCCAGATTCTCCGCATAGGCGTGCGGCCCAGGCAAGGCATCCGGCTTCATCGACATGCCGGTGACGAACGACGCCACATGATCGGGCGAACGGCCGAACATACCGTAGGTCATCTCGGCGATCCGGCGATGACCCTCCATGCGCCGCTGCAAGTCGTCGCGGGTCTTGGGACGCAGGAAGTAGATCGAATGGCGGTCGCCGCCCTCCTGGTAGGTCATGGCGTCGCGATGGGCCGGATCGGCCTTCATGTCGTAGATGCGCGCGACGGTCTGCGCGGCCTCGCGGAACGCCGGGTGGATGGTGACGTCCTCGATTCGCTCGGAGCCGACGTAGACCACGCGGCCGTCGCGAAGCGTTTCCAGATGCTCCTTGCCGGTGCGCAGCATGGCCGTTTCCCGTGCTTTCGGTGCGGAAACTCTAGCATGAGCCAAAACGCAGAGCCGTACGCTTCCCGCCGAGGCGGCAAATGTGGCTTCGGGGCCACGCCCTGCGGAATTCCTGGTGAAAACCCCAGCCGGCAGTGAACTTGCGAGCCAATGCTTGCTTAAATGCCCGCCCGTGCGGGTTTTTTTCCTGACCATGGAGTGATGATGCGTACCGGCTCGAAACGAACCGCCACCCTCGCCGCCGCCGGTCTGTCGCTCGCGGCCTGGCAGAGCGCGGGCGCGGCGGACCTCCCAGCCACGCCCGTTTACAAGGAGCCCGCGGTGGTCGCAGGCCCCTCCTGGACCGGCTTCTATATCAACGCAGGCGGCGGCTACGGGCTGTGGTCCGCCGAAACCACCACACGTACGACGCCTGGCGCGCCGACACCGCCGATGACGACCAATTCCAGGCAAGGCGGCTCCGGCTGGCTCGGCCGGGTCGGTGCAGGCTTTGATTACCAATTCACGTCGCGGATCGTCGGCGGTGTGTTCGGTGATTTCGATTTCTCTGACATCGAAGGCACAATCGTCGATCCGGCACCGGCGATCGCGGGACAGATCAAGCAGACCCATTCGTGGGCGGTCGGCGCGCGCGCCGGTTTGCTCGCAACCCCGAACATTCTCACCTATTGGAATGGCGGCTACACCAGCGCACGATTCTCCTCAGCCAGCATGCACGACGCCGGCGCTGGCCTCATCGCGCCTCCAGGCGCTGCGACGGGAGATACGACGCCGTCATTCACAGCGAACGGCTGGTTCCTCGGCGGCGGCACTGACATGGCACTGACGTCGTTTGGTCCCGGCTGGTATTGGCGAAATGAGTACCGGTATGCCTACTACAAGAATCACGTCCTCACAGACACCGGCACCAACGCCTTTCTGCCGATCAACAACAGCTTCAACTTCAAACCCACCGTTCAGACCGTCACCACCCAGCTCGTCTACAAATTTAATCCGGGCCTGAAGTCGGCGACCTATGAGGGTGGAGGCGCAGTACCGCCGGTCTCCTGGACCGGCCTCTATGTCGGCGGCGGCATTGGTTATGGCATGTGGGCTGCCGACACCTCGGCGACCACGACGCCGTTAACCCAGACCCAGGGCGGCAAGGGCTGGCTGGGCCGCGCCACCGTCGGCTACGACTATCAGCTCAGCCCACTGTTCGTCGCCGGTCTGTTCGCCGACGCCGACGGCTCGAGCCTCAAGGGTACGATTCAGGACGCGGGCGGCGCAGTCTTGGGCGACATCAAACAGAGCTGGTCTTGGGCCGCAGGCGGCCGCGTCGGCCTTGCCTTCACTCCGGGTATCCTCGGCTTCGTCAATGGCGGCTACACCAGCGCGCATTTCTCGTCGGCCAACCTGGTCTTCAGCATCCCGCCAGCAATCGCCGGCACGTCATCTGGCTTTAGCACCTCGGAGTTCGACACCAGTGGCTGGTTCGTCGGCGGTGGTGTTGAATTCGGCGTGGGCCTCCTCGGCGCGGGATGGTTCTGGCGAAACGACTATCGCTTCGCGCAATACGAGAGCCAGACCCTGTCTGAGAAGAACGCTGCTGGTTTCGTGCCGAGCAGCATCAGCTTCAAACCGCAGGTGCAGACCATCACCACGTCGCTGATCTACAAGTTCAACTGGGGCGGTTGAATGGAGCGCAAGCCAACAAAAAGCCCCGGGGCATCCCGGGGCTTTTTGCTTTCAGAGAACCGGCGGCCTCATCACTTCGGCACGTAGTAGTGCGTCTCGAGCAGAAGGCAGCCGTTCTTCGATGTGAACGGGCCGTGATGGACGCCGGGCGGCCGTACACAATAGGTCGGCCCGGTGAAGGACTCGCCGCCCTTGCCCTGCGCGTCGCTGCCGCACACCAGATCGCCCGACACCAGGAACACCTCCTCCCAGTATTCGTGCACGAATGGCACCGTGGAGAAAGCGCCTGCCTCGATCTTGAGGATGCGGGTGCGGTTGCCGACCTTGTTCTTCTCGTCGAGCGAGCCGGCGAGAATCTTCTCGGAGAACCCCCACGGATAGCCGGCCACCGTGTGGAAGCCCTCCTTCATGTCGACGCCGTGGAATTCCTTGTGGCCCTTGTCATAGCCCATCGCGATCTCCCTGGAATTTGGCGATCACCTTATCAATCCGGGTTGTCGAGCAAAAGAGAGCGCGATCCGCTCACGCTGCCGCGGCGATGCGCTCGCATTTGGCCAGGAATTCGGCGACCTCGGGCTCGGGCATCGGCTTGCTGAACAGATAGCCCTGCCCTTCGTCGCAGCCTTCGAGCTTGGCGGTGTCGAGCTGCTCGCGGGTCTCGATGCCCTCGATGATCGTGGTGATGCCAAGGCTGCGCGCAAGCCCGACCACGGCGCGGATGATGGCCTGGCAGTCCTTGCGGACCATCATGTCGCGCACGAACGAGCGATCGATCTTGATCTTGTCGAACGGGAAGTTGCGCAGGTAAGCCAGCGATGAATAGCCGGTGCCGAAATCGTCCATCGAAATCTGCACGCCGATCTCGCGCAGCTGATGCAACAGGCCGAGCACATGGGTCTCGTCCTGGAGCAGCACCGATTCCGTGATTTCCAGGTCGAGACGATTGGCGGCAAGGCCCGATGTGGCCAGCGCATTGAGAACGAGCTGGACGATATTGCGGCCCTTGAACTGCATCGCGGAGAGGTTGACCGCGACCGCAACCGGCCGCGGCCACTTCGCCGCCTGGGCGCAAGCCGTCCGCAGCACCCATTCGCCGAGCGGCAGGATCAGGCCGGTCTCCTCGGCGAGCGGAATGAAATCGAGCGGCGAGATGATGCCGCGATCCGGGTGAATCCAACGCACCAGCGCCTCGAACCCGGAGATCTTGCCGGTCTGCAGGTAGAGGATCGGCTGGTAGTAGAGCTCGAACTCGCCGTGGGCGATGGCCTTGCGCAGATCGAGCTCCAGCGCCCGGCGCGACTGCAAGCGCTTGTCCATCTCGCGCTCAAAGAAGCGATGGGTGCCCCGCCCATCGCCCTTGGCGAGATAGAGCGCCATGTCGGCGTTCTTGAGCAGGAGGTCGGGGTTGGCGCCGTCGCCAGGAGCGATGGCGATGCCGATGCTGGTGCCGATCACGATATGGCGGCCCTCGATGTCGTAGGGCCGGCTGATCCGCTCGACGATGCGGGCGGCGAGCTGGCTGCACTGCTCGGGCTGCTGCACATTGGTCTGCACCACCGCAAACTCGTCGCCGCCGATGCGGGCGATGAAATCGGTCGGCGCGACCGCCTCGATCAGACGGCCGGCAACGAACTTGAGCAGCTCATCGCCGATCGGATGGCCGAGCGTGTCGTTCACGGTCTTGAAATGATCGAGGTCGAGGCAATGCACGGCAAAGCCGCGGCCCGGCTGCAACCCTCCGAACGCATTTTCGAGATGCTCGCGGAACAGCACGCGATTGGGCAGGTTGGTCAGCATGTCGTGTCGCGCCAGATGGGCGATCTTGGCCTCGGCGCGACGCCGCTCGGTGATGTCCTCGTGCACGGCGACCCAGCCGCCGTCCTGCATCGGGCGCTGCGAGACGGCGACGATGCGGCCGTCCATCAGCTCCTGGGTGAAGGCCGACGCCTCGCGGGCATGGATCGCGGTCGCCGCCGCGATCTGCTCCGGATTGGCGATGGCGCCGTTGCCGATCGCGGCGCGGTAGTTCTCGATCGCCGCCAACGGCATGCCGGGCCGCGACAGCTCGCGCGTCAGCCCGTACATGTCCACATAGGTTCTGTTGCAGACGATGAGCTTCTGCTCGGCGTCGAACATGCACAGCCCGTGGGTCATGTTGTTCAACGCGATGTCGATCCGCCGGTTGAGCTGCTTGAGCTCGACCTCGCGGGCGATGAGCTGGATGGCGTTGTCCTTGAACACCGCGACCGCGCGCGCCATGGCCCCGACCTCGTCGCGGTCGTCGCGCGAGGGAATCACAGTCGTCGTGTCGTGGCGGGCGAGACGAATCATCGCCTGGGTGATGCCGGCAAGCCGCGACAACACCCGGTGCGTGGTGGCAAGCCCGATCGGCCCGATCAGCAGAATGGCCGTCAGCGCCGACAGCAGCACCCAGACGGCCAGCGATTTGGCCGTGCTGCTGACGAACTCGATCGCATCCTGCGCCTCGCGCAAGCGGACATCGCGGTAATCCTTGATCAGCCGCTCGATGCCGTTGGCGACATAGGCGTAATCGTTGGCTTGCTCGACCGCTTTGTCCTGGGCGAATTCATTGGCGTAGAACGACACCTGATCCGCGGCATCGAACAGCGCCGGCAAGCTCGTGGCGATGCGGCTCTCCAGCGAACCGGGGTCGGAGGCCTTCTGTGTGTTGATGTCCCCGATCAGCACCAGCAGCCGGCTCTTGATCTGGTCGAGATCGTTGCGGTCAGCCTGCAGCCGGTCGCGGTCCACTTCGGGCGGCATCGACTCGACGATCCGCCGATGCGTGGCGAGCAGGATCTCAAGCCGGGTCGAGCCCAACACGCCGAGAAAGCTGTCGGTATAAAGATGCCGCGCGGCGCTTTCCGTCGTCCTCGAGAAGTAGATCGAGGCGATCGAAAGCGACGCCACCGCAATCAGGGCGAGGACGGCGAAGAAGTAAAGCTTGGACGCGATGCTGGCGCCAAACCTGTGCGCCGCCGCTGGTCGCGTTGGCTGGTCACCCGTCATCGCATCACATGGACTTGTCGACCACCTGCCGAGTGGCGTCGATAACGGCTTTCATCGCGGCGGTCGGTTCGCCCTGGGTGATCAGGCTGAGCGACTGCTCGACCGGCTGTTCGGTTACGATCTCGGGGAGCCCTTTCTGCCGCGCCAGCGACAGCTGCGCCATCCCGAAGGCATTCGGCGTCTGCTCGATGATCTGGATCAACTGGAGCGCCGTGCGGACATAGAGGATGTTGGGACCATGAATCGAGTGCCCGCCGAGCAATTCGGACTCGACCGTGGTCACGACGCCGCCGCCGCCGCCCACGGTGATGACGCGGATGGTCTCCGGCTTGCCGCCGAGAGCGGCCCAGTCGGTGATCTCCCCGGTCAGGACCTTCTTGATCTGCTCCAGCGAAGCCTTGCGCACCGAGTTGCTGGGATGAACGATGAACGCCACGCGCGTGCTTGAAATCTCGAACGGCTTGAGACGGTCGTAGTCGAGCCCCGGCATCGCTTTGCGGAGCTTGCCGACCTCGCTGTCGAGCGAGGCAGACACCATCGCCATGTGGGCGCGGCCTTCCATCAAGGCGATCAGGCCCAGCATCGTGCGGTTGGGAATAACTGTCAGCTCGTGGCCGGACTTTGCCTCGATCTCGGCCTCGTGCGGCTCCATCACGCGGCGATTGAACGTCGTCGATCCCTGGAGGATGAGCTGATCGGCAACAGCCTGCGAAATGCTCGCCATCGGCAGCAATATGGCCGCGATCGCGAACATCGCTGGACGAATCCGTTTCGACTTATTGCGTGTCGTAAGCATGGGTCGACTTCCTCGGGGCCAGATCATCGGCGGGCCGGTACGTCTTCAACACGGTGAACAAATGGTCCATCTCGATAGAAAATAGAGTTCCTGCCGTTACTTCCGAGCTAAAGGGCGCGCGGTTAGCGGTTTGCTTCCGGACATGGTGAACAGCGCCTTAAACGCGGCCCCAAGGCGCGCAGCACATTGATATTATTGAGTTTTTGAATTGATTAGGGGTTTAACGGATGCCGTTACGGAGTTGTCATATGCGGTTGCTAGGTTCGCGCCCAAGAAGAACCAAGAATGGAAATGACATCGATGAACTTCGAACTGGTGCGCGCCGGATGGCCCAATACCGTGGCGATCGTGGCGTTGGCGATGATGCCGATCGTCTCGGTCGCGGCTGCGTCCTCGCAAAATCCGGTCGCGACAGCGTCCGCCGCTGCGACAATTTGCCAGCCGCCGGCCGATGGCGCGATCGCGCTGGCGACGCTGCTGCCCGACACGCACGCGGAATAAAAAGGCGCCGCCCGAAGGCGGCGCCAAGCGGCCAACACGGAGGATTTACGCGGCCGCGACGTGATTGACGGGGACCGCCTCCGACACGACCTCGATCCGTCCGTCGAGATGCAGGCGCAAGCGGCCGCCATCGGTGATGCGGCCGATGCCCTCGGTGCCGACAATCATCGCCACATCGTATTCCCGCGCCAGGATGGCCGGATGGCTCAGCCAGCCGCCCACCTCGCTGACAAATCCGCCGGCCCGCGAGAAATAGGGCAACCACGCCGGATTGATCATCGTCGCAACGATGATGTCGCCGTCGCGGAAGTCCTTCATCGGATTGCCGCTTTCGGCGTCGGCCTCGGCGATGACATGGGCGCGTGCCTCGATCACCTGACTGCCCGCGACGCGGGTGCCGCGGATGGTATCGGTGCCCTTGCTGGCGCCGCCCACCTCGCCGGCAGAGGCGCCTTCGAGATCGACGGCCGTCAATGACGACGGCAACGACGGGCAAAGCCGCAGACGCGAGGCCTCCTCCTGGCGAAGCTGCGCGAGCGTGCGCAACCGCGTGGCATTCTGGCCGTTCAGGCCCAGGAGTTCGTCGAACCGTAGGAAGAAGGCGCGGCCGTCCAACCCGAAACGACGGTCGAGCGTGAGTACGGCGCGGCGCAGCACCGCCATTTCGGCAAGCGAATGGTGCTTGGCATCCTCCTTCAAGGTCTGGAAACGACGCGCCACGTCCACGCTCTTGGCCTGGGCCTTCGACAGCACCGGGGTGCTCTGGTAGGCCGGCCGACCGGCCTGCACGCGACCCGCCACCATGCGGTTCAGGGTGTTGAGGTCCTCGGCATAGCGCGGCTCGGCCAGTTCATAGTCGAGCACGGCGCGGTGGCCGAAGTTCTTGAGCAGCAGCCACCGGCGGCTCTTGGCGGGAGCAGCCGCGGTTTCGGCGAGTGCATGCGCCTCATGCGTTTCCGGAATGTGGCCAAGCAGACTCGACGGGTCGATGCCGTCGGCCGACAGCAACTGCCGCGCCCGTTCGAGATAGAAGCCAGCGGCGATGTTGATGACGTCCACGGCCACGTGGGTGTCGTACGCGAACCGATCGTGCAGCCGCTTGATCTCCGCGATCAGCTCCGCGGTCGGCAGCTTCTCGAAGTCGGCGACCTCGAGCAGCCGCGTCTCCGTCAGGAACTGCGGCAGGAAGCCCTCGCGGAAATCGCGCTCGATCCGTGCCGCATCGCGCAGCAGCCGGCGCGACGCCAGCGGGCTGATGACGAGGGCCCGGGACCGCTCCTGTCGCTTGTCGACATAGAGCCGGCCGAGGATCGTCATCAGGTAGGTGCTGTCATTCTCGACCCGATATGTCAGGCCGAGCTCGCGCGCGGCGAGATCGACGCTTCCTCCGGCAGACCAGAGCGTCTCCATCAGTGACAGCGACAGCGGTGTGGGCCGCGGCAGCATTTCCGCGAGCTCATTCTTGCCGAACACGATCTCGTTGACGTCGGCGCCTTTGGCGGCGTCGATGACACGGGCAAGATCGTTCTGCATCGTCGCGGCATTGATGTCGCCGGCGATGGGCCGCGTGATGTCACGGCTCTGCACCAGATAGAACCGGCCGCCGAGGTAGGTCCACTCCATGTCCTGCGGACCGCCGAACAGCCGTTCGGCATGGTCGCCGAGCACGAGCAGTGGCTCGAGATCGACCGCCGGTTTAGCCTTGCCGAACAGCTTGCGGCTGACTCGGCCAAACCGGAAGGTCGCCGGACGAACCAAGCCGGACACCAGATTCTCCGCCGTGCCCTGCACCATCTCGATCATGGCAAGGCCGCCGGCGGAGGGATCGCGCGTGAACAGCACGCCGGAATATTCCGCATCGACCATGCGCTGAATCAGGATGTTGCCGGCGCCCGCCGACAGGCGGTAGCTGGCCACGCGAGCGGTCTCGAACGAGGCGTGGACGCGGGCGATTGCGCCTTCGAGGCCGGCGCGATCGACGTCGATCACCGACTCGAACACGCCGGCGAAGCTGTGGTTGGCGCCATCCTCGCCCGCGCCTGAGCTGCGGACCGCAAGCTTGGCGTTGCCGAGATGACGCCAGATCCAGCCGAGCTGGCGTTGACGCGCCTCAGGGGAGTCCGCCGCGAACCGGGTCAGAAAGTCCGGCGTCAGCACGACTCCGTCCGGCACCGGCATTCCGGCCGCCCGCATGCGGGCCAGACGGTAGGCCTTGTTGCCGCAGTTCTCGAGGTAAGAGACATCGCCGAGCATGATGATGCCCTGCGGCACCTGGCGGCGACGCCACGCCTTGACCATAGCCTCGAATTGCCCGCTCACCCAGAGCCGCTGCACCACCAGCAAGGATGCGCTGGTGATCAGGTAGATGTCACCCGCCGCGGTCAGGAACGCGCCGGTCGCTGTCAACAAAGGCAGCGCCGTGGCCCAGATTGCGATCCGCCGGGTTCGCGTGGTTGCGAAGGCGAGATCGAGATACGCGGTGATCAGGGCGCCGAACAGGATCGGCAGGATCAGCAGCGGGTCGCGGTTCGCGAGCTTGCCGACCCACGGCAGGCTTGCATCGCTGGCCGAGGCCAGGTGCTGCACCGCCAGCAGCGCCACCGCCATGATCGGCAGGAACAGCATCGCCAGCAGGTTGCGGCCGGGCGTCATGCCGTGGCGCTTGTAGAAGGCGCGAATCGCCTGGGTCTTCTGCACTGGATCGTTCTTATGACGCTCCTTGATCGCATCCATCTCGTCCGAGGCGGCGCGCGCGCGAATCTGGTCGCGCTCGGCCTTCACCGCGAAGGGCAGGATCATCAGGCGGGACAGGCAGGCCAGCAGCACGATCGTCAGGATGACGCCGATGTACGCGGCGGCCATTCCCAGCACGACGGCCAGCGCTTCCGCGGCCTTCTGGAACCAGCCCTTATGCGCCTCAGCCAGCCATTCCTTGATGTACGGGCGCGTCTCACCCTTGGTGAAATACTCCCATGGCACTGTGTAGCGGCCGCGATAGTCGTAGCCGAGCCTTGTCAGCTCGAGGCCCAGCACTTCGCCGAAGAAGCAGCTCCGGCGATCATAGCACGGCACCACGACCGGCTTTTTCGGCAGGCCCGAAAGCTTTGCCTTCAACTGCTCGGTCGGCGTCGGGCGCACCGGCAGATTGATGGCGTTCGGCAGATGGCTGGCGGCGAACTCGCCCGGATAGCGCGGATCGACAAAGACAACGCCCTCCTTCTCCACCAGATCGTGAATCTCCGGCGTGTCGAGCAAGACCGCCTGATTGCGATACGACGGCAGCGCCCGCAGATCGTCGAGCGTGCGCGCGCGCAAGCCGGTCAGCGGCCGCTTTTCCACGAGCCATTTCTCGAGGCCGCCGACCAGGAAGCGGCAGTCGATGCCCATCGCCGCCAGCGCCTGGCAGGTTTCATAGCCGCGATTGCCATTGTGGCAATAAAGGATGGCGGTCTTGCCGGTGAAATTGATGTTGGACGATTTGACGTCGGGGAAGCGAACAACCTTCGCTCCCGGCATGGTGCCCATCTCGGTTTCCGCGGTCTCGCGGATGTCCAGCAGGAAGGCGTCCTGGCGCTCGCCGCGCGCCTTGGCTTCAATCAGCTTCTCGAGGTCCTCGGTCGAGATGCCGCGCGGGCTGCGCTGCTGCTCGCCGTAGCTCACCTCTTTGAGCGATTCATCGAGACTCTTGCCGCCCATGGTCGGCATCGGCCGCGACAGCGCCCCCTCAAGGCGATCCTGCCGCGCATTGGCGTCGCCGACATATTGGTAGATGTTGACCCCGATCGAGACCGCCAGCAGCGCGAACATGCCGATCGCGGTGTAGAGCAAGCCGCGAGACATCTCTGCCGAACCGCCGCGGCGGCGCACCCGCATCGTTGCGTAAGCGGCGCCGCCACCGAGAACGGCAGAGGCCAGCGCGAACAATTGCGAGATGCTGACAAAGGAGCCGACCACCAGTTCGGGCGATGGGATGGCGAAGGCCTCGCCGCTGCCGGCGACGCTCAGCGCCAGCGCGCCGAGGATGGACATGAAGGTGAAGGCGGCGAATCCGGCGACACGCCGGACATGATTTACGCAACGCATTTGACTGACTTCCTCGATTGGAGTGGCCGACAACCCAAGACGAGGCAATCCGGAAGCTTTGCTGGGGTCCCGCAGTCGATTGGCGCGAAAACAGCCGCAATCCGCGCAAATCCTGGTCCCCGACGCCGCCTCCCTTGTGCCTCGATGGTTAAATTAACAATTTAGTAGTATTCGTTAAACTGCATTTACTTTTTGGGGTTAATGATTGCTTACGATTTATGGTTAATGAAAGGTTAAGACCGGTCACATGTCGTTAACGAAAAGTTAACGGCCCCCGCCAAGCGGCGGAATCCGGAAAAACACCTACCCTTTGATACCATTACCGCGCGCGCGGACGGGCGCGCCGCGACCACCAGGGACATCTCGATGCGCAAACTCACCGAATACCCGACCTTGTCCCTTCAGGAGCGCGACCGGCGCTGGACGATGGTCCGTGCCGAAATGGCACAACGGAACCTCGACGGCCTGGTGCTGTTCGGCTGGCCGGCGATGTGGGACTTCAATATCGCCAATGCGCGCTACCTTTGCCCGATCGGCGGCAATGCCGAGAACAATGTCCTGGTGTTCCCGCTGTCGGGCGAACCGACCAGCTTCGTCTATTCGCCGGTTTTCACGGACTATTGGAAGGGCGCGCAGAACTGGGTGGCTGACGTTCGCCCGCGCAAGGGCTCGTTCGCCGACAGCGTTGCCGATCGGCTCATCGAGCTGAAAATGACCGGTGCAAGGGTCGGCGTCGACGGGCTGGCGGGTCCGCTCGATCCGGATGGCTGGACGCCGCACAGCGTTCTGAGCCGGCTGAAGGAGCGGTTGCCGGGCGCCGATCTGGTCAATCTCGAAGACATGATGGAGCGGCTCCGCACCATCAAGAGCGCCGAGGAGATCGCAGCGCTCGACCGCGCCGCGCGGCTCGGCGACCTCATGCTCGCGGCCTGCCGCGACACCGCGCGGCCGGGCGTCAAGGAGTGCGAGGTCTATGGCCGCATGGTCGAGACCATGCTGGCGAACGGCGGCGAGGAGCCGACGCTGTTTCTGTGGGCTGCCGACAAGCACCCCTACCCGCACCCGTTCCGGGTCCCGACCACCCGCCCGTTGGAAAAGGGCGACATGATCATCTGCGAGATGCATCCGAAATTCGGCGGCTACTTCACCCATGTCGAGCGCACCTTCTGCCTCGGCCAGCCGGAGCCTCGCTATCTCGACATCTACGAGGCCTGTCTTGCCGCCTATCGCAAAGGCCTCGCCCTGTTCAAGCCGGGCGCGAAAATCTCCACCGCGATGGACGCCGTGCGCGACGTCATCACCGGCTCGGGCTTCGGCATCTGCGAGGCCGGCATCCACGGCCACGGCCTCGCGTCGCTGGAATATCCGCGCTACCGGCACCACGCGTTGCGCGCGGACGAGGGTGCGTTGAAAGCGATCGGCGACGAATTCAAGACCGGCATGGTGTTCGCCATGAACATCGACCTGTTCGATCCGAAATGGCTGAACGGCGAGACCGGATGCGTGTTCGCCGAGACCATCGTCATCACCGACGACGGCGCACGGCGGATGCATTCGTTCTCTACTGACTTCCAGCAACTGCCGGTGTAGCGTTTTTGTCAAACACCGACACGAGGATGGACATGGTCAATCTGCCCAAAGGCGCACCGAAGCTCGAAGAGATCCTGGTCGACACCGACAAGCTGCCGTGGCGGGAAAAGTCGCTGAAGGGCATCTCGGAAAAGATGCTCTGGCGCAGCGAGGAAACCGGCGCCTCGATCGCGATGATCCGCTTCGCCAAAGGCGCGGGCATTCCGCAGCCGCATTACCATTCGTCGAACCAATTCATGATCTGCCTGTCGGGCAAATACGAATACACCTCGACCGGCGTCGTGCTGACGGCGGGTTCGTTCTACTGCAACCCCAAGGGCAACGTGCACGGTCCTGCGATCGCGCACGAGGACACGGTGGTGATCGAGGTCTATGACGGTCCGCACTATCCGGAAAAGCCGTCGTGGTACACCGACGAGCGCGACGCGCATTAGGGGAGGCTGCCATGCCGCGAATGGGAATTGGCGCGGCTGCCGCGCTGGCGATCGTCGCGCTCGCGGTGCAAGCCCAGGCCGAGGACTTCCCAAGCCGGCCGGTGCGCATCATCGTCGGCTATTCGGCCGGTGGCGGCACCGACGTGGTCGCACGCGTGATCGGCGACAAGCTCTCCGAGCGGCTGCATCAGCCGGTCGTGGTCGAGAACAGGCCCGGAGCGGGCTCCCGCCTCGCGGTCGACTATGCCGCGGGGCAGCCGCCCGACGGCTATACCATCCTGATCGGCGGCGGCAGCGAGCTTGCCATCAGCCCGCTGATCTACAAGACCAACTATTCGCCGCTGACGAGCTTCGTGCCGCTCACCATCGCGATCGAGATGCCGCTGATCCTGCTGGTGCCGCCGGATCATCCGGCCAAGACCGCGGCCGACCTTGCTGCCTGGGCCAAGGCGCATCCGGACAAGTCGAACTACGCCACCACCGCGCCGGGATTCACCTTGCCGGCCGAGCTGTTCAAATTGCGGACCGGCGCGCCGGGCGTCGCCATCACATATAAGAGTGCGGGCGAGGGAGCCGTCGCGCTGATGGGCGGCGCCGCGGCCTGGGCCACCTTCACGCCGCCCGGCATCGTCAACCTGGTCAAGGAGGGCAAGCTCCGTGCGCTCGCGGTGACCACGGCGACGCGCTCGCCGGACCTGCCCGACGTGCCGACCATGAAGGAGCTCGGCATCGATATCGACATCACCAACTGGAACGGCTTTTTCGTGCCGGCCGGAACACCCAAGCCCGTGTCCGACAGGCTCACCCGCGAACTTCGCGACATCGTTCTCAACACCGACGTCAAGGCCAAGCTGCGTTCGATGTTCACCAATCCGGTCGGCCTGACGCCGGAACAGACCACGCAGCACATCCAGAGCGATCTCAAGGTGTGGAAGGCCGTGATCGACGCGGCACACCTGCAGTTCGGCAATTAGGCCGGCCAGGCCTATTTCTCCGGCACGCCGCGCGGCGGCGGCCCGGTGTAGCGCCAGGTCAGGTGCCGCGGGATCGGCCCCTTGCTGCGCTCTCCCGACTGCATTTCCTCGTAGGCATGAGCGAGCGCACCGACCGAGCGCGCCAGCACGAACAGGCCGCGGCAAAGCGGCGGCGCAAAGCCAAGCTCGGCATAGACCACGCCGGTCGCGCCGTCGATGTTCATCGGGATCAGCCGGCCGGCTTTCTCCGCCAGCCGCGCTTCGACCGCGCGGCCGATCGCAGCGTAGCGGCCGCTGACGACGCCGGCCTTGGCGGCCTCATCCACCAATGCGAGCAGGCGTGGTGCGCGCGGATCGACCGGATGGAAGCGATGGCCAAAGCCCGGAACGTGGCTGATGCCGCGCGTCGCCTGCGCCTCGATCTCGGCGGCCGCCGCTTTGGCAATATCGTCCCTGCCGCTGGCGCCGCCCAAACGCGCGGCGATGGCGTTGTAAAGCTCCACGCTTTGCTCGCCGGCGCCGCCGTGGACATCGCCCAGCATGTTGATGGCCGAGGCCATGGCGTTGTTGATGCCGACGCCGCAGGTGACCGCCATCCGCGCCGCCGCAATCGACGGCGCCTGCGGGCCGTGATCGACCGCGGCGACCAAGGCCGCTTCAAGAAGCTTCGCCGCCTCCGGGCGCGGCAGCTCGCCGCGAGTCAGCAGATAGATCATCCCGGCAAAGCCGACCCGGCCGATCAAATCCTCGATGGCGTAGCCGCGGAAGCGGATCGAGCCGGGCGACATGTCGATGATCGAGGTCGACCACCATTCCTCCGGACTCTTCGGCGGATCTGATTTGGGCACCGGATTCTCCTCAAATGGCGTCGTCGCGCGCCAGCGCGTCGATCTCGCGCTCCGAATATCCAAGAGTCGCCAGGACCTCGCGGGTGTCGGCGCCAAGCGCCGGCGGCGGCGTATCCGGCTCGGGATCGCCGCTGGCGAGGCGAAAACCGGAGCGCACCACGCTGACGACGCGGTCGACATTCGGCACGTCGTCAAAGCTGCGCAGAAGCTGACGCGCCGCGATCTGCGGATGCTCCAGCACCGACGGCACGTCGAGCACCTCGCCGGCCGGGACATCGTTGGCGTTCATCGTCCCGGCCCAGTCGGCCGCGGACCTCGTCGCAAGTCCGCGCTCGATTTCGCCGTTCAAGGCGGCGCGATTCTTCTTGCGCTGCTCGCGCTCGGCAAACCGCGGATCGCTTGCAAGCTCCGGCCGGCCGATCAGCCGGCACAGCGTCTCGAACTGCTGCTGCTGGTTGGCGGCGATGTTGAGCAGGCCCTTGCCGGTGCGGAACGTGCCCGAAGGGCTCGCCGTCATGTTTTCGTTGCCCATCGGCTGCGGCCTCACGCCAGCAATGAGCCAATTCGACACCACCCAGCCCATTGCCACCAGGGTCGACTCGAGCATCGAGACATCGATGAACTCGCCTTCGCCGGTCCGCTCGCGGCGGAACAGCGCCGCCGAGATGGCGTAGGCTGCGGTGATGCCGCCGATGGTATCTGAAACCGGGTAGCCGACGCGCAGCGGCGCCGATTGCGCGTCGCCGGTGACGCTCATCACGCCGGACAATCCCTGCACGATCTGGTCGTAGGCCGGATTGAGCCGCAGCGGCCCGTCCTGGCCGAATCCGGAAATGGCGCAGTAGATCAGGTTCGGCTTGATCGCCTTGAGGATGTTGAAGCCAAGCCCGAGCCGCTCCATCACGCCGGGGCGGAAATTCTCCACCACCACGTCGGCGGTGGTGATGAGCCGCGCGAACGCCTCGCGCGCTTTCGGCTTCTTCAGATTGAGCGTGATCGACCGCTTGCCGGCGTTCTGCGCCAGGAACGATGCGCCCATCAGCGCCCGGTTAAGCTCGGGGTCTGCGCCAAGCTGGCGGGCCAGGTCGCCGGTGCCCGGTGTCTCGACCTTGATGACGTCGGCACCCAGCTGCGCGAGCTGGTAGCAGCAGAACGGACCCGCCAACACATTGGTGAGGTCGAGAACCCGCACGCCTGCGAGAAGGCCGGCCATGGCCCGCATCCCCCGTGTCGGCATACGATATCACGGCACCGGCGGCAAAAACCTGCGCCGGCACGGCGGCGTGGATAACCTCACATGCGCCAGGCCAGCGCGAGCCTATGGCCGAGGCCTGCCTTGTCGATGAGGCTGCGGCCGATGTTATCGGCTTCGGCGACCACGCGCTGCGGATCGGACAGGTTCATAAACCTGCCGTTGCGATAGACGATCCGGCCATCGACCAGGACGGTCGTCACGTCGCTGCCCTTGCCGGCGGTGACGAGGCTCGTCAGCGGCCGGTGCAGCACGCCGACATAGGGCTTGTTCAGATCGAAGATCGCGATGTCCGCCCGCTTGCCGGCTTCGAGCGAGCCGATTTCGCTGTCGAGGCCCAGCGCCTTGGCGGCGTTGATGGTCGCCATCTCCAGGCTCAACTCGACCGGCATCCGGGTCGGATCGAGATGGCGGACGTGCTGCATCAAAGTGCACACCTTCATCTGCTCGACCATGTCGACGGAGTAATCGACCATCGGGCCGTCGGTGCCGAGCGCAACGTTGACGCCGGCGCGATGCGCGTTGGCGAACGGCGAAATCCCACCACCCCGAATGGCCTCGCTGCTCGGCGTATAGACGAAGTTGCATCCGACGCGCGCCATCTGCTCGATGTCGAGTTCGGTGCAGTGGATGCCGTGGATCAAAATCCAGTGCGGATCGAGTATGCCGAGTTGCATCAGGTAGCGCACATCGGTGCGGCCAGTCTCGCGCAGATATTTCAGGAAGCCCTTGTCGAGCGAGAACGTGCCGGCCGAAATATGGGCGGTGATCTTCAGCCCGAGACGCCTGGCAAGCTGATGACCCCGGCAGATCAGCTCCTCGGTGCTCATTCCCGCCGCCACCCAGTGGGCGTTGGATTCGATGGCGATGCCGAGCCGAACCAAGCCGTCGTGCTTGCCGTTCCACCGCACGAACTCCTGCTCGAACTCCGCGAGCGCCTGGTCGAGGCTGAGCGGGTGGCGCGGATTGCCCGGTGTCCGGCAACGCAATTCCTTGGCGTAGACCTGGCGGATGCCGAGGCTCGCCTGCGGCTCGATCGAAGCCGCCACCAGTTCCGGCGTGGTCGTCGTCACCGAGTGGTTGAGCGAGCACGTCGTGCCGGTCGCCAGCATTTCCATGCCGGCGAGCAGGTTGGAAACGCGCATCGCCGGTTCGTCGAGCAGCAGCGACAGTGGCAGCAGGATGTCGCTGACCCAGTCCTCCAGCAGCATGCCATCGGCGATGCCCTTGAACAGCGTGTACCAGTGATGCTGGTGCATGTTGATGAGGCCCGGGACGACAATCGAGCCGGTCGCGTCGATCACCTCGTCGAAGGCGTCAGGCGCAGGCGTTTGTTCGAACGGTCCGACGCCGGAAATCCTGGCGCCGTCGATGACGACAAAACCATCGGGGAAAACCTGCCGCCGTGCGTCGACCGTGACGACGTAGCCGTTCTTGATCAAAATGCGGGGCATCGATGCCACTTACGCCGGCTTGTTCTCGGCGTGCCGCAGCCGCGCCAGCACCTCGTCCGCCGTCATGACGTCGCCGAACTGCTGGATGATGTTCTCAAGCGCAGCGCGGTGTTCATCGTCCGACAGCGCCGCGCAGCAGTCCTCGACCATGACGACCTTGAAGTCCAGCATCATGGCATCGCGCGCCGTCGACTCGCAGCAGACGTTGGTCTTGGTGCCGGCGACCAGGATGGTGTCGACGCCCATGCCGCGCAGCGTGCGCTCCAGTGCGGACGAGCCGGGAATGAGAGCGCTGTAGCGGTTCTTCAGCACTGTGAGGTCCGACGGCGCGGTGACGAGGCCGGTCCACACGCTCTGCTTTTCCGACACGAGACTGTCGAGCGTCTTCTCCCGCACCTCGTCGGCAACGATGGTGTTGAAGAACAGCTCCCAGTCGCTCTTGCCACCGACCCGGTTGTTGGCGTGCAGCACCCAGATCACCGGCACGCCGAGGCCGCGAAGCTCCGCTGTGAGCCTGTTGATCGGCGCGACGATGTCCCGCGAGCCCGGCACCTCGGCCGGGCCGCCCGGCGCACAGAACGCACTCTGCATGTCGATCACGACCAGCGCGCTGCGCGAAGGCTCCAGCCGATCGAACAAATGATAGCGGCCGCGCCGTTGCAGGACGCGCTCGACGATCTCCTTGCGCACGGTGCTGGCGTGCATCGATCGTCACCTCAACGCGGCGGCCAGGGCTTGCGCCATGCGAGGCCGGCAAGATCGCTGACCGGTCCGATCATGCTGTCGAACCGCATGGTCATGCGGTCCTCGCGGTTGTAGGTCGGCCACGGTGGCAGGCGCGGATGGTCCGGCTTGCCCGAGCGGGCGAACGCGATCCACGCGGCGTGCATCGCCTCGGCGAGCCCTTTGGTCTCGTCGGGCCTGGCGCCCTTGAGCATCGGCGAATCCGTCCAGTTCTCGAAATTGTTGAACACGAACGGAATCTCGATGCAGTGGCACGACTCGTATCCGGCCGGCGATTGCCAGTCGAACTGATAGACATAAGCCGGATGTCCCTGGTCAGCGCGGACTTCGGCCATGCGCAGGCTGCCGATCCGGAACATGGCGTCGCTCATCAGATCGCCCAGCACGGCTGCGTTGCTGCTCGACGCCCGCAGCCGCCGGACCTCGTCATAGTAGGGGCGATGCCCCGACGGAAACATCGAGGCGAACACGCCTTCGACCGCGCTCTGCTCCGCATTGGCGACATCCTGATCGATGCAATAGAACGCCGCCATCTCCTCGCGCGTCGTGCCGATCATGGTGTCGATCTCGGCGCCGGCACCGGCCTTGAGCGCCGGCGCAGCCTCGCCCGGAATGACCTTGCCGTCGATCACCGGCCAGAACGGAGCCTGCGCGTCGGCGAATTTCTTTTCCAGCTGGGCGACCTTGCCTTGCGCCGGAATGAACTGCTGGAACGGCACCGATTTGAGCTTGGCCGCCTCGTCGGGCTTGAGCCCGAGCACTTCAAGAAGCCGCCGGCCGATGCGGTGGGCGTCGTCGAGCGTGCGCGCCATGCGGCCGAACGGCGTGCTTTGCAAGATGGCGCGGCGGAACAGGCCTTTCGCCTGCGGCATCGCCATCAGGAACACGATCGAGGCCGCGCCGGCCGACTGGCCAACCACCGTGACGTTGTCCGGATCGCCGCCGAACGCCGCGATGTTGTCGCGCACGAAGCGCAGCGCAGCGACCTGGTCGAGCAGACCGAGATTGCCGTCGCTCGCGCCGGGCAGGCAGAGAAAGCCGAGCACACCGAGCCGGTAGTTGATCGAGACGAACACCACGTCGCCGTTGGCGGCGAAACGCTCGCCGGAATACCACGGCAGCGATCCCGCGCCGCTGGAGAACGCCCCGCCGTGAATCCAGACCATCACCGGGCGCTTCTTCGAGTCCGGCGCCGGCGTCCAGATATCGAGGGTGAGGCAATCCTCGGACTGCGGCCGTTCGACATCGCCCATCACATGCGCGAGGCGCGAACGACCCTGCGGCGGGATCGGGCCGTCCTTGGTGGCGTCGCGGACGCCGGACCAGGACGCCGCCGGTTGCGGCGGCATGAAGCGCAACTCGCCCACCGGAGCCGCGGCGTAGGGCACGCCGCGGAACACGGCGACGCCGTTCTCCCGCGCGCCGCGAAGCTCGCCGGCCTTGGTGCGCACCAACAGATCTTCAGTCGCGGTCATCGCCATGATCGGTCCTCGCTCTCATCGATGCGCAAAGCGCCGCTCCAGCGGCGCGATCACCAGCCGCTCGCCGGCCACGAACATCAGCACGATCGCAAAGCAGGTGGCAAGGAAGGTGGTGCTGTCTGCCGCGGTCTGGGCCCGCAGCATCACGTAGCCAAGCCCGCTCGGCGCACCGAGCAGCTCTGCGACCAGCGCAATCTTCCAGGCGATGCCATAGGCGATGCGGGTCGCCGAGAGGCCATAGGGCACCAGCAGCGGCAAGGTCAGGCGCCACAGGATGCGGGTGCGCTGGCGCGTGAAGCTCCGGCCCATCTCCATCAGCTCGCGGTCGACATTGCGCAGGCCCTCCGCGATATTGATCAGGCAAAATGGAATCAGGATCGCCACCTCGACGAACACCACGCCAAAATCGCCGGGGTCGAACCAGATCGCCGCCAGGATCGCCCAGCCGATCGAGGGAAATGAGTTGAGCACCGGCTTGATCCGCTCGTCGACCACGCCGTCGAGCCAAGGCAGGCCGTGCGCCAGAAACGCCAGGCCGCCGCCGATCAGCATGGCCGCCGTGATCGAAACCAGCACCCGCCAGGTCGACGTGAACGTGTGCCACAGGAATTCCGGCGTCACGAACAGTTCGACCAGCCGGCGCGCCACCGCGAGCGGTCCGGGCAGGATGAACTCGGGCAGATGGCGCGCCAGCAGCCACCACCCGACCAGCATGAGGACGACGGCGCCCTCGCCGAGCGCGCGCTCGGCAGCGGCCGAGACGAGTGTCCGCTCAGCCTGCATAGTGACGCGACACGCTCGCCTGCAACGGCGCCAGCACGTAGCGGTCCATGCAGTGCACGAAGGCGATGATCAGGACGATGGCGGCAAAGATCGTCGCGGTGTCGAACTCCTGGCGCGACAGGTTGATCATGTAGCCCAAGCCCGAGTTGCCGCCGAACAGCTCGGCGGTCAGCGTCACCTTCCAGGCGACGCCGAACATGATGCGAAGCGTCGCGAAGATGAACGGATAGAGCGACGGCACGATCACCCGGGCGAACATCCGTCCACGCCGCCGCGTGAAGCTGCCGGCCATTTCCAGCATCTCGGAATCGATGTTGGCGAGCCCCGCCGCCATGTTGACCAGCGCAAACGGCACCAGCACGGCGCTGATGGCGAAGATCACCGTCAACGGTGTGACGCCAAACCACATGATCGACAGCAGCGTCCAGCCGATCGCGGAGAACGAGTTGAGGAACGGCCCGATGCGCCGCTCGATGGCGAAGCGTAGCACCGGCACATAGTACGGGATCAGCGCCAGCAGCGAGCCGATGACGAACGAGATCGCGATCGCCGCCGCAACATGAAAGAGCGACGCCCCAAGATGCCCCATGTCGCGCGCGCTGGTGACGAAGGCCCAGAGCCGCAGCGCCACCGGCACCGGGCCGGGCAGCAGATAGGATGGCGCGACCATCGACGCCGCCTGCCATACGCCGAGGCACAGCAGCGTGAACAGATGCGCGGCGAGCGTGCGGGACGGAAGGCCGCGCGGACGCAACGGCCGCGCCAGCGCGATGCCGGTGTCGGCCATCAGGCTTTGAGCGCGTGCTCCCAGACCAGGGTGCGGATGTCGGGATAGGCCTGGATCATCCCGATCTCTTTCGACAGGTCGTAGAACTTCATGATGATCTTGGCGTGCTCTTCGGTGAAGGTGCCGGGCACGTCGGAGCTTTTCTCGAACCACCAGTTGAAGAACTCCGGCGGCAGATTGTTCTTCTGGCCGACGGCGCCGAACACCTCGTCCTTGTGCGCGAGCGCATACTTCACCGACTCGACGAACATGCGGTTGAATTCCTTGAAGGCGTCCGGCCGCTGCGTCAGCTTCTCGGGATAAGACACGTTGAGCGCGCTGATGAACCGCATGCCGAACACTTCGATGTTGTCGCGCCCGGTCTCGGCGATCGAATGGAATTCGCCCGACTTCAGCGCGCGAAACGCCTGGCTGTGAATGAGCGTCGCCGCGTCGATCTGGCCGGCTGCGAGCGCGCCTGGCAGATTCGGCGCCTGGATTTCGACCTGCTTGACGTCGCCGCCTTCGAGCGCGGCGTTCAATCCGTATTTCTTGATCAGCGCCAGCCGCACCTGGGTGTAGCCGGTCGAGCGCAGCGCATAGGAGCCGAGCGTCTTGCCCTTGATCTCCTTCGGGCTCTTGATCGGCGAGTCGCTCTTGACCCAGACGCCGGCGCCCTCGCCCGCCGCCGACTGCTGCAGCGCCGTCGACAGCACCCGGAGTTCGAGGCCGTGCGCCGCTGCCGGCGGCACCGCGATCACCGCGGTCATGATCACGTCGTACTGCTTCGCCGAGGTCGCCTGGATCAGTTGCGGAATGGCGAGGCCCCGTGCATCGACCTCGACCAGGTCGGATTTGACCTTGCCGTTGCTCATCGCCCAGGTCACGGCATCGTAGGCCGGATCGAGCAGATAGGCGTAAGTGACCTTTTCCTTGGCAAAGCCAGGCCGGGCGACCGTCATCAGCGCAGGCGCAGCCATGAGCTTGAGAACGTTGCGGCGTTTGATCATGCGACGATTTCCTTCTGACTGACCGGCTGCTCCAGCGAACGAAACAGCTTAACCAATTTCTGGCGATGTGTATCAAGGTCGCGGTCGCCGAGGGAGCGCGGCCGCGGCGTCTTCAACTCGATGATTTCGAGGACGCGGGTCGGCTTGTTCGACAGCACGACGGTGCGGTCGGCCAGTTGCAGCGCCTCGTCGATATCATGGGTGACGAACACCACGGTCTTGCCGGTCTCGAGCCAGATCCGCTCCATCTCGACTCGCATCCGGCCCCGCATGTTCGGGTCGAGCGCCGAGAACGGCTCGTCCATCAGGACGATCTTGGGATCGACCGCGAGCGCACGCGCGATCGCCACGCGCTGGCGCTCGCCGCCTGACAGCATCGCCGGATATTTGCGCGTGTCGCCGCCCAGGCCGACCAGACTGAGAAGCTCGGCGGCGCGCGCTTGTCGGCGCTGCTTGTCGCCCGCGCCGTCGCGCAACTCGGAGCCGAGCAGCACATTGCCCAGCGCGGTCCGCCACGGCACCAGCCGCGGCGACTGGAACACGAAGGCGATCTCCGACCAGGCATCGCGAGGCGCGCGCCCATCGACGGTGACGCGCCCGGCATCGACATCGAGCAGGCCACCGATCATCCGCAGCGAGGTCGATTTGCCGCAGCCCGACGGACCGAGAATGCAGACGAATTCGCCGCGACGGACGTCGAAACTCAGCCGGTCGTAGATTCGCTCTTCCCCGAAGGCGACGCCGACATTGTCGAATGTGATGATCCGGTCGGATTCCATGCAGATGTTCTGGCGGCGTGGGTGATGCCCCAGACATCTTATGCGAGCGCGGCGCCGGTGGGCAAAGCCCCGCGCGCCATCTGCCGGGCCGTCAGGCCAGCAGCGGGCAACGTAGGGACGGGGATTCGGAGTGTTCGGCGGCGGCCTTTAGCCAACCTTGAGGTAGGCGTAGCCCTTGTTCTGCAATTCGGCGACGGTGGCGACGCCCGACGGCACGAATTTGAGGAATGAATCCTTCTTGGCCCGGGCGAGGTCGATGTTGTTGCGCTTGAAGGTGATCTCGCAGAGATACGCCTCGACGCCGAACTTGCTCAAGCCGACGAAGCGCTTGTAGAGATCGGGATCGATCTTGTTGTTGGCCCATGGCGTGCCAGCGAGATCGTCGAGGAAGAACTGCACGCCGGCGCCGTGCGTCACCAGCACCAGCTTGACCCGCATGGTGTCGAACTCATAGACGCTGAGGTGATTGTTCATGTTGGTGAGAAGCTGCGAGAACCGCTGCGGATCGCCGAAATCGCAGTGATAGAGACAGGCGATGTCGGTGTCCTTCTTCAGCGATCCGAGATCGAGCTTCTCGGGCGCAGCCATGGCGCGCGAGGCCGCGAGCGTTGCGCCGGAAACCGCGAGCGTTCCAAGAAATCCACGCCGGCTGCTATCGACCATGGCCCTGCTCCTTCAAATCACTTGTTGACCGGACTGTCGGGACTCATCACCAGCGCCACCAGGTCCTTGATCTGGTCGATGGTGAGCACCTTGTTGACGCCAAACCGCGGCATGTTCGAGCACGGATACGAGGCCTGCGCGTCGTAGATCTTGTCGTACACCGCCTTGGTGTCGGCTTCGCTGAACTTGCGCGCCTTGCCGTATGCCAAGAGGCTCGGTCCGATCGTGCCGTAGCTCACCTCGGCTTTCGTCAACTGATGGCAGGCGTAGCAGTTGCCGCCGTTCGGCTGACGCGCGGGATAGTCGGTGAAGCGCAGCCCATAGCCCGACTGGGCGATCTTCTCGCCGGACTTCCAGTCGCCGAGGAGCTTGCCGTCCGCCGGATATTCGATGCGCGCCCGCTCGCGCTGGACGATCGCGGAAGCCGCCGCCTTGGATGGCGAATTCTGTGCCGCCGAGCACTGCTTCATCGTCTCGTCCTGATCGAAGCGCGGCTTCCAGTCGGCCGGCGCTGTCGGAAAGCCGGCGACAATCGCGGCATCGACCTTCGCCGGGTCGACGGTGGGCTGTTGCGCCGATACGGAGGCAGGCCCTGCGAACAACGCCAGCGCAATGATGAAAACGATTCTCATGATGCGCTCGCTCAGCGTTTCAGCCCTGGAGCGGAGATCGGGCCGCCCTCGGCGTTCTTCACGAGATAAGCGATCAGCGCCACGCTGACGTCCGAGCCGATCTCGAGCTGCGGCATCCGCATCTGCCAGTAGCAGTCGTAGAGCCGGTGCTGCATGGTCATCACCTGCGTGGTCGAGACGCGATAAGCCGGCCATTCGCCGACCACCTGCCTCGCCTCCTCCGGCTTCGACAGATACGGCAAGCCTTGCAACCTGATGCGGCGGCCGGCATCGCCGTGGCAGCTCGTGCAGGCGAAGTCATTGGGACCCTGGCGGCGGAAGAAGATGGCGCGGCCGAGCTCGACCGCGGCCTGCTCCTGCGGCTTGTCGAGCCTGGCCTTGAACGTCATGCCGCTCGATTTGTTCGCGACGTAAGTGGCGATGGCGCCGAGATCCTTGGTCGGCTGGCCCCCGGCCGGATACGGCTTCTTGACCAGATCGGCATGGTTGAGGCCCTGAAGCTTCTCCATGCACCACAACAGCCGCGTTTCGAGGTCCATCACCTTGCCGGCATCGGCGAAGTAGCGCGGCAGTTCGGCAAATGCGCCGTCGACAACGCCCGGGCCCTTGCCGAGATCGCACTTTTCCAGCGAGACCTTGTTCGGGCCGGCCGGCGTCTTCCAAAGCGCCTCGCCGCGGTCGGCATCGAGCAGACCCGGATTGCTCCACGGGTCCTCCTTGAGCATCTGGCGGTATTTCTCGATGCCCTTTTCGGTGTCGTCCTCGGCGCGCGCACCTTGGGCCACGGCAAGCACCGCGCAACACAGCGCCACTGCCATGAGCAGTCTCGAAGTCACCAAGACGCCTCCCTCGTGCATCACCACGTTTCGTGCCCGGACTTTGTTGTTCGCGGCCTCGAAGTCAAGCGCATCCATAGCCGCAGACGGCTCATGCTAGACCGGCCGCGATCCTTGGAATGGAAACGAAGGACGGCTGCCGATCGTTGGAATGTTTGCGTCGGCCCGGTTTGTTGCAAACACCAGCGCGATCAACTACATGCTTGTCGCACGGGGGAATTGTGAAATGAGCGCCCACGCAAGCTTCACTCGCCGGCATGCTCTCGCGCTTGGCGCGGGCGCGCTCGGCGCTGCCATGTTCGGCGCCTCGCCTGCGCTGGCGAAGAACGACGCCGCCGAGGCAATCAAAACGTTCACCGGCGGCAAGACCCCGATCGAAGGCAAGATCAAGCTCGACCTTCCCGAGATCGCCGAGAACGGCAACACCGTGCCGATGTCGCTGTCGGTCGACAGCCCGATGACCGAGCAATCTCACGTCACCGACGTGCTGGTGGTGTCCGACGAAAACCCGCGCTCCGGCATCGTCACATTCCACTTCTCGCCGGCGAGCGGCGTTGCCGAGGCCAACACGCGCATCCGCCTCAACGCGACAGGCGATGTCATCGCAGTGGCGAAGATGAATGACGGCTCGGTCTACATGGCGACCAAACAGGTCAAGGTCACGATTGGCGGCTGCGGCGGCTAATGCCGCAGGCGAAGCATTTGTTGCAGGAGACGTCCATGGCCGCCAAACCCCGGATCAAGCTCGACAAGAAGGAAGTTAAGAAGGGCGACCTCGTCGAGGTCAAAGCCCTGGTCTCCCATGTGATGGAGACCGGGCTCCGCAAGGATGCCGACGGCAAGGTCATCCCGCGCAAGATCCTGAACAAGTTCATCTGCACGGTGGCGGGCCAGCAGGTGTTCGCCGCCGATTTCGAGACCGCGATCTCGGCCAACCCCTACATCCAGTTCAAATTTCGCGCCGTGGAATCCGGTCCGGTGGTCCTGACCTGGACCGATGATGACGGCTCCACCATTGTCGGCATAGAGTCGATCACGGTGAGCTGACGCCCTCAGAGGCGTTTCATGATCTCAAGACGCGAATTCCTTCAGGTCGCCGGGGCAACTGCGTCGCTCGTGCCCGTCGGCCGCACGCGCGCCTTCGCGCAGCAGCGGCTGACGCAGGCCGAATTGCTGCGATTCGAGCCCATCGGCAACATCACGCTGGTGCACTTGAGCGACCTGCACGCCCAGCTCATGCCGGTGCTGTTCCGCGAGCCCTCGGTCAATCTCGGCGTCGGCGACGCACGTGGAAAGGTGCCGCACGTCACCGGCCGCGACTTTCTCGACCTCTACAACATCCCGCCCGGCAGCCCTGCCGCCTACGCGCTCACCTCGGACGATTTTTCCGCGCTCGCCAAGACCTACGGCCGGCTCGGCGGGCTCGACCGGATCGCGACCGTGCTGAAAGCGATCCGCGCCGAGCGCGGCGACCGCGTCGCCTTCCTCGACGGCGGCGACACCTGGCAGAACAGCTACACCTCGCTCGCCACCAAAGGCGGGGACATGGTCGAGTGCATGGCGCTGCTGAAGCCCGACGCCATGACCGGGCATTGGGAGTTCACGCTCGGCGCCGAGCGGGTCAAGGCACTCGCCGAAAAACTCGGCTTTCCTTTCCTCGCGCAGAACATCCGTGACACCGAATGGAACGAGCCGGTGTTTCCGGCAATGACCACG
>Ga0265325_10000491_pt1 | contig 28672 bp, 21 predicted proteins | sample 41420metaG_FD_202090 | JGI IMG/M metagenome (GOLD analysis project Ga0265325, IMG submission 202090) | Rhizosphere microbial communities from Carex aquatilis grown in University of Washington, Seatle, WA, United States - 4-14-20 metaG | ecosystem: Host-associated > Plants > Roots > Rhizosphere... | reverse complement strand
CGGCCGTCGCGCAGCATGCGGCCGTCGCTGCGCTGCGGACGCCGATCGAAGATTTCGTGCCCGTGCGAGAGTCTTTCCAGAGGAAACGGGACGCGATGGTCGGCGGGCTCGGGTCGATTCCAGGGGTCCGCTGCCGCAAGCCGGAAGGGGCGTTCTACGCCTTTGCCGATTGCCGCGGGCTCTATGGCTTGGATTGGAATGGCAAACCGCTCGCAAACGACGAAGACATTGCGTTTTGGCTGCTCGATCGCGCGCACGTCGCCGCGGTCCCGGGGGGTCCGTTCGGGGCACCGGGGTACGTGCGCTTCAGCTACGCGGCGAGCGAGGCGCGAATCGCGGCGGGCATCGCTGCGATCCGCTCCGCCGTCGACGAAGCGAAGCGCGTCGGCCGGTAGAAGTCCGGCGCTTTTCGCCGATAGCTTCGCGATCTCGGCGTCGAGCGTGCTCGCGTACAGTCGTACGCTCCGCGCGCTCGTCGCCGGCCTCGCTTGGTTTCGGCGAAAATCACCGGACTTCTACTCCGGGACTCGGCGTAGATAAGAAGGCTATTTTCCTTCTCGTGCCACGCGGGTTACGTCGTCCAGAAGTGCTTGAAACTCTCGGGCCTCGCCCGTCGGGTAGTAACCCCGGATGTCGCCGTTCTGGTCCACGAGCACGAACCATTCGCCATGGATGACGTCGTAGTCCGCGGCCCCTTTGGCAACCTTCGCCGCGGACACTTTGAACCCGAGCTCCACGGCCTTCTCGATCTCGTCCACCGGGCCCGTCACGAACGTCCAGCGCGCCGGATCGGCACCGGCCTTGGCCGCGTAGGCGGCGAGCACGGGCGGCGTGTCGTTCTCCGGGTCGACCGAGAACGAGACCAGACGAACGCGGGGCTGGTCGCGGCGCACGGACTCCTGGAGCTCGGCCATTCGCGCTGTCAGCCGAGGACAGGACGACGTGCAATGGGTGAAGATGAAATCGACCACGCTCACGTGGCCCAATAGCGACTCGGTCGTAAACCGATCGCCGCGCTCGTCGACCAACTGGAACCTCGGCACGTGGCCCAAGACCGGGAGGGGCGTGCGGGGCCGCATCGACCTTGCCGTGAATGCGAGTGCGCTGGCGAGCGCGAGTCCGCCGAGAATGGTTGCGAGGCGCACCGGCCCCGCAACACTCATGGGCCTACGCGGTCGGCGAGAAGTGCGACGAGAAGCACCGTCAGATAAACGATGGAAAACGCAAATACGTGCTTGGCCCAGCGCCGCACGTCGAAGCTGGCACTCCTGGCGCGCAGTCCTCTCAGGGCGAGTGCGAGAAATCCGACGTCGAGAAACGTCGCGACCAGCGCATAACGCCGCCCGGCCAGGCCGAAGGGAACGAATAGAAACGATGCGGCCACGAGGAGCACCGTGTAGACCGTGATCATCTGTCGGGCTGCGCGCTCGCCGTGCTGAACGCTCACGACTTGCAGGCCCGCGCGCGCATAGTCCTCTTCGCGAAAGATCGAGATCGCTGCGAAGTGGGGCACCTGCCAAAGAAAGAGCACCGCAAAAAGCAGGAGGCCGCCCGTGCCCGCCGTGCCCGTGACCGTCGACCACCCGAGGAGGGGCGGGATCGCGCCGGGCACGGCGCCCACGAGCAAAGCCAGGTGCGTGTGCCGTTTGAGGGGCGTGTACACGACGACGTAGCTCACGAGCGCAATGAGCCCGAGCAGCCCCGCGGCGGCGTTGACTCCGAAGAGCATCGGCGCGGACACCAAGGCGAGGCCCAACCCGAACGCCAGCGCAACTTCGGCTGACATGCGCCCCGCAGGGAGCGGTCGGTTCCGCGTCCGAGTCATCCGTGCGTCGACCTCGCGCTCCCACCACATGTTCAGAGCGTTCGCCGACCCGACGATGAGGGCGGTACCGACGAGGGATAGGAGAAGTCGCCTCGCGCCGACATGCCCCGGCGCGAGGCGCATGCCGGCCGCGCTGGTCAGGAGCACCAGCGCGGTGATGCGCGGTTTGGTGAGGGCTATGAGGTCGCGCGCCGAGGGCATGAATCGCGAGCGCGCGGGGACGGCCGATGCAGCGGCACGCTCCACTCCAAACGGCTCGGTATTCGCCACGGACGTGGCCTCGGTGTAGGGCCTGGCCTGGGTGTTGGCAAGCCGCGGGTGATGCCGAACCGATCGCCGCGAGGGAGAGAAATGCCCGTCGGGGAAACGTGTGGCGCGAAGCGAGCGTTTCAAGTGCCTTTCGCGACCAATTCCTGTCCTTTGCGCCTGATCCACGCCACGGCGAAAACGGCTTCGCGTGTGGACCCAAGAGCTTTCTCGGGGGATGGCTCTTGCGACGGAAGCGCGTCCTAGTGTAACGAAAATCTCACGACGGCTGTTTGCATTGGGCTTCGGCCCGAGGTTTCGGTTGAACCTCCGCAGGAAAGGGGAACCAGGCGTGGTTGGCCGGAACGACGGCGCGGACGCGACTAGTCCGGGCCCCAAGCGCGTTGTCTCGCTCCTTGCGAGCGCCACCGAGCTGGTCTGTGCATTCGGCGCGGGTCATTGGCTCATCGGTCGCTCGCACGAATGCGATCACCCCTCTTGGGTCAAGCAATTGCCGTCCCTCAGCCGGCCGACGTTCGATATCGCCGGCTCGAGTCGCGAGATCGACGAGCGGGTTCGGACACGGTTGCGCGCGGGTCTGCCGCTCTACGAGGTCGACCAAGCGGCGCTGGTGGCGCTCGCCCCCGATGTGCTCATCACCCAGACGCACTGCGAAGTATGCGCCGTCAGCCCCGCCGACCTGGCCCATGGCAATACGCCACGGTGGGTCGGCGAGCAGGTCGTGGCCCTGCGGAGCGGCACGCTCGAGAACATCTTGACGGGGTTCCTCGACGTCGCTGGGGTCCTCAATCTCGAGTCGGCGGGCGAGGCGCTCGTGTCGAACTTGCGCCGTCGGATGACCGCTGTTGCGGATCGCACGCGGAGCCTCTCGCGCCCTTCGGTGCTCTGTCTCGAGTGGATTGACCCAGCCTTTGCGATGGGCAATTGGGGCCCCGAGCTGGTGGTCCTGGCCGGCGGCACGCCTTCACTCGCGACGCCCGGCGTGCATTCGCGCGTCGTTCCCTGGGACGCCGTCTGCGAAGCCGACCCTGAAGTACTCGTCGTCGCCCCGTGCGGCTTCGACGTCGACCGGGCGGCCTCGGAGATGCACCTGCTTGCCGAGCGCCCGGGGTGGGACCAGCTGCGCGCGGTCCGCTATGGCCACGTGTTCGTCGCTGACGGCAACCTCCATTTCAACCGTTCCGGGCCGAGCTTGTTCGAAACGCCCTGGATCCTGGCCGAGATGCTTCATCCCGAGCGGTTCGCACCCGATCACCGCGGCTCCTTCTGGCGCCGCTGGGAGAAGCCTGGTGCTTTTCGTCGATAGCGGCGCGATCCCGGTGGCGAGCGTGCTCGCCTACAGGAGTAGGCTCCGCGCGCTCGCCGCCGGCCTCGCTTGCTCTCGACGAAAATCACCAGGCTTCTCCGCCTCTCGCGCTTCTTGCGTTCTAGGGGCGGGGCGGTCGGGCTTCTTGCGTTCTAGGGGGGCAGGGTCTCCACGGGGTGAGGCGCTACTAAGTACAGGGCCCCGCAAATGAGTGTCCAGCCGGTGGTGAGGCGCCCCGCCGGCAAGGCGCGAGGAGGGCGCATAGCGAACCTATGTAACCGACGAGCAACGAAGCCGCCGGGGATGGATCGCCAGCGGATGGGCACTTATTTACGGGGACCTGTACTAAGTGGACCTTCTCCACATTGCGCGCTCGTCGGCCCAGGCCAGCGCCGCCCATTGCGAGGCGGCCACCGCACACATGGCTCGGAGGGGCGCGTCGAACGCTCCGCGGGAAACGAGCGCGAGAGCCATCGTGGCGACGACGACGACCACCTGTTTGGGTTGCGCAGCGGACGCAAGCGCGAGAAGTAAGGATGCGGGGACCAGGAACGTCGCGACTGCGTCGAGACCGTAGGGTGGAGGCACGCCTGGAGCGTCGGCCAGCGCCGTTCGAAGTACCACTTGCCAGAGCGACGGCGCCGCGTGCATCCCGCGCGCGACACCCCAGGTGATGACGAAGGCGGCGATGAGCGCGGCCGTCGACCCCAGCTGTCCGGCCGAGCGGTTCCGGGTGCCCATCCAGGTGACGGCGATCATCTGGGCCGCCGCCTCGAACAGGACGCCGGTCGTCGCCAAAGTTCGACTCACGCCGAAGAGCTGAACGCTCGCGCGGTCCCCGGCTGCTGTAGCGAGCTCCCACGCGGCCAGTCTGGCGAGCGCTGCAAACGCCAGCATGAAGAGGACGCCCGCCAGGGCGCGGGTGTGCGGCGCGCGGGCGGCTACCGCCCCGCCCGCGATTACAGCGACCGTAGCTGCAGCCGCGACGAGCACGGCGTACGCCGGCGGCAGCCGCTCGCGCAATCCGGGTGCCGACATCGCGATGACGGCAGCTCCCCCCCCAATGAGCGCAACGCGCGCGAAGACGCCAACCGCGCGCGTGCGCGCGAGCTCGAGCGCGCCCCAAAGGAGCACCGTGACCAGAAGTTCCACCGATAGATAGGTGAGCGCCGCGGCCGTGCGCTCGATCGCCACGACCACCTGCTCGTTCGCGTTTCCCCGTACCCCGGGCGCCACGATAAGCCCCATGACTCCAGCCGCGATCGCAGAGAATGCCGTCGCCCGCACCAGCCACCCGGCGGTCAGCAAGGGGGACCCGGGCGGAACGCGCGAACGCGTCGGTGCGACACTGTCGTCGTGCGGCGAGGCGGTGTCCAGGCTTCCACCGGGTGCGGCCGGCTCCGGGGACGTCGCTTCTGTGGCTTCGGCCGTGCTCATGTCACGCGCGGGCAGCCTACTCCATCACGTTCCGCGCTGCGCAAGCGTCGGAACTTGACTGGGCGGAAGAGCCCCCTCGCGCGCGTCGTTCGGGCCGGCGGGCGGATTGCGCTCTTTGCCAGGGCCCGGCGAACCGGGTGGCGACGGCGGCTGTAGGGGTTCCTCGTTCTTCGGACCCGGCGTGTTCAAGATGAACGGGCGCGCGCCCTGAGTGGAGCAAGCGTAGACCTCGTCGCGGTGGAACTCCCACCAAAGATACACGTTGCCATCGGGGGACACGATGGCGTTCGGCGGCGGCCCGAAAGGCTGCGCGCGGTCGACCGCATCGAGCGCGGCGATGTCGAACGCAGTAATGCCGCTCGTCTTGACGATGCCCATCTTTTTCAGATGCCCTTCGCGCGTCAGCACGATCTCGAGCTTCGTCACGAGGTGCTTGTCGTTCATCGGGTGGCCCGCGGGCAGTGAATCGAGAGACTCGAGAAACGACTCGGCGAAGATGGGATGGATTCGATTGTGCATCCCGTTGAGATACGAGGCGAACGGCACCGCGGCCGTGTTGAGCGCCGTTTGGTTGCCTTCTTTCACGCTGGAAACGTAGTTCTCGATGGCGCTGCGCCACCGCTCGAAGTTCGAAGCCGCGAAGGAGCCTCTGTGTTCGCTCTTCCGGCGCTCGCCGTCGGCCTCCCGGAGCTTTCGCAAATTGTCCGATCCGACGACCGCGGCGATCTGGCTCGGATTGAGATTTACGTTCATCGACCCCGGTGACGAACCCTGCCCGAGCCCCGGCAGAGACCAGAGCCTGCCTCCCGGAAGGGCGGGCTTGCCGGCGCCCGCGGTCGGCTGAGGCGTCGCGCCGGGCGCACCGCTCGGGCGAGTGGGATTGAAACTCCACCCCCCGGTGGGCGCATTCTCGACCTCGGGCGAGGCGGGCGTCGCTCCGCCGGCCGCCGCCTGAGCCTGGGCTTCCGGCTGAGGGGTTTGGGCCGGAGCAGGTGGTCTGGAGTTGCCGGCTGCCGCGTGCTCCGGCGTCGCGGTAGCCGGTGCCGCACTGGCCGGTTTTGGCAGCTTGGGTTCGTGCACGACGTCGATGTCGTTACCTTTTTCGCCGGGCGCTCGGTTCTTTTCCCCGGCGTGCTCGTCGCTCTCGGCGATGCGGGTCTTTTCACTGTCGCCCGCCCGCTTGTCGCTCCCCGGATGGTTTCCGCCCGGCGTCGGGTTCTCGTCGTCGCGGTCGTGCGACGTCTGCGTTGCCGCCGTCTCTTTGTCGACGTGGTTTGCCTCGTCCGCGATGAACTTCGCCTCCGGGTTGTCCTGCTGGTTGGGTTTTGCGTGCTGACGCACGGCGATCCGCCGGTCTTTGAGCGGGTCCTCGGGCAAAACGAGCGGCTTTTTCTCGGTTTCCTTCTTGTCGACGACGACGAGCTTCTTCGGTTCCGTCGCGTTCCTGGGGGGCTTCTTCTCTTCGGGCTTTTGAGTGGCGGTAGGCGCGAGGGGCGGCTGGTCGGGCGGCTTCGGCGGCGGTGGGCGCTCCACTGCGTTCTTCGCGTCTTCGGCCGGCTCTCCCAGCGCGACCTCGAACGTTTGCTCGTTGCGCTGGGCGAGGCTGCTCGCCTGGCGCGAAAGCTTCCAGAGCTCGGAGCGATCGTCGTGCATTTGGGCCACCACGAGCCCACCCGTGCCAAACAGGAAATGCGCGCACAGCGCGGCGCAAATCCAGAGGGTGAGCGGGATGGTGACGTCGCGGGACCGCATGTGCGTTTTGGGCGTCTTCTCTTTGGGTGTCCGATGTTGACCACGCTCGGAGCGAGCTGGAGACGTTCGTCTCCACTGGGACGCGAGCCCCGCGGTTTCGGGCCCTCACGCAACTCACGCAAGGGGAACGGTAACACGTGGGCGCTGGGGGGCCAGCGGCGCTACCATGGCGGGCAAGCCGCGCGCTGGGCTCGGCGGACGCGAATGGGCGACCGCGGGGTCCCTATCTCAACCCTCGCATTGCCCGCTTGCGCCACCTCATGATACCTCGCGTGCGATAGGCATGGAATTCGTCGGAGCCCGTAACCTCCCCGGGCATGTCGGCATCATCATGGACGGCAACGGGCGCTGGGCCCAATTGCGCGGGCAACCGCGCGCGGCCGGGCACCGCGAGGGGGCATTGGCCGTGCGCCGCACCGTGAGGGTGGCGCGCCGCCTCGGCCTTAGAGCTCTGACGCTCTATGCCTTCAGCGAGCAGAACTGGGAGCGACCGGAGGACGAGGTCGACGCGCTGATGCAGCTCCTGCGAGAGTTCCTGCTGACGGAGCGCGACGAGATTCTCGACAACGGCATTCGCCTGAACGCCGTCGGCAACCTCGGGCGGCTGCCTGCACTCGTGCGGGCGGTGCTCGATCCGCTGAGGCGAGATAGTTCGGAGAATGGCGCAATGACGCTCACGCTCGCGCTCTCCTATGGCGGCCGAGAAGAGATTGCACACGCGGCGCGCGAGCTCGCGCGAGCGGTGGCCGCCGGCCGGATCAGTCCGGACGACGTCACGCCAGAGGCGATGCGCGAGCACATGCCGAGCCTCGCGGTGGGCGATCCCGATCTCGTCATCCGCACCGGGGGCGAGCGGCGGATTTCGAATTTCTTGCTTTACGGACTGGCGTACGCGGAGCTTCACTTCGCCGACGTGCTGTGGCCCGACTTCTCCGAGCGGGACCTCTTCGCCGCCATCGCCTCGTTTCAAACGCGCGAGCGCCGCTTCGGTCACGTCGGCGCGCCGGTAGCGCCCCAGATTGCGCCTCCGGCTCCAGTGGCCTCCGCGCTCGCCGCTGCCTCGGCTCCCATCACGCGCATCGCGATCTAGATGGGCGCGGCGCCGTCCAACCTCGCCGTTCGCCTGGGGACCGCCGCGGTCGGCCTACCGGTCATCCTCGGCACCAATTATTTTGCGCCCCCATGGGCGTTTTACCTGATCGTCCTTGGGGCATCGCTGGTCGGAGCGCGCGAGCTCTTCGGGATGACCCATCCGCACGACCGCGCGTCCCAGTGGATCGGTATCTTCCTCTCCGGGCTCGCCTCCGGGGTCGTGTACCTGCGTTACGACGACGCTGACGCGCTACTCGCGGTGCTCGTCGGCGTGCCCTTGAGTGGCCTGCTCGTCACCCTGCTTCGCCTCGGCGCCATCGAGACGGCCGCTCACCGCGCGTTCGCCCTCGGCGTCGGGCCGCTGCTCGTCGCCGTGCCGCTCACGCTGCTCGCGGTCATCCGGCAAGCGTCGGGAACGGCCGCTCCGGGCTTCGTGCTGCTCGCGCTCGGCCTCGCGTGGTTCACGGATACGGGCGCCTATTTCGCCGGTCGCTTTGCGGGCCGCCACCCCCTCTACGAAGCGGTTTCGCCCAAGAAGACCATCGAGGGGGCAATCGGAGGGCTGGTTGCGAGCGTCGTCTGGGCGGTTCTCGGCACCCTCGGCTACTTGCGCGGCGAGCTCCCTCTTTTGCACGCGGTCGTACTCGGCGTGGTCGGCGGTGTGCTGGGGCAAGCCGGCGACCTCGGCGAGTCGCTGCTGAAGCGCTCCACCGGCGTAAAGGACTCGGGCAACATCGTCCCGGGCCACGGTGGGGTCCTCGATCGGGTCGACGCGTTGATCATGACCGCGGTCGTGGTCTTCTTTTACTCGCGGTTGGTTCGCAGGTGAGTGGCCGGCGGGGGCTTCGCTCGGGTCGCGAGGGTCCACTTTGCACGCTAAGCTCTCCGGCGATGAACGACAAAGCGACCACGCTCTCGAGCGCTCCGCCCCCGTCTCGACAGGGCTCCCTCAAGGAGTACGACTTCTACAAGGCCATCCAGGAGTATCTGGATCGGGCCGCTCGGGTTGCGAAGGTCGAGCCGTACGTGCCGACGATCTTGAGCCAGCCGAAAAACGAGATCATCGTCAACTTCCCTGTTCGGCTCGACAGCGGCGAAGTGCGCCTCTTCAAGGGCTATCGAGTGCAGCACAACAACCTGCTCGGTCCGTTCAAGGGCGGCATTCGATATCACCCGCAGGTTTCCCTCGACGACGTCAAAGCGCTCGCGGCGATGATGACTTGGAAGTCGGCCCTGCTCCGGCTGCCTTTCGGAGGCGGAAAGGGAGGAATCAAGTTCGACCCGCACTCGGTTTCCCGGTCCGAACTCCAGCGCGTCACCCGCCGGTTCACCCACGCCCTAGGCGAGAACATCGGCCCCGAATACGACATCCCCGCCCCCGACGTGGGCACGAACAGCCAGATCATGGCGTGGATGATGGACACCTTCTCGAACATGGTGGGCTCCGCGCAAAAGCAGATGGTCAAGGGAGTGGTGACCGGCAAGCCGGTTGCGAGCGGAGGAACGCTCGGCCGCCAAAAAGCGACGGGGCAAGGTCTCGTCTTCTGCGTTCTCGAATGGGCGAGGGAGCGAGGTTTCACGCTCGAAGGCTCGACCATGAGCGTGCAGGGTTTCGGAAACGTGGGCTCGAATACCGCCGTCATCCTCGCCAAGCTGGGCGTGTCGACCGTCGCCGTCGGCGATCACACGGGGTACATGTTCAACCCCGAAGGCTTCAATGCGCACAAGCTGCAAGACTACGTCGAAGCGCACGGCAGCATCGCGGGGTACCCGGGTGGCAAGCCGATCACGCGAGAAGAATTCTTCGCGACCAAAGTAGACATCTTTGCGCCTTGTGCGCTCGAAAACCAAGTCGGCGAGGCGGAAGCAAAGTCGCTCGACGTTCGGCTCGTCGTAGAGGGTGCGAACGGGCCGTGCAATCCGGCGGGCGAGCGAATTCTGCTCGACAAGGGCATCGACATCCTGCCCGACGTGCTCGCCAACTCGGGCGGTGTGACGGTCAGCTACTACGAGTGGGTGCAGAACAAGCGCTCGGAGAGTTGGTCGGAAGAAGAGGTCGACGGGCGCCTCGAGACCGCGATGAAGCGCGCCTACCGAGAAGTCAGCGAGTGCGCGCGAGGCAAGAAGTGCGATATGCGCATCGCGGCCTACGTGATCGCGCTCCAGCGCATCGAAGCCGTGTACAAAGAGCGGGAGATATTCCCATAGAAGCCTGGAGCTTTTCGCCGATAGCGGCGCGATCCCGGCGTCGAGCGTGCTCGCCTACAGAAGTAGGCTCCGCGCGCTCGCCGCCGGCCTCGCTTGCTCTCGACGAAAATCACCAGGCTTCTATAATGATCCCCCCCAGCTGATGCCGTAAATGGGGGTTGCGCCGCCGCGCGTCGGGCTGGTTCCGATGATGCCGGCGGACGGCGTTCCGAGGATTCGGGCGGGGCGGCTTGCGGGCTGTGTGTCGCGCGTCAGCCACCACGCTGCCGCGCCGCCGACGATGCTGCCGGCGATGCTCGCCGAGATCGAGCCGCGCGTGTTCGATGCGGTCGGCTGCTGCAAATTCTGAAAAAGGAGCGGGCTCGCGGCCGCAGCGCCGAGAAGGGCACCTCCTCCGACGCCGAGGTCGATGAGAAGCATCCGCGAAGGCGACACGGCGACCCGCGTTGCCAGGGTCCCGGCGGCGAGGAGCCCGACAGCCGTGCCGACGCCGAAACCCATGGATGGCGGCACCGCCGTCGTGCCCCGGTACAAGAACTCGGTCGCTCCGCCGAGCAGAAGACCGAGGGCTCCACCCGAGTGCGCAAGCGCCGCGTCGCCGTCATCCATCTGGCTGACGGTCACGCCCAACGTCGCCAGTCCGATCCCCGTCACCCCGCCCGCGACGCCCCAGGTGTACCGATCGTTCAACGGGTGCACGTGCCCGCCTGCTGCAATCAAGAGTCCCGACGCGGCCGCCCACCAGCCGCCCGCCGCCACGAACCAGGCGTCCCCCGAGGTGACGTCCCACTCGTCGGCGACGAGCAAGGCGCTGCCGATGCCGATGCCCGTGCCGACCACGAGCAGCGGATAGAGAACGCGCGGGTCGTCCGATTGGCTCACGGCGCGCTGCATGCTGAAAGCCGTGAAGGCTCCGAACAACGCCGCGTTCACCGCCAGTACGGCCCGGCCCTGCGAGTGAAGGGGGCTCATGATGCCTTCGGAGGTGCCCCGCGCCGCGTGCTCGCGCTCTTGCTCGACGGCGGCCGCCGCCGCCGCCTGCGGGGAAAGCAGCTCGCGCAGCATCACGAGTCCGCGCACATAGACCGAATCGCCGGTCACGGTCTCGATCCGGACCCGAAGCTCACGGCCCTTCGGCGGCGCAGCGACGATTCGGACCATGTAGGCGCCTCCTCCCACGCCTTCGATGCGAGGGCTGATGACCCACGTCCCGCTCTCTTGCGCCCCGATTGCCGTCGTTTGCGCCCGCCGCAGCAGGTCTGCGTCGCGCATCTGATCGGCCCGAGGCCCCGGGTCGCTGACATCGAGGGTGAACCCGAGGTCCTGCACCGCGTCGCGCAACGTTGCGTCGAGCTCCTGGGCGCGCTCGAGGAGGCCCTTGTCGGCCGCCTGAGGCCTGTGCAGCGGAGCTCCCGCTGGCGCGTCCCCCGCTGGGGCGAGCGTCGGCCAGACCACCACCGGTGCCTTGAGATCCGCTCGCGCGGGGCAGCACCAAAAAAGTAGCGTCACGAGCGCCAGCGCCGAGAGATAGCCTTGCCGTCCCATCTCCTCCTCGAAGGTTTTCGCGCGCGCCGGGCGAGGCCGGGGGGCGTCAGAACATCACGATGCCCATCACGTAGAGGTCCACGACGGTGGTGTCGTCGACCGAAAAACGTCGCCCCGGCAGGTCGATGACGTCGCGGTGATCTGGGTTGGGCGCCCCGGCGACGACCGATTGTCCATTGAGTGTACCCCGGCAGGGGCCTGCCTGCGCCGGGTCGGTGATGCTCGAGTTGCACGAGTCGGCGGCGGTGACGAGATGAGGCTGCGCGTAAGTGATGGCGCTGCCGACCGTGAACTTGACGTACGCGCCGGCTTGCCACGTCGCGGCCGCGGAAAGGGAGAAACTGCCGTAGGCCTGCTCTTCCGTCGCGCCCGTGAAGTACACTCGCTCCGAGGCGGGATCGGCGACGCTCGGTGGCCCCGCGTTGGGGTTGGCCGTGTACCCAGCCGGAGCTGGTGTTCGCAGTGACGGCGCCTGCGAAGACCCGAGCGCGTCGAACAGCTCAGAATAGTCGCGCCCCGGAGAATGGTACGTCCCCTTGAAATGGAAGTCGGCGCTCATGCGCTGGAACTGTTCGCGGCGCTCGTAGGGGACGACTTCCAGCCCGAGCGCGACGCTGCCAAGGAGCGGCGGCGTTCGCTCGATGTTCTGCGTTGGGTCCCACATGCCGAGAGCGCTGTTGCCGTTGGGGAAGTCCGCCTGTGCCCAGAAGCCGGTGTACGGCTCGACGTAGCCGAAGCGGCGCGACCAGACACTCTTGACGATGATCGACTCGACGCCGCGGCTGATGCCGGCTTCGCGGTTCTGGCCGGTGACGGGATCGGGACACGTGGCGATGCCCGGCGGTGGATTCGCGTTGCATGCTCGCAGGGGCGCACCGAGGGCGAACCGTCCCTCCACGCCGACGACCCAGGTGGCCTTCGTGGGGTCGCGCTGCTGGTTGTAGATGGCCCAATCGATTCCAGCGGCGACGTAGTCGACGCCGCTGCGCCGCGGGCTGGAGAAAGGGACCGCGAAAAGCGGTGCTCCCGTCGGGTCTTGGAGCAATTGCGCGTCGACCGCTTGCGACCCGTTCAGATCGCCCAGACTCTGCGACCAATTGAGGATGACCGGAAGCCGCAAGACGAGGGCGAGGTCCCGGTAGATCCCGACGTCGGCGCCTACGAGCAGCGTCGAGATGGTGGACGAGTAGCGGGCGATGTTCTCGGTGGCGGGAATGAATCCGCCGGTCGCGAGCCCGGGCTGAGCGATCTGCGTCTCGCGGCGGATGTTCGCGTGCTTCCAAGACTGCGAAAAACCGATGAGAAGGTTCAGGTCGAAGGGGTCGCTGTCGTCGAACGCGTCGACGACGCTCGTGATCTCGGCGGTCTCGCTCATCAAATGCGGCTCGCGTGCCGAGACCGGCTCGTCTGCATCGACTGGGCGCGCCACCCCCACCCACGTCAGCGGCAGCAATCCGGCGATCCGCAGCCGACCGGTCGCGCGCATCTTGCGGGTTCACGCTATCGACCTCTCGCAAAGGGTGTCAACAAGTCAAGGGCCAGGGAGCGCCCGCCACAGGGCATCGGCTTCTTTCAGCGACTCCGAGAGAGCCTCCTTGCCGGCGCCCTCGAAGAGCGAATCGACCCGTATGGCCGCGACCGCGCACGCGGCCCGCGCCACGCGCCTTGCGGTCACCTGCGCCGCAGCGGTCTTTCCGCTGGCGTCCGCGCCGACCAATGCACCCGCCAGTTCGTGTGCCGAGCGGCCGGCCGCGCGGCACGCCTCGATCGCCGCGCGCGAGGCTTCCGGCGGCGGCCGCCGAGCGGCTCGGCCCAGCGTCGCAGACGTTCCCGATACGCGAAGCCACCCCTCGTCCGACGCGGCCGGAACCGCGCCCCCGTCGGGGCCTCGAACCGAGGCGTCTTGGGCGGGCCAGACGAAAGCAATCGCGGACGCGACTTCGATCTCTACGGAACTGGTGCCCGCAGGCGCGTCGATGATCACCTTTCCCGCTCCGAAACGCACGACGCCGAGCGGCGTGACCACCCATTCTTCGGCCCCGGCCATCTCGCCGGCGCCGGCCGTGCTCTCGAATCTGCCGCTCGTGATCCAGGATTCCTCCGCCTGCCCGACGCAAGGCTGAACGTGACCCAGCCCTCGGAAGGTGGTCTCGCGGGAAGTGCGCGGGTCTTTGGCCACGAGGCGCGCATCCGGCGACAGCCATACCCAATGTCCAGGCTCCAGTTCGTCTTGGGGTGCGAGGACCACCCCGCCGTCTTCGGTCTGGAGCCGAACTTCGCCGTCGGCGGCGACGGCCCGGCACGGAACCGTCGTCCTTCGCGCCGGCGCCCTGCTCGGGACCTCACCGGCGCCGGATGCGGCAAGCGCGGGCGCCGTCCCGTCCCGTTTCGGCGACGCTCGGTCGGGCTCGCACGAACCGCATCCCGCGGCAGCGGTGCAGAGGGCAAGGGCGATGGCTCTTCGAATCGGTTCCATCGTTTCTTTCGGTGCTCTAGCTCGAGCGTTCTTTGGCTTGCGCCAGCGGGAGGGCGGGCGACGGGGCTGGCTGCTCGTCGACGTCGACCGGAAAAATGTCCGAAGTGACGTCCTCCGCCGCGAGCTCGCGCTTGGCGTCGTGGAGCTCGCTCGACGTTTGATCCAGTCGATCGGCGAAGACGCCGAGAAACTGCCAGAGCATCTTGACGGCGATCTCGTGCTCCTTTCGCAGGATCTCGAAGAAATCGCCCCGTCGGATGGCAATGAGCTCGGCGGGGCCCACGGCCGTGACGGTCGCGGAGCGAGGAACGCTCCGGATGAGGGCCATTTCGCCCACGTGCTCGCCCGGTCCGAGGTGTGTCAGGGCCTGCCCGCCGCGTGACACGAGCACCTTGCCCTCCAGCACGATGAAGAGCTCGTCGCCCTTGTCGCCTTCGCGAATGACGACGTCGCCGTCCTTGTGTTCGCGCACTTCGACCGCCTGCATCACGCGGAGGAGCTCGCGCTCGGTGAGGCGCGCGAAGAGCGGCATGTTGGCGAGCACGTCACGTTTGAGCGCGAGCCGTCTCGCGCGCGCGGCGTCCACCGCGCCCTCCTCGCCTATCTTGACGACGATCGTCGTGACGTTGTCTTTCCCTCCGCGATCGTTTGCGAGCGCGATGAGCGCTTGAACGCTCGCTTCTCCTTCGAGCGCGAGCGGTCCACGCAGCTCCTCCGGCGATTCCAGATAGCCGTGGAGTCCGTCGCTCGCGAGCACGAGGACGTCGCCGGCCGTGAGCTCGATGGCGAGGGTGTCGACCTCGACGCGCTCGTACACACCGACCGCGCGCGTGATGGCGTTTTTCTGTTGAACCTTCTCGATTTGTTCGCGCGAAAGCTTCCCGCGCTTGATTAGCTCGTTGTAAACGGTGTGATCCTCGGTCACCTGCTGGATGCGACCGGCGCGCGAGAGGTAGATGCGACTGTCGCCGACGTGGGCGATGAACCCCTGGTTGCCTACCACCAAGAGCACGCTGAGCGTCGTCCCCATTCCGCGCTTGGCCGCGTCGTTGACCGCTTCTTCGTGAACTTTCGAACAGGCGCGCTGCACCGCGTTGTCGACGAGGGCCATGATGTCTTTCGGCGTGACCTTGCTGCCGCCCGTGGCTCCGGAGACGTAGTCGGCGAGGAGGTCGGTCTCTCGCTTGATTTCTTCGTGCACGGCGCGCACGGCGATCGCGCTGGCGACTTCCCCCGCAGCGTGGCCGCCCATCCCGTCGGCCACGATGAACAGTCCCAGCTTCTTGTCGACGAGGAAGTTGTCCTCGTTGTGGTCGCGCACCTTGCCCACGTCCGTCGCAGCGTAGAAGCGGATCGATTCGCTCAGCTTCATTCGGTCTTCCGATGATACGCGCAATGAGGCGAAGAGGGGCGAGACCCGTCGCGGGGCATCGCCAGACGGTGTAGGACGGAGAGGAGCCAGGAGGAGTGACGTGAACACGATGGCGTTCGTTCGTGGGCTGATGGGTCTTGCCGCGATGACCGCGATCACCGCGAGCAGCCCCGGGGCGCTGGCCCACGGCGGCGACGAGGTCGAGCGGAACCCGACGGATCGCGGCCTCGCCTCCGGCCGAGCCGAGGCCGCCGAAGAGGATCGCGGCGCCGCCGCGGAAGGCGAAGAGCGCTTCACCCTCTCAGCGGACCTCGTGCTCGGGTGGGGCAAGGCCCCCTTCGCGGTTCAAAATCTTCCGACGACCGGTACCCAGGCCGTCACCTACAGCTACGCGGGTGCCACGCCCTCGGACGTGCAGTCGTTCATCTTCAGCGGTTTGGTCGAGGTCGCCAAACACGTCGAGATCGGCGCCCGGCTGCCGCTCAGTTTTGCCACCTTCACGCCCCAAGGATCTTCACCCGAAGGGGCGGCGGCCCGCTCCACGAACTCATTCGGCAATATCGAGATCGAGGCGGAGTACGGGAGCCGCGTCGCGCTCTCCGGCGCCTCCACGCTGAACGTCGTCGGGATCCTCGGTGTCGCGCTTCCCACCGCGCTGGGCGACGAAATCCCGTCGGACCTCGCCGCGCGCAATGCCTCCGCCGTCGATGTCAACGCGTACGACCGATTCTCGCTGAGCCGCGCGGCCTCGATGGCGCGTGGCGAAGAAGACAGCGCGCTCTTCGAGCCCAGGCGCCTCGGGATCGTGCCCAAGATCGCCGTCTCGTACCGAGGGCCGCTTCTGAGCATCGAGCCGTCACTCAAAGTGGAAAACCTCCTTTCCACATCGAGCTCGCTCGCCGCCCCCTATATCGGCGAGCTCGTCCCCGCACTCCGTGTTGGTTATCGCGCCACTCGAGTCGTCGAGCTCGACCTACGCGCCTGGGCCAACGTCCGTTTCGCAGCCGAGAGCGGAGATCGGAGCACGACCGCGGCAGTGGAGCCGAGAATCGCGCTCCGGTTCGGCACGGTCATCCCGTACGCGGGCATCATCATTCCTGTGACCGGCCTCGCCTATTCGGATTCGTTCCTCGGCATTCGCCTGGGCGTCGCGGGCTCCTTTTAGGGCCGGCTGCCGCCGGGAGAACTCGCTCCGAACCTCGCTGCGTGTAGACTGGAAACCGCCCGATGACGCCGCACCCGAACGCCCACTCCGACTCACTCCTGGGTCGAACGATCGTCGCGCTCGCCCTCGTCGCTCCCGGTTCGTCGCTGCTTGCGGGCTGCGCGAACCAGGTTGCGCCGCGCGCTCCGACGATGCACGGCGAGCGGGTCTCACCGCCGGCGTCGCAAGTGGGCGACGAGGCATTCGCCGCGGCGGTGCACGACCTTCTGGTGAGCGATCCCGGTACCGCCGAGCGGGCCGTGCGTCTGGGAGCAGTCGAAGATCGGCAGATGGCCCGTGCCGCGGCGCGATTCCGAACGCGGGCACCCGACCGCGGTCTGGCGGCGCTGAGCGGCGCCATCTATCTCGTGCGCGTGGGCGAGCCGGTTCAGCGCGCGTTCGGCGCCGGGTCCGTGTCGGCCCTCGAATCGGGCGTTCACGAACTCTCGGTGCGAGGGGACGAAGGTCGGGCGGTCGCGCTCTACCACCTCATCGCCCAGGTAGGCCCCGCCGCCGGTCGCGACGACGTGCGCGGCCACCTGGCCGCGCTCGATAGCTGGACGCGCACCGCCGTGGCCACGGGAGGTCCTGTGGGCAGCGCCGGAGCGCTGGAGCGCGCCGCGGTCCGCCGCCGCCTGCTCGAACCCACCCAAGAGGCGCTCACGGACGCGGCCGTCGCGACCGGCGAATGGATCAAGCGGTCGGTCGTCCTCCGCGACAAGTTCCGGAAGAACCGTGTGCAGCCGCCGCGCGAAGAGGGCGGCGAGGCGTGGCGCGCCCTGGAGACCGGCCCCGTGGTCCTGGCCTCGCTCTACTTGCGCGATGGGGACGTGCCGGGCGCATTGGCGGCGATCGATCGCGCGCAAGTCCGCGAGCTGCTCGAGTCCGAGCGGCCGCAGCTCGCGGCGGCTCTCGTCGCCGACGCGAAAGAGGCGAGCGTCGACCACTGTATCGATCTCCTGCACCAGCTCCGGCCCCTTTCGGGCCACGAGTCGAGTCGCGAGGAAGACGACTTCGTCGAAGACCGCGACCTCTTCGGCGCGGCCGCATTCGGCGTCGCCGCCGAGTGCTATCGCCTCGACCCGACTGTTCCCGAGGTTGCGCTGACCCTCGGGGTCGCGGTCGAGGAGCTCGGGATGGCGGAGGCGACACCGGCTCTGCTGGTCCAGGCGGTGCGAGCCCACCCGGATGCCCGCGTTCTCAGCGAGGCGCTCGCTCTCTCGCTCGACGCGATGGCGGGCGAGGAAGAAGCGGGGGACGCGGATTCTGCGCGGCGCTCGTTTCAAGCGGCGCAGCCCCTGCTCGCGGCTGCGTCGCAAGCGGCCCTCAGCGGCAAAGTCCACCCGAGCCCCGCGCGCCTTCGCGCGGCGATGGGGGAAATCGAGTTGCGTGAGGGCCGCGTCGACTCCGCACGCGTTCTATTGAAGCAATCCGCGGACGAGGAAAAGTCGTCTGCTGCGCTCCTGTCGCTCGCGCGCATCGACTGGAGGGACGGCCTCGCTCAGGCGGCGCTCGATCATCTTCGTGAGGCGCTCTCCGCCCCGGACGCGGCTCACGATCCGGCGATGCGAGGCGAAATCCTGCTCCTCTTGAGCGACGTGACCCACGACAAAGGTGACGCCGACGCCGCGCGGACCCCGCTCACCGAAGCGCTCAAAGAGCTCGTTCAGTCGCGCAACGTGCCGGGTGCGGACGCTCGCGCTCGGGTCGAGCGCGTCCTCGCGCGTGTTCTCGATCGGTTCGGAGCAGTCCAGCCGTCCCAGCGCGCGCTCGAGCGAGCTTATGCCGCGGCGCCGGGCGACAAGCGACAGGCCACCCAGACGATCGAGCTGCTGGTCGGCCGGGCCTTCGTCCGCGGCGATCTGGCGGCCGCGCGGGCCGGTTTGCAGCGTGGGCTCGCGGCCGATCTCGACGACGACGACCTCGTCTATTTCGCTCTCTGGGTCCGCTTGCTCGAGCGGCAACTGCGCGTGCCTACCGACGGGACGCCCGATCGCGTTTTCGTCTCGGTCGCCGAAGACGGGCGCTGGGTCGCCAGGCTGGCCCGTTTCGGCGAGGGAAAGCTCAAGGGCGACGAGCTCATCGCGCGGGCCTCGACGCCCATCCAGAAGTACGAAGCTCTCTTCTACGCGGCGCTGGACCACCGGGCGGCCGGTGACACGAAGGGAGGCGACGAGCTCTTGCGGCAGGTAGTCGCCGGGTCGGGCGTGGAGCTCAGCGAGGTGACCCTCGCGCGCGACATTCTCGACCCGGGCAAGTCGCAGCTCGGCGGCCCGCTGCCGCCCGACGTCTCGATTCCGTGACCGCGCTCCAGCCGATCCGGCGCGCCATCGACTGGGGAGACTTGGCCCCCCTGCGCCTTCGCGCACGCGAAGTCGCGGAAGGAGTGTACGCCGGCGTGCATCGAAGCGCCCGCCGTGGCGCGGGGGTCGAGTTCGGTAGCTACCGAGAGTACGTGCCGGGCGACGACCTTCGATGGCTGGATCGGCGATCGCTGCTCCGTCACGACCGGCTCCTCGTGCGACAGTTCGAGACGGAGACGGATCGCGCGCTATGCCTCGTCGTAGACGCGTCGGCGTCGATGGCGTTCCGTGGTCCGAGCGCGCCGGGGGCCAAGCTCGCGTTCGCGGCCGTCATTGCTGCGGCACTCGCGCGGCTGGCGGTGGGGAGCGGCGACCCGGTCAGTCTCACGTTCGTCGGCGGCGGAAGGGGCGATGCGCCGGTAGCGCGGGCCGGGGGTCGCGAGCAGTTCGAGCGGATCGTCGCTGCGCTGGAGTCCGTGCAACCGGGCGGGGACGCGCGCGTCGACCACGCGATGGTGGACCGGGCGCTGCGCTCGGTGCTGCGCGGCGCTCGGCGCGGGGCAATCGTGGTTTTCCTGAGCGACCTCATTGACCTGCCGGACAGCGCCCCCAAGTCGATCGGAGAACTGGCTTCGCGCGGCCGGGTGCTCACGGTGGTTCAGACGCTAGATCCCGCGGAGGTCGCGTTTCCCTTTGAAGGGACGGTTCGCTTGCGCGCGCTCGAGGGCGATTCGGTGGTCGAGACCGACGCCGATAGCACGCGTGATCGATACATTGCCGCGCTTTCCCGCATGACGAGCTCTTGGCAGACGGACGTCGAGCGACGGGGCGGTCGCTTCGTCCGCGCCACGACGTCCGATGGTCCGCTGGGCGTAGTCCGCTCTATCGTCGAGAGCGTCCGGTGAGAGGCCGAGAGCCCCCGTCTGACAGCCGAGCGCCCCAACGAGCCTTCGCGGCCTACCGCGCACGCCGCGGCTTCCTTCAGATAGGCGGAGACCGCCGCGGGCCTCGCCACGCCACGGCAAGTGCCAGCAACGCCCCGATGGCGGCCCCGAAGAGGATTGGGGGCACCAGTCGCCCGTTTCCGGACGGGGAAGGGGTGGGTGCCGCGGACGCTGCCATCGAGGAAATCGTGGGACGTGCGGGAATGGCCGCTGCCGGGGACGTTGGAGTAGGAGCTCGCGTCGCGGGGGCGGTTGGGGCCGCGCTGACCGAAGGGGCTGCGGTGGCCGAGGGGGCTGCGGTGGCCGAGGGGACTGCGGTGGCCGAGGGGACTGCGGTGGCCGAGGGGACTGCGGTGGCCGAGGGGGCTGCGGTGGCCGAGGGGACTGCGGTGGCCGAGGGGGCTGGAGCGGCCGAAGGGGGCGCGATAGCCGGAGAGGTTGCCGTCGCTGGCGTCTCCGGTGTAGCGGCACCCCGCGCCGATGGCGCCGCCTCCTCACGCTCGGCCGCGGTCGCTGCGTTGGGTGTCCCGCCCTCGGCGATCCCTACCGCCGCGGCTCCCGCGTCCCCTGGGTTCTCCTGCGCGGAGAAAGGGCGAGCTCCGCCGTCCATGCTCTCGAACGCGCCCGCGCCCTGAGACGGATCGACTTGCCGCCAACTGTTCGTCGGGCTCGCCATCAATTCTGCCCCGTTCTGGAAGAACGCAGCACCCGGCCCGGCGCTCGGAACCCCCGCCGCTTCCGCGCCGTTCGAAAAGTACTCTGCACGCTGGCGCTCCACCTCGTCCTGGGTGGCTAGCGGCTGCTGTCTCGAGAGCTCAAGTACGTAGAGGGTCTGCATATACGCCTGGGCGGCGAGCTGCTGCTCGACGAGCGGGGGCGCGGCCCCCGAGCGTTGCCCGGAAAGTACCGCGAGCTGCTCCGGAGTGATCGCCGCGGAAATGGCCGGCAGCTGCGCAGTCAGCGCCGCCAGCTGCTGCGGGGAGAGTGTGGAAATCAGCGCCGCCACCCCGCCCGGCGGCAAACTCGAAGCCAGAGCCGCGAGCTGCTCCGTACTGGTAAACCGCTGCGTATTCAAAAAAGCGAGCTGTTGGGGCGTCAGCCCCGAACCTTGCGGGACTGCGAGTTGGGCTCCCACGTCGACCGGAAGGAGAACCCCGGCGATGGCCGTCGCGGCAAGGAATACGCGAAGCACCCGCTCCTGGGGAGCAACCCGCGGGCCAGCCCGTTTCGACGTGTCGACGTGTCGTGCTAGCGCTCCCACGTGACGTTTCTCTCGACGCTCGCGCTTGCGGCCGCGCTCCTGGTCGTCGCGCCCTACTTCGCGCATCGGCTGCGGCGAAAGAGAGCAGAGGAGCAGCTCTTCCCGCCCGCGCGCCTCGTCGATCCGGCCCCGCCCAAGGCCAGGCGTCGTTCGCGACTCGAAGATCGCTCCCTATTCGCGACGCGTGCTGCGGCCATCACGGTTCTCGCCGTCCTTGGCGCGACGCCCCTCGTTCGGTGCTCGAGGCTGTCGCTCCAGCGATCGGGAGGCGCGTCGGTGGCCATGGCGATCGTCGTGGACGATTCGATGAGCATGCGCGCGAAGTTCTCGGGAACGACCTCCCGCTTCGAGCGAGCACGCCAGGGCGCGCGGGAGCTTCTCGCCTCGGCACGCGAGGGAGACGCCGTCGCGGTCGTCCTGGCCGGTGCGCCCGCGCGGGTCGCGCTCGCGGCCACCACCGACCTCGGAGCCGCGCGAAACACGATCGACGGCCTGCCCGAGAGCGACCGCGCCACCGATTTGGACGGCGCGGTGTCGCTCGCGAGCGGACTGCTCGCACCGCTGCCGCAGATCGACCGCCGAGTCGTCGTTCTGAGCGACCTCGCTGACGGCCGTTCGGAGGGTGGACGGCTGGGAGAGGGCAGCCCGACACCGATCTGGGTCGCGTTGCCCGAGCTGCGGGCGCAAGGCTCCGACTGTGCGCTCCTTCGCGCCGACCGTGGGGGCGCGCGCGTGCGCGCCCGAGTTGCGTGCGGGCCCGGGGCCAGCGCCGCCGGGCGCGAGGTCGTCGTCGAAGACGAACGCGGATCCACGCTGGGTCATGCCTCGGCCCCGGCGGGTGCAAACGTGGAAGTTACGGTGCTCCTGCCTTCGGATGACGCGAACCCCGCGCGGGCCCGGCTCTTGGAGCCGGACGCCATCGCCGTCGACGATGTCGCGCCTGTCGTCCCCGACGCCCCCCGCGGTGCAATCGCCGTCGTGGCCGACGCGGCGGAGGCCGTGGTCACCGGCGGCGCGCCGATCGCCGAGCAGGCGCTCGCTGCGCTCCGGTTCAACGTGGACGTCCGGCCCATCCCCGCGTTCCCCGACCGAGCCGAGGACCTCGCCGGCGCGCTCGGTGTTCTCCTCGATGACCCCGCGGGGCTGACGCCCGAACAGCGCCACGCACTCGGCGCGTACATCGATGCGGGGGGAGCCGTGCTCCTGGCGCTCGGCCCCCACGCCGCGGCCGCGCCGCTCGGAGCGTCGCTCGAGCCCGTCGTCGGGCACGCGTTCACGTGGGCGGAAACGAAAGTTCCAGGCGCCGACCCGGCGAGCGCCGCCGGGGAGCTGGGCGAGTCGGCGGAGAGCCTCCTCGATCTCGGAGCGCCCCGCCGCGCCGTCCTCTCTGCGGACGACGTCGCGGGGCTCGAGTCGATGATCAAGTGGACCGACGGCGCCCCGCTGCTCGCGCGGCGGGCGATCGGCCGAGGATCGGCGTGGATCCTCACGCTTCCCGTGTCACTCGAGGCGAGCGACCTCGCGCTCCGGCCGGCGTTTCTCGCGATGCTCGCCGCGTGGGAGCACGAGGCGCTCGACCGCAGGGCCGCTCTGCGCAGCGACGTCGGGTCCCCCTGGGTTTTTCCGGGCGCTCGCACCGTCGAAGCCTTGGGACCGGCGGGGGCGGTGGCCGCGACACGCGACGAGCGAAGCGTGCGCGTCGTTCCTCCGCTCCTCGGTTCTTACCGCGTCTCGGTGGATGGACGGGTCGAGGCGAGGGTCGCGTCGCCCATCGTGCGCGAACTCGATCTGCGTCCGCGCCCGGCGGCCTCGACGACGGAGGGTGCGGGGTTGGGCGAGCGGCGCGCGTCGGTGGACATCAGCGGTCCGGTGGCACTCCTGCTGCTGGCGCTCGTTGCGCTCGAGATGGCGCTCCGCTTGTGGCTGGGGCAGAGAAAAACCGCGTGATGCGACGGTCTTGCCATCGCCCGCGCGGATGGTGCTTCATGGGCGGGCGCATGAGAAACGCTTTCTGGCCACCGGTCCTGACTGTCGCGCTTTGCCTTTTCGGCTGCCAGGGCGCGGGGGCGTACGGCCACGCGCCCCACTACGTGGAGATCGACGACGAGGCCGTCGCCGTGGCCGGCGCTCGCGAGTTCGACCCGATCATGGCCGAAAAGCAGCCGGACCAGTGGCGACACGGCAAGATCGTGCTCTTCGGCGTGGTTGAGCGCCGCGACGCGGGCCCCGGCGGTCAAGCGAGACTTACGCTCTCGGTGCGGCGTCTCGAACCGCGAAACCTGTGCAGCCTGGAGACCGACGACGACTCCTGCCGCGTGACGGTGAGCGACAAGGATTTCGGAGTCGTCGAGGCGCTGGTTGCGCTCCGTGGCGACGACCACGTGGGCCCGCGTTCGGTGGGTTCGAGGTCACTGGTGCGCGTTGTGGGCACGATCGGGCAGGAAGTCGCGCCGAACGGCGCGCCCGTCGTGCACGCCCTCTGGTACCGGCATTGGCCGGCGTTCTATTACGTGACCCGCGCCAGCGCTCGCGACATGTTGCAATGAGCCGGGGGGCGCCCACCGAGGACGGCGTCATCGAGCACTCGTCCGATGGAATGCTCCGCCTTCCCGCGCTCACGACGGCGCACTCGCATGCGTTTCAGCGGGCCATGCGCGGGCGGGCGCAGCGTCCGGGCTTCGGCGCCGCTGGATCGGACGACTTTTGGACATGGCGCGGGCAGATGTACGCGCTTGCGTCGTCGCTGACTCCCGAGTCCCTCCATTCCGTGAGCCTCGTGGCCTTCCGAGAGCTCGCCCGCACCGGGGTGCGCACGGTCGGCGAGTTTCACTATCTGCACCATCAACCGGACGGAACGCCTTACGACGACCGTACCGTTCTGGCCGATGCCGTCGTCCGGGCCGCGAAGGACGCGGGCCTTCGCATTGCACTCCTTCGGGTAGCCTACCAGCGCGCCGGGGCCGGCCGGCCGCCGGAGGGCGCGCAGCGCCGCTTCAGCGACTCGAGCGTCGACGACGTGCTGCGGGACGTCGACACGCTTCGCGCCCGTTGGCGCGACGACCCGAACGTGGTCGTCGGCGTCGCGCCTCACTCCGTGCGCGCGGTTTCGCCGGATTGGCTCGACCCTCTGCGCGACTACGCCGATCGATACGCGACTCCCCTGCACATGCACGTCGCCGAGCGCGAGCAGGAGGTCGCCGAATGTGTAGCGGAATCCGGCGTCCGGCCGGTGGAGCTGCTCGCGGACCGCGGTGTCCTCTCCGATCGGTTCGTGGCCGTGCACGGAACGCATGTGCTGCCGCACGAAGCAAGGCTTCTCGGCGCCGCGCGCGCGTTCGTCTGCGTGTGTCCGACCACCGAGCGAGATCTCGGCGATGGTCTCGCCGACATGAGCGCGCTGCGTGCCGCCGGCGTACGTTTCTGCTCCGGCGTCGACAGCCACGTCATCGTCGATCCCATCGAAGATCTGCGCGCCATCGAAACCCACGAGCGGTTGCGAACACGAACGCGCGTCACCTTCCGCCCGGTGCTGGGGACGCCGGCCGAGCAGTTGTGGCGCGAAGGGTCGCTCCAGGGCGCCGCGGCCTGCGGCTTCGCCGACGCGGGAGGGCGACTTGTCGTGCGACGCGACCATCCAGCCCTGGCGCTCGTGGACGACGAGTTCGTTCTCGACGCCATCGTCTTCGGGGCGGGAAGCGGGATCGTCGAGCGCGTCGAGCCTTGAGCTCCCCGGATCGAGGCGTCCTACGACGCAGGACGCGTCGCGAGCCCCTTCACAGATCCGACGTCGCCCCGGACATCCCGAATGCGACGAGGTCGATGGTCGAACCGTCGTCGCCGTCGGAATGCACGAGTCCTTGAATCGGCACCGCGCTGTGAGACCAGGTCTTCGCGCGGGACGTGAAGCCCCAGAGGCTGACCTGCGTGTCGGCTTTGTAGGCGCTGGTGAACGTACCCGCCAGCACCTTCTTCGTCTCCTGGGGAAGACCCTCCCACCGAATCACGATGCCCTCGGCCACGGTCTTGTACGTGCCCTTCACGATGCTGAGGAGCGGCTCCTTGTAGTCGATGGGGTCACGATCCTTCAGCTTCACGACCAGGGCGCGTATGTCGAGTTGGTTTGGATCGGTCCGATCTCCGTACGCGACCAGCATCTTGACGATGGTCCGCCCCGTATACCGCTCGTTTACGACTTCGACCCAGAAGGCGTCGCCCTCCTGTCCGACGATCTTGTAGGTCGCGAAGCTCGGTCTTCCATCCTTGGTGACGAGCTTGAGGCGGGTCCACTGGCCCGGAGCGAGCGGCATGGGCTGGGTCGACGTGGGCGCTTCGTAGGTAGTCGTGGTCTGACCGAGCGCGGCGACTTGCCCGTCGATGCTCGCTTTCATCGCCGGGTCGATCGACGCCCCGCACGAGCTGCACGAAAGAAGAAGGGCTATGCCGAGGGCGCCGAGGCCGCCGAGGCGAACGACGGAGGCGCGGGCGGAGGCGAAGAGGACGGCGACGGTTCGCATCGAGAGCTCCTTGTGAAAAGAGGCGAGTCGTTCTTACCCGACTTGGCAAGCGCAGGGGGGGCCGAGGATGTCACACAAAAGGATGACAGCCGGTTGCTGCGTCGCCGGCCGCGGACCGGTACCGAACAGCTTGCGCGAAGGGCGCCTCGCGGCGAAAGTACCTAGATCGCCATGCCTGCCGAATTTCGCCTGAAAACCAGCTTTGAGCCGAAGGGGGATCAGCCCCTGGCCATCGAGCAGCTGGGCAGCGGGCTGCGCAACGGCGAAAGGCACCAGGTCTTGCTCGGAATCACCGGATCCGGCAAGACGTTCACGGTCGCAAACGTCATCCAACAATCCGGCAAACCCACGCTCATCCTCGCGCCGAACAAGACCCTCGCCGCCCAGCTCTACGGCGAGATGCGCGAGCTCTTCCCGGAGAACGCCGTCGAGTACTTCGTCAGCTACTACGATTACTATCAGCCCGAAGCGTACATCCCGACCACCGATACGTTCATCGACAAAGACGCGATCATCAACGATCAGATCGACCGGATGCGCCACTCGGCGACCGTCGCACTCCTGTCGCGGCGCGACGTCATCATCGTCGCCAGCGTGAGCTGCATTTATGGAATCGGGAGCGCCGAGAGTTACCACGGCCTGGTGATCCAGCTTGCCGTCGGCGAAGAACTGCGGCGCGACACGCTCCTGCGGCGCCTGGTCGACATCCAATACGAGCGGAACGATATCGACTTCCACCGGGGCACTTTCCGCGTCCGGGGGGATGTGGTCGAAATTTTCCCCACCTACGAACACGAGACAGCCATCCGCGTCGAGTTCTTCGGGGACGTCATCGAGTCGATCAAGGAGGTCGACCCGCTTCGGGGTCGTGTGAAGCAGACCCTCGACCGCTACGCCATCTACCCCGGGTCCCACTACGTGACCCCTCAGGCGCAAATGCGGCGGGCGGTCGAGAGCATCCGCGAGGAGTTGCGCGAGCGGCTCGACGTACTCGACAAGGGAGTGCGGTTTCTCGAGAAGCAGCGGCTCGAGCAGCGGACGCTCTACGACCTCGAGATGATGGAGCAGATGGGCTTCTGTTCCGGAATCGAGAATTATTCGCGGCACCTCTCGGGCCGAAAGCCGGGCGAACCCCCCCCGACGCTGCTCGACTACTTTCCGCACGATTTCTTGCTCGTCATCGACGAGTCCCACCAGACCATGCCGCAGCTCCAGGCGATGTACCGCGGGGACCGCGCGAGAAAAGAAACGCTCGTCGAGTACGGCTTTCGCCTCCCGAGCGCGCTCGACAATCGGCCTCTCAAGTTCGAAGAATTCGAAGAGCACGCGCGTCAGGTCATCTACGTGTCGGCCACCCCGGGCGAATACGAGCTCGAGAAGGCGCAGGGCGTCGTCGTCGAACAGCTCATCCGCCCCACGGGGCTGACCGATCCGGAGGTGGAGGTTCGCCCCGTCTCCGGCCAGGTCGACGACCTCTTGGGCGAGATCAAAGAACGCGTGAAGAAAAACGAACGCGTCTTGGTAACGACCCTGACCAAGCGAATGGCCGAAGATCTCACCGATTTCTATCGCGAACTCGGCGTCCGCGTCCGCTACTTGCACTCGGACATCGACACCCTCGAGCGAATCGACATATTGCGTGATCTGCGCCTCGGAGAGTTCGACGTCCTCGTGGGCATCAACCTCCTGCGCGAGGGCCTCGATCTCCCGGAAGTGTCGCTCGTTGCCATCTTCGACGCGGACAAAGAAGGCTTCCTGCGAAGCGCGCGATCGCTCATCCAGACCATGGGACGAGCGGCGCGCAATCTGAACGGCCGCGTCATCATGTACGCGGACTCGATCACACCCGCGATGAAGAGCGCCATGGAAGAGACCACTCGGCGGAGAGCGGTCCAGGAGGCGTACAACGTCGAGCACGGCATCGTGCCGCAAACGGTCGTGCGGGCGATCATGAACATCAACCCGGCGAGCGGCACGATCGACTATTTCAACGTTCCCAAGTTGGCCAAGGGCGAGCGCGGCCAGCTCGCGGCGCCCGGGGGCGTACCGGACATCGAAGAGCGTATCGCGGCGATGCGTCTCGAGATGTTCGCCGCAGCCGAGGAGCTCCAGTTCGAAAAGGCCGCGCGGATGCGCGACGACTTGAAGAAGCTCGAGGCGATCGCGGGGATCGACGCGGGGGCAGGGGCGTCCGAGGCCCCGAGCTTCGACCCGTACGCGTCCGGGACGAAGAAGGCGAGCGCACGCGGTCGCGGCGCGGCCAAGCCGAGCGGTGGTGCGGCGCGAGCGGGCAGGCGATATAAGTCGCGATGATGGTCGGACCCGTCGTCTCGCACATTTCCGATACCGCTCGGTGGGTGGCGGCATACCGCGCCATCGAATCCAATCGGCCCGACGCGCTTTTTCACGACCCGTTTGCCGCCAAGTTGGCGGGTGACCTCGGCCCGAAAATCGCCGGAAAAATGCGCCGAACGATGGGTCGAAGCGGCTGGCCCATCGTTGTCCGCACCAAAATCATCGACGAGCTCGTGCTGGCCGCAGTCCGCGAGGGGGCCGATCGAATCCTGAACCTCGCCGCGGGACTCGACTCACGACCGTACCGGTTGGCGCTCCCTCCGTCGCTCACGTGGATCGAGGCGGATCTCGCCGCAATGGTCGACGAAAAGGAGCGCATGATGCACGCGGAAACGCCTCGCTGCCAGCTCGTGCGCGAGCGGGTCGATCTCGCGCAGCCGCGGGCTCGCGCCGAATTCCTGGACAGGGCGCTCGAGGGAGCGAGCCACGCCGTCGTCATCACCGAAGGGTTGCTCATCTACCTCGACGAAGATGCGGTCCGCGCAATCGCCCGCGACCTGGCGTCGCGACGCCCGGTGCGGGGGTGGATCGTAGACCTCGTCTCGCCGGCGGTGCTCCGCATGATGCGCAGACAGGTCAATCATCACTTGTCTCGCGACGCCGAAATGCAATTCGCACCGGAAAACGGCGTTTCGTTCTTCGCCCCGCTGGGGTGGGCGCCAGGCGCCATTCGCTCGAATCTGCGCGAGGCCTACCGAACGAAGCGATTGCCGCTCCTTTTGCGGCCGTTCGCGCTGTTCCCGGAGCCGGACCCCGCCAACCCCGGAGGGCGGCCCTGGGGCGGCGTCGTACGATTCGACCGGGCGCCCTC
>Ga0265325_10000490_pt1 | contig 28750 bp, 30 predicted proteins | sample 41420metaG_FD_202090 | JGI IMG/M metagenome (GOLD analysis project Ga0265325, IMG submission 202090) | Rhizosphere microbial communities from Carex aquatilis grown in University of Washington, Seatle, WA, United States - 4-14-20 metaG | ecosystem: Host-associated > Plants > Roots > Rhizosphere... | reverse complement strand
GGCATTCCGCGCCGGCGAGACGCTCCTGCTTCTTGAGCAGTCACCGGATGCGCCGTCCGATGCTGTGATGGATGGCAAAGGCTGGCGCTACATCACGTTCCAGGTCTTCAAGGTCGACGACGAACACGCCCGCATTCTGGAGCGCGGCGGACGTGAGGCCATGAAACCGACGACTCTCGGCACCACGGCGCGCATTTCCATGGTGCGCGACCCGGACGGCAACTGGATCGAGATCTCGCAGCGTGCCTCGATCACCGGCTCGCTGGAGTAGACAGGGCAGCTTTGCTACAAGTTCCGCCATGGAACCGATCGCGACATTCGATCTGACAAGCTGGTGCGGACCGTTCGATCAATCGACGCGCGCCGCAGCCCAGGATGCGCTCGAAAGCGGCAAGGTTTTGTTTTTTCCGAAACTTCCTTTCACGGTCGGCAACAGCGAGAACGGCCTGTTGACCGATGCGCTTTCGAATGGCCGAGCCAAGAATATCAGCCGCGATCCCGACGGCAGGATCCAGGGCGACACGGCCTCGCCTGAGGAGGCCGCGCGACTCTCGGCCATGATGGGCCGCTTCGCCAAACAGGCGCGCAGCCTCGTTCTGGATCTGTTTCCCGGGTTCGCCGTCACGATCGATCAGGCGCGCACCTCTTACCGTCCGGTCGAAATCGCCGGCCGCAGCTATTCGCCGCGCAATGATGACAAGCGGCTGCATGTCGACGCGTTTCCCTCGCGGCCGCAGCGCGGTCATCGCATCCTGCGCGTTTTTTCGAATATTCATCCGATGGGCGGACCGCGCGTCTGGCATGTCGGCGAACCGTTCGAAGCCATGGCCAGCCGATATGCTCTCAAGGCGCGCAAGCCTTTGCCGCTGGAACCCTGGCTGTTCGAACTTCTCGGCGTGACCAAGGGACGGCGCAGCGAGTACGACTATCTGATGCTCGGCCTGCACGATGGTGCGAAGCTGGATGCGGAGTATCAGAAGAACTCACCCCAGCTGGAATTCGCGTTTCCGGCCGGCACGACCTGGATGTGCTTCACCGATCAGGCGATGCACGCGGCACTCTCCGGCCAGTTCTGCCTTGAGCAGACGTTCCATTTGCCGATCGAAGCGCTCAGCCACCCCGAACGCTCGCCGCTCAAGGTGCTTGAGCGGATGTCGGGCCGCCCGCTGGTTTAGTTCCAGAACGTCCCGATCCTCGCCGCTTCGACGCGTCCCTGGGCGACGCCGGCCAGCGCCACATCGCCGCGGCGCGACGCATCCATCAGGTTCGGACCAAAGGCGTCGCGACAGTTTGCGTCCGGCAGGATCAGCTCGACCTTCGCGCCTGATGCCGTGAGGACGTCGATCTCACGCTGTATGCCCGCCCGCATCGCTTCGGTCGCGAGGTTGCCGACCACGGCGACGACGAGCACGCGCGCATACCCCTTGGCCAGATCGCTGTTGGTTCCCGAACGCATCCCGCCGTCGATGTACCGCCGGCCTTGGATCGTGATGGGTGGATAGACACCCGGCACCGAACAGCTCGAGGCGATGGCGCGCCCCAGCTCGACGCCGGATGATTCTTCCCAAAGATGAAAACTGCCGTCGACCGCGTCGACTGCGGTGCAGGCAAATCCGGCCGGCCATTTTTCCTCCGAGCTCGAGATCGAGCCAAAGCTGGCCACAAACGCCTCCTCTGAAATGGTCTTGGCGCCGAGGGCGAAGGCGCCGATTTCCGCGAGCAGCGCCGCAGAGGGCGTTCCGTCAGCGGGCCGCCGCGCCATGAAGCGCAAAAGCGGGCCAAGATCGGGCGGTGCGGAACGTTCCGTCGGGGCGGACTTCTGGCGCGCTTCCTTGGCGCGCATGCCCTGTTCTACTTGTGCGCGTACCAGCGCCTCGGCCGGCCTTCCTGACGCCAGTGCCGCGCCCGCGAAGGAGCCCGCCGAAGTGCCGATGATTCGGTTGGCGCCGGCCAGCCTGACGCCGCCTTCGGCCAGGCCAGCAGCCAATCCGACTTCCCATGCGATACCAACTGGTCCGCCGCCGCCCAAAACAAGTGCACGGTCTCCCATCTGCCCCTCCTGTCACCGTTCTTTTGTCTTGGACAGCATGGCGTCACGAGCGGGCCCCGGCTAGAGTTTTCCCGGGATGAGCACTGTAAACGACGCCACGGCACCTGACGCGCGCGCACGCTTTCGTATGGAGCGTAAGCCGAAATCACTTCGTCTGGTGGTCGAGGGCGAGTGGACCACAAAGGACGCGGCCAAGCTGGACGTCCAGCTTCGCGCGCTTCAGCTCGGCGACGCCGCCGAAGCGCAGATCGACGGCTCGTCGCTGGAGCGGATCGACAGCGCGGGGACGTGGCTCCTGGTTCGCACCAAGCGCGAGTGGGAAAGCGCAGGCAGGAAAGTCGGACCGATCCTGCTGCCGAACATGTACGATTCTCTGCTGCACACGGTCGAGCACGAGCACACGGCGCCGCCCGTCGTCATCCATAACCGGCACACATTGGAAGCCTTCGTCGAGCGTGTCGGCAAGGGAACCGTCCACGGTGTCTACCAGGGCGCCGGCATACTCAGCTATGTCGGCCGCGTCACGCTCGAATGGCTGGAGGCGATCTATCATCCACGCGGAAACCTGCGCATTGCTGCGCTGTTTCACCAGATCGAAGAAACCGGCATCAATGCCTTGCCGATCGTCGGGCTTCTCGCCTTCCTGATCGGCATCGTGCTCGCCTACCAGGGCGCCGATCAGCTCAAGCGATTCGGCGCCGAGATCTTCACCATCAACCTGCTCGGCGTCGGCCTTCTGCGCGAGATCGCCGGTCTGATCACCGCGATCATCATCGCCGGCCGCTCCGGTTCCGCCTTCACCGCGCAGATCGGCACGATGCGCGTGAACGAGGAACTCGACGCAATGCAGACGATCGGCATCAACACGGTCGACACGCTCGTCCTTCCGCGCATTCTCGGTCTCGCCATCGCGTTGCCGTTCCTCACCTTCTATGCCGACATCATGGGCATGATCGGCGGCGCGGTGATGTGTTACTTCGACCTGCACATCACGCTGGCGGAGTTCCTGCGCCAGTTGCAGCAGGCGATCTCGCTCAACACGTTCCTGGTCGGCATCATCAAGGCGCCGGTGTTTGCGCTGATCATCAGTCTTGTCGGCTGCTATGAGGGTCTGCAGGTCGAGCGCAACGCCGCGAGCGTCGGCAAGCTCACGACCCGCTCCGTCGTCGAATCCGTGTTTCTTGTCATTGTTCTGGACGCCGCCTTCTCCATCATCTTCTCGATCATAGGGATCTGACGATGAGCGGGGGGCGGGTAAATCAGGGCGGCAGGGACAAGGAAGTCATCATCAAGGTGCGCGGCCTCGTAAACGGATTCGGCGACCAGCTCCTGCACGATCATCTCGATCTCGACGTCTATCGGGGCGAGGTCCTGGGCGTGGTCGGCGGCTCGGGCACCGGCAAGTCGGTTCTTCTGCGTTCGATCGTCGGCCTCAACAAGATCCAGTCCGGGACAATCGAAGTCTTCGGCCAGAACACCGCGGGCCTGAACGAAGCGCAGATGCGGCAGATCGAGATGCGCTGGGGCGTGCTCTTCCAGGAAGGCGCGCTGTTCAGCTCGCAAACTATTGCCGAAAACATCCAGGTTCCGTTGCGCGAATATTTCCAGATGTCGCAGGACCTGATGAACGAGATCGCCTCGATGAAGTTGTCGATGGTCGGCCTTCCCGAGGACGCCGCGGCGAAACATCCTTCGGAACTTTCGGGCGGCATGAAGAAGCGCGCCGGACTCGCGCGCGCGCTCGCGCTCGATCCCGACGTCGTTTTCCTCGACGAACCGACGGCGGGCCTTGATCCGATTTCGGCCAACATGTTCGACGAGCTGGTCAAGGATTTGCAGAAGAGCCTGAATTTGACGGTCTTCATGGTCACGCACGATCTCGACACACTGCGCGCGACCACCGACCGCATCGCCGTTCTGGTCGACAGGAAAATCAAGGTCGGCACGATTGATGAGCTGCGCCGTGATCCGCATCCATGGATCCAGCAGTATTTTTCCGGCCCGCGCGGACGCGCGGCAGCCTGAGGGGGACGAAGGACGATGGAAACCAGGGCAAACTATATCGCCGTCGGCGCGTTTGTTCTCGCCTGCATGTTCGGCATGGTCGTGACAGTCCTGTGGCTGGCTGGCACGGAGAACATCACCTACTCGTTCTACACGGTGAAGTTCCACGGCTCGGTCACCGGTCTCGGCAAGGGCACGATCGTTCGCTACAACGGCCTGGAAGCGGGCCGCGTCGAGGATCTCATCATCGATCCCAACGATTCCAAATCGGTCCTCGCGACGATCAAGGTCGACAAGACCTTCGATATCCACAATGACGCGACCGCTGCGATCGCAAGCCAGGGCCTGACGGGCGGGTCTTATGTCGAGCTTCTCGGCGGCACGATGGCCAATCCGACCCTGGCGCATATGGGCCACCGCGACATCGAGCGAAATCCTGAGATCAATTCGATTCCAGGCACGTTCGAGAAACTCGAACAGAAGCTGGATCAGCTGACCGACAAGCTCAATATCACCGCAGAGCGCGTCAACCTTGTGCTTGACGACAAGAACCGAAAGGCGATCGCGGGCATCCTCGACCATGTTGAAGTGATCACCGGCACTCTTGCCAATCGCTCGGCCGACATCGATGCCACGCTGCGCAATGCCGCTGACGCGACCCACAACATCGCAATCGCCTCTCACGACCTGCACCCGACGCTCGTTCAGGCCGACACCACGCTCAAGAAGCTCGACACGCTGGCGACCGATGCGGATCGCGTCGTGACCGGCGACGGCGTCGCCCAGCTCCAGGCGCTGGTCGCAGATTCCCGCAGGCTGGTGGGCAGCCTGACCAAATTGTCCGACGAACTAAACCGAGAGCCGACGAGAATTATCTTCGGCGACAGGCGAAAGGGGTACACACCCAAATGAGCAAGAAATCCTTTTCGATCGGCCGCCGCGCCCTTCTGGTCAGCGGCGCCTCAGCCTTCGTGCTTTCGGCCTGCAGCAACATCATCGGACCGCCCGAGGCCGCGCCGATGTACGAGCTCGAGCCCGCCCACATTCCTGTCGGCGCCGCACCGCGGGTGACCTGGCAGATGACGGTCGTGCTGCCGGAAGCGCCCGACAGCCTCGATACGATGCGCATCGCTCTCGAACAGCCGGGCGGTCAGTTGGACTATTACGCCAACGCCAGTTGGCAGGACCGCCTGCCATTCCTCGTCCAGAGCACGCTCGTTGAAGCTTTCGAAGCAAGCGGCCACATGCCGGCCGTCGGTCGCGATAGCGAAGGGCTGAAGTCGGACTATCTTCTCGTCACCGACATCCGTGATTTCAATGCGCGCTACGAAACCGCCGATACCGCGCCGCTCGCAGTGGTGCGCATCGTCGCCAAGGTGATCGCCGCGCACACAAGGACCATAGTGCTGTCGGTCGATGCGCATGAGGAAATCCAGGCCAGCCAGAACAGCGTTCCCAGCGTCGTCGAAGCGTTCAACCGGGCGCTCTCTTCGGTGCAAGCAAAGATCATCGAGGCTGTACTGAGTGCCCCGCCGCCGCCGACGCTGTGACGCCGCGACATTTTGAGAAAAGTCGAATCAGGCCCAGCGCAATCGATTAACGGTGTAAGCACTCCAGGAGCGACTGATCTCCCGACTTTGCGCGTATAAACTCCAGGCGGTGTCTTGTGAGAATCGCTCATGGTCGGGGAGACAATGATGCGTCTGGTATCGGCAATTTTTGCGTTGGCCGTGACGTTCGTCGCACCTGCGGCAGCTTCGGACTGCAATCTGGCTGCGCCCGATGCCGCCAGCGCAGGTCCGGACTGTGCCCGCGCCTGGATGGATCAAAACCTTCATCTCAACGACATAGTCACCGTCGGCACGCACAACAGCTACAAGGAAGCAATTCCCGACAAGATCATGGCGCTGATCCGCATGGGCGCGCCCAAAGCTGCCATCGGACTCGACTACTCGCATGTTCCGCTCACCGATCAGCTCAATGACGGCGCGCGGGCCATCGAAATCGACGTCGCCTATGACCCGCAGGGCGGACTTTATGCGCATCCGGCGGGCGCGGCGATGACGGGCGTTCCGCTTCCGGATGGCTACGACACGATCATGTCGAAGCCGGGCTTCAAAGTGCTGCATGTGCAGGACATCGATTTCCGCTCGGTCTGCGCGACACTGGTGGCATGCCTTGGGGAATTGAAGGCCTGGTCCGCCGCGCATCCAGATCACATTCCGATCCTGGTGACGATGAACGCCAAGGATGACGAGATTCCTTTTCCCGGATCCGTGACTCCGCTGAAATTCGACACTGCGGCTTTCGATGCGCTGGACGCCGAAATCCTTTCGGTCTTTTCGCGCGACCAGATCGTGACACCCGACCAGGTGCAGGGCACGTTTCCCACGCTGCGCGACGCGGTCCTGCAGCATGGCTGGCCGACATTGGGCGAAACGCGCGGCAAGTTTCTCTTCGCTCTCGATGAGGACGGCGACAAGATCAAGGCCTATCAGGGCGGCCGCAAGTCGCTGGAGGGCCGCGTGATGTTCGTCAATGCGCCCGAGGACTCGCCAGCAGCGGCCTATCTCACACTGAACGAAGCGCTGACCGATACGGCGCGCATCACCCGTGACGTTCAGTTGGGCTTTCTCGTGCGCACACGCGCCGACGCCGACACGATGGAGGCGCGCAACAACGACACGTCGCGGCGCGACAAGGCGCTGACGTCCGGCGCCCAGTTCATCTCGACCGACTACATGCAGCCCGACACGCGCTTTGGGCCTTACGAGTCGCGGATGCCCTCAGGGTTTGTTGCAGCATGCAATCCGCAGCGGCATCCGGAACGCTGCGATGGGATGGCTGTGGAACCCGCTCCCTAGCTAACGCTTGCGCTGCTTTCGGGCGGCATAGCGCGCGTCGCGTGCCGCCTTTTGTTCGGCGGCGAGCGCGACAAGACGGTCGGCCTCTTCGCGGCGCGCCTTCAGACGCTCTTCTTCCGCAAGCTTCTCGGCCGCGATGCGGGCGGCTTCTTCGGCGGCGCGGCGTTCGGCATCGCGCAACGCTTCAGCCGCCTTCTCCGCAGCGCGGGCGGCGATGCGCGCCTCGCGCTCTTCGGCCTGACGTTTGCGTTCGGCCTGGCGTCTGGCGAAGTCCGGATCGTTCAACGGCGATTTTGCGCGCGCGCGTTCGAGCTGGGCCTGCTTGGCTTTTGCCGCCGCTTCCAGTCTGTCGTTGAAGCCTTTTTCCTTAAATCCGCGCATGCAGTCGGGCCTGTCGCCTTTCAGAGTGAGAAGAGGGGCGGAAACTACGCTAGCGCAGCTTATTTTCAAGCCGGAATTGCCGTTCATTTCGCCTAAAATGTGAGATAAGGCCCCATGGCCGCCCCGCTTCTGCTGCTTCAGAACATTCATGTGACGTTCGGGAACACCGCCCTCTTGGATGGCGCGGAGCTGTCCGTGGCGGCCGGTGAGCGCCTTTGCCTGGTCGGCCGCAATGGTTCGGGCAAATCGACCCTGTTGAAGGTCGCCGCCGGGCTGATCGAGACGGACGACGGCACGCGCTTCGTGCAACCGGGATCAACGATCCGATACCTGGCCCAGGAACCGAGCCTGTCGGGCTATGCCAGCACCCACGCCTATGTCGAAGCTGGATTGATGCCGGGCGACGACCCTGCCCGCGCCTATTATCTGCTCGGCAAGCTCGGACTGACCGGTGCGGAAGTGCCGGACACGCTTTCGGGCGGCGAAGCGCGCCGCGCGGCGCTGGCCCGCGCGCTGGCGCCGCGGCCCGACATTCTCCTGCTCGACGAGCCCACCAACCATCTGGATCTGCCGGCCATCGAGTGGCTGGAGAACGAGTTGGGTGCCATGAAGTCGGCGCTCGTGCTGATCAGCCATGACCGGCGATTCCTGGAAAATCTGTCGCGCGCGACGGTGTGGCTCGACCGCGGCGTGACGCGGCGGCTGGAGCGCGGGTTCGTCGGATTCGAGGCCTGGCGCGACGAGGTGCTCGCGCAGGAAGAGATCGAACGGCACAAGCTCGACCGTAAGATTGCGATGGAAGAAGACTGGGTCCGCTATGGCGTCAGCGCGCGCCGCAAGCGCAATCAGGGCCGTCTCGCCAAGTTGCGCGCCATGCGCACGGGACGCAGCGAACAGCTCAAGGTGGCCGGCGCGGTGAAGATGACCGTGACCGAGGGAGAGGAAGGTGGCACGCGCGTCATCGACGCAAAGAGGATTTCCAAAAGCTGGGGCGAGACGGCCGTCGTGCGCGACTTTTCGATCCGCATCCATCGCGGCGACCGCGTCGGCGTGGTCGGTCCGAACGGCGCGGGCAAGACGACGCTGATCAACCTGCTGACGGGCGTGCTCGCGCCAGACGCCGGCAATGTGAAGATCGGGATCAACGTCGTGATGGCAAGGCTGGACCAGAACCGCGCGCTGCTGGAACCGGAAGACACGCTGGCAAACGTCCTGACCGGCGGTTCGGGCGATCTGGTTTCCGTCGGCGGAGAGATGCGGCACGTTGTCAGCTATATGAAGGATTTTCTTTTCACGCCGCAGCAGGCCCGCACGCCCGTGCGCGTTCTGTCGGGCGGCGAGCGCGCACGCTTGCTGCTCGCCAAAGCGCTGGCGCAGCCGTCGAACCTGCTGGTGCTGGACGAGCCGACCAACGATCTCGATCTCGAAACGCTCGACCTTCTGGAAGAGATGATCGACGACTACCCAGGTACCGTGATCGTCGTCAGCCATGACCGCGATTTCCTTGACCGCGTCGCGACTTCGATCCTGATGGCAGAGGGCGACGGCCAGTTCATCGAATATGCCGGCGGCTACAGCGACATGGTGGCCCAACGCGGCAGCGGCGTGGCCGCCAAAGCAGATGCGCGGGCGAAGACGGATAGACCGGTGAAAGAACGTCCACGCGCCGAAGCGGCCAGGCGCACGATGAACTTCTCCGACAAGCATGCGCTGGAGAAACTGCCGAAGCGGCTGGCGGAATTGGACAAAAAAATTGCCGAGCTGCATCAGCAGCTATCCGACTCTCAGCTCTATTCGCGCGATCCCAGGAAATATGCGGCGCTCTCCGAAGCGCTCGCCCACGCGCAGCATGAGCATAGTCAAGGCGAAGAACGTTGGCTGGAGCTGGAGATGTTGCGCGAGGAACTCGAACGCGAGTGACGCGCCGGGCTTACGCAAATCTCCTTAAGCAACGTTCCGAATAGATCGCGCCGCCAAGTGCGGCCAGCATGGCTCCGCAACATGGCGGGCAACGGACATGACGCCTCATCTGATTACACGCGGATTGCTGACGTTTGTATTTGTATGGCTGATGCTACCGCATGAACCGGATGTCGGGTTAGGCAGTCCGCAGCCGGCGCTCGCAGTTTCGCCAGTCGCTGCGTCGACACCCTGCCGGCCAGTGCATGTGAGGACGTGCGACGGCGTCGTCTTTCGCGCGCTGTTCGACTCCGTCGGCTCCCTTGTCAGCATGCGCGCGAATCTGCTGGACGGCGTCGAGCGCGTCCGCGCCGATGTTGCGGCCAACCGGCGCGGCGCACACAAAACACCTTAGCGGTCCAATTTTCTACGCTGTCCGGCCACTTCGCACCTCGGATGGCGAAGCGCCGAAATGCCGGCGAAAACTGCGATTGAAGTAGGAAAGCTCGCCGAACCCGCTTTCAAAGGCGATCGAACTGATGCTGCGGTGTGCAAAACGGTTGTCCGATAGTATGCGGTAGGCGCGCTGGAGACGCCGCTCGAGCACGAACGCCGACAGTGTGGTGCCCTCGCTTTCGAACAGGCGCTGAACGGCGCGCGGGCTGAGATGATGCGCGGACGCGAGCTTGGCGATGTTGAGATCGCTGCGTTCGAGATTGCGCATGATGTCGGCCTTGATGATGCGCAGGCGCGCCGCGTGACGTCCGCGGCCGACTGTGCGCGCCGCCGAATCGCGCGACGCGCCCAGACTAAGCGCGACCAGATCGCAGACATGGCTGGCCACGATGCGATCGGCACCCGGCGTCATGGCAAAATCGCCGCTCGAGAACAAGGTCGCCACATAGCGGATCAGGAGGCGCAGCATATCAGTCTGGCTCGAGACCAGCCGCCCCGTGACGTCCTGAAGATTAGACGCGAGCGGTTCCAGCGCGGCGCGCGGGATGCGCAGCAGAATGATGTCAGCAGGATTGCGCCAGCCATAGTCGCCGGCTTCGCTGCAACTGAAGAGTATTGCGTCGCTCGCGTGGAGGACCTGCTCGCGTCCGCCATAGGATGCCACCACTTCTCCGGTCACGCAGATCAGGAGCGCGACATCGGCCGCATCTTCATCGGCCTGGCTGGCGAAAAGCCGATTGTGCGACGCTGAGATCGTGCCGCCGGCAATGCGAAAATTGGCTTGGGCCCGCAACTGGACGTCGGCGTGAAACGCCGCGCCGGTCGCCGTCACCCTGGCGTTGATCAGTTTGCGTGTGAGCACGTCCTGCCACGCTGCAAGTCTGGCGGAGGACGGGTAGTCATCGCTTGAAAACTGCAGCATTCGAAAGTCGGGCGGAGCTGGATCAAGAGGCATGATGGCGAGCCGATGACAGGTTCCCAGAGTGGCGTGTGTCAGCATTGCGACTTCTGTCGTCCCGGTCCAATGAATTGTCGTCCCCGTGCAAGAATTGCCCGGGTTGGGATGACTAGATTGCGTCACGTAGCCATCGGCGATTTGATGAAATCATGCAGGAAAACAGCATATTAACTCAAAAAACTGCGACCAATGCTGGCTTTCGGACGTGGCCGGACGAAAACGGCATTTCTGTCGCTCAGAGCGCATGGTCTGGCGCGATTCGCGCCATTTGCCTTGTTTTCGGACTAACGCTTGGCTGGATTCTCATCTTTGACCCGGGCGTGGTGCGCGAGTTATCCGCTGTCCGCGCCGCGCCGCACATCAGCCCGCACATGTGACACCGACGGGCCAACGCGCACGCAACTCTGAAATGTTGCGTGTGAATCGCCGGTTTTCGTTACTCGCAAGCCAGAAATGTTCAGGGGACGCGTGGGTCTGCGCCGCTGGATTTCGACGTCAGCATCGCATAGTGCCCTCGCGCACGTTGGTCGCCGGGGTGACTTTGCAGCCAGTCGTGAAGCGCGCGCAGTGCCACGTCCTTGCCGAGCGGCAGGAGTTCTTCGCCGGCTCCCAGCGCAATCGCCCGACTGATGGCATTGTTCGCGAGATCGTGGCGGCCGCTCAGTGAATAGGCTCGCGCGAACATCACCGCGACGCGGGGATCTTTTGAGTCCGACGCCGGCGCAAGAATGCTCAGCGCGCTTTGCGGACCGTTCTGGCGGAGGCGGATATCGGCGAGCAACAACCGCGCATCGAGTAGGCTCTGGTTTCGTGCGAGCGCCGCCGACAAGATGCCCGCGCCGGACTCGAGAAATCCGGCCTGCGCCGCCATGTTCGCGACGTTCACTGCAATTTCGGCGCGCGATTCGAGAAATTCGGACGGCAGGGACTGTGCGATCGCCCACGCCGCCGTCGCGTCGTTGGTGCGGGCAAGGACGAGCGCACGAAAGTAATTGGCGACGTTGCTGGACGCCACATAAGGCAACCGGTCGACCTCCGGCTTTGCCTTGTCGATCTGGTTGAGCGCCAGGTACACCGTCAGTCGCTCAAGCCTAGCCCCCAGGTCGTTCGGCATTTCGGCAACCTGTCGCTCGGCGAGGGCAAGGGCCTTGGGCCCGTCCCCGGACTTCAGAGCGATATGGATCCTGCACAGGACGGCATCGCGGCTCCTGGGCGCAAGTCGCAACGCTTCGTCGGACAGAGCCTTGGCGAGAGCCGGATTGCCCTGAACCAGCGCGATCTGCGCGGCGGCCACAAGACTGTCCACGTCCCGGCGGATCGCGAGAGAACGATTTATGGCCGCGAGTGCGTCCGCATCGTTCCCAAGGTTCTGCAGCGCCAAAGCGCGCGCCCGAAGCACCGTCGCGGCGTGCGGGCTGGAGTCCTGATCGGCCGGATCGGCGTAGAGAGCGAGCAGCGACTGATTCCCGCCAAGCGCGAGCGTCGCCTTGAAGAGCGGGTTGAGCGTAACGTCTTCGCTGGCGCCCAGCCGGCGCGCGAGTTCCAGCTCTGCCTTGGCGTAGGCATAGTCCTCGACAGCATCCAGAGCGATGCCGAGCTGCGCGTGCGCATAGGCATTGCCGGGTTCCATTCCCACCGCCAGCTTCGCATCGATCAGCGCGCTCTGCAGTTGACCCGCCCAAAGCTCCTGGCGGCTGCGGCGAAGTGTTTGCTCGAAGGCGGGGTTCGTCGGCGGTGAGTTGGCGGCGGCCAGTGCCTGCTGCGAACACAGGATCAGCCCGACCGTCCAAGCGAGGCGCGTAAAAACTAGTCGCGTCGGGAACATGCTGACCCTTGAAATGTGGGATGTCGTCGAAGCAATCCTATCATCGCGCAGAAACGTCAAAGAACCATTCAGCGCCATTGGTAAAGACCGAGGCGCCTCGTACGAGATTTGGCGTTTTCCTATCCGAGGAAGGCGGTTCGCCCGCTGTGGCTGTCCGACCAGTCTACGCTCATGCCGATTCAATCGGCCAGCCGCGCGCGGTCCGACAAAGAATCCGATGCGCGGATCTGCAAATAATATTTTAGATTTCAACGTGTTAGCGCAGAATGAATGGCGGACAGGGTGGGATTCGAACCCACGATACCCGTAAAGGTACTCCGCATTTCGAGTGCGGTGCCATCAACCGCTCGACCACCTGTCCGTTGCGGATCAATTACGGAACCTTCGAGCGGATAGCAAGAACCCGAAGATGCGCCGCCGCGAGTGGACGTGCGCGGCCATACTCAGCTCTCTTCGCCGGCCAGCCAGCGCACGTCGGCGCGCGATTTTGCAGACAGCAGAGGCGCCGCCACGCGCAGCGCGTCCCGCATCTCATCGTCAAAGCCGAAGGGCGGATTGACGACGATCAGGCCTGCGCTGGAGAGCCGGACCTTTTCGTCTTTCGCGCCGTCGGCGGTCCCGACATCGATGTCGATTCGCAGCGCGCGCTTGACGCCTGCGGCCATCACCTCGCCGCTGAAGGCGTGGGCCTCGCCCGAGGACTTGATCGGAAACCAAAGAATGAAGATGCCCGTCGCAAAGCGCTTCAGCGCCTCGCCGAGCGCGCGGGCCTGACGCTCGAATTCGTCGGCCGTCTCAAAAGGCGGATCGATCAGCACGACACCGCGCCGCTCAGGAGGCGGCAGCAGTGCATTGAGCCGCGCATAGCCGTCGGCGCACTCGCTGCGCAGCGCCCTGTTGTGGAAAGTCGCAAGCGCGGTTTTCAACGCTTGCGCATCTTGCGGATGTTTCTCGATGGCGATGAGCCTGTCCTGCGGCCGCAGCAGCGGCGCGGCGATCAGCGGTGATCCGGGATAGCGGCCCTCTCCCGCCGACGTCACGATTTCCAGATAGTGCTTGAGAGCGGGCGGCAAGGCATCGGGCATGTCAAGCAGACCGAGGATGCGTTCAATCCCCCTCGCCGCTTCACCCGTGCGCAGGGCAGCGTCGCTCCGAAGGTCGTACAGTCCCGGCCCGGCGTGCGTGTCGATGACGGCAAATGCGGTGTCCTTGCGGCGCAGATGCAGCAGTATCGAGACCAGCGCCAGATGCTTGACGACATCGGCGAAATTTCCGGCATGGAAGGCGTGGCGGTAGTTCATCTACTCGCAGAAAATCCGCACTTTCGCGTGCTCATGATCGACATCCACCTGCAGGTCGCGCAACTGCTCGACGATGTCCTCCAGGCTCTCGGGCGTCAACTTGCCGATGTCGACGTCGATACCTTCCTTGCGCAGGGCCTCATTGACCTCGGTGCGTGCGCGCGGCGGAATGATGCTGGTCAGCTTCACTCCGGCGCGAAGCAGCTGCATCGGAACGCGGATATTGACCTTGGTTGGTCCATCCTGATCGTCATGGGCATCGACGACCACCCGCAGATACTTCACCTGGTCGTTGCGACGCGCTTCGGAGGAAGCGGTCGCCTGTCCGGGCTCGCGCTCGAGAGCCTTCAGCAGGCGTTCGGCCTCGTCGGCGTTGATCTTGCCCTGGGCCAGCATGTCCAGGATCTGGCGGCGGTTCTCGCTCATCGCGATGTCCTCTCAGTAAACGTGAATGAAGACGGAGGCCGACGGCGAGTCGACTTCCACATGTGTGCCGTTGAGGCTGCCGAGCACGGCAATGAAGGCGCCAAGCGTCTTGAATGGATGAATGTCGATCGCGGCGCAGACCACAAAGAAGACCGGCAGCAGCACCAACACGAAGGGAAGCAGCAGCAGCCACACCAGGAAGAGCGGCACCCACAGGCGTATGCCGCGATGCATCGCGTTGGGCAGGATGTGCACGACGGCGAGAAGTGGCGGCCTCATGATTTTCCCTCCAGTTCGGCAATGGCCTCGCCAGCCGTGATCTCGCCGCGGTTGAGGCGGTCGAGCACTTCGCTGCGCGAGGGCGTTGGGTCGGTGTCGACGAATTCGAGCGACGCGGCGATGCGGTTGAGCCGCGCCTTGATCGTCGGGTAGCTGACGCCGAATACCTGCTCCATCTCCTTGATGGAGCCGTGGCTCTTCACGAAGGCGGCGATGAAGACCTGATCCTCAAGCGCGAGCCGCGCGAGCTGGGGCAATTCGAACGCGCCTTCAAGGACGATGTCCCGGTCCGCCAGCCTTACCCGCTCGACGATCAGGGGTGCCCCCTGCGTCAGTTCGGTCAGTTCGTGCCAATCCTTGGCCTTGGACATCGGAAGAACCATATCTGCTGCGTAAGAGATATGGATTAAGAAAATTGATTCTACAAGCGAGAAAAATTGATTTTCTTGATTATTCTGTCAAGTATTTGAATTTATATCGGTTTTCCCATGCGAGATGCGGAGTGCGCGATCGGGTAGGCAGTTAGAACCCCGGTAAGGATCACATGTTTACATAGTCCACCTGGTCTTCATCAGCCGGGTTCCCTTTGGAATTCCCTCAGGCCAACACACCCGGCCTGAGGGGATCTCCACCCCAAGATGGTTGTGTTGCTTATGACGAACGTCGATGTCGGCCAGCTTGCGGTCCGCCTGCTGCAGAAATACGGAAACGACGCACTCGCGCTCGCCACGCGACAGGCCGATTCCTATTTCAAAGCCGGAGACGCCATCCGCTACGCAGATTGGTGCCTGGTGATCGGCGAAATCGAGCTGCTCAGGGTCAAGTCCGCGCGCAGCATGAAGGCCTTATAGCGCCGGCGCCGACGCCGATTCACTGCGAGATCTCCTCGAGCGAAAGATTGCGCGTCTTCGGCCCGAATATGCCGATGGCGAGACTCACAACGCCCATGCTGGCAGCGATCAGGGTGAAGACGCCCGCAACGCCGAAACGTCCCAGAAAGAACGCGATGACGAAGGCGCTGAACACCGTCGACAGTCGGCTGAAGGAATAGACGAAGCCGACCGCCAGCGCGCGGATCCGAGTCGGATATAGCTCGGCCTGGTAAGCGTGGAACGAGAACGACATGATGTTGTTGGAAAGCGTGACGAGCACGCCGAACAGGATGAGCGGCGCCGCCTCGCGCATCTGCGCAAAGACAAGGCCGGACACCGCGACGCACAAAGCGGACGCGGTGATCATCCATTTGCGCTCGATCCTGTCGGTGTAGAACGCAGCCAGCAGAGGCCCGAACGGCGCCGCGATGGCGATGATGAATGTGTAGCCAAGGCTCGCCGTCACCGCGATGCCCTGCTTGATCAGGAAACTCGGCACCCAGTTCGCAAAGCCGTAAAAGCCGACCGTCTGGAACAGATTGAAGACGATGAGCATGAGCGTGCGCGTCAGGTAAGGTCCCTTCCAGATCTCGGCGAAATTTCCGCCCGCGGATCCATCCGCGATTTCCGCGGCGGGTTCGGCGAGCGGACCGTTCTCACGCATCGCTTTGGACTCGAACTGCTCGACAATCCTCGTGGCTTCCTCGATGCGCCCATGTTGCGCGAGCCAGCGCGGACTTTCGGGCACGGCGAGCCGGACGAGCCACACGATGACGGCGCCGGCCGAGCCTGCCAGCACCACCCAGCGCCAGCCGTCAAAGCCGAACGGCGCGATGGGCACCAGCAGCCAGGCCAGGAACGCGACGGCCGGAATCGCGCTGAACTGCACCACCTGGTTGAGCGCGAAGGCGCGGCCGCGGACCTGGCGCGGCACGAGTTCGGCGATGTAGGTGTCGATCGTCACGAGCTCAACGCCGATTCCGATGCCGGCGATGAAGCGCCACAGATCGACGCCGAACGCCGTCGTCTGAAACGCCATCGTGCTGGCTGCAACGGTGTACCAGAGGAGCGACACGGTGAAGATCAGGCGCCGTCCGAACCGGTCCGCGACAAAGCCGAACAGGCCGGTGCCGAGGAAAAGCCCAGCGAAAAAAGCCGCCACGAAACCGGCAAGACCGGTTGTACCGAACAGGCCGGGCGTCGTCGACGTCAGGATCCCGCTCTTGACGAGACCCGGCCCGACATAGGCGGACATGAACATGTCGTAGAACTCGAAGAATCCGCCGAGGGACAATAGGAAAACACGCGTCCACAGCGCCCTTCCGGCCGGCAGGCGTTCCAGCCGCGCGGCGATCGTCGCGGTGTGCGCGCTCATCCTGCCCCCGATGCGAGGCAGAATCGCCTCAACGCCTTTCTCTGTGCAATATTCACCGTTGCCGAGCCCGCGGGAAAGACCTTTCCATGCCGTTCGAGATGGATTTTCCGCTGAGCGACTGGCTGCGCGCCCGTTCCGCCGCGAGCCGTACGGACGGCGTTCCCTACATCATCGGCGTGGCGGGAAGCGTGGCCTCGGGCAAGAGCACATTCGCGGGCACGCTGCGCCGCGCGCTCGAAGCCTGGCACGAACATCCGCGCGTCGAAGCGGTCGCGACGGACGGTTTTCTTTTTCCCAACCGCATCCTCGCGGAGCGCGAGATCACGATGCGCAAAGGCTTTCCGGAGTCGTTCGACTTCGACGCCTTGCGCGGCGCCGTGGGCGCGATCAAGCGCGGCCGGCGCGTCGCGATACCGCTCTACTCGCACGCGACCTATGACGTCGACGCGGAAAACAGCCTCGTCGTGCACAAGCCGGACATCGTCATACTCGATGGTTTGCATCTCGCACGGATCGAGCGCGCAGGCGAGCCGCGCCTGATTGACATGCTCATCTATCTCGACGCCGACGAAGCGGTGATCGAGCGCTGGTTCACCGACAGGCTGGTGCCGCTGATGGAAGCGGGCGTCGACGATTCCAACTCCTTCTACTACGCTTTTCGCACGATGGGCCCCGATGAGCGCCGCGCGTTCGCCGCCCGCGTCTGGCAAGGCATCAATCTGCCCAACTTGCGCGATCATATTGTGAAAGACCGTGACGCTGCCGACCTCATCCTTCACAAATCTGAAAATCATCGCGTGTCGCGCGTTGTCCAGCGCTAAGGTCACGCAGCCCAGAGAATTTGATCCGGGAGATATCGTGATGGCCCAGAAGAAGACGCAGCCCGCTGCAGACGCGTTGCTGGACGGCCTTGCCAAACCGGCGCAGCGCTCGCTGGCAAATGCAGGTATCAAGACTCTCGCGCAACTGGCCAGGAAGAGCGAGGCCGAGGTCGCGGCGTTGCACGGCATGGGGCCGAACGCGCTCGCCACCTTGAGAAAATCGCTCAAGGCGCGGGGGCTCAGCTTTGCACGGAACTCGAGCTAGAGCGGCCTAGAGGAGTTTGATCTTGGCGCGCTCTTCCGCGAACCACTGCCTCATCGCACCGTCCCAGGATGCCGCCGCGGATTCGGCCGCCGCGAGGTCGCGCTTGTGGCCGGCCAAGTCTCCCAGCATGGCAAACGCATTGGCGCGGGCAAGGCGCAGAAAGGTTTCGTCGACCGGCTCGCTGCCGTTTGCATCGATGATCCTGAACGCCGCATCGACCGCCTCACGCGCCGCCATGGGTTCACCGAGCGCATTGGCGACGAGCGCGCTCAGATAGAGCGCTCGCTCCTCATTCTGCCATGTGCCGCAGCGTAGCCAGAATTCGAGTCCGGCTGCGGCCGCGGCGCGCATCAACTCGTCTTGCTCCGCCGAACGTGGGCAGACTTCCAACAGCTGGGACGCGAGGTTGTTGCTGGCGATCGCCACCATGCGGTCGGCGTTCGACTTGGGCGTGTTTCGGGCCAGCGCCAGCGCGGACTCATACAGAGCCGAGCCTTCGGCGAGGCGCCCGGAGCCGGCCAGCGCATTGGCGAGCGTCATCTTGCTGTCGATGGCAGCGACACGCGGGTCAATTCCGTCGGTTGCCGCGTACACCTGCTGCGCCAGCTCTGCGCCCTCCAGGTCTCCCGCCATCGCACGTGCCGCGTACAACTTCGCCCATGCGGCGGCGGTCCGCGCATCGGGCGTCCGGCCCTCGAGCACGCGTTCGGCCAGCGCGCGTGCGCGTGGCCAATCTCTCAGATGCTCACCGATCGTGTGATTGGACCAGTATAGAAGCGGGACCAGGCTGCCGGGATCAACCGATCCGCAGACCGCCGCTTCCAGCTCGCCCGCAAACCGCGCGCTCGCTGTGTTGTGATAGGATGATCCGTCGCGCAGAAGGTCTTCGATCATGCGGTCCCCGGCAAATACGAAGCGGGCGAACGATGGTGCGGGCGGTCGGAATCGAACCGACACTCCTTGCGGAACCAGATTTTGAGTCTGGCGCGTCTACCAGTTCCACCACGCCCGCGCACGCCCGTCTGTTAGCCTTTTGGCCCGTCCGCGTCTAGCATTCCGGCATTCGAAAAACAGGGGCAACGCCGTGAAGCTTTATACAGAGAACTATCCCGCGCCCAACCCGCGCAAGGTCCACATTTACCTTGCCGAAAAAGGCCTGACCGTCGAGCGCGTCCACACCAAGATGCAGGAGCGTCAGCACAAGGCGCCCGACTTCATGAAAAAGAACTCGCTCGGCCAGGTGCCGGTGCTGGAAACAGACGATGGCAGGTTCATCTCGGAATCCGTGGCCATTTGCCGTTACTTCGAGGCGCTGCATCCTACGCCGCCCATGTTCGGCCGCGATCCGTTCGATGCGGCGATGGTCGAGATGTGGATTCGTCGCGCCGAGTTCCGCCTGTGGAACCCGATGGGCCAGGTGTGGATCAACGCCGATCCGCGAACGGCAGTCGTCAATCCAAACCAGTTCAAGGATTATGGCGAGCACAGCAAGAAGGTTCTTGCCAACGCCATGAAGTGGATAGACCGCGAACTCTCAGACGGGCGCGAGTTCCTGGCCGGACCAAACTACACGATGGCGGACATTGTCTTGTTGTGCGGCATCGACTTCGGCAAGTTCATCCACCAGGACATGCCGGAGGATGCCCAACATCTGCGCGCCTGGCACGCGCGCGTCTCGGCGAGGCCGAGCGCGAGGGCGACCTAAAGCAGCTTGGCCAGCTTGGCAAAATCCTCGCGGGCACCGGCCGGTGCCTTCACGCGCGGGATCGTCGCGATGGAGATGCCGGGCGCAAAGCGCGCCAGCGTCGCGACGGTCTCAGCCAGCGGCACGGCGCCGTCGCCGGTTTCGTTGACGACGAGCGCCTTCACGGCGAGCGCTGCACCGGCGATGACTTTCAACGCCGTCAGCGTGTGGCTGATCGTTCCGAGGTACGAGCCCGTGACCACAATGAGCGGCAGACCGAGCGCGCGCGCCCAGTCGAGGACCGTGTGTTCACGATCCAGCGGCACCATGATCCCGCCGACCCCCTCGATGAACAACGTGCCCTGCGCGTTCGCGATCGCGTTGCGGCAGAGCGCGACCAGATCGTCGAACCCGATGCTGCGGCCCTCGCGCGCGGCCGCCATGTCGGGCGAGAGCGGCGCGCTGAACTGCCAGGGCGACAGGCGGGCCAGGGAGTCTACCGTGATCGGCTCGTCCAGGGCCTCCAGCAGCACGCCAGGATCGCTGATCGCCGCCGTCGCGATGTCGAAACCGCTGACGATGGGCTTCAGCGCGTCGACCTTTTTACCATGGTGCCGCAGGTGCCGGATCAGTCCGGCGGTGACGAATGTCTTGCCGATGTCCGTTCCGGTCGAGGTGACGAAATAGGCGCCCATGCGATTGTCCGTTTCGATTTACCAGCCCTCGCGCGAACTTGTCCAAAGAGCGGCCGGGAGAATGTTTGTAACTGCTTGCACGTTCCCGAAGGCCCCTATAATGGCTGGGCCGGTCCTCGACAAATGACAGGTGCCCGATGAACGCTCCCGCCCCCGAACTGCGCGACGGAATCGTGCGCCACGACTGGACGCGCGGGGAGATCGGACACCTGTTCGCCCTGCCCTTCGCCGACCTGATTTTCCGCGCCCAAAGCGTGCATCGCCAGAATTTCTTTGCCAACGAAGTGCAGATGTCGACGCTCCTGTCGATCAAGACCGGCGGCTGTCCGGAGGATTGCGGCTATTGCTCGCAAAGCGCGTCGCACGAAACCGGCCTGAAGGCCTCCAAGCTGATGGAGATCGAAGCGGTTCTCGCCGACGCGAAGGCTGCAAAGGATTCCGGGGCGACGCGCTTCTGCATGGGCGCAGCCTGGCGCTCGCCAAAGGACAAGGACCTGGACGCCGTTTGCGCGATGGTCGAGGGCGTGAAGGCGCTCGGTATGGAAACCTGCGTGACGCTGGGAATGCTGACGGGTCCGCAGGCGGAACGCCTCAAGCAATCGGGCCTCGACTATTACAACCACAACATCGACACCTCGCCGGAATACTACAAGGAGATCATCACGACGCGGACCTATGAGGATCGTCTCGACACGCTGGCGCATGTCCGCGATGCGGGGATCAATGTCTGCTGCGGCGGCATTGTCGGCATGGGCGAAGCCGAAGACGACCGCATCGGAATGATCCACGCGCTCGCTACGCTGCCCGAGCATCCGCAGAGCGTGCCGATCAATGCGCTGATGAAGGTCAAGGGCACGCGTCTCGGCGACAGCGAGCCGATCGATCCGATCGACTTCGTGCGCACCATCGCGGTGGCGCGGATCACCATGCCGAAATCCTTCGTCCGTCTTTCCGCCGGACGCAGCAATATGAGCGACGAGACGCAGGCGCTGTGCTTCCTGGCCGGCGCGAACTCGATCTTCGTCGGCACCAAGCTGCTGACGACGCCCAACCCGCAGGCCGATCACGACACCAAGCTGTTCGAAAAGCTCGGCGTCACCGCGATGGCGATATAAAGCACCGATGACAGACAAGCCCGGCTGGTACGATGCGGGCCTGCCGCATATCTGGCTGCCTTACACGCAGATGAAGACGACGCGGCCGCCGCTGGCGGTCGAGCTGACACGCGGCACGCGCATCGTGCTGGCCGACGGGCGCGAGCTCGTCGACGGCATCGCGAGCTGGTGGACGGCCTGCCACGGCTACAACCATCCGCATATTGTCGGCGCCATCCGCGCGCAGGCGGCCAAGATGCCTCACGTCATGCTGGGCGGGCTGGTCCACGAACAGGCGCTGACGCTTGCGCAACGGCTGTGCGCCATCGCGCCGGGCGGGATGGAGCGCGTGTTCTTCTCCGACTCCGGTTCCGTCGCGGTGGAGGTCGCCATGAAGATGGCGACGCAATACTGGCTGAACCAGAACATCCGTGGACGGACGAAGTTCCTCGCCTTCCGCGGCGGCTATCACGGCGACACGATCGCGACGATGGCAGTCTGCGATCCCGACGAAGGCATGCACAGCCTGTTCGCGGGGCTCCTGCCGCAGCATCACATCGTCGATCTGCCGCGCGACGAAGAGAGCATCGCCGCGTTCGATACGTTTCTTGAGCGTCACGCTTCCGAGATCGCCGGCATCCTGGTCGAACCGCTCGTGCAGGGCGCTGGCGGCATGCTGTTCCATGACGAGAATGTACTGCGCCGGTTGCGCGCCGCGGCGGACAAATACGAACTGCTTCTCATCTTCGACGAGATCTTCACCGGATTCGGCCGCACCGGCGCAATGTTCGCCGCAGAGGCGGCTGGCATCGCGCCCGACATCATGACGGTCGGCAAAGGGCTGACCGGCGGAACGCTGCCACTCGCCGCGACGCTCGCGACGCGCCGGGTGTTCGACGCGTTCTGGTCGGATGACCCGTCGCACGCGCTGATGCACGGCCCCACCTACATGGGCAATGCGCTGGCCTGCGCGGCGGCCAACGCCTCCCTGGATCTGTTTGAACGCGAAAACCGTCTGAAGGCTGCGTGCGACATGGCGGCCAGGTTGAGCGCGGCCCTTGGACCCTGTCTCGGCATGAAAGGTGTGCGCGACGTCCGTGTGCGCGGCGCCATCGGCGTCGTCGAACTGGACCAAATCGCCGATATGAACGATCTTAAGCGCCGGTTCGTCGAAGAAGGCGTCTGGGTGCGTCCGTTCCGCAATATTGTCTATCTCACCCCCGCGCTGACCATCGACGAAGCCGATCTGACGATGCTGACGGACGCCATCCGGCGCGTCGTCGGCCAGGGGGTCTGACGATGCGTATCCCGTCCTTCGTGATCTATCTGGCCATCATCGTCCTAGGGGCACTGGTCCTGAACGTGGCCCTGTCGTTCCTGGACCTGGACGTCATGCCCGGCGACATCGTGATCAGCCGTCCGGGCCTGAATATCCACATATCCGTGCTGTATTCGCTGGGGGCCAGCGTCAGTCTGGCACTTCTCTTTTGGTGGTGGCGGAAGTAATACCGACCGTAACCCCGTAAGCCCCGAGTCGCATCATGACGCTCCGCCCCATCCGCCGCGCGTTGCTTTCCGTTTCCGACAAGTCCGGCCTCGTCGATTTCGCCAAGGGCCTTGTCCGACACGGCGTTTTCCTGATCTCGACCGGCGGCACGGCAAAGGCGCTGCGCGATGCCGGCCTTCAGGTCGCCGACATTTCGGAGATCACGCACTTTCCCGAAATGATGGACGGCCGCGTGAAGACACTGCATCCGATGGTGCATGGCGGCCTGCTCTCGCTGCGTGACAAGAAAGATCACGCCGAGGCGATGAAGACCCACGGAATCGAGGCCATCGATCTCCTCGTCTCCAATCTCTACCCCTTCGAGGCGACGGTCGAAAAAGGCGCGAGCTTTGAGGAGACGATCGAGCAGATCGATATCGGCGGCCCGGCGATGACGCGCTCGGCAGCCAAGAACCACGAATGGGTCACGGTGGTGGTCGACACCGATGACTACGCCGCCGTGCTGGCGGAGATGGATGCGAACAAGGGCGCGACATCCGCCGCGCTGCGCCGCAAGCTGGCGCAGGTCGCGTTCGCGCGTACCGCTGCCTATGACAGCGCCGTCTCCAACTGGTTCGCCGGACAACTCGCGAAGGACGGAGACAAGGAGCCGCCACGCCGCCGCGCTTTTGCCGGCACGCTGCGCCAGTCGCTGCGCTACGGCGAGAACCCGCATCAGGAAGCCGCGTTCTACGCCTCAGGCGAAAAGCGCTTCGGCGTCGCGACGGCACAGCAACTCCAGGGCAAGGAGCTGTCCTACAACAACATCAACGACACCGATGCCGCCTACGAGCTGGTCGCAGAGTTTGCGCCGTCCGCCTCGGCCGCCTGCGCCATCATCAAGCATGCCAATCCCTGCGGAGTGGCGATGGGCACATCTCTGGTGGAGGCCTACAAGAAGGCGCTCGCCTGCGATCCCGTCAGCGCATTCGGCGGCGTGCTGGCGTTCAACAGGACGCTCGACGGCGCGACGGCAGAAGAAATCACCAAGATCTTCACGGAGGTGATCATCGCGCCCGACGCCGATGCCGATGCCCGCAAGGTTCTCGCGGCGCGCAGGAACGTCCGCGTGCTGATCGCAGGCGGCCTGCCTGATCCGAATTCGGCCGGCCTGACATTCCGCAGCGTGTCCGGCGGCTTCCTCGTCCAGACGCGCGACAACGGCAAGGTCACGCGCGACATGCTCAAGATCGTGACCAAGCGCCAGCCGACAGAGCAGGAAATCACCGACATGCTGCTCGCCTTCACCATCGGCAAGCATGTGAAGTCCAACGCCATCGTCTATGTGAAGGATGGGGCCACCGCCGCCGTCGGCGCCGGCCAGATGAGCCGCGTGGACTCCGCGCGCATCGCCGCAATCAAGGCGCGCGACGCCGCCAAGGCCGCCGGATGGCCCGAGCCGAAGACAGTCGGTTCCTCAGCCGCGTCCGAGGCCTTTTTCCCCTTCCCGGACGGATTGCTCGCCGTCGCAGAAGCTGGCGCCACGGCTGTCATCCAGCCTGGCGGCTCGATCGGCGACAAGGATGTGATTGCAGCGGCCGACGAGGCCGGCCTTGCCATGGCCTTTACGGGGATGCGCCACTTCCGGCACTGAGCCTGCGGCCATAGGCGCTGAGCGCGAGCTGCGCGAGGTCCGCCTCGCTCTGTGGTTGCGTGCCTGCGCTGTCTTCCAGCCGTTCGGCCAGAATGATCATGCGCGCCCGCTTGGACAGCGGGCCAGGATTCTTTGCGCTGTCACGAAGGATTTGCGCTACCTGCAGACATTTTTCGACGTCACTCATTTACAAAATAAGGCACGGCGCGCACCCAAAATTCGTGACGCAGATCAAAAACGCCGACAATTTTGCCGCGGAGTTATCCAACGCGCCGCGCGAACGCCGCGACAAAATGGTCAATCTTTGACGGGCCAATTGCGGCGCTCGGACGCCGCCGCTGTTGGATAAGTCGGAGACGGAAGAATTCCGTCAGAAGTTTCTTTTGTAAGAACCCAGCGCGCTCTTGAACCGAGTCGGTCAAATCACCAATTGCGCTATATCCCGACCCGTGCGTGTGAAACGCTGCAACGCAGTCGCGCTAAAGCGCCACGGCGCGTTCTTCCTTGACGAACGCCATCCAGATCAGGCCGGCAATCAGAAAGACGATGATCGCCAGCATTCCGCCGCGCTGGCTGGCAGTCCATGCTGTCATGAACGTGACCGAGACATTGGCGAGAAAGGTCGTCGACGTGCCGGAGAGCGACATCAGGCCGAAGAACTCGGTCATCTTCTCGGGCGGCGCGAGCCTTGCCATCATCGTGCGGGCGTTCGCGTAGCCGGCGGTGATGAACACGGCGACGCCGTTGACGATCATGAGGAAAAGCACCTGCGGCCAGGTGTTGAAGAACGGCAGACCGTTGATCGGCGGCAGGTGCGTTTCGTAGCGGATGAACCAGAGGATTCGATCCGGCCCCATCGTCAGGCTGAGCGAGAAGAACAGCAGGGTCCCGCCGATGCTGACGAACAATGCGCGCTTGGAGCCGAGATTGTTGTCGAGCCAGCCGCCGAAGAATCCGCCGACCACGGCGAAGACGCTGAGCTCGAGGCCGTACATGATCATCGGCAGCGCGCCCCAATGGAACGTGCCGGCGGCGAAGATGCCGCCGAAGGTCAGGACCGCCGTCATGCCGTCGTTGAACAGCATGCGTGCGCCGAGATAGTGCGCGATGTTGCGATAGTGCCGAAGGCTCTTGATCGTGCGCCACACCGAGCGTGCGCCGCTGGTGATCGCGTGTCCGATGCCGAGGCCGACGCTCGGCCGGTCAGGCGTGAAGAGGAACAGAGGAATCGCAAAAAGCAGCAGCCAGACGCCGGAGATCGGTCCGGAGAGCCGTTCGGGATCGTGCGCCGCCTGGCTGACGCCGAACCAGGGATGCAGCGGGATGAAGCTCCAGTTGACCTGCCCTGGCAGCGAGAAGAACACCATCATGAACGCCAGCATGAGAATGCCGGCAAGATTGCCCAGCGAGAGGCCGAGGCCCGATAGGGGACCGACGCGATTGTGCGGAGCGATCGTCGGCAGCATCGCACTGTGGAACACCGACGAGAATTCGTAGGAGAAGTTCGTCACCGCGACGAGGACGCCGATCACGACGATGCCGGCCCAGGATGAGTGCGGCTGCGCCTGCCACATCAGGACCATGCACACCGCCATGATCAGCGTGTAGACCGCGATCCAGGGCTTTCGCCGGCCTCCGACATCGGCGACCGCGCCGAGGAACGGCGCCGCAACCGCGGTGGCGAATCCGCCATAGCTTGAGAACGCCGCCCACAATTGCTGGCCCTTTACGGGATCGCCGACGACAGTCGTCGTGAAATAGGGGGCGAAAAGATAGATCGTGACGAGAAGGACATAGGGAATGCGGGCCCATTCGAACATAGCCCAGGAGATCTGCCCAAGCCTGCTTGCGATGGGACCGCCTGTGGCGGATGTGCCGGCCGGCTTGTGCAGCCAGGCGGCAAGGCCCGTCGCTTCGACGCCGGCCATCGATGCGGGATTTCCGCTGGGTTCCAGGACTGCGGCGTCGATCGTGTCTAAAGCAGTCGATTCCGCATCATTGGAAGACTTCACCAGCATCCACTCCCCAAATCACTCTTCTGTCGACCCAACCATCGACGCCCGAGGTTTCGACCTCGCAGGCTTCAGGCTTGCATGCCTTCAGCTTGGCCACAACGCCGGGTTCGGCGTAGGCAATGATCTTGGAGGACGGGGAGGAATCGCCGTGAATGGCCGATGGCGAAAATCCGACGAAGAGTGCCGTACGCATGTCGGATAGCTGCGTGTGATGCATCCAGCCGACGGTGCCGTCGGCATCTTTCACGCGCCGCCAGGCATCGTAACTTTCGATGACCCTGAGCGGATAATCCTTGCGCTGATAAATCCAGAGAATCTTGTGCGCGTAGGACGGGCCTTCGCGCAGGAACGCCTGCTCCTTTCGGATGCTTGCATAGTGCGGCGGCGGATCGGCGGCGTTGGCCGGGCTCGCAAACACTGTCAACACCGATAATGCGATGAGGCGGTAAAGTGATCTGGTTTCCATCTGCCGGGAATCATACTCACAACCGCGACTTTTACGAGATACCGCTGTAGTTCAATTGACGCGGCGCGGCGAACCGACTTAGGTTCCCGCCACGCGCTTGGTCTAGGGAACGCGGTGCAACACCGCGGCTGCCCCCGCAACTGTAACCGGAGAGCGAACCATTCAGTTGCCACTGAGGTGAAAGCCTTGGGAAGGCGGATGGGGAGCGATGAACCGGGAGCCAGGAAACCTGCCTCGCGCCGTCGTCCTGTTTCCGTCCGGGGTGTGACGGGGGCTGCGGGGGAAACCGTCGCGACGACATTTGGAGTCGTCGCCGCGGGGCCCGGATGCGTTTGAAGCGTTTGCTCAAAGTCGTAAGGCATTGCCGCGTGCCGGCTTCTGGAACCAACCAGGAGAAGGTCATGCAGAAATTCTTGCCATCAACCGCAGCGCTCAGCGTGCTGCTTTTGTCGAGTGCCGCCGCATCGGCGGATGGAGTCGAGACGGTGGTCATCACCGCCACGCGAACCGAACAGCCGGCGGAAAAAACCGGAGCGTCGCTCAGCCTGATCACCGCAGAAGATCTGAAGACACAGCAGACGGTGGTGCTGAGCGATATCCTGAAGGAAGTGCCCTCGCTCATCATCAACCGCACCGGCGGCGTCGGACAGGTGACGACGGTCAGCATCCGCGGTGCCGAACAGGGACAGACCGTGACGCTGATCGACGGTATTCGGATCAACGATCCCAGCGACGGATCGGAAGGCGCGATCTATGGCGACGTGCTGGCGAACAACATCTCCCGCGTGGAGATCCTGCGCGGCCCGCAGTCGACGCTCTACGGCAGCGACGCGATCGGCGGCGTCGTCAACATCATCAGCAAGCGCGGCGGCGGCGCGCCGTTCGCGCTGGACGCGAGCGCAGAAGGCGGATCCTTCGGAACCTTCCATGCCAACGTCGCGGCGAACGGCACGACGGACGCAGTCGAGTATGGAGCAGCCTTGAATTACTACACGACGACCGGCGTCTCTGCGGCGGACTCGCGCAACGGCAACACCGAACCCGACGGCTACAGAAACTACGGCGCAACCTTCAATATCCGGGCCCATCTGGACGACACGATCAGCGTCGACGCGCGCGGCTATTACACCAATGGGCACGACCGCTTCGACGACAATTTTCCGCCGCCGAAATTCATCGTCGCGGATTCGAACGCGAACAACACCAATGAACTGGACGCCGGATATCTCGGGTTGAATGCGGACTTTTTCGACGGGACGTTCCGCAACCTCATCGCCATCATCGCGACATCGAGCGCGCGGCAGTTCTTCGATTCCGCGTTTGACACGATTCACCTGAACTTCGACGATTTCGGCAATGTCGTGCGGTTGGAATATCAGGGCATCGTCGACTTTGATCGGGACACGCAGGTCACATTCGGAGCGGAAACACAGGAGAGTTCGTTTCGCGGCGACAGCTTCAGCTCGTTCACGGCCGATATGAGAACGGTAGGACGAGACAGGCTGACCGGATACTACGCGCAGGCACAACACACATTGTTCGGCCAGGTCACGCTGACCGGCGGCGTGAGGCTCGATGACGACCAGGAATTCGGCACGCACACATCGTTCAAGTTCAACGGTGCGTGGCAGATTCCGGGCTGGGACGCGACGTTGCACGCCAATGTCGGCAACGGGTTCAAGGCGCCGACGCTGTTTCAGCTTTTCTCGGCCAACTCCAACCCGCTCACGGCGCTGAAGCCTGAGACGGCGACGGGCTGGGAAGTAGGCTTCGACAAGTCTTTCTGGGACGGCGGCCTGCGCGGCTCGCTCACCTGGTTCGAACGCAACACTACGAACCAGATCGACTTCCAGAACTGCTTCAGTGCAGCGGATGCGCCG
>Ga0265325_10000488_pt1 | contig 28779 bp, 29 predicted proteins | sample 41420metaG_FD_202090 | JGI IMG/M metagenome (GOLD analysis project Ga0265325, IMG submission 202090) | Rhizosphere microbial communities from Carex aquatilis grown in University of Washington, Seatle, WA, United States - 4-14-20 metaG | ecosystem: Host-associated > Plants > Roots > Rhizosphere... | reverse complement strand
TGCCGGTGCGGTGCTGATCTTCGCCAATATCTGGAACGAATTTCTGCTGGCCTACAGCCTGGTGCAATCGGAGACGGCGCGGGTCGTCCAGGTCGGCATCTACGCCAACCTCACCGAGGTCGGCGTGCAATGGGGCCGGCTCACGGCGGCGGCGGTCGCCGCCATGGTGCCGGTGCTGATCGTCTACATCTTTTTGCAAAAAGCTTTCGTGCAAGGACTGTCCGCGGGGGCGGTCAAGGGATGATTGCGTCCGCGGAAAACTGAAAAGAACAACTCAACTCGGGAGGAAGACCATGAAGCGATTAATATTGGCTGTGATACTCAGCCTGCTCGTGCCGGTGCTGGCTCACGCCGAAAAGACACTGGAGTTATGGACCTTCATCGACCCCGCCGGCGACAGCCCGCGGTCCAAGGCGTTGGCCCAGATCATCCAGACCTTCGAGCAGCAAAACCCGGACGTCAAAATCAAGTCGACCATCTTTGCCTGGAACCAGATCAATCTGGCCTTCCTGAAGGCCGGGCAGGCGGGAAAAGTGCCGGATCTCACCATGCTCAATTCCGGGCGGATCCAGCGCGTAGTCGCGGCCAACTTTCTCAAGCCGCTGGATTCCTATCTCGATCAATCCGGCCAGCGCGCGGACTACATCCTGATGCCGAACGCCATCGGCGCCGACAAGAAGGTTTATGGCGTGCCCTATGAGGTGCGCGGTCTCGGCTTCCTGTACCGGTCCGATCTGCTCGAGAAGGCCGGAATTCCCAAGCCGAAGAACATGAACGACGTCGTCCAGTCGGCCAAGAAGATGCAGGAGATGCAGGGCCCGACCTTCATCGGCGTCGGCATCGGCTTCGATCCGAAGCAGGATTCGGCCGAGAAGTTCTACATCCCGGCGGTGGTCGCACTCGGCGGCAAGATTCTCAAGAGCGACGGCTCGGCGGATTTCGTCACGCCGGAAAATCTCAAGGTCATGAATTTCATTCACGACCTGGTTCATAAAGACAAGGTGATGCCGCTCGACGTCGGCCTGCAGGGCCCCGACCAGGTTCGTCCGTTGGATGAGGCCGGCCGTGTCGGCTACTACTTCCAGGGCTCGCACTGGTTGCTGAGCCTGCGGACCAAGCTGCCGGCCGGCGCCAAGCTCGACTTCATGCCGGTGCCGTTGATGAATGGTGATGGCGTGCAGCCGGTCTTCGTCGAGGGATGGAATCTGTCCATCCCCGCCGCGGCCAAGGAGCCCGACCTCGCCTGGAAACTGATCCAGCTCTGGACCTCGCCCGACATCCAGATCATGCAGGCAAAGGTCGCGGGCTACCTGCCGATGCGCAAGAGTGCGGCCTCCAAGGTCGATCCGAACTCGCCGGACACCTCGCACATCAAGCCGCTGCTCGACATCATCGGCGCCAACGCGATGAACTTCAAATGGCCGCTGAACACGGACGCGTTGCAGGAGACACTCGGCGTCGCGATCAGCAACGTGATGGCCGACAAGCAGAAGCCGGAAGAGGCGCTGCGCGAAGCCGAGAAGAACTACAACAGCATGCGTGAGTAATATGTCGGTACAACATACCGCGGAGCGGCCGAACCCGGCCGCTCCTTCTGCCTCTGTCGCTCCGTCTGGTGAAACCCTGGTCGACGCCGAGCGGTTGCTCGCGCTCAGTGAGGACATCTTTCTCCGCGTCGGTATGCCGCCTGACGAAGCGGCATTGGTCGCCGATGCGCTGGTGCTGGCCGATCTGCGCGGCATGCAGTCGCATGGCGTTCTCCGCGTGCCGATCTATGCGGAGAAGATCCGCGCCGGCGGCTTCCGGCCGGGCTTCAAGGGCCGCGTCGTTCGCGAAACGGCCGGTACCGTTCTGCTCGACGGCGAGGGCGGCATCGGCCAGGTGCTGACGATCGCCGCGATGGACCGCGCCATCGATAAGGCCAAGCAATGCGGGATCGGCGCTGCCGGCGTGTTCAACAGCAATCATCACGGCGAGGCCGCGTACTATGCCTTGCACGCGATCAAACGCGACATTATCAGCATGGTCGCGACCAACGGCTCGCCGAATATGCCGGCCTGGGGCGGCCAAACCAAGATGACGGGGCCGCTGCCATTCACCGCCGGCGTGCCGACCATGGACGAACAGCCATTCGTCATCGATGCCGCGTTGGGGGTCACCAACCGCGGCAAGCTGATCTATCTCGCCGACAAGGGCGAAAAGATTCCGTTCGGCTGGGGCGTCGACCGCAACGCGCAGCCGACCGACGATCCCGCCAAGGTTCTGGACGGCGGCTGGATCCTGCCGATCGGCGGCCACAAGGGTTTCGGCATCACGATGTTCATCGAGATCCTGTCCGGGGTGCTGACCGGTGCGCTGGTCGGGAACGCGATCCGTGATCTCTACAACGCGCCTCGCGACCAGGCCCAGGGCCTCGGTCACTTCTGCATCGCGATTGACCCGGAAGCATTCATGCCGATCGATCAGTTCAAGAGCCGGATGGACGACATGATTCGCATGATCAAGGCGTCCGAGCTCGCTCCCGGAAATTCCCGGATGATCATTCCCGGGCAGATCGAGTTCGAGAAGGAAGGGGACCGCCGCGCCCACGGCATTCCGCTTGCGGTCAAGCTCGTAGACCAGCTCCGTCAGCTCGGGCGCGCGCTCGGCTCATCCCATTCGATTTAAGGAGACTTTCATGCACGCGCCCATGGCCGACAATTCGGTCGAGGCTTTGTCGAAAAGATTGCTGGCCCTGCCGACCGCCGTGGTCTGCGACGTGCTCGCGGCGATGGGCTTTCCGGATCAGGTTCTAGCGTCCCACATCCGCGCGGTCGGGCCGACCCGGAGTTTTGCGGGCCCTGCGATCTGCCTTCGCGGCGGCGAAGGCCCCGAGCCGGATGCGCCGCCGAACAAGTCCAAGCCGGTGTTCGAGACCGACCGCAATATCACGCAAGGCAGCATCGCCGTGATCGCCACCGGCGGCCACAAGATCGGCGCGGTGATCGGCGGCAATGTCGCCCTGGCCTGGAAGGTGCGCGGCTGCGCCGGCGTCGTCACCGACGGCGGCATCCGCGACGCGCAGGAATGCAATGAGATGGGACTGCCCGTGTTCGCCGCCTTCGTCGGGCCGATGAGCAATAAGGGCCTCTGGGCGTTCCGGGAGATCGGTGCCGCGGTCACGCTGCCCGGTCAGCGCGGCAATCCGGTGCCGGTGCAGCCCGGCGACATCGTGCACGGCGATCTCGACGGCGCCGTCATTATTCCTTCTGCGCTCGCCGCGCAGGTCGTGCGCGACGCCGAGGTGCTCGAAGGCATGGAGGCGAAGATCCGCGCCGATCTCGAGCGCGGCGACGACCGTGAAGTGGTCTACGGCCGCCACGATCGCTTCGGTCACATCAAGAAGCACGGCTAGCGCGTCTATGAGTGCGAGCGAGGCCGCGCGGACGACGATCAAGGGTGCGACGGATTGTCATATCCACATTTACGGGCCACCTGAAAAATATCCGCTGGCGCCGACCGCGCCTTATCCGCCGCCGCTCGCGACAGTGACGCAGTATCGCGACGTGATGACGCGGCTGGGACTGGATCGGGTGATCATCGTCCAACCAGCGGCTTACGGCACCGATAATCGCTGCACAATGGACGCTGTCGCCGATCTTGGGCCTGATGTAGCTCGCGCGGTGGTTGTGGTAACGCCGGAGACGCCGCGGGCCGAGATCCGGCGCTTGCACGATCTCGGCGCCCGCAGCGCGCGTTTCTTCATGATGAAGGGCGCGGTCATGACGTGGGACATGCTCGCGCCGGTCGCGCGGTTGATCGCGGATTTCGGCTGGAGCGTGCAGCTGCAATTCAACGGGCGGGAATTGCCGGATCACGAGCACTCGATCCGAAGATTGCCCTGTGCAGTGGTATTCGATCACATCGGCAAATTTATCGATCCGGTGATACCTGATCATCCAGCGGCAAAGACGCTATTTCGGCTGCTGGAGGGCGGCCGGGTCTGGGTCAAGGCGTCGGCGCCCTACGAAACCTCGCGCGAGGGTCCGCCCTTTTACGAAGATATCGAGCCGATGGCGACGGCCCTCATTCGAGCGGCGCCCGATCGAGTCGTATGGGCAACGAACTGGCCGCACGGCGGCCACAAAATGAAGCCCGATGACGGCTCTTTGCTTGGGCTGATGCGGCGATGGTGCCCCGATTTAAAGATTCAACTGAAAATTCTGGTCGACAATCCAAGCCGGCTCTACGAATTCTAGCCATCCCTGCAGCGCAACGTCCGACCGAACAGCGGCTGACCGACTATTCGAGGACGACGCGCGCCTCGCCATCCTTGATGGCGCCGATGATTCGGGCGGCGGGATAGCCGGCGGCGACGATCGTTGCCAGCACAGCTTCCGCGCGCTCGGACGCGCAGGCCACCAGCAAGCCACCGGAAGTCTGCGGATCGCAGTAGAGCTGCCGCTGCCAATCGGGCGTGCCGTCGGGAAGCGTGACGCTCGTGTCGTAGCTCTTCCAATTCCGTCCCGACGCGCCGGTGATGAAGCCTTTTTGTGCGAGCGCCGCGGCGTCCTTCAGGAACGGCAGTTCGGAGCAATCAAGCGCTATCGTTTTGTGTGAGCCGCGCGCCATTTCCAACGCATGGCCGAGCAAACCGAAGCCGGTGACGTCGGTCATCGCATGGACGTCGGTGTCCTGCGCCAGCGTCGTGCCAACGCGATTGAGCAAGGTCGTGGTCGCGATGAACTCGTCATAGGCGGCGCGGCTGAGCGCGTTTTTCTTGAAGGCGGCCGAATAGATGCCGACGCCGAGGGCTTTGGTGAGAATAAGCTTGTCGCCTGCTTGCGCGTCGCAATTGCGGCGGATGTTCTGCTTCGGCGCCAATCCGATGACGGCGAGACCGTAGATTGGCTCCGGCGAGTCGATGGAATGTCCGCCGGCGATGGGAATGCCGGCCGTTTCGCATATCGACGCGCCGCCTTCGAGAATCTGCCGCACCATCTCCGGCGGAATCTTGTCAACCGGCATGCCGAGAATGGCGAGCGCGAAGATCGGCGTGCCGCCCATGGCATAGACGTCGGAGATCGCGTTGGTCGCGGCGATGCGTCCGAAATCCCTTGGGTCATCGACCATCGGCATGAAGAAGTCGGTGGTGGCGATCACGCAGGTGCCATTGTCGAGCTCCCATACCGCGGCGTCGTCGCCGGTTTCGACGCCGACCAGAAGCCGCTTGTAAGGCGTCGTCGCCGGGTGGCTGGAGAGCAATTGCTGCAGCACCGAGGGCGCCAATTTGCAGCCGCAGCCGCCGCCGTGGGAGAGGTGGCTCAAGCGAATTTGCGCCAGGACATTCATCACTCGACCTTTCAGCTTGCGGTGGCGCGCAGGAACGGCAGCATGACCTCGAGCACAGCCGGATCGATCGGCGTCGTCGCATTATAGTCGAGATAGATCGGCTGCATACGCAGGCTCAACGGCGTTTGATGATCTTGAAGATGTAGAGTTCGCCGTCGCGCGCCTGATCGTCCAGGCTATGGCCGGTCTGTTTGACGAAATGCGGCACGTCGATGACGGTGAGCGGATCGGTGCATTCGAGCACCAGCACGCCGCCGAGCGGCACGTTGCGTAACGCCTTTTTGGCGCGCAGCACCGGATGCGGACAACGCAGCCCGCGCAGATCGAGCACGGTTTCATTTGGGGTCATCGTCAGGAGCATCGCGCGATCGCGCTGCCACTGCAACGCGTCCGCAATACCGAAAGCCCCCGCGCTAGCGTGGGCTCATCTGTTACGTCGACGAAGGCTATTCGGGCGTCTTGCTCGGGGCCAATTGTCTGGGAGGCCCTTTGAGATCTACTCCGGTCGCGATAACCGGCTGAGTTTTGGCTGCGGCGTCGTCGTGCACCTCGACCTTCTGGCCGGTCGTTTGGTTGACCTGATCCTTGGCGCCGCCACTCCAGCCGGTCGCACCTTTCTGGTCGCCGGTGTTCTGCGCAGAAGAGGTCGTCATGGCCATTGCCAGCAGGGCCGCGGTGGCTAACGGCGTAAAAATGGAATTTTTCATCGTCTGCTCCAAGGTGCGAGACGGTGAAAAACCGCTCACCGGCCAGAAAGGTTCCATCGTCCAAAAACGAGCGCCGCCATGGCGGCGCCCCGTTCGCTTTGGCGGCAACGCCGCTCATGCCGCCGTCAATTCCTTCGAGGTGATGGTGTACTTGAAGGCGTCGGGATCGAGGCAATCGAGCCGCGACCCGGCGCATTCGGCCTGCGGGTACATCAGGAAGCCGACTTTGGGTCCGTTCGAGCCCGGCAACGCGACGTCGTGCGCGAAGTTGTAGGCCAGCCAGTTGCCCTCCCAGGCGCCGAACAAGGTCTTGCGGGCCGCGGCGACCTTCGGATCGTTGACCGCGAGGTTGCCCGGCGGTTCCTCGAGCACGACCTTGCGGACGTCGGCGGGATCGGTCGCGATCCAACCGTAGCCGGCGATGAAGGTCTCGGCGCGGCAATGCTGCGCCTTGGTGATGATCTCGGCATTGGCGCCGAGGCTCTTATATCCGAACTTCGAGGGGGCGACGCGAATGCCGTAAACGTCGCGCGCCGGAATGCCCTGCGCGCGCACCAAGCCGACATACAACGCATTGAGGTCGGCGCATTTGCCGCTGAGGTTGCCGCTGGTCAGCATCGCCTTGATGTCACCAATGCCGCAGCCACGCACCTTGCCGTCGCGGAACGTGTTGCTGACGATCCACTCGTAGATCGCGCGCACTTTCTCGATGTCGGTGCCGGCACCAGAGGTGATCTTGTCGGATGTTTGCTTGACGATGCCGTCAACCGGAATCAGCTCGCTCCCCGCGGTGTTGAATTTGTACTCGGCGTCAGACAATTTCACCTTACCGGCGGGCTTCGACAGGTCGACGGCGCGATCGCGCGCCGCGACACGGCTCGTCACTTCGAGCACCGGCGCTGCCTCTCCGGCCTTCCATTCGGCGTGAACGAATTGCGCGGCGTATTTATCGTCGCGCGCGAGGGCGGACGTGCCGTTGCCGGTCCATTCGCTGCCGAGCGACCTGAACCATTCGCTTTCGTTGACCGACGGCACCGGCACCCAGGCCTGCATTTGGCCGGCCGGCTTGGCGATCTCGATGCGCGTGACGATCTGAAAATTTCTCCAGGCGCCGGGCTGGGGATCGAAGTTGACTTGCGCACCGGCAAGGCGCGGCAGACCGGCCGCAAAGGGAATCGCGGCGCCGGCTTTCAACAGAGTGCGTCGATCGAGGTGCATGACAGGTCCTCCTCAGTTTTGTCGGGCTGGGCTTTGTTGGTGCGTCGCTTCACCGGCGGCGATCGAGCCGATCAACGCGGCGGGATCGATTTTGTCCCATGCGATGTCGGTCTCCGCAAACAGCCGCGGGCGCAGATTGCCATCGAGAATGAACGTCGTCGGCAGCGTCGTCACATGCCATGCCTTGGCGGCGGCGCGGTCGCGGTCGAGCAGCACCGGGAACGTGACCGGCAGCGATTGGAGGAAGCGCTGCACGCGCGCATCAGGTTCCTCGACCGAAATCGCCAAAATTTTGATCGACGGGCCTGCGCGCTGCGCGAGGCGGTTCAGTGCTGGCAGTTCATCGCGGCAGGGTTCGCACCACGTCGCGAAGTAATGCACCAGCACGGCGCGGCTGTTGCCGGCTACCAAGGTGACCTCGCCGCCGCCGGTCGTCGGCAGGCTGAATTGGGGCGCCGGTCCACCGAAAGCCGACAGTTCGCCAGCAGCCGCACTTTGCGATGCCGCAGCCACGGCGCCGCACAACAACGCTGCGCGAATCAGCGCGGCAAAATGTCTAGAACGCTGTGCGCCCCGGAACCCGGGAGCGATATCGAACGTCACCTTTTGATACTGCGACCTTGTGTCCGCGCCGGTCAATTGGCAAAGCGTCGCGTGAAGCATCGCCCGCATTGCTCCGCCCACGAGCACCCGGCACGCCTCGGCCAGCGTTTCGACCTTTATTTTGCAGTGCAGCAAAAATCTCTTCACAAACGGGTGGAAGCGCAATTTCCCGTGAGAATCCGCACGTTAGTTTGACTTAGGTCTAATTCGAAAATAGCCTTTCGCCGGCGCAACATCGCGCGTCGGATGCGACCGGAGGGACGCATCCGCCCTCATCGTCCCCCGGCGGGGGCATGGTCTTAGGAGGGCCAACGATGAACATGGAGCTCTCGCGACGCACCTTCTTGAGGGGCGCCAGCGCGGGTATTGCCGGTACCTCACTCGGTGCATTGGGCTTTGGCGATATCGAAGCCGCCTACGCGACATCCATTCGTCCATGGAAACTCGCAGACCTGACCGAGACCCGCAACACCTGCACATATTGTTCGGTCGCCTGCGGCATCATCATGTATTCGAAGGGCGATCTGAAGAAGGGTGAAAAAGCCGAGATCGTTCAGATCGAAGGCGATCCAGACCATCCGACCAATCGCGGCACGCTGTGCCCGAAGGGCGCATCGCTGCTCGACATCGTCAAGGCCAAGACCCGCACGCTTTATCCGCAGATTCGCAAGCCGGGTTCCGACACGTTCGAGCGCGTTTCGTGGGATGTGGCGCTCGATCGCATCGCGCGGCTGATGAAGGACGACCGAGACAAGAATTTCATTGCCAAGAATGCCGACGGCGTCACTGTGAACCGATGGCTGACCACGGGCTTCCTGGCGGCTTCGGCAACGACCAACGAGACGGCGTGGTGCACCTATAAAGTGGTGCGCGGCGCCGGCATGCTGGCATTCGATAACCAAGCCAGAGTTTGACACGGACCGACGGTGGCCAGTCTGGCCCCAACATTCGGTCGCGGTGCAATGACGAATTCCTGGACCGATATCAGGAATACCGACCTCGTCGTTATCATGGGCGGCAATGCCGCTGAGGCGCATCCGTGCGGCTTCAAATGGGTCACGGAGGCGAAAGCCAACCGCGGCGCCAAGCTGATCGTTGTCGATCCGCGTTTCACGCGGTCGGCCTCAGTCGCCGACTTCTACGCGCCGATCCGGCAAGGCACTGACATCGCCTTTCTGCTCGGCGTCATCAATTACTGCATCGCCAATGACAAGGTGCAGTGGGATTATGTGAAGGCGTTCACCAACGCGCCTTACATCGTCAGGGCCGAATACGGCTATCAGGACGGCCTGTTTACCGGCTACGACGAATCCAAGCGCGACTACACCAAAACCAGTTGGGAATACGAGTTCGGCGATGATGGCTATGTCAAATCCGACATGGACAACCCGCGCAGCGTCTGGAGCCTGCTGAAACAGCACGTCGCGACCTACACTCCGGACATGGTCGAGCGCATTTGCGGCACTCCGAAGGACAAGTTCCTCAAGGTCGCGCAGATGATCTCGGAATGTTCGACTCCGACCAAGACCATGACGTCGATGTATGCGCTCGGCTGGACCCAGCATTCCAAGGGGTCGCAGAACATCCGCGCCATGGCGATGTTGCAGCTCATCCTCGGCAATATTGGCGTGCGCGGCGGCGGCATGAACGCCTTGCGCGGCCACTCCAATATCCAGGGGCTGACCGATATCGGGCTGATGTCGAACCTGATCCCCGGCTATCTGACGATCCCGACGGAAAAGGAAGCAACACTCGACGTCTACATGTCGACCCGTGGCTTCAAACCGTTGCGCCCGAACCAGATGAGCTACTGGCAGAACTACAAGAAGTTCATGGTGAGCTTCTTGAAGTCGATGTGGGGCGACGCCGCAACCGCGGACAACCAGTTCGCCTACGACTACCTGCCGAAACTCGACGTGCCGTCCTACGACGTCTTGCGCGCCTTCGAGTTGATGCACGAAGGCAAGATGAACGGCTACTTCTGCCAGGGCTTCAACATCATGTTGTCGGCCCCGAACCGTAAAAAGATCACGTCGGCGCTGTCCAAGCTGAAGTATCTCGTCGTCATCGACCCGTTGCAAACCGAGACGGGGCGATTCTGGCAGAACCACGGCGATTACAACGACGTCGACTCATCGTCGATCCAGACCGAAGTGATCGAGCTGCCGGCGACGTGCTTTGCCGAGGACACCGGATCGCTCGTCAACTCCGGCCGCTGGCTGCAGTGGCATTGGGCCGGCGGATCGCACCCAGGCGAAGGCAAGAGCGACGCATGGATTATGGCGCAGATCTATCTGCGCCTGAAGGCGCTCTACGAAAAGGAAGGTGGTTCGGTCCCCGAACCGATTACCAAGCTGAGCTGGCGCTATAAGGATCCGAACGAGCCGTCGCCGGAAGAACTCGCCAAGGAACTCAACGGCTCGGCGCTCGAGGATATCCTCGATCCTAACGATCCGACTAAGGTCACGCTGGCGAAGGGCAAGCAACTGCCGGGCTTCGCGGCGTTGACCGACGATGGCAAAACCGCCTGCGGATGCTGGATCTATTCGGGATGCTTCACCGAAGCGGGCAACCAGATGGCCCGCCGCGATACGACAGATCCCGACGATACCGGCGCCTATCCTAAATGGGCGTGGTCGTGGCCGGCCAATCGGCGCATTCTTTATAACCGCGCTTCGGCCGACATTAACGGCAAGCCGTGGGATCCGAGCCGCAAATTGCTCGAGTGGAACGGCACGATGTGGACCGGATATGACGTGCCGGACATCGGGCCAACGATGAAGCCGGATGTCGTCGGTCCCTTCATCATGAACCCGGAAGGCACCGGCCGTCTGTTTGTCCGGGCCATGATGCGCGACGGGCCGTTCCCGGCGCATTACGAGCCGTTTGAATCTCCGGTCGTCAACGTCACGGCGCCGAAGATTCGCGGCAATCCGGCTTCCCGCGTGTTCAAGGGCGATATGGAGCAGTTCGGCGATGCCAAGGACTTCCCTTATGCGGCGACATCCTATCGGCTCACCGAGCACTTCCACTTCTGGACCAAGCACGGCCACAACCCGGCGGTGATGCAGCCGGAATTCTTTGTGGAGATCAGCGAACAACTCGCCAAGGAGAAGAACATCACCGGCGGCGGCTGGGTTCGCGTGTGGTCGAAGCGTGGCTCGGTGAAGGCAAAGGCCGTCGTCACCAAGCGCATTCAACCGCTGACCTGCGACGGCAAGACCGTCCACATCGTCGGCATTCCGCTGCACTGGGGCTTCATGGGCGAGGCTCGCAAGGGCTTCGGCCCGAACTCGCTCACGCCGTATGTCGGCGATGCCAATATTGAGACGCCGGAATTCAAGGCGTTTCTGGTCGATATCGAGCCCATTGCCGGGCCTGTGGTCTAGGGGAGGTAACGATGGCGAATTTCGAATTCGTTCTTCCTCCTGCACCGACTACGGACGTCAAGACGACGTACGGGCAAGAGGACATGATCCAGCGATCGGCATCGGATGTGCCGGCACCGTCGCGACAGCTGACGCCGGTGGCCAAGCTCATCGACGTGTCGAAGTGCATCGGCTGCAAGGCCTGCGAAGTCGCCTGCCTGGAGTGGAACGATCTCAAACAGGAAATCGGCTATAACCACGGCGTTTACGACAATCCGCTCGACCTTACGCCGACTATCTTCACGGTCATGCGGTTCACCGAGTGGGTCAATCCGGAGACGAAAAATCTGGAATGGCTGATCCGCAAGGACGGCTGCATGCATTGCGCCGATCCGGGCTGCCTCAAGGCCTGCCCGGCGCCGGGCGCCATCGTGCAGTACTCCAACGGCATCGTCGACTTCGATCACGACAAGTGCATCGGCTGCCAATACTGCGTGAAGGGATGCCCGTTCAACATCCCGCGCATCTCGCAGGTCGACAACAAGGCCTACAAGTGCACGCTATGCTCCGACCGTGTCGCGGTCGGCCAAGGCCCGGCTTGCGCCAAGGCCTGTCCGACGCACGCCATCGTGTTCGGCACCAAGGACGAAATGACCAAGCATGCGCAAGACCGCATCAAGGACCTCAAGTCCCGCGGTTACGCCAATGCCGGCCTGTACGATCCGCCTGGCGTCGGTGGCACGCATGTCATGTACGTGCTGCATCATGCCGACAAGCCGGAAATCTACGCTAACCTCGCCAAAGACCCGAAGATCAGCGCGGTGGTCGAGCTCTGGAAGGGCGCAACCAAATATGCCGGGCTGACGGTGATGGCCGCCTTCGCCGCGGTCGGCGTGATCCACCATCTCGTCACCGGCGCCAACCGCGTCTCGCCCGAGGATGAGCAAAAAGCCGAACAGTTGACCGGCAGCACCGGCGCACCAAGGAGCAGGGTATGACGGCCTACGACGTCGAAAAAGGCGACGACGTCCACCCCGGTCATCCGGTCAAGGTCGACCGCTACACCGGCGGTGCGCGATTCAACCACTGGATCACGGCGACGTGCCTGGTGCTGCTTGCGCTCTCGGGGCTCGCGCTGTTTACGCCGAGCCTTTACTTCCTCACTGCGATCTTCGGCGGCGGGCAAACGACGCGGGCGATCCATCCCTGGATCGGCGTCGTGCTGTTCTTCAGCTTCGCCGGTTTGTTCATCCGGTTCTGGAAAGCCAACCTGTGGCGGGCCGAGGACGGCACGTGGCTCGCGAGGCTGCGAGACGTGCTGACCGCTCACGAGGAGCGGCTGCCCGAAGTCGGCAAATACAATGCCGGCCAGAAAGTGGTGTTCTGGTCGATGACGCTCCTGATTCTGACCTTGATCGCCAGCGGCATTCTGATCTGGGACCAGTATTTTGCGGCCTATTCGGATATCGAAACCAAACGCTTCGCGGTGCTGATCCACGCTTTAGCGGCGACCGCAATCATTTGCGTGTGGATCGTCCACGTTTATGCGGCGATCTGGGTCCGCGGCACCATCGGCGCCATGACGCAAGGCCAGGTGACCGGCGGCTGGGCCTGGCGGCATCACCGTAAATGGCTGCGCGAACTGGTCACCGGACCCAAGCCGAAGTAAGCTTGTAGAAGGTCGGGTGGCGTCCGGTTGAACGGGCATCGCTTTCAAAGCCACACTAAGTCACGACCAGTAACCACGTGACCCGGAGGGTTCGTGAGATGAGTCAAGTTGGCGCGCCGCGGCACGATCCGATCCCGATCGGAGAGATCGCCCAGCCCCCCTTCGCAAAATCGCCGGATCCGGGCGTGCTTTTTCAGCAGCGCGCGGACCGCTTTCAAGCGCTGGCTGACGGCCATGTGCTGGCGCCCTATCTGCGCTTTCTCGCCACGCTGAGCGATATTCAGCACCGCTTGCAGGAGGCGCTTGCGGAGCCCGACATGCCCGCGCCCGAAACGCGCGATCGCGCCCGCGAACACGCCATGCCGCCGCTCGACCGCGGCCATTTCACCGCAGACGCCTCCTTCGACGCGACCTTCGAGCGGTTGGTGTCGCTCGCCGCGGCCATCGACATGCCGGAGGCGGCGCTCGCGGCGCTCCAGCGCACCAAGGCCGCCAGCATCGCCGAGCGCGACGAGATGGCGCGCGCGGTGCTCGCCGACGCCATTCCGGTCGAGGCGCTGGCCGATCATCTGTTCGTTGCGGCGGCGCTGCAGGTGCATTTCGCGCGGCTCGCGGCGCGGCTTGATGCAAGGCGACTGGTGGCGGTCGGCGATGGCGCCTGTCCGGCCTGCGGCGGGCCTCCGGTCGCGTCCATGGTGGTCGGCTGGCAGGGCGCGCACAACACGCGCTTCTGCGCCTGCTCGCTGTGCGCGACGCAATGGAATTACGTGCGCATCAAATGCACCTTGTGCGGGTCGACTGCGGGGATTTCGTACAAGACCATCGATGGCGGCAGCGATGAGGTTCGGGCGGAGGTCTGCGAAGACTGCCGCGGCTACGTCAAGATCCTGCAACAGGTGCAAAATCCGGGGCTCGATGCGGTCGCCGACGACGTCGCCTCGCTCGCGCTCGATCTTTTGGTGCGCGAACTCGGCTACCGGCGCGGCGCCGTCAATCCGTTCCTGCTCGGGTACTGAACAATGGCGAAAGCCGCCGTCACGGTGCTCCGCAAGTTGCCCTCGGTCGATGAGGTGATGCGCACTGCGGCTGGTGCGCGCGCGATCGCGCAATTCGGCCGGCCGGCGGCGGTCGATGCCGTGCGGCGCGAGATCGCTGATGCGCGGGCGAACGGCGGCGCACGCGGCGCCGATGAGTTCGCCCACGGCGCGCTCACGCGGCTTGCCGCCGGCGCGCAGCCGAATTTGCGCGCCGTCTATAATCTCACCGGCACGATGCTGCACACCAATCTCGGCCGCGCCGTGCTGGCGGAAGCGGCGGTCGAGGCCGCGACGCGGGCGATGCGCAACGCCGTAGCGCTCGAATTCGATCTTGCCGGCGGCGCCCGCGGCGAGCGCGACGACATCGTGCGCAGCCTGTTATGCGAGCTCACCGGCGCGGAAGACGCGACCGTCGTCAACAACAATGCCGCCGCGGTCTTGCTGGTGCTCAACACGCTGGCGCGCGGCCGCGAGGCGATCGTATCGCGCGGCGAACTGATCGAGATCGGCGGCGCCTTCCGCATGCCCGAGATCATGAGCCGCGCCGGCGCCAAACTGGTGGAAGTCGGCACCACCAACCGCACGCACAGCAAGGACTACATCGCCGCGCTCGGGCCGAAATCCGGCCTGATCCTCAAGGTGCACACGTCGAACTACCGCATCGAGGGCTTTACCAAGGAGGTTGGCGCGCGCGAGCTTGCTACGCTGGCGCGCGAGCACAAGGTGCCACTGGTCAACGATCTCGGCTCCGGTACGCTGATCGACATTGCGCGCTTCGGGCTCGCGCACGAGCCGACTGTCGCCGAAGCCGTCGTCGAAGGCGCCGACCTCGTCACCTTCTCAGGCGACAAGCTGCTCGGCGGGCCGCAGACCGGCTTTATTGTGGGTCGCAAGGAGCTGATCGCGAGGCTTAACAAGAACCCGATGAAACGCGCGCTGCGCGTCGACAAGATCAGGCTCGCCGCGATCGAGGCAACCTTGCGGCTCTATCGCGATCCCGACCGGCTGGCGCAGACTTTGCCGACCTACCGGGCGTTGGCGCGGCCAGTCAAAGACATTGAGGTACTGGCGCGTCGCATCCTGCCGGCGCTGCAGGCGCGGCTCGGCGACAACCTCGCGGTAAAAGTGGCGCCCTGCAACAGCCAGATCGGCTCCGGAGCGCTGCCGGTGGAGACCATCAAAAGCGCCGCCCTTGCGGTGGCACCAAAGGCGCGCTCCGGCGGCGGACGCTTGATAAACGCACTGGCGGCGGCGCTGCGCGCGCTGCCGATTCCGGTGATCGGCCGCATCGAGGACGGCGCGCTGATGCTCGATCTGCGCTGCCTCGAAGACGAAGCCGGCTTCATTGCCAATCTCGCGGCGCTCGAGCTGACGGAGGGGCGCGATGGACTGGCTTGACGCGCTCGCCAAAAAGCCGGTGCGGCCCTCTGCCGCCGAGCGCATGGCAGTCGCCTATGACGCGGCCGGCCGCGGAGATTACGCGGCGGCGCTCGAAATTTGGTCGGAACTCGCGCATGCCGGGCTGCCCCGCGCCCAGAGCAATATCGGCGCCTGCTTTTCCGAGGGGCTCGGGGTGCCACGCGACCTCGATCTCGCCGAGCGCTGGCTGTCGCTCGCCGCTGCAGCGGGCGATCCGATCGGCCAGCGCAATTTGGCCTCACTCTATTTCAAAGGCGAGGGCGTCGCGCAGGATAATGCGCGGGCGCAGCAGCTTTATCGCGCCGCGGCTGAGCAGGGCGATGCCGCCGCGCAGGACATGCTGAGCTGGATGTTGCTCGAGGCCGCGGACGCCGCGGAGAGCTACGACGAGGCACGGCGATGGGCCGAAGCCGCAGCGACTCAGGGTATCGCCTCGTCGATGACGCGGCTCGGCATGATGTTCCACAACGCGCTTGGCGTACCTCGCGATCCGGTCCATGCGGTGTTGTGGTGGCGGCGCGGCGCGAGCCGCGGTGACGGCGACGCCCAGGCGATGCTCGGCGCAGCCTATCATCTCGGTGCAGGTCTTGAGCGTGATCCGGTCGAAGCCATGGTCTGGCTGGCTCGCGCGCGCGACAATGGCAGCCCGCTCGCCGGCCAGTTCTATAGCGCCGTGCGCAATTCGCTGTCGCGCAATAACATTATTGAAGCCGAGCGCCGCGCCGAGCTGCCGCTGGAGCAGGCACCATGATCATTGGCACCGCCGGTCATATCGACCACGGCAAGACCTCATTGGTGCGGGCCTTGACCGGCGTCGATACCGACCGGCTGAAGGAGGAAAAGGCCCGCGGCATCTCGATCGATCTTGGCTTCGCCTACCTGCCGACGCCGGACGGCTCTATTCTCGGCTTTGTGGATGTGCCGGGGCACGAGAAATTCGTCCACAACATGCTGGCCGGCGCGACTGGCATCGATTTCGTCCTCATGGTGATTGCGGCCGATGACGGCGTGATGCCGCAGACCCGCGAGCACCTGGCCATCGTCGATCTGCTTGGCATCCGGCGCGGCATCGTCGCGTTGACCAAGTCCGACCTGATCGGCGACGGCTGGAGCGACAAGATCACCGAGGAAATCGACGACATGTTGCAGGCCTCGTCGCTCGCCGGGGCGCCGATCGTCGCCGTATCCACGGTGACGGGTACGGGCATCGAGGAGCTGCGCAAGTATCTGTTCGATGCCGCGCGCGACCTTCACGCCCGTGCCGCTGACGGCCGGTTCCGCCTCGCGGTCGACCGCAGCTTTACGCTTCCCGGCGTGGGCACCGTCGTCACGGGAACGATCCTGTCCGGCAGGGTCGCGGTCGGCGACCATGTGCTGGTGAGCCCGCCGGGCCTTGCGGCACGCGTTCGCACCATCCACGCGCAGAACCGTCCGGCCGAGCGCGGTGTCGCCGGCGAACGCTGCGCGCTCAATCTCGCCGGCGATGGCGTGACCAAGGATGCGATCGCACGCGGCGACGTCATCCTCGACCCGGAACTGAACGCGCCGAGCAGGCGCACCGATGCGCGCATTCGCCTGCTCGCCACCGAGCTCAAGCCCGTGATGCAATGGACGCCGGTGCGGCTGCATCATGCCGCGAGCGACGTCGCCGCGCGCATTGTTCTGCTCGGCGACACGGCGATCCCACCGGGCGGCGAAGCCTTCGTTCAGCTCGTGCTCGATGCGCCGATAGCCGCCGCAGCCGGAGACCGCTTCGTGCTGCGCGACACCACTGCGCAACGCACGATTGGCGGCGGCGTGTTTCTGGATTTGCGCGCGCCGTCACGCAAGCGCCGTTCGCCGGAGCGTCTGGCGCAGCTCGAAGCCTTTGCACTCGCTGAACCGCAACAGGTGCTGGCGGCGTTGCTCGAGCGTCCGCCATTGTTTGTCGATCTCGCCGGCTTCGGGCGTGATCGCGCGCTGGCGCCGGCTGAGCTTGATGAGATCGCGACGCGACTTGCCGTCACGAAAATTGTTGCAGGCTCCGCGGTGTTCGCGCTGTCCGGCGCCACCTGGATCAATCTCAAACGCAGCCTGCTCGCCAAGCTCGCCGCCTTCCACAATGAGTCTCCGGATTTGCAGGGTGTCGGGCTCGAAAGGCTGCGCCTGCAGCTCGAGCCGCGGTTGCCGGCCAACGCATTTCGTACGTTTCTTCAAGGACTTACCAAGACCGGCGAGATCGGGCTGGACGGTGCCTGGGTGCGGGTTGCCGGTCATGAGGTGCGGCTGACGCCGGAGGACGACAAGCTCTGGAAAAAGATTGCGCCGCTGCTCAGCGGTGCCGAGCGCTTCCGTCCGCCGCGGGTGCGCGACCTTGGCAATGCGCTCGGTGCGCGCGAGGCCGATGTGCGGCGCGTGCTCAAAAGCCTTGGCCGCATGGGCAAGGTCGACGAAATCGCGCATGATCATTTTTTCACGCGCGCCACGATGATCGAAATGGTGGCGATCGTGGTCGCACTCGCTGCGGGCGCGCCGGACGGCCAGTTCACCGCGGCGCAGTTCCGCGACAAGGTCGATAATGGCCGCAAGGTCGCGATCCAGGTGCTGGAATTCTTCGATCGCCACGGCGTAACGCTACGGCGCGGCGATCTGCGCCGCATCAACAAGCATCGGCTCGATCTGTTTGGGCGCGCCGTGGCCGACAGCACGGATCGTCACGACTCTGGAAGAGAATCGTCCCCGGTGGGGCGTCCGGACTTCAAATCCGGGAGGGGCCGCGAGTCGGTCCTTGGTGGGTTCGACTCCCTCTCTCTTCCGCCAACAGCCGGGAGCGCCCGATGACGCCAGCCGCGTCATTCCTTGATGCGCTCAAGCGCGCGGCCGAAGCGGCCGACCGCGCCGAGGATCAATTTCGCCGTGAGCTGGCCGAGCGTACCCGCGCGTTTGAACGCGAACGCGCCTTCGCCTACCGCCGGCTCAACTTGATGCGCGCGGTCGGCGATGCCATCGCATCGGCGGAAGATGAAGCGCCAGCGGTTGCCGCAGCGGCAAACGTGCTGCGCGCCAAGCTCGGCTGGGCCACCGAAGACGAGATCCGCGGCGCCGTGATCGTTCGTTTTGCGCCGGTTGCGCGGGCGTTTTTTGCCAGCCTCGATCTGCCGGAAACCGAGGCTGCGGCGTCGCCCGACGTGCTCAAGGCGCTCGCCGAATTCGAAGCCTGGTACGCGCAGACCCACCCGCATGCGTTCTGGGTCTTGTTCGAGCACTATCTGCCGGAGACGCCGCGTGTCGACTTCTGAGCCGGGCGGCACCGATTTCGATCGCTGGATCGTCGAGGAATTCGCCGAGACCGGCCCGTTCACCGCGCTCGTCATTCTGGTTGAGATCGTCGGCGTCAGGGTGACTCCGCTGGCCTCGACCTATTTCAGCGTTATCGGCGACGAGGTGAGCTGGAGCGAGATGATCACGCTGTTCGCGGGCGCTGGCGCGTCATGGAATGGCGCCGCGTTCTTCCCGGTCACCGCGCCGGATGGCGGCCCGTTCGACAATCCGGAGGCGCGGCTGAAGCTGCGCGAGCTGGAAGGCCGGGTCAACGCCAGCAAGATCGTTCTCAACGAAGGCCACTTCTTCGACAGTTGGGGCCGGCGGCTCAAGATCGAGGAGGTCGAGCTGCAGTGAGCGCCACGAAGACTCCGAAGACGCGGCTGCTGGTGGTGCTGATGAACACCGATCCGCGCAATGCCGAGGAACTCGCCGCGCCGTTCTATTACGCGGCGGTCGCCGCCGCGATGGACTATGAGGTCGACGTGCTGTGCACGGCGACGGCTGGTCGACTGATGTTCAAAGGCGTTGCCGAACAGCTTTATGTGAAACCCGGGGATCCGAAAACGGTCCACGATTGGATCAAGGAGGCACGCGAGCAAGGCGCGCGCTTCTGGGCTTGCCCCGCCAATCTCGAATTGTTCGACAAGGATGAGAACGATCTTATTGCGGAATGCAACGGCGTGATGGGGGCGGCGGCCATGATCCAGTCAATCATGGACGGCGAATGCCGGGTACTGACTTTCTAATGGCGCGATCCATGGCCCGCGTGCAGGGACACGATTTTCCGGACGATCTCTTTTACGACATCGAGAACCAGATTTGGTACGCGCCGCTACCGGACGGAACGGTGCGGGCGGGCTTCACGGCCTGGGCCGCCGCGCTTATGGGCGAAGTCCTTGTGTTCACGCCCAAGCGCGTCGGCCATGCTTTCGAGAGGAACCGTTGGTTTGCAATGGTCGAAGGTGGCAAATGGATCGGAGCGGCGCGCGCTGCTTTTGATGGCACCGTCGTGGCGCACAACGAGAAAGTAGTCGACCGACCGGAACTACTGACGAAAGATTCGTTCGGCGAGGGCTGGATGCTGATTGTCCATCCCTCTGGCGAGGATTGGTGCGCGGGTCTTGTGACCGGCAGGAATCTTGGCCCCGCGATCGAGCGTTGGATCGCCAGCGGTTCATACAAAGATCGTAGCGGCTAGATGGCGTGGGCTCAGCGAGGCTGGTCATCTCCTCTCGTCTGATGGCACCCATAGCTGACGCCACCCGACGCCGCCCAAATTTTCATCAGTTTTGTAAATTGCGTCAAGGCGCTCTCCTCGCCGGAGGATTCGTGCGGCCAAATTCCACGAATGCGTCGTTAAATCAGCGAATTACGTTTGCGGTCCGGCTCCAATGAGCTTGGCATGACTTTTGCGGGACCTACGCGAAATGTTCCGTTGGGGGTCCTGATGAGGCGTCGCGAATTCCTGAAATCGATGTCGGCGCTCGCCGCGACCAGCGCGCTGACGGCGCCGGCAGTGCTCTCGCCGGCCAAGGCGCAGGCGCGTAACGAGACGCTGCTTGTGGTCTCGGAAAGCGGGCCGAACAATCTCGACATCCACGGCGTCGGCACCAATGTGCCGGGCTACGAGGTGTCGTGGAATTGCTATGACCGCCTCATCAGCCACGAGATGAAGACCGGCCCGAACGGTCAGCCTTATTACGACAAGACCAAGTTCAAACCCGAACTCGCCGAAGACATGAATATCGGCGACATGTCCGTTACCTTCAAGCTGAAGAAGAACGCCACCTTCCAGGACGGCACGCCGGTGACGGCGAAAGACGTCAAGTGGTCGCTCGACCGTGCCGTCACTGTCGGCGGCTTCCCGACCTTCCAGATGGGCGCCGGCTCGCTGACCAAGCCGGAGCAGTTCGTCGTCGTCGATGACAATACGTTCCGCGTCGATTTCATGCGCAAGGATCGCCTGACGATCCCCGATCTCGCCGTGATCGTTCCCTGCGTCATCAATTCCGAACTGGTGAAAAAGCACGCCACGGAGAAGGACCCGTGGGGACTGGAATACACCAAGCAGAACACCGCCGGCAGCGGCGCCTATAAGGTTGCAAGCTGGACCGCCGGTAGTGAAGTCATTCTCGAGCGCAACGATAGTTGGGCCGGCGGTCCGTTGCCGAAGATCAAGAAAGTCATTTGGCGCATGGTGCCGTCGGCCGGCAACCGACGCGCGCTGCTCGAGCGCGGCGATGCCGATATTTCCTACGAATTGCCGAACAAGGATTTTGTCGAGCTCAAGGATGCCGGCAAGCTCAACATCGTCTCGACGCCATTCTCGAACGGCATCCAGTATCTCGGCATGAACGTGAAAAACCCGCCATTCGATAATCTGAAGGTGCGCCAGGCGGTGGCTTACGCCGTGCCATATCAGAAGATCATGGACGCGGTGCTCTACGGCCTCGGCAAGCCGATGTTCGGCGCGCCAGCCGACACGCCGACCGAGGTCGCGTGGCCGCAGCCGACAAAGTTCAACACCGACGTCGAAAAGGCGAAGAAGCTGATGGCCGAGGCCGGCTATCCGAATGGCTTCGAGACCACGTTATCGTTCGATCTCGGCTTCGCCACGGTCAACGAGCCGACCGCGGTGCTGATCCAGGAAAGCCTCGGCCAGATCGGCATCAAGACCACGATCAATAAGATTCCAGGCTCGAATTTCCGTACCGAGCTCAACAAAAAGGTGATGCCGCTTTACCTCAATGTGTTCTCGGGCTGGCTCGACTATCCGGAATACTTCTTCATCTGGTGCTATCACGGCAAGAATTCGATCTTCAACACGATGAGCTACCAGTCGAAGGACATGGATGCCTTCATCGACGGCGCTGTGACCGCGGCGGCGAACGGCGACACCGCAAATTACGACAAGGACGTGAAAGGCTTCGTCGATCTCGCTTTTGCTGACGTGCCCCGCGTTCCGCTGTTCCAGCCTTATTCCAACGTCGCGATGCAGAAGAACATCTCCGGCTACGCCTACTGGTTCCACCGTCGGCTCGACTACCGCGGCTTCTCGAAGGCGTAACTCAACCGGTCACGGTCGGCCTGCCGGCCGGCCGTCACGGCGGAGGGCGACATGATCGGCCTGATCTCCAAGCGCTTGATGCTGATCATTCCGAACTTGATCGGCGTGGTGATCGTCACCTTCCTGCTGACGCGCGCTCTGCCGGGCGATCCCGCCGCCTATTTCGCCGGACCGGCGGCGACCAAGGAAGCGATCGAACAGGTGCGAGCGCAACTTGGCCTCGACAAGCCGCTGGTCTTTCAGTTCGCGCGCTACGTCAACGATCTTGTCCATGGCGATCTCGGCAATTCGCTCACCACCGGCCAGCCGGTGGTGACGGAGATCAGGAACCGGCTGCCGGCGTCGGCCGAACTTACACTGGCCGGGCTGGTGCTCGGCATGCTGATCGCCGTCCCGCTCGGCATTTTTGCCGCGGTCCGGCAGGGCTCGTGGATCGACCATATCTGCCGCGTGTTCGCGACGGCCGGGGTATCGTTGCCGGTATTTTTCACCGGGCTGCTGCTGGCCTATGCTTTTTACTATCTGCTCGGCTGGGCGCCGGCGGCCCTCGGCCGCCTCGATGTGTTTTCCACGGCGCCACCCTCGATCACCGGCTTTTATCTCATTGACAGCCTGCTCACCGGCAGGCTCGACACCTTCCGTGCCGCGCTGGCGCAGATCGCGTTGCCGGCGTTGACGCTTGCCATCTTCTCTCTGGCCCCGATCGCGCGCATGACACGAGCTTCAATGCTCGCGGTTCTGGCGTCCGATTTCGTGCGTACTGCGCGCGCCAGCGGCCTCGACACCCGCACCGTCATCATCACCTATGCCTTCCGCAACGCCATGCTGCCGGTGATCACCACGCTCGGCATGGTGTTCTCGTTTCTGCTTGGCGCCAATGTGCTGGTCGAAAAAGTGTTCGCTTGGCCCGGCATCGGCTCTTACGCCGTCGAAGCCCTGATCGCGTCGGATTTCGCGCCGGTGCAAGGCTTCGTGCTGACCATGGCGATCCTCTACGTCGCGCTCAATCTGATCATCGATCTGCTCTACGGCGTGATCGATCCGCGCGTCAGGCTTGAAGCATGAGTGTCGCAACCGCTCCAACTGTCGCGCCACCGGTCGAAAATCAGTCGATCTTTCGCCATGCGCGCTATGTGGTGTCGGAAAATCCGGTCACCGGCCTTGCATTTGCGCTGTTCATCATCATCGCACTGTGCGCGTTGATCGGTCCTTACATCGTCCCGCACGATCCGCTGGCGAGCGAGACGACCGCGGCGCTCAAGCCGCCGTCGCTGGCGCATTGGTTCGGCACCGATCAGCTTGGCCGCGATATATTCAGTCGCGTCGTGGTAGCGACAAGGCTCGACTTCGTCATCGCCGTGGCGTCGGTGGCTCTGGTCTTCGCCATAGGCGGGCTCGCCGGCATCGCCTCCGGCTATTTCGGCGGCTGGACCGACCGCATCGTCGGACGTATCTCCGATACGATCATGGCGTTCCCGCTGTTCGTGCTGGCCATGGGCATTGTCGCCGCGCTCGGCAACACCGTCACCAACATCGTCATCGCCACCGCCATCATCAATTTCCCGCTTTACGTCCGCGTCGCCCGCGCCGAGGCCAATGTGCGACGCGACGCCGGCTTCGTGCAGGCGGCGCGGCTGTCCGGCAACGGCGAATTCCGTATTTTGCTGACGCAGATCCTGCCCAACATCATGCCGATCATGATGGTGCAGATCTCGCTCACCATGGGCTACGCCATCCTCAATGCCGCCGGTCTGTCATTCATCGGCCTCGGCGTGCGTCCGCCGACACCGGAATGGGGGATCATGGTGGCGGAGGGCGCCGCCAATATCATTTCCGGCGAATGGTGGGTCGCATTGTTTCCCGGTGCGGCGCTAATGCTGGCGGTGTTCTGCTTCAACCTGCTCGGCGATGGCTTGCGCGACCTCGTCGATCCGCAGCGACGCACCTGAGGCAAACGTCATGCTGATGCGCACCAAGAAGAACAAGACGCCGACGGCTCGCAAGCCTGCTGCCGCCAACTTGCCGCTGCTCGACGTGCAGGATCTCACGGTTGAATTCGCCACCCGCCGCGGCATCGTGCAGGCGGTCCGGCACATCAACATCAGCGTTGCCAAGGGCGAGACGCTGGCAATCGTCGGCGAATCCGGCTCCGGCAAGTCGGTGACGTCCTACGCGGTGATGCGCATTCTCGACCGGGCCGGCCGTATCGCCGAAGGCTCGGTGACGTTTTCCGGTCTCGATCTGCGCGAAGTGCCGGAAGGCGAAATGCGCGGTCTGCGTGGCCGCGAAATGTCGATGATCTTCCAGAGCCCGCGGCTTGCCCTCAATCCGATCCGCAAGGTCGGCCGCCAGATCGAGGACGTGCTGCTGCAGCACGCCCAGGCGGACAGCGCCAATGCTTCCGAAAAAGCGATCGAGGCGCTGGAGCGCGTGCGCATCGCCCGTCCGCGCGAGCGCTACCACGCCTATCCGTTCGAACTGTCCGGCGGAATGTGCCAGCGAATTGTGATTGCCCTCGCGCTCGCTTGCCGCCCGCAATTGCTGATCGCCGACGAGCCAACCACCGGTCTTGACGTCACGACGCAGAAGGCGGTGATGGATCTCGTCGTCGAGTTGACGCGTGAGCGCGGCATGTCGACGATCCTGATCACCCACGATCTCGGACTTGCGGCAACCTATTGCGACCGCGTCGTGGTGATGGAAAAAGGCCAGGTCGTCGAGACCGCGAAGTCGGAGACGGTGTTCAAGAAGCCCTCGCATCCTTATACGCGCAAGTTGATGCGGGCGACGCCGCGGCCGGGAGCCACGCTGCGCGACCTCTTGCCGGAAGGCGAGAAGCCGCCGCAACGCAAATCGTCGTCGGTCAAGGCGAACGATGACCGCACTCCGCTGCTGGTCGTGGACAAGCTCGTCAAGGAATACCCCCGTCAGGGCAAGGGCGGCGCCTTCGGCACCATGTTCCGGCGCAAGCCGCCGACCGAGGCTGAAATATTCCGCGCCGTGGACGGCATCGGCTTCACCATCGATCGTGGTGAAAGCGTCGGCCTGGTCGGCGAATCCGGCTGCGGCAAATCCACCACCTCGATGATGGTGATGCGGCTGCTTGACAAGAGCTCGGGCAGCATCGTGTTCGACGGCGAGGACATTGGCGAGATTCCGGCGAGCAAATTCGCCAAGCTCGATCTGCGCAGGCGGATCCAGATGGTGTTCCAGGATCCGACCGACAGCCTCAATCCGCGCTTCACCGCCGTGCGCGCCATTGCCGATCCGATTATGCGGCTCGGCAAGCTCACGGATGGCGAGAGCTTGCGCTCGCGTTGTGAGGAGCTCGCCGCCCAGGTCGGACTGCCGCTCAATTTGCTCGACCGTTTCCCGCATCAACTTTCGGGTGGCCAGAAGGCGCGGGTCGGCATCGCCCGCGCCATCGCACTCAAGCCCGATCTGATCATCCTCGACGAACCGACCGCGGCGCTCGACGTCTCGGTTCAGGCTGTGGTCCTTAACCTGTTGCAAGACCTCAAGGATTCGCTCGGAATGAGCTATCTTTTCGTCTCCCACGATCTTAACGTGGTGCGGCTGCTCTGCGACCGCGTCATCGTCATGCAGACCGGGCAAATCGTCGAGCAGGGGCCGACCGAGCAGGTATTGTTCGCGCCGCAGGCGCAATATACCCGTGATCTTCTGGCGGCCATTCCGCATCCGCCGGTGTGAGGCGCAATCATGGCTGCTGATCCGCTCGACGACATGATCGATGCCGCCGCAGCGGCGCTGAACCTGTGGGTGGCGGCAGAATGGAAACCCGCGGTTCGCGCCAATCTCGGCGTTACGCTCAAGCTCGCTGCGCTGGTTGCGGACTTCGAATTACCGGACGAGGCCGAGCCGGCGCCGGTTTTCCGGGCCTGACCGATGCCCGCCGACACGAGCTGGAGTACCGGCGCCGATATCGCCGCGGCGGTATCGAATGGTGCCGTCACCGCGCTGACGGTGACCGAGACGGCGCTCACGCGCATTGCCGGCCTCAATCCGGCGCTTGGCGCCTTCACGTCGGTGACAGCGGAGCGCGCCCGCGCCAGGGCGAAGGCGATCGATGCCGCTCGCGGCAAAGGCGACAAGCTTGGCCCGCTCGCCGGGGTGCCGTTCGCGGTGAAGAACCTGTTCGACGTCGCCGGCCTGCCGACTTTGGCCGGCTCGAGGATCAACCGTGACCGTGCACCGGCGTTACATGACTCGCCGCTGATCGGGCGGCTCGAAGCGGCCGGCGCCGTGCTGGTCGGCGCGCTCAATATGGGCGAATACGCCTACGACTTCACCGGTGAGAACGCCCACGATGGCCCGTCGCGCAATCCGCACGATTTAAGCCGCATGAGCGGCGGCTCGTCGGGCGGCTCCGGCAGCGCGGTCGGCGGCGGCCTGGTGCCGCTGGCGCTCGGCTCCGACACCAATGGCTCGATCCGGGTGCCGTCCTCGTTCTGCGGCATATTCGGGCTGAAGCCGACCTATGGCCGGCTCACCCGCGCACGGACGTTTCCCTTTGTCGCGTCGCTCGATCATCTCGGGCCCTTCGCCCGCTCAACGCGTGATCTCGCGCTATCCTATGATGCCATGCAGGGGCCGCCCGACGACGATGCCGCTTGTGTCGATCGTGTGCCCGAGCCGACCGCAGGCTTGCTCGACCGCGGGCTTGACGGCCTGCGCATCGCGGTCGCCGGCGGTTATTTTCGCCAAGGCGCGTTTCCGGAAGCGCTTGCTGCGCTCGATGCCGTCGCCAGGGCGGCCGGCGCTAGCCGCGAGATCGAAATTCCCGAAGCGCAACGGGCGCGTGCCGCCGCTTACGTCATCACCACGACTGAAGGCGCGGCGCTGCATCTCGACCGGCTGCGGACCCGCGCGCGCGATTTCGATCCGGCGGTGCGCGACCGCCTGATTGCTGGCGCCATGGTGCCGGCGTCGCTGGCGACCAAGGCGCAGATTTTCCGCCGCTGGTATCGCGAGCAGGTGTTGGCTCTGTTCAAGGATTGCGACGCCATCCTCGCGCCGTCGACGCCTTGCGCCGCCCCGCTGATCGGCCAGCAGACGTTTGTGCTCGATGGGGTGGAAATGCCGCTGCGGCCCAATATCGGCATCTACACCCAACCAATCTCTTTCATCGGCCTGCCGGTTGCCGCCGTACCGGTGGCGCTGAAGCCGCTGCCGATCGGCGTCCAGATCATTGCGCCGCCATGGCGTGAGGACATCGCATTGCGGATTGCCTTCGCCCTGGAGACAATGGGCGCGGTCGCTGCGCCGCGGCCAACGGATCTGGGACGCTGACAGTGGACATTGACCTGCCCGATGTGGTGGCCGAGGTGAAGGAAGTCTTCGCACGCTACGAGAAGGCGTTGGTTGAGAATGACGTTGCCGCGCTTAACGCGTTGTTCCGCGAGGATCCGCGCACCATCCGTTACGGCGCGGGCGAAAATCTCTACGGATTCGACGCGATCAAAGCCTTTCGCGCCGCGCGCTCGCCGGTCGGGCTCAACCGCGTGCTGGCGAGGACCGTCATCACGACTTACGGTCGCGACGTCGCCGTCGCCTCGACGCTGTTCACTCGCGAGACCGCGCCCGGCAAGATCGGCCGGCAAATGCAGACCTGGGTGCGGTTTCCGGAAGGCTGGCGCGTCGTCGCCGGCCACGTCAGCCTGATCCCGATTTAGGCCGGCACTTTGGCCCGCGCCAGGAAGGCGCGCCAGCCGCCGAAGCTCGATATGTCGCGTGCGCCTTCGACCGCCGCGGCTTCGACCAGAAAGCCTTTCACAGTCTCGCCGGTGGCGAGTCGTATCGAACCGATCGACAGCGGCGGCGGCACGGTGTCGACAAAACGGCCAAACGCGTTCGCCGACAGCGCCCAGACCTCGACCTCGATCGCATGTCCGCCGCTTTTAACCCGCAACAGGCCGGGCCGGGCCGGCGGTCCGCCGTCGAGCGCATAAAGCCGGTAGTCCGGCGCGGTGGCGGCGGCTTCGAGCAGGCGGCCATTGAGCGCGCGCAATTCGCCGTTGAGCGGCAGGCCCGATAGATGAGCACCGACCACGGCAATGGCGATTTCACCGGCGGCCGGGCGCTTTGACAGCGGGGTCAGCGCGGGCATCGGTTCTTGCAAAGCGCCAAGCGGAAGCTGCGTGTCGGCGTGGAGCACGCGGCCGATCGTGGCGAGGCGGGCATCGGCACCGCCTGACGCCAGCAGCGTGATGCCGAACGGAATGCCGCTTGGCGTCATCGCGGCGGGCAGGGCGAGGCCACAGAGATCGAGCAGGTTGACGAAATTGGTATAGGTGCCGAGCCGGCTGTTGAGCTGGATTGGATCGGCCACGACCTGGTTGACCGTGTAGATGGTCGGCGCCGTCGGCAGAGCGAGCGCGTCGATCTTTTCGAACATGAAATCGGCGACGCGCCGCAGCCGTTCCAGCTTGTAGAACGCAGCGAAAGCGTCGATCGCGGTCGGCCGCAGGCCGCTCAGGACGATCTCGCGCGTCACCGGATGAATCGCGTCGGGATCGGAGGCGAGCACCGAACGCGCGGTAATGGTGCGCTCGGCGACCCACGGCCCGTCATAGAGCAGCCGCGCGGTTTCGTAGAGCGGCTCCATGTCGACGTCGACAATCTCGGCGCCTAGCCAGGAAAGGCGTTCGAGCGCCGCGTCATAGGCGGCGGCGTACTGCCTGTCGCCAAAGAACAGGCGCTGGCCCGGCGGCGGCGCGCCGATCCGCAAACGCGGCGGCATGGTGCCCGGCGCGCCGAGCGGCCGCTTGCGCGCGTAATGGTCGGCGGGGTCGGCGCCTGCCATCGCCACGAGCGCGCTCCAGGCATCGTCCACGGTCAGCGCAAACACCGACACGCAATCGAGCGTCCGGCAGGCCGGCACCACGCCGTGGGTCGAGACCAGGCCGAGGCTCGGTTTCAGGCCGACGATGTTGTTGAAGCCCGCCGGCACGCGGCCGGAGCCGGCGGTGTCGGTGCCGAGCGCGAGCGGCACGATACCGGCAGCGACCGCGACCGCCGAGCCGGAGCTCGAGCCGCC
>Ga0265325_10000485_pt1 | contig 28808 bp, 22 predicted proteins | sample 41420metaG_FD_202090 | JGI IMG/M metagenome (GOLD analysis project Ga0265325, IMG submission 202090) | Rhizosphere microbial communities from Carex aquatilis grown in University of Washington, Seatle, WA, United States - 4-14-20 metaG | ecosystem: Host-associated > Plants > Roots > Rhizosphere... | reverse complement strand
AATAATGCTATTTATTGATAGCACTAATATGGTTGGTCTGTCGGTGATAGGTTGAACAGGCAGAAACTGAAGCGGACAGGGATTCAGCCCTCGTCCATGATCCCCAGTAGCTCGGCCATTTCCTCGTACAGGAAACCTTCGCCGACGCGATACGGTTGGACCCACTGCCCGTTGATCACGAACTGTGGAATGGCGCGCTTGCCGACGTGTCGAATGACCTCGGCGGCCGCTCCGGGCGTGGCTTCGATATCAATGTCGGTGTAGGGAATGCTGTGCCTGTCGAGAAAGCGCTTGGCAGTGCGGCATTCGGGGCACCAGCGAGCGGAATAAACCAATATGTCCATCGTTGCTAGGTTAGCAAACCTCGCGAGTAGTGTCCTAAAACTAGCCAACTCTCCATCAACCGTTCTTTGAAGGTCGATTCCCAGGGATCCCGAATGGTCGTGCGAGAACAGCAGGTTGTTTCCTGAAGGAAACGGGACCCATAATCGCTCGCGGCTGGGCCAAGATGGAAGTCCCGGTCAAGATGATAATCTTGGCCATGCTTTCGAAACGCTACTTCGACAACATGCGGGAGTTCTATGCTTGGAACTGACTTCATTCTAGATGGCCTCGCTAGTGAGGGTATCGACCATATCTTCATGGTTCCCGGTGGGCTGGTTGACCCTTTTCTGCCGGCATTGGGGCGACAGAGCGCTTTGAAGCCGGTGGTTGCGGCCCAGGAAGGAGGCGCCGCCTACATGGCCGACGGCTATGCCCGAGCCAGCGGTAAATTCGGCGCTGCTTTGTGCATCGGTGGACCGGGACTTACAAATACTGTAACGGCGGTAGCTACGGCGCAGACCGATGGCTCTCCAGTGCTGGTTATCAGTGGAGAAGCGGCGACGGCCCTTGAGGGTCTTGGTATGTTTCAGGATGCCAGCAGCCAAACCCTGGATGATGTCAGCCTGCTCAAGTCAATTACAAACTACTCAAGTTCGGTGGATAACCCGAAAAATCTGGCGCATTTGTTTCGTCATGCGCTGATTCATCTACGCACGGAACCAAGCGGGCCGGTGCACCTGTCCATTCCCAACGACAGCCAGACGGCGACGATCGATGTGCGGCATCAGCCGCTTGACCCGGAGGTGACTCATGCGAGGGTGCTTTCTCTGGACGCTGCCGAAGCATCGCTGGGCCATTTCAAGGCCGGGAACAGTGGAGAACCGCCGGTGCGTATTGCCATTCTGGCAGGCGCCGGGGTGGAACATGCGGAGGCTGCGGCATCGCTGCTGAAGTTTGCCGAGACCTGGGACATTGCGGTTGCGACTACGCTTCGCGCCAAAGGGATTTTTCCTGAGGACCATCCCCTGTCCCTCGGGGTGTTCGGCTACGCCGGCACACACCATGCTCGCATGGCGCTACTCGACAATCCTCCAGATTTATTGCTGGTCCTTGGTTCCGGCCTCAGCGAACGTGACACCATGCATTGGTCCTTGCGCCTCTGCCCAGCCAGGGCGCTGTGTGTGAATCTCAACACCTCGGCAATCGCAGCCCACCTCAGTGCCAGCAGCGTGGTCGGTGATGCGGGCGCCTACCTCAGTTGGCTGGAGGACAGGGTTGATCAAGTCAGCTCCTCTCTGGACGCCACCCGCGCTGCGCGGAAGGAGTGGCTGGCTGGCATCCGTGCTCAACCGCGCTTCCAGGATCCGGAAAACTGCGACAGTTCAGCCATCCCCATCCATCCAGCCCGAGTGGTCAGCGAACTGCGCAAAGCGCTTCCGCGAGACGGAATTCTTCTTGTCGATTCGGGTGCGCACCGGGCCTTTGCGGGGCACTACTGGCAATCCTATGCTCCCCTTACATACATCTCAGCCACCAACCTGGGTCCGATGGGATGGGCGATCCCCGCTGCGGTAGGGGTGCAGTGCGCCCAGCCGGAGAAAAAGGTTGCTGTCATCACCGGCGATGGCTGTATGCACATGCACGGGATGGAAGTCGCAACCGCCGCACGCTATCAGTTGCCCATCATTTATGTGGTGATTAATAACGGTGCTCTGGGCAATGTGTGGTTACGTGCGCACCAACTGGGTCCGGTGCCGGCTGAGCTGACCACGCTGCCGGATGTCGACTGGGCTGGATTCTCCAGGGGGCTCGGCGGCAATGGCATCACGGTTGCGAACCCGGAAGACCTGGAACGAGCCTTTGAGTCAGCGCTACACAACCAGGGACCAACCGTGATTGACGTCAAAGCTGGCAAGCAGTACCCAACCCCGGTCCATGACTGGTCAGCGGCTTCTGCGGCGTGGTCCTATCACGAATAAGACGGCGGGGAGTGAGAAGTGGCTGAATTACCTTTTGATCCGAGTACCCTGAGTCCGGGCGATAAGGCAATCTACGATGCGATGGTGGCGCAGCGACAGAGTCAGGGCGCTCCATTCGGCGGCCCCTATGCCGCATTGATGCACCATCCGCAACTTTGTCAGAAGATTGAAGCGCTGGGCTATTACCTGAAGTTTGACGGCCACCTTGCGCGGGACGTCTACCAGTTTGTGGTTCTATCCGTAGCGCGTGAAACCAGAACGGCGTTCGAATGGGTTGATCACGTTCAGCATGCAGTGGCTGCGGGGGTTCCTGAAGCTGTGATTGAAAATCTGAGGCTTCACGGGGTTGCAGGCACTGCGTTCCCAGACCCATATCGCTTAGCCGCGCTGGTATTGAGATCGACGCTAGCCTGGCAGAACATCCCAGATACGATTCAGGCTGACGCCATCAAGAGCTATGGCCTGCACGGCTTCGTAGAACTTGTAGTGCTCTCCGGGTTCTACCAGATGTTCTCTGCGATTAATCAGGGGTTTGCGGTTTCACTGCCGAAGGGTACAGCGAGCCCGTTCTGAGCGTAGCTGGCTCTGAGACAGGGGCTCGGATCAGTCGCGCGAGCGCGACGGAAGGTGATAGCCCCGGCCTTAAGGCCGGGGTGAGGAAATATAAGGCTCTCCGAGTGCCCTGGGCACGGCACAAACACACGGTGATGTGAAAAAAGGGGAGCGTTTTCCGCTCCCCTCTCGCTTCCGCTTACTGGTCTGAAGCTAGTTGCTGTACAGCAGCACGCCCTCGGTCTTCTCCTCGCCCACCGGGCGATAGAAGAGCTGATTGGCGTCGAGGTAGACCTCGATGAAGGTGGGCCGCTGGGCGAAGGTGCCCTGGATGAGCGCCTCCGACATCGGGTCCTCGATGTATTTCTGCAACGCCCGGCGTAACGGGCGCGCGCCGTAGCTGCGGTCGACCAGCGTCTGGTCGAGGATCCACTTGCGCGCCTCTTCCGTGACCGTCACCGTGATGGCGCGCTGCGCCAAGTTGGTGTTCAGGTGCTGCACCATCAGTTCGACGATCTGGATGAGGTCAGCCTCGCCCAGCGCGTTGAAGATAATGACCTCGTCGAGACGATTGAGGAACTCGGGGTTGAAGGTGCGCTTCACCTCGTTCCGCACCATGTCTTCGACTTTGGTCGAGGTAGCCTCGTCGAGCTCCGCCTGGAAGCCCATGCCGGTGCGCTTTTGCAAGTGGCGCGCGCCGATGTTCGAGGTCATGATGATGATGGCGTTCTTGAAGTCGACCGTGTTGCCCAGCCCGTCGGTGAGCTGGCCGTCTTCAAACACCTGTAACAGGATGTTGAACAAGTCGGGGTGCGCCTTCTCGACTTCATCGAGCAGCACTACCGAGTAGGGCGCACGCTTTACGCGCTCGGTCAACTGACCGCCCTCTTCGTAACCGACATATCCCGGAGGCGATCCGATCAGTTTCGATACGGAATGCTTCTCCATGAATTCCGACATGTCGAAGCGCACCAGAGATTTTTCGCTACCGAACATGAACTGCGCCAGGGTGCGCGCGACTTCCGTTTTGCCGACGCCGGTGGGGCCGAGAAACAGGAACGAGCCGATGGGCCGGTTCGGGCTCTTCAGGCCGGCACGCGAGCGGCGGATGGCGCGGGCCAGCGCGGTAATCGCACGGTCCTGCGAGATCACGCGCTTGTGCAGCTCTTCTTCGATGCGCAGCAGCTTCTGACTTTCTTCTTCCTTGATGGAGGCGATGGGAACACCAGTCCAGCGCGAGACCACGTCTTCGATGTCCTCGCGGCCGACTACGCCGGTGGACGACTCGTCGAGGTGATACTTCTCGCGCAGCGCGCGCAGGTTCTCGCGCTCCTTGCGCTCCTCGTCGGAGTAGAAGCGGGCTTTCTCGAACTCGTGGTTCGCAATGGCGTTTTCCATGCGGTGCACGATGAACTTGATCCGCTTCTGCACCTCGGTGATGTCCTCGGGCAGGGAAGTCTGGCGCAGCTTCACGCGTGCCCCGGCCTCATCGATTAGGTCGATGGCCTTGTCCGGTAGGAATCGGTCGGGCAGGTAGCGGTTGGAATGCGAGACCGAGAAGGTAATCGCGTCGTCAGTGTAAGTGACAGCGTGGAACTTTTCGTAGCGCTCCTTGATGCCGAAGAGAATCTTGACTGCATCCACCTCGTTCGGTGGAGGAACTTTTACCGCCTGGAAACGGCGCTCCAGGGAGCGGTCCTTTTCGATCGACTTGCGGTACTCGCCGGGCGTAGTCGCGCCGATGCATTGAATCTCGCCGCGCGACAGGGCCGGCTTCAGGATGTTGGCGGCGTCGAGCGAGCCTTCCGCCGAACCGGCGCCCACCAGCGTGTGCAGCTCATCAATAAAGATGATGGAGTTCTGCGACTCCATCAGCTCCTTCATGATGGTCTTGAGCCGCTCTTCAAACTGGCCGCGATACTTGGTGCCGGCGACGATCAGCGACAGGTCGAGCCCCAGGATTCGCTTGTCGGCGAGGAACGAGGGCACCTCGCCGTCGGCGATGCGTTGCGCCAGTCCCTCGACGATGGCGGTCTTGCCCACTCCGGGCTCGCCAATCAGCACCGGGTTATTCTTGGTGCGACGGCACAGAATCTGGATGACGCGCTCCAGTTCGCCATCGCGTCCAACCAGCGGATCGAGCGTGTTGTCCATGGCGGCCTGGGTCAGGTCGCGCGAAAACTCCGACAGCAAAGACGATTCGCGGTTGCGCTGCGAAGGCTGTGCCTTCTCTTGCGAGGTGCGGGCCAGCTCTTCGCGAATGCTGGAAAGGCGAAGTCCGCGCTCGTGCAGAATTTCGGCAGCGAAGCACTTCTCTTCGCGCAACAGCCCCAGCAACAGATGCTCAGTGCCGATGTGCTTGTGCGAGAGCCGCTCGGCTTCCTCCGCGGCATACGCCAGCACACGCTTGCACTCGTTGCTCAGGGGCAGGTCCACGGAAGTGGAAACCTTCTCCCGGATGGTTGTGTGACCTTCGATCTGTTTCCGGATGGACTCGACCGAAGCATGGGACCGAAGGAACCGATTGGTGAGCGCCTTGTCCTCGCGCAGGAGGCCAAGCAGCAGGTGCTCCGTCTCGATGTATGGAGAACCGAACTGGCTGGCTTCGTAGCGCGCGAAGAAGATTACGCGCCGGGCCTTTTCCGTGTAGCGTTCAAACATGGACCTCTCCAGGAACCCCTCAGGATGTTTCCCCCGACCGGGTTCCAGTTGCTCTCCCCCTGATCGCCGGTCCTCAATAAAGCTGGGACCGAACCAATAAGGACCTTGCCGGTCCTCCACGTACTACAAACCCGACGTCCAGCCGCTCGTTGCACTACGCGAACAAGGACTGCGGCGACACCTCAACGGCCTGCCCGCGCTCCAAGCGGAGAACACGGTCACACTTGCGCGCAAACCCATGATTGTGCGTAACGATGAGCGAGGTCAGACGATAGTCGCAATGTAATCTGGCGATCAAATTAAAAACCGCTTCCGCTGTCCGGTTGTCGAGGTCCCCTGTCGGTTCATCCGCCATCAGGATCTTCGGTCTGGTCACCAGCGCCCGGGCCAGCGCTACCCTTTGCTGCTCTCCACCAGACAACTCGCCGGACCGGTGACTGGCACGGTCGGTCAATCCGACCTCCTGCAACCAGTGCAGGGCCTGCTGCTCCGCTTCCCGTCCGGCCAAACCGCGCATCAGCAGCGGCATGGCAACATTCTCCACGGCGGTAAACTCCGGCAGCAGATAGTGAAACTGCCACACAAATCCCAACTCACGACTGCGGAATTCGGCCGCTTCATCCTCCGAGAGCTTCGCCAAATCGACTTGGGCGAAGTATACGTCACCATCGGAAGCAGTATCAAGAACTCCCAGGATGTGCAGGAGGGTGCTTTTCCCGGCACCTGACTCGCCTACGATGGCGAGCATTTCTCCTGTCTGCACCTGGAACGACAGATTTTCAAAGAGCACCAAATCGGAGTCGCCCGAGCGGAATACCTTCTTGAGGTTCCTCACTCGTAACAAACCGTCTTGAGCCATTGGATGCAGGCGCGCTCCGCAGCGTTACAAATTCAGGCTAAATCGCGGGATCGAAGCCCATTTCGGGACCGGCAAATCGAGCAAAAAGCCTAAGGGAATTAGAACATGAGTGAGGGCCGGAAGTCAGTGACACAAAAGACGTAACATTGTGATCTGTTGGAGATGGTCAACGGTCACGGTCTTCGCGAATCAAATCCGCGCCACTGACCTGAAAGATCGTGTCTCCATAGATGGCGCGCATCCGTCCCATGAAATCCGGCATCTTGATACGAGACTTCGCCTTCTTAGCGGCCCGACGATTGCTCCCGGTTGTTTGGATTTTTTTGGTTCTTCACGCCTCTCCTCCACGCCGGTCTAGATTCCGGAACTGATCAATCTCGACTTTTCCCTCGGGGAAAATTGCCACAATCTGCAAGGTGCCGCCCATAGCTTTGATCATCGCTTGCAACGTACTGACGTACATGTCTGCCCGACGCTCCATCTTGGACACAGCGGCTTGCTTGATTCCGAGCAGCTTGGCGAGGTGTTCCTGTGTCATAGCGCGGGCCTCGCGCACTTCGTCCAGGGCCATTTCTTCGATGTCCTGACGAGCCTTTTCCCGTGAGCGGGCACGAGACTCGGGCGACATCTTAGCGCGCAGTACGTTAAAGTTCTTTGCCACCAGATTCCTCCAATTCGCGTAAGTGCCGATCGAACAGATCATCGGCCAGGGGCACGCAACGGTCATACCATCCGGCGTCGCCTGTCTTGTCGCCGCCGATTAGCAGGATCGCGGTGCGTTTCGGGTTGAAGGCGTACAACACCCGCAATAGCCTTTCCTGCACTTTGCCACGCGGTTCCTTCATATTGGGATGCGGCGATTGCACGATCACATCGGCGTGGGGCCGGGGAAGAGTCGGGCCAAAAGCCTGCAACAACTGGACCTTGCGGTCGATTTCCACCTGCTCTTCCTCGTCGAGGCCGTTCCATCAAGACTCGAATTCATCGGTGTACTCGACCTCCCATGCCATAAATGGAATATAACCTAGAAGGAATGTTGAGGTCAACCAGGACGAGGCGGATACGTTTGCCTACTCGTACCGTAGGGCTTCCGCCGGCAGTACACTCGCGGCCGACCACGAGGGATACAGCGTCGCGATGAAGGAAATTCCGATCGCGACCACCGCCACCAGCAAGCCATCCATCGCACGCGGCGCGAAGGGCACGTAGTCGATGGAGTAGACCTCGGCGGAGAGCGACACCAGGTGGTAGTGTCCTCCCGCCCACGACAGTGCATAACCCAGGACCAGGCCAATCGCCGTCCCGATCACCCCGATCAGGATGCCCTGATATATAAAGATGCGCCGGATCTGTCGCTTCTTCGCGCCCATCGAAACCAGCACCGCGATGTCGCGGGTCTTCTCCATCACCATCATGATGAGCGCGATCAGGATGTTCAGCGCGGCCACGAAGACAATCAGCCCAATGGTGATGAAGGTGACGACGCGCTCCAGCCGCAAGGCGCGAAACAGCGCCCGGTTCTGCTCCATCCAGTTGGTGGACATAAAACCTTTGCCGGCCTCGCCTTCCAGCTTCTGCGCGATCTCCGGCGCCTGATAGATGTCGTCGATCTTGAACTCCAGGACCGAGACGACGTCGCTCAGGTCGAAGAGTTTCTGCGCGTCCGAGAGGCGAATGAAGGCCCAGTTGCTGTCGTAATCGTAGAAGCCGGAGATGAAGACGCCCGCCACCTTGAAGCGCTTGTACTTGGGAACAATGCCGAACGGCGTCAGCTCGCCTTGCGGGCTGGTGACCGTCACAACCGACCGAACACTCGCGCCGAGTTGGTCCGCCATGTCTTTGCCGAGGATGATGGGTGGCAGGGACGCGCTAACCGACATGGCCTCATCGTCGCTAGGATTCTGTGCCGGTGGAGGAGTGTTTTCTTCCAGCGCGGCGGCTGAGCCGCGGGTCACATAGCTCAGCAGATCGCTGACCTTGCGCTCGTCCTGGGGAACGATGCCCTTCAGGACTCCGCCTTGCGCGCGAGCCCCACGGGAGATCAGCACCTGCTCGTAGATGGCGGGCGCGCCGGCGATGACGTGTGGCTGCTTGTCGAGCCGCGCCAGCAAGTCCTGCCAGTTACGGATGCCGTCGCTTTCGACGCGCAGCAGATTGATGTGCGAGGTCGAGCCCAGCAGCCGGTCCTGCAGGTCCTGGCGGAAGCCGTTGTTGATGGCCAGCGCGATGATGAGCGAAGCGACGCCCGCCGCCACTCCGATGATGGAGATGACGGTGATGATCCCGATGACCGCCTGGCGCCGCTTGGCCCGCAAGTAGCGCGCCGCTACAAAGAGTTCGAATTGCATCGAGGACTCGGAGAAGCCTCATTGTAGCGAAAGTGGAGAGCAGCGGCGGATTTCGCGGAAGTCCGATGTATTGCTTGCCATTGTGAGCAGAAGCAAAAGCAACCGCGGATTTCGCGGATGAACGCGGATCGTAGCACGCGGTTTGTTCGCCCTCGTATCACAGGCCCGGGTGGAGCACGCCTTCAGGCGTGCATACTAAACGCCGCGCCACACAACGGCTTCAGCCGCTGAGGTAACGACTCAAGAAACACTTACCTCAGCGGCTAAAGCCGGCCGTAGGATCGGGCTTTTTATGCACGCCTGAAGGCGTGCTCCACCCAAGCAGAAAAGACCCAGACCCTGGACTACGGACACTCACGCCGGAACCGCCGTCAAGGCCGCGCATTCCGCGCAAATCCGTGGCTAAGAAGTTCATGACGGGAAGCGCGGAATCACTCCCGGAACACGTTGTCGATACTCGCGATATGCCTCGCCAAACCGGGCGTCGAGTTCGCGGTCTTCCATGCGGATCATGATCGCTCCGGTGAGCATGGCGAACCCTGCCAACACGAACAGCGCGATCAGCCCGGTGCCAATGCACCAGCCGACGATCTCGCATAAATGTCCGAGATAGATGGGATGCCGCACTCGCGAACGAATTCCCAATGTCACCAGTTGCTGGCGGTGCCGGTCCGGCTCCAGTTCAGCCAGTCCCGAGAATTGCGGGCGGTCGAAGCTCTTGAAAGCGGCAGTGTAGATCGAAAATCCGAGCACAAAGCAAAGCGCGGCGGGAATCCACGTTAGCCATGTCAAGTAGAAATGAGCGAAGCGAAACGGCCACATGATGGAGAAGGCGATTGCGATAAACGCGGCCCAGATCGGAAGTATGAAGGTGTACGCCCGTCGGCCTCGCACCCGCCAGCGCTCGACAAACGGATGCACCACGAACCAGAACAGCGGGATGGTGCCGTAGACCGAGCAGGCCAGCAGGGCGAAGAGGTCGAGAACGGAGCGAAAGTTCATTGCGAGGTCGGCGGCACAATAGGACCGGGTGGAGCAGGCCTTCAGGCCTGCACTAAGAGTTGCGGTTAAAAGGCGGCTTCAGCCGCTGAGGGGCTTCGCCGTCCTCCGAAACGCGACTTCCCTCAGGGGCTAAAGCCCAGCTTCCAACGTCCCTTACGGCACGGCTGAAGCCGTGCCCTTTCAAAACGCCACGGCACGACTAAAGTGTCTGCGTGAGAACCCCTGCCGCCCCTACGGGGCTCGGGTCGATTTCCCACTCTACCCAGGGCTCACGCCCTGGGCTAACAGCAATTCCGCCCCTGCGGGGCTGATTTTCAGCCATTCAATCCACCGAGGCAAACGAAACATGGCTCTCACGCACACTCTGAAGCCGTGCCCTGACGCAAAACGCGTGTGAGTAGAGTCTTTCCGCAGCTTGTGAAGCCGTGCCCCTTTTAAAGCATGTTTTCATCGGTCACGACACAAATGAACGCTTCCGGTAAGGCCCCTCTTCGACGGGGCAAATTCAATGGACATTACCGGCTGCTCCCGCCTTCACCACAACCTTATTACTGCCCACGTTCTCAAATCGGTCGTAGACCCGGACGACGATGGTGTGCTCGTCGCCCGCGCTGTCCGGCGTATTCGCCGCCGGGATCGGCACATTGACGTCATAGTTCTCTACCTTGTAGTCGGAGATCTGGCCCACCGGCTCGACCAGTTGCCAGTCGGCGGCGTCGATGGAATACTCCGCCCGCTTGATGGGAGAAAAGCTGTCCACGGCGCGAAACTTGAGGTGCACGTTATCGCCTTCGACCTTGGTGCTCTGAAACTCGATCTGCGGCGGGGTGTTGTCCACCTCGAAGCGAGAGCTGACGGCCTCGCCGGTCAGCGCCTCCTGCGGCGAATGCGAGGGAGCATCGGAGGCGACCACGCGAACCACATAGCCGCCATCGGGAAACAGGTCGGCGTCAACATTGACGAAGCGCTCGTCGACATCGTCGCGCAGCAGCTTCCAGCGGCTCTCCCCATCGCCACGGTAGTACACGTCGTAGACCAGGGTGTCGTCGTTGTCGTCGTGCGCCTTCCATTTCACCGCGATGGAATGCTTGTCGGGAATGGTGGGAACCGCCGGCTCATAACTGCTGGCGGCTGCGCTCAGGGGCTCGCTGTGGGTTCCCTGCGGGACGCGGAAGCCGACCTGCGCGGTCACGTACTCCACCTCGGGAGCAACGTTCTTGGGCAGATAGTTGAGAGCGACGCTGTCGATTGTCGGCGGGCGATTGCCGGGATGCAGCACCGCCTTCCACTGCAGGAAGCGCGCGGACGGCGCATCGACCGGCAGGTCTTGCTGCAAGTCGACCTTCTTCCACGGGCTCCAGTTGCGGTCCGGGTTGTCCACGTTGCCGCTGCGCGCATAGAGATCGAAGTTGCCGCTGCCGCGCACCTCCAGGCGTCCCCACTTGGAGAAACTCCTGGCATCGAAAACGTCGCTCTCGTAGGTCCCTTCCTTCACCGGGTTCGGCCCCAGCAGAAAAATCTTTCCCAGGTTGCTGGTGGCGGCGTACAGGCCGCCCTGCGGTGCGCGGACGAAGGCCGTCACTTGGCTGGCGCTGGCCTTGGCCAGGTCGGTGTACTGGCTGCCGTCGATGACATAAATTCTGCCGCGATTGCCGGTGCCTGCCAGCAAGCGCCCAGTCTGGTCAAACGCCAGCGTATAGACCAAGTCTTCGCGCGATGACCACAGGGTTTTGGGCGAGCCATCGGGGGAGATGCGGTAGACTTCGGAGCCGCCAACGTTGGTGACGTTGGGGTAGGGAATCGCGGCGTAGGGCGAACCGGTGCCCGATCCTGGCGCCGAGCTGCCTTGCGGGACAATCGTGATCGCCGTCCCCCCGATCGCCGTTCCTGCGGTTGGTGACGCACCGCTCGGGGCTGCCGGAGACGCACCGCGCTTTTCTCCCGCGCCGGCGGCGTAGATGTTGCCTTCTACATCCACGGCCAGCGCCGTGATCTCTTTCTTCGGCGCGCTGTAGAGAACGAAGGCTTCTCCCTGCGGCGAGATGCGATAGATCAAACCGCTGCCGTCGGTCCCGGCCAACAAATCGCCTGACCGGGAGAACGCGAGGGCGCGAATCTGGGCTTCATCGCTCTGAAAAAACAAGCTCCCATTGCCGTCGCGATCGACGCGAAAAATCTGCCCACGGTCGCCAGTGCCAACATAGAGCCGTCCCCGGCGGTCGGCAGCCAGCGCCCAGATGTACTTGGTCTTGGGATCGAAGAAAACGCTGGAGCTGTAGCTGGAATCAACCGCTACTGTCGGACGCGCCGTCTCGCCTGCCGCACCTGGCCTCGCGCCTTCCTGTGCGGCCGTCACCTCTGCCGTGGTGTGGGTCGCTCCGGCAGCCTTTCCCGCTGGAGCGCCGCGCACGATCCTGTACACCTTGCCATCGGGAGAGGTCGCAGCGTAGATCGACTGGTCCTCGCCCACCACCAGCGCCTGTACCTGCAGCTCCTGCGGAGCGAAGATGATGCTGGCCTTGCCGTCCGGCGTCAGCTTGTACACGCGCGCCGGCGATCCGGCGGCGGCGTAGACGTTGCCCTGCGCATCCGTGGCCAAACTCCAGAGATAGGTGGAAGGAGTGGTGTAGAGCGCGTCGAAGGCGGACGCCAGCGTCAGCTTGCCGTCGCTGCTGATGGCGACGCCATGGGCCGTGCCTTTCTCGAATTCGTCGTACTTGGTCTGTTCCCAGGTGCGCGTCCCTTGTGTCCAACCGGCTGCGGCGAGCAACAGGCAAAGGAGCGCCAGTCGAAGAGCTTTCATCATGGTCACTCTTTTGAGTTTACTAGCGATTTACCCCGCGTCACAGCTCCAGAAGAACGCCCACCTTCTCGCCACAAGCGATGGGGTGGGCAGAATTCTGACCGATTTCTCTATTGAGAGCTTACGGTTGGACTGGCGGAAGCGTGTTCGAGCCCGAAGTATTCAGGCACGTTGGGTGACCGAAGCCGCCGGCGCTGACTCCGGTGCCGCCGTAGGGATTGGGCGTAATGTCGAAGATGATGTTGTCGGGACGCGCCGGATCGCCGGAGACTCCGCCCACGCCAGACAGGTGGTCCAGCCCGAGGTTATTCCGGACCCGCCAGGCGATGTTGTGGTCGGCGCAGGAGGTATCGCCGCTGACCCCGACGCCGCCGACGATTTTCTTGTCCGGTCCATAGAGCGCCAGGCCTCCGCCAAACACGTTGATGCCGCCAACCTTGTTCCCCACCATGGGATCCTGGGAGGTGCCGTACTGGGACGACTGCCCGTCATAAGCCCGCTCCGTATCCACCGGATTGCTGGCCTGCAAGCCGTAAAGGCTGCCGCCGGGGTTTACCGCGGAATAGAGGTTCGCAGAGGATAGCGACAAACCATTCGGCTGCCCTGAGCCGCCGCTGCTGGAAGTGGAATCCAGGCTGAAAGCGATGCCGGTATTGGCCTTCTGCGCCGAGATCACGCGGCTGCCCGGCCACTGGGCAAAGCGATTGACTCCGGTGAACGCCACCGCGCACACGATGCCGTCCTTGTCCACGATGGTTCCCCACATCTGGTTATTCAAGCCGCTGGTTTCGGTGGCGGTCGCCGCCACCAGCGCGGCTTTCAGCTGGCTATAACCGGGCAGGCTCTTGCATCCGTTACTGCCACCCTTATCGTCGGCATTGAGTACGCCCATCAAACAAATCAAAGCCACGGCCAGTGCGGCGGCGCGATACAGCAATCTTTTCTGCAACATGTATCAACTCCTTTTTTTCTTTTGGACTTCGACAACGAACCCCAAAGAATGGGCTAAAACTCTACACCAACTTGCAACCGCGAACACAGTAGAAAGCGCTTCCCATTCGTGAAAGTTTTGCAAACGCACCGCCACCTTTGTGTACCGTTGCGGCAGGGGAAATGCCGCAGTTTGCGCAGCCGTCCGAACACTGGGACAATAAGTCTATATGCCAAAACCACTCACCACAGCGACCACCCTTCTGGCGGCAGGCATGATGCTGCTGGGAATTGCCACGGCACAACAGACTCCGGCCTCGAGTCCTCCCAACACCCCGGCTGCGAAAGCTCAAAGTGCCCCAACCACAGCAACCCCACAGCAGCCTGCAGCGAAAGACCAGAGCAACTCGGCGCTCCCCACGCAGAAAGCCAAAGTCAGCTATGCCATTGGAATGAATATCGGTAAGAGCTTGCACAAGGATTCTGTGGACGTCGATCCCAACATCTTTCTGCAAGGCTTAAAAGATGGGCTGGCCGGCGGCAAGGTGTTGATGACGCCCGAGGAAGTCAAGGCCACCATGACCGAGCTCCAGGCCGATCTGCGCAAGAAGCAGGAAGCACAGGCGCAACAGGCCGGAGCCGCCAACAAGCAGGAAGGCGACGCCTTTCTGGCCGCCAACAAAAGTAAGCCGGGAGTCGTCACTCTGCCCAGCGGTCTGCAATACAAGATCTTGAAAGAGGGTACGGGAGCGAAACCCACCGCCAGTGACACCGTGGTCTGCAATTACCGCGGCACGCTGATTAACGGCACCGAGTTCGACAGCTCCTACAAGCGCGGCGAGCCGGCGACGTTTGCCGTCGGCCAGGTCATCAAGGGATGGACCGAGGCCTTGCAACTCATGCCGGCGGGATCGAAGTGGCAGCTCTTCATTCCCTCCGATCTAGCCTATGGAGACAAGGGCGCCGGCTCCGACATCGGTCCCAACGCCACCCTGGAATTTGAGGTCGAGCTGATTTCCATTCAGGCCAAAGCGCAATAGGGGGCCATCAACTTCACAGCTGTGTAAGTGTCTGTGAGCAGGGCACCGTATGACCGGTGCCCCGTTCTGACTCTTTCTGGTCGGTTTTGCGCCCGCTGGCCGAAGCCCAAACGCGTCGCCCTGGCGCGGGTTGGGGCGGAAGCCCGGGCACGGTCATAACTCCTACGGCACAGGTTCTCGCTCTCACATCTAAGGCCTCTCCCGGACAGAGAACCGAACCGGCCGGCAAGCGCATCCATAGCCTCCATGAAGTCGCCATGCGATGAGGCGGTAATCCGCGCAGGAGGGGTTGACGTTCCGTGCACGGCGCAAGCCGGACCCTGGATTCTGGCGGCGACCATTCTGGGCTCCAGCATGGCGTTCATCGACGGCACGGTGGTGAATGTGGCGCTGCCCAAGTTGCAAGCCAGCTTTGGGGCAACCGTTGTCGATGTGCAGTGGGTGGTCGAGTCCTACGGACTGTTTCTCTCCGCGCTGATTCTGGTTGGCGGATCGCTCGGCGACCTGCTTGGCCGGCGCAGGGTGTTTTTGGTTGGGGTTGGGATTTTCGCTGCTGCGTCCGCGGCATGCGGCACTGCCACGAACATTCACATGTTGGTGCTCGCACGCTCTGTCCAGGGCGTGGGAGGAGCGCTGCTCGTTCCCGGCAGCCTGGCGATCATAGGCGCTGCATTCGACGAAAAATCCCGCGGAAAAGCGATCGGCACCTGGTCAGGCTTCACTGCCATCACCATGGCGCTCGGTCCGGTTCTCGGCGGATGGCTTATTGAGCACGCTTCGTGGCGCTGGGCTTTCTTCCTTAATATTCCACTGGCTGCAGCGGTGATCGCGATTTCGCTGGTCCACGTTCCAGAAAGCCGCAGTTCCTCAGCCAGACGCATCGATTGGTGGGGCGCGCTGCTGGCGACCGCCGGTCTGGGTGGTGTGGTGATTGGATTCATCGAATCGGTGAACCTCGGGTGGGGCCATCCCTTGGTTTGGGTCGGTCTGGCGGCGGGATCGGCCTGTCTTGCGGCGCTGCTGTTGGTCGAAAGCCGGACGGTGTCACCGATGGTCCCGCTCGCCCTCTTCAAGTCCCAAAATTTTGCGGGCGCAAACCTGCTCACGCTTTTTCTCTATGCCGCGATTGGAATCTTCTTTTTCCTGTTTCCGATGGACTTTATCCAGGTGCACGGATACTCAACCACCGCGACCGGCGCCGCCGCGCTGCCTTTGATCCTCCTGATGTTTCTATTGTCCCGGTGGTCGGGTGGGCTGGTCAGCCGCTACGGTGCAAGAGTTCCGCTGATCGCAGGTCCTCTGCTTGCGGCCGCGGGGTTCGTTCTCTTCGCTGTCCCCTCCGCAGGAGGCAGTTATTGGGCGACGTTTTTCCCCGCTTTCATTGTTCTCGGCCTCGGAATGGCGGTCACCGTGGCCCCGCTCACCACCGTGGTCATGAGTTCCGTCGGGCAGGAGCGCGTGGGTAGCGCTTCCGGCATCAATAACGCAGTTGCGCGGGTTGCCGGAGTGCTGGCGATCGCGGTCTTTGGAATCGCGATGGTCAAAGCATTCAGCTCTCACTTGAATCACGGCTTGGCACAACTCGTCCTCAGGCCAGACGTTCTCCACGACATCCAGTCGAACCAGACCAGACTCGCCGCTCTCGATGTGCCTGCCGGCCTCGATGCGAAGGCAACCGCCGCAGTCCGTGGGGCAGTTTCCCAGGCCTTTGTCTTCGGATTCCGATTGATCATGCTGGTTTGCGCCGGTCTGTCGATCGCAAGCGCCGCAGTCGCAGGAGCAGTAATCTCTCCCCGGAGCGGTCCGGTGTAGAGGAGTTGTCAGGGGTCGGTGTCAGTAGCTAGTAACGGCGAACACGGCGTCTGGAGCTAAAGGCCACTAGCGACGTGCGAAGGCAACCGCAGATCCCTCCGCTCGGACTAGAGTCCTCGGTCGGGATGACAAGGTAAGGGGTGAATGCTGAATGCTTCTTCCCTACTTGATCGTCAGCGTCAAGATCTGCGAGCCGGTGACGACGTAGTCCACGGGAGTCGAGGCTTCGTCGACCGCCGATTCGCCAGTCACGATCATGTCCTGGGTGCCCCGCAGCCCGTCCATCACGTTCATGACCGAGAGGGGCAGGGTCGGCATGACCTTGTCCTCGACCATAGCTTGCGGGTTGGCCTCCAGCAGCGAGACATAGACCTGCGAGTTGGAGTGCTCTTTGTTGAGCAGCGCGATGGTGGAAGCCAGATCGAGCCGGTGGTTGGTGGCCGCTGAAACCCGCCGCATTTTGTCGAGGGTATCGCCATCGCTTACCAGGATGCGCAGCGTGCCTTTGGGGGTGGAGGTCGGGACCTTCACCGCAATCTGGCGCAGGATGCTGTCGCCGCGATAGGGACGGAGCAAGGCTTCGACGATGATCTGGTCGCCGGGACGGGCTTCGGTCATATCGGTGCGGGCCGTTTCCAGGCGGGCGGAGCGGCGATCGGGCACCAGGTCGAAATTCAGTTCGACGCCTTCGATCTTCGGGGTCTCGTACGGGTTATCGAAGATGCGGCTGAAGCGTTCGCCGACGGAGAGCGCGATGCCATAAGCGGTCGGCTGAGAACCATCAGCGGGGGCGTACATGTTCTTGACGCCGAGTTTGGGATAGCCGACCAGGGAAATATCGCCGCGCAGGCGGTAGGTGGTGTTCTCGCCGTACTCGTTCATGCCCTGGATGGCGTTGAACACCGTGGCCATCATCGCAGCTGGCGTGATCTTGGCGTTGTTCAGGACTTCATAGTGGAACTGCTTGGGATGCGAGACGCCGTTAAAGGTCAGCGTGACCGGAATCATGTGCGGCTCGCGGTCGAAGCGTCCCATGATACCGGCGCGGCGGTCCTGCACGAAGGCGCCGACAGGCTCGGTGGTGTTGACGATCTTGAACGAGTTGGACGGCGAAGCCAGCGTGGCCAGCACCGTCGCCTTGGTCATGGGCATGTCAATCGAGCCCGATTGCAGCAGCGGATGTCCGCAGGCCAGCAGGTGGGTGTCGTCGAGATAAGTGACGGTGCAAGTGCCGGCGATGTTCATGTCGCCGCGCACCAGGATGGCGCTGACCGCGGAGCCGGGCTGAAGCGGCTCCGGCTGCTTGTCGTTGCTCACCGAGCCAGCGCCCATTACCGGAACCACTCCGGCGGAAGCGAAGCTCTTGGAGAACATGCGCAAGGTGTCCTCGCTGAAGCCGGTGAAAACCAGCGGAGTCTCGATGGGCTTAAGAAGGTTGGCATAGCCAGCGTCAGCTTCGTTCGCCGCGAGGCCTGGACCGGAAGTACGAGTGGCGTCGTGGGGCGCGCCGGACTGGCCTTTAGCCATGTCAGGCGCGGGCGTCTGGTCCATGTCGTCGATTTCGAGCATGGTCGCAGCAGGCGTGATTCCGGCGATGGGCTCCTTGGAGAATTCGCCGATGCGATAAGCGATGGCGCCGACCAGTTTGCCGTCGATGTAAACCGGACTGCCGCTCATGCCGGCGACCACGCCGGTGTACTCGACCTTGGTCCCGTGCAGCCGTGCCAGGATCACGTCGGACTTGGGTCCGGCCATGTTGCGCAGCACGCCGAGTATCTCGACGTCCATCGGCTCTGGCGTGACGCCCTCAAAAACGGTGTAGGCCACGCCGTGCATGCCGGCTTTGACCTGGCTCTCGGGCATGATCTGAACTTTTGGTTTTTCGGCAGCCAAAGCCGCCAGAGAAGTCAGGCAGAGTACGACCGACGAAACGACGCGAAACATGTTCCTCACCCTTGGTTAAAGCCCGTGGCTTGCCCTGAGTGTCCCCACATTGTGACACTTGCGGCTGCTCCTACGTCTAACGGAAAGGCAGATTTGTAACGGCCGCACCGAATCAAAGTCGTTGGAATTGCATTTATACTAGCAGACAATGTGGCAAGAGGCACCTGAATGTTCTGTGTGAGGCAAACCAAAAAGCTACATCTTGCATTTATTATCGCTTTCGCCTTGGCCGGGGCCCTTTTCTGGCTGACCGTGCCGGCGCAGGCCCAATCCTCAGGCGGCGATTCATCGGCAGCACAATCGCAGCCGAGCCAGTCGCAGCAGGACAAGATGCCGGCGGAAGCCGGCGGACCGACCGGCGACTCCAGCTCGATCGCCGTCCCCAAGAAGACCAATACCGAAGAAGCGCCTCCGCCGCCGAAGCCGAAAGCGTCCGACAACCCGCAGTTCTCGCTGCACGTGGACGTGCCGGTGGTGACCGTCGACGCTCGCGTGATCGGGAAGGACGGACGCCCGCTGGCGCTGCCCGAAGCCGTTGCTAAAGAGCACTTCAAGATCTTTGAAGACGGCGTGCTGCAACAGGTCCAGACCGTGACCATGAGCCAGGCGCCGATAACTGCGGTGCTGCTGGTGGAATTTGCCTCTACCAACTACAACTTCATGTACGACGCCCTGAACGCGTCCTACATGTTTGCCTCGAACCTGCAGCCCAAGGACTGGGTCGCGGTCGTCGAGTTCGACATGAAGGACCACATCCTGGTGGACTTCACCCAGGACAAGCAGGCCATCTTTGGCGTCCTCAACACGCTGCGCGTTCCCGGCTTCCGAGACACCAACATCTTCGACGCGATCTACGACACGCTGGATCGTCTGGACCGGCTTCCCGGCCGCAAGGAGCTGGTGGTGGTGGCCAGCGGGCGCGACACCTTCAGCAAAATCACGTTGGACACGATTCTGAAGAAGGTCAAGGCTACTCCCAACGTCACCATTTACACCATCAGCACGGGAGCGGCATTTTTGAACTGGGTGGATGCTCGTGCCGGCAACAATCCCAACGTTTCGGCGGCGATGATGGACTACGCCCAAGCCGACAACCAGATGAATACCTTCGCCAAGATGACAGGTGGGCACTGGTATAAGCCCCAGCTGGAAGGCCAACTGCCCGACATTTTTCGCGAAGTCGCGCAATCCATCCGCAACCAGTACACCATCACCTACAAGCCCACCAACACCAAGCAGGATGGCACCTATCGCAAATTGAAGGTGGAATTGGCCGGACCGGATGGCAAGCCACTGGAGATCAAGGACCAGAAGAACCACGAGATCAAGTACCAGATCATCGCCCGCGACGGTTACACGGCGAAGCACGAAGTGGAGTAGAGCAGGGGTTTTACCGCGGCGGCACGGAGGTTGGGAAAAGGGGCCGCTCTTAACCTGCGGTGCAAGGCATCATCTAGTGCGTTGCTAAGGGCGCGGCATTGACAATGAGCAGCCATCCGCTGCCCCCGCCAATGTCCACATTTTTCTCCGACTCGAGCACGATTTGGCCCAGTGGATCGGTGTCGCCGGCGCCGGCCAGCTTGAGATCGCGAAGGCCGTAAACACCGCAGGCGTCCACCGAAAACACCCACATCGGCTGCTCGCCATTGCCGACCTCGGAAGGGGGACAGCCCGAGACATACGCCAGCTTGGCCCAGACCGCGCCAGCGTAGTGGCCAACGATGGCATTGCCCGAAGCTACGACGCCCCGGCCGCGATTGACGATATCTCCTCCCACCTGCCGCATGGTCCACTGGTTCTCGGTCTCGTAGTTGGATTCGGCGTCGATGGGAATTTGCGCACTGTAAATGCTATTGGAGTCGGCGATGGCCCGCGCGCTGACGTTCAAGGGAATTGTCTTACCTTCATTCTCGACCTGATCGAATTGCAACACCATGCGAGAGCCACTACCCGAAGGCTTGGTTACGCTCACGATGTGCCCCGACACGCGCGATCCGGATTTGATTTTCGCGCCCGCAGGCAGCGGCACGTCCTGCTTCAATCTCCCCTGAATCTTCGTGCCCGGCTTGTCCTTCCTGGCGTCCAGAGACGAGTTCAGCACGACAGGTAGGGTACTTCCGGGCGGAATGTTTTGGCCCGCAAGCGTCGTCGTCACGCAAAGCAAGCCAATTGCGAGTTTGAGCCAAAACGTCATCAGGGCAATCCGCCAATATATCGGACGTGTGTTAACGCCTGATTAATTCTCAACGAAAAGGCCACCGCGCTTTCACGGTGGCCAAGATTCGTCGCTGGCACAAGGATGGTCTACTTGATCACCAGCTTGGCGATGGTCTGAAGTTGCATATTTGAGGTGCCCTCGTAGATCTTGCCGATCTTGGAATCACGGAAGTACTTCTCCACCGGATAGTCCTTGGTGAAGCCGTAACCGCCGTAGATCTCGACGCACAGCGAGGCCACGCGCTCGGCAACCTGCGAGCAGAAGAGCTTGGTCATGGCCGCTTCCTTGAGGAAGGTCATGCCGGCGTCTTTCATGCGGGCGCAGTTGTAGAGCAGCATGCGCGCGGCTTCGATCTCGGTCGCCATCTGCGCGATCTGGAACTGGATGCCCTGGAACTCGGCGATGGCGCGGCCGAACTGCTTGCGCTCCTGCGCATACTTGACCGCATATTCCCACGCGCCCCGCGCCAGTCCTAGCATCTGCGCGCCGATGCCGATGCGCCCTTCGTTCAGGGTCTCGATGGCGATCTTGTAGCCCTTGCCGACTTCGCCGAGCACATTGTTCTTGGGCACGCGGCAATCTTCCAGAATCAGCTCACAGGTGCTGGAGGCGCGAATACCGAGTTTGTCTTCCTTCTTGCCCACGGTGAAGCCGGGGAAGTCCTTCTCGACGATGAACGCGGTAATACCTTTGTAGCCCGCCGAGGGATCGACGGTCGCCAGCAAAATGAAGACGCCCGCTTCCTTGGCGTTGGTGATCCACAGCTTCTGCCCGTTGAGGACGTATTCGCTGCCCTTCAGCTCGGCCCGGGTCTGCAGCGCGAAGGCGTCAGAGCCCGAACCGGCCTCGCTCAGTGCATAGGCTCCAACCGTGTCGCTGCACATGCGCGGCAGATAGCGCTTCTTCTGCTCTTCATTTCCCCAACGCAGGAAGGCATTGTTGACCAGGGTGTTCTGCACATCGACCACGACTCCGGCGGAAGCGTCGACCGCCGAGAGTTCCTCCACGGCGAGAATGGCCTCGAAGAAGGTGCCTCCTCCTCCGCCGTATTGTTCGGGCACCTCGATGCCCATGAGTCCGAGTTGGAAGAACTGGTCGATCAGCGAGTGCTCGAAGACACCCTTTTCGTCCATCTCCTTCACGTGCGGGCGCACGGATTCTGCGGCGAACTGGCGGACAGTGTCGCGAAAGAGCACTTCGTCTTCAGTGAGCGAGACTAACGGCGCAGGCGTGGAGGCGACAGGGTGTTGTGCAGTAGCTTCTGGCATGATGGCAATCCTTGTGGAGGGATAGGAAACCCTAGATTTTAGCACTCAGGGGACGTGGGGAAATATCGGCACTAGGCGAGCGAATGCCGATGGCCAAAAGCACACCCGCTTACTGTCTCTTGTAGACGATTTTCAGCCTGTCGGCTTCGAGGATTCGCGCGATCTGGTTCTTGGCGTGGACCGCCCACGGGCCGCTGCTGTCCAGCTTGAGGTAAATCTTCCAGTGCCGCAGCGCCTGCCGCGGCTCGCGCTGGCGTTCGTAGGCGAGGGCGAGATTGTAGTGCGCGTCGGCATAAGTGGGAGCCAGTCGAATAGCCGACTTGTAGGCGGCCACGGCCTCATCGATGCGGCCGGTTTCGTCCAGCACGTTGCCCAGGTCGAAGTAGGCGAGCGCATAGCGCGGATCGGAGGCAACGGCCAGGCGATAGTGCTTCTCGGAGGCGGTGAAATCCTGGCGGTTGTAATACAGCGTGCCCAGATTGATGTGGGCGGCAGCGTGATCGGGCTCCAGCTCCAGTACCTGCACGTAGGTCTGGATGGCCTCGTCGTGGGTGCTGGGATGTTCTTCCAGCGCCACTCCGCGGCTGAACAATTCGCGTGCCGATTCAAACCTGGCAATGGGTTTGACTTTACTTGTCGAAAAAACAGTGTTGACCTGGCCGAAATCCATTACAAACTGTCCGGCAATGGGCTCGACCGAATGGCCTTCATGGCGGAACGCGACACGTGACCCGACACTGAAGGCCCCAGCCTCAAGCAGCGGGTTTTCCATGCCGGCGACCTGCTTCTGCATGGCTTGCAGGGATTCGCGGATGACTGCAGAACGCACACGCTTGGCGCGCAAGTCACGCACTTTCTTGAGTTGGAGGAGGTCGACGAAGGTGAATATGTCACATACCGGGGCCAAGCCTGCGCGTTGCCATCCGGCGAGCTGGTTGGCGGTGATGTGCAGGATCCGCAGTACGTCCGTTCGACAATATCGGTTCATGAAAGCCCGGAGTTGCCGCTGAGCCTGTTGTGATTATCGGCGGATAGAGGCCGGTACGCAAGTGGAAAACCGCGCCAAGTGGTGGAAAACCGGGCACCTGGGACCCTTTACGGTACTCCCAGACGACAGTTACAATCGAAACCAGGCCGACGTAGCTCAGTTGGTAGAGCAGTCGATTCGTAATCGACAGGTCATCGGTTCAAGTCCGATCGTCGGCTCCAGTCCATTCATCTCCTCATCCTTACTTGTATTGTGGTGTCTTCAGCGGACGCTGAATCCTTGCCCACACGGGCAAATGAAAACGGAACCACCCTGGCCGAGGCAGTTCCGTTTTCTTAGCCACTTCGTTTTGCAAGGAAAACTTACGCCTGATCGAGTCTGCTGTCTAGACCACTGAGGTGAACAATGATGCCCCACCAACGGTCCTCACGCGCGGCACTTTAGGGACTGCAGCCGTGCTTCGAGCGCTATGGCGATGCAATGCCACCGGCGGCGGGTGCTGGCCGCGTCTCGGAGGGCAGCGTGCCACATTCGGTGGAAGTAAATCCACTCAGATTTCCCGATAGTTCAGCAGAACCGCCCCGATCAGCACGAAGCAGACAGGCCAGGTCCAGGCGGGAATTGCGCGGTCCTTGGAGGGCAGGCGAAGTTCCAGCCAGCGCGACCAGCCGGCGAAGACCGCCAGGATTCCCATGGGCACATGGCTCCATTCCGCCAGCAGCTCTTCCTTGACGTTGGTGAGCATGTGCGAATGGGTCAGCAACAGCGCGCCACCGAGCGCGCACATAAGCGGAAAAACCAGGGCGCCCGGCTGGTTGTCCAGCTTCCGTTTGCGAACGCGCAATTCAAAGATGGCAAATCCAACGCACACGAGTGCAGCCAGGCGATGTTGCAGGTCTTCGGGCCGCAGGCAGGTTGCCCAGAAGCTCTGAGGCCCCAGCGGCCAGGCTTCGGTGTCGGCCCGCACAATGATGAAGATGGCAATGCCGATGAGGAGCAGCGGCCAGTATTCTGCCCACTTGGCGTGTCCTGTCATGGCCAGAAGGGCCAGAACTCCCATGGCGAGCACGATCACGCCCATCCAGTGATGGTTGATCTCCGACTCGCCAATGTCGGCCAGCTTGGCCGACGTGATTGGCGTGCCGTCGATCGAGGTTGGAGCGGCTGTTTTGGCCGGGTCCATGGTCGCGACGAACGCTTCCGGAGAGGTAGTCGAGCTTTGCGCCAGCGCCGTTATTCCGAGGCGCGGCCAAGCCGGCTTCATGCGGGCAGCGATTTGCTGGGCGGTGACCATGTCGTGCGGCTGGTCGATGGCCGGCGGCTGCGAAGTCAGCGAGGCCGCAGTTAGGACGACCGTGATTCCGATTCCGACCTCCGCTTCCACCAAGCGGCGCAGTCGGGGCATTACTTCGTCGGCGCTGTATTTCCGGAGCAGGAGGAAGTTGACCGCGCCGATGACCAGCAGTGCGCCCAGCATGATCGCCTTGGCCGACACCATCACGCCATACGCGGTTCCATAAAGGGCGGGCCACGACCCGATGTAGGACAGGCTCAGGCCGAAGCCGCTGCCTACCAGAATGAGGACGCTGATCAGCGCCAGCCGCGAGAATCGTTGCGTGAGGTACCACTGTGTGGGGCGATCTTTGGAAACAGCTAAGCCGAGCAGCAGGAACGGTAGGCCGCCAATCCAGAAGCCGGTGGCGAGTTCGTGGAGAGCAGTTACGACCACCAGCGGCGCGCGCCCATCGATGCGGGCGGCGGCGTGGTTGGTCATCACCGACGCGCCCAGAATGATGGCCACCAGAAGCGATAGCCAGTAACCCGACGACCTGGTCTGCCGACTCGCAACGGCGGCGACCATGACTGCGCCAGCCAGGATAACGCTGCCGGCGATGAAGAAGCTGGCCCCCGCCACATCGCTCAGTCCGATCTCGGCTGTGACCATCAGAACGGCCGAGTTGACGTAGAGATAGAACACTTGCACCACGGCGAGACCGATGGCCGCGATGCGCAGCATGCGCCGGGCGGACGACCGCGTCTGTTCGATCGCGGCGTTAGGTAGTTCAGGGCTGGGGCGGGAGATCCATAGCAGGAACAGCACTCCGCCCAGCAAGAACGATTGGCCCACGAGCGTTCCCGCCCGCAGAATGACGGAAAGGTACGCGAAGATGTCGACGAGTTGCAGCATCGTAGTCGCTAGTTAACGGTGAAAGCGACTTCACCGCGGCTGATATGACCGTCGGAGGCCAGCACCTGCCATTGCAGCTTGTAAGCCCCCGGCTTCAATCCGTCAGCCTGGGCTTGCAGAACGTCGGGAGAAGGCTGTTTGGCGATGGGAAGGGCATGCACCGATCCGGCGGGATCGACCAGATGGAGGCGTGACCGGCTGCCATCCACGCGGACGTTAAAGCGCAACGTGATAGGAACATCCGGCCCCTTCACGGTGGCATTCAGCTTTGGTGTCGACTCCATCAAGATGGCGTGTGCCCAGGCAGAGTGGGACAGTGCGGCCATCACGAGAAAGATCAATAAGATACGAAAGCAAGGCCGATGAACAGCGCGCACTGCAGAGTCCTCTCTCTTGATGGTGAAAATGTGCAGGAACCTGGATCGGTAAATTTCAGGATACTATGCTGCCGAAAACGGCTCAACACGCCGCGAGGGGAATCAGGATTCAACCCGCCGGCTGATGTGCAGCCCGATGAGCCGCCCAATCAGCACCGCCGGGTACATGATCCCGGTGACGGACTCCAGAATGACCAGCGATCGGGCCTGACCGTCCAAGGGGATGATGTCGCCGTAGCCGACCGTGGTCAGGGTTATGAAGCTGAAGAAGATGAGATCACCGGGATGGATGACTCTTCCGGGTTCGATGGTGTTGCGGAACGCGCCCGGTGACCACGTCGCAACCAGCCCGTAGGCCAGGCCATAGGTGATGCCGACCAGCAGATAGGCCGCGATGGCGCCGGCCAGCGTGTCGCCCGTGACCTTCGGATCCGACAGCACCGTCCAGACGAACACCACCGTCACAAATGCAAGGAAAATGACCCCCAATGTCGCGGAAGCGCTGGCGAGGGTTTGAAGATGTCCGCCAACGTTGGCCAGGTGGATGACGATGGCCGGCGTCCCTAACAGAAACGCAACCAGAGTGACCCGCCCGCGTCCCAGGGCAGCATAGAGAGCGGCGATGAAGACCATCACCGCCAAAAGCCGGAACCAATCGTACCGTGACCCCACGCCCAGAGTGAACGGATAGATGAGGATCAACAACAGCTCCATGCTCAGTAAGGCGAGAAAACGATGTGGCGGTTTGCGTGGCGCGCTGACTGGGCCCTTAGAGTGCGCCGAAGCTTGGACGGGCAATGTCTCCTCTCCTCAGGAGGCTGGATTGACGACGCACAAGCCTAAGCCCAAGCCGTCGGGAATTTCAAAGGAAATATTGGAACGGCGGGGTTAGTGAAGTAGGGCAGTCGGATCGGGATCGGCCGCAGCCGCACTGCTAGGCACGGTCTCCGGCGTCTCTTCCACCGTGTCCCCTTCTCCCGGCGCCAGAAATAGGTTCTGCTCGATGCCGTGCTGTTTGGTGTAGAGCTCATAGTAGCGTCCACCGAGCCCATAAAGCGACTGATGGGTCCCGCGCTCGACGATACGGCCGTCTTCGACCACCAGGATCTGGTCGGCACGCCGAATCGTGGACAGGCGGTGCGCGATGACAAACGTTGTCCGGCCCTGCATCAGGTAGGAGAGCCCTTCCTGGATCAATGCTTCCGATTCGGAATCCAGGCTGGAGGTGGCTTCGTCGAGGATGAGAATGCGCGGGTTGGCCAGGATGGCGCGCGCAATCGAGACCCGCTGGCGCTGGCCGCCTGACAGCTTCACCCCGCGCTCGCCGATGATGGTGTCGTATTGCTGGTCGAACCTTTCGGCGAATTCATCCACCCGGGCAATGGCGCAGGCCCGCAGAATCTCCTCTTCCGTCGCGTCGGGCTTTGAGAAGGCCACATTCTCGCGAATACTTCCGTCGAACAGGAATGAATCCTGCAACACCATGCCCAGTTGCGTGCGATAGGACTCCAGCCGCACGGTCGACAGGTCGACCGCGTCGATCAGAACCTTGCCTACTTTTGGAGTATGGAAGGCGGCGATCAGGCCGATGATGGTCGACTTGCCGGAGCCCGACGATCCCACCAGCGCGGTTACGGTTCCGGGTCGCGCGCGAAATGAAATGTCGTGCAGCACGGTCTTCTTCTGCTCGTAGGCGAAGGTCACATCCTCGAAGACGACCTCGCCGCGAACTTCCGGGAGCGTGACCGTACGATTAGGGTCCTCATTTTCAGGAGTTTCGGTCAATACCTCGCGGGTGCGTTCCAGGCCGGCAACCGCCTCCGTGATCTGGGTCCCGATGCCGACGACCTGGAACAGCGGAGCGGCTAGATAACCGAGGAACATGGTGTAGGTAAAAAATCCACCGAGGGTGAGCCTGCCATCCAGGATCTGCCGCGTTCCCATGAACATGACGATGGCGCCGATGACGCCCATCAGCGTCGAAGACGAAAGGCTCATCACCGAGGTCGCCGTTAGCGTCTTGAATACGTTCTGTAGCAGCCGTTCGACCCCGAGGCTGAAGACGTGGTGCTCGCGGTCTTCGGCGTGATAGCCCTTTACCACCCGCACCCCGCCCAGCGATTCCGTCAGGCGGCCCGTGACCTCGGCGTTGATCTTGGCGCGCTCGCGGAAGATAGGCCGGATGGTGCGGAACGCCTTGCGCAGTCCGACTCCGAATACCAGCAGAAAGGTGAAGGCGATTCCGGTCATCACTGGGCTGATGCGAATCAGGACCGCGAACGCGATCACGGCGGTCAGCAGTCCGCCGACGAAATCCACCAACCCGGTGCCGATGAGGTTGCGCACGCCCTCAACGTCGCTCATGATGCGCGCGACCAGCACCCCGGTCTTGTTGGCGTCGTAGTAGGAGACCGAAAGCCGGCCGACGTGCTCCTGTACCCGCCGACGTAACTCGGCGATGAGTTTCTGTGCCGCCTTGGAGAGCGTTTGGGTCAGCGCAAACGAGGTCAAACCCTGTACCAGGGTTGCAGCCAACACGATGCCCACCAGCGGATAAAGCAGCCGAAAATGCCGCTTGCCAATGACGTCGTCAATCAGGTACTTGGTCGAATACGGCAAAACCAGTCCCGAGACACGGTTGATGAGCATCAACCCGAAGCCGAGCGCCAGTAACGCACGTCGCGGGTGAACCAGTTGCCAGATTTCCGGCATCGCCTTGAAAATCTCGGTCTTTTTTCCTGGCTTCGGCGAATCGCGATTCATTTTGGAGGTCAAGTGCTTTGGATTCACCAGGCAGTGGATTGGGTTCGGAAGAAGCGGTAGTGGGATAATGCACGATCGGAGCTATCATGAAACCCGCGCTTCTGCTTCTCGCCGTATTCCTGCCGACCTTCCTCATGGCGCAGACCAGCCAGCAGCTCACGCCCGATCCCGGACTGCTGACCGAGATCAATCAGATCAAGGCCATCGACAATCATTCCCATCCGCCTGCGCTGGTCAATCCCGGCGAGAAAGACGACGATTACGATGCCCTGCCTTGCGACCCGCTGGAGGCGACCGCGCCGGGGCTGATGTGGCGCGAAGACAATCCCGTCTATCTCAAGGCATGGAAGACCCTGTTCGGCTACAAATACGACGACGCCAGCCCGGAGCACGTGAAGGAATTGCTGGCTGCCAAACAGGAGATCAAGCAGCGCGAGGGCGACCACTATCCCGCCTGGGTCCTCGATCAGCTCGGCATCGAGAGCGAACTGGCGAACCGGGTTGCCTTGGGGAGAGGACTGGAGCCTCCGCGTTTTCGCTGGGTGCCATTCGACGACACCCTGCTGTTTCCGCTGAACAACTCCGTGCTGGCGGCGCAATCGCACGACCGCAAGTTCTTCTTCGAGCGTGAAGAGGAGCTTTTCAGCCGGTACTTGCGCGAGATCAACGTGACCACGCTGCCTGCCACCCTCGGCGACTACACCACGAAGGTCATAACTCCGCTGCTGGAAGACCAGAAGAAGAACGGAGCG
>Ga0265325_10000484_pt1 | contig 28834 bp, 22 predicted proteins | sample 41420metaG_FD_202090 | JGI IMG/M metagenome (GOLD analysis project Ga0265325, IMG submission 202090) | Rhizosphere microbial communities from Carex aquatilis grown in University of Washington, Seatle, WA, United States - 4-14-20 metaG | ecosystem: Host-associated > Plants > Roots > Rhizosphere... | reverse complement strand
GTGATGATCGGAATGACGAAAGTGGCCAGGAGGCGCTTGTTCTCCGCACCGATGATGTTTTCTTCGACGAACAAAAGCCGTTCCAGCTTTTCGTCGGGCGTCGTCGCATCGGCCATGTGCTCGCCCAGCGTTTCATGAGTGACGAGCCGCTTGGAACGCAGCGTGAAAGCCCCGATCAGATCCTCGTGGCTGAGATATTTTCCGATTCCGAGGACCAGCCGGTTGGCGATGCGGCGCAAGGTCTTGAACTCTTCTTCGAGCGAAGAGGGGCAAAGCCGCTTTGCGCTCTTGAATTCCGACATGATGCGGTTGGCGATGGCCGTGCGCGATTCCTGAAGCTCATCGGCGGCGAAACGCTGCGTAAGCGAGATCAGCCCGCGGTGGTCACCCTCGACGTCGGGTTCCTTGCCCAGGAAAAGCTGCACCAGGCTCATCAGGGTCAGGCCGAGGTCTTCCTTGGCTCCGATCAACTCGTGGAGCGCGGCGGAGCCCGCCAGGATCTCGGCAATGATGCTATCCACCGACGTCAGCAGGAGCGCTCGGCCGGGGCCTTCTGCGGGCGCCTCGTTCATCAGTGCAATCAGGCGAAAGACCTTTTCGTCCCAGGCCTTGGCGTCCTTGAGATATTTCGCAATCGCGCCATTCATCTGGTAGGCGGCGTCGGGCTTGCCGGACAATTCGTCGGCCAGCGCGCGGAAGTCGCCGAGTGCCACTTCGCGGAAATATTTGTTCCGTTCGTCGCGATAGACGCGATTGCAGGCCTTGGTCGTCAGGTCGTTCAAGGTTTTGATGATCTGGGCCACAGGTGTCGTGGTCGTTGCAGCCTGCGCCACGGCCACTTTCTGGATCGCATGTTGCAACAATGTGCCGGTGGCCTCGAGCTTTTCCACCATGTCGGCGCGATGACCGAGCTCGGTGATCGTGATCTTGTTGCGTGCGAGGAACTCGCCAAGGAGGCGCGTGATCGTCGAGCGCGCGTGATAGGAGTAAAGATCGTCCGGCTTGAAACAAGGCAGGGCGTGCGGGATGTCTTCCTGCGCCGGTACAGTCTTGACCTGATTGTGACCGTCCTCGAAAATCTTGAGGGTCAGGTAGTCCCCGGTCTCGTCGTTGTACGTTTCCTTGACGACCTTCACGCCGGTGGCGCGTTCCTCTTTCATCATCGATTGGGCGAGCTGAAGCGCGGCTTCGCGCTCCATGCGCACGTCGACCATTTTCCAGCCGCCCTTGGAACCCTGGCGGCTGAAAACCTCGTAGTGAATCGACTGAGCCATAACGCTCCCCGCGGCGGATGGAGAGTATTCGCCGTACGCTGTTAAGCTGCGGTTAAGCCTGCTTTGCGTGTGCGGACAGGTTCAGGATGCTCGGCTCGCTACCGCAAAGGGCGCAAGCGGGATCGGCCTTGAAAGTAACGGTGCGAAAGCGGGTGATTAAGGCTTCGTAAATGAGCAGCCGGCCGGACATGCTCTCTCCGACGCCGGTGATCTCCTTGATGACTTCCAGCGCCTGCAGCGTGCCCATCACGCCTGCTGCCGCACCAAGCACGCCGGTTTCCGAGCAAGATGGTGTGGTGCCCGGCGGTGGCGCTTCCGGGAACAGACAGCGGTAGCAGGGGCCCGAATGATCGTGCGCCTTGAACGTCGCAAGTTGTCCGTCGAACTCGGTCACGGCTGCGGAGACCAGCGTGCGTTTAGCAAAGAAGCAGGCGTCGTTGATGAGGAAGCGCGTCGCGAAGTTGTCCGATCCGTCGGCGATGATGTCGTAACGCGAAATCAGATCGAGTGCGTTGTCCGCCGTGATCCGAAACGGGTGCCGCTCGACGCAGACGCCCGGATTAAGGGCCGCGATCGTGTCGCTTGCGGAATCGGTCTTGAGCCGGCCGACATTGGCCGTCACATGCGCGATCTGGCGCTGGAGATTGGAAAGGCTGACCGTATCGAAATCGGCGATGCCGATCGTGCCGACGCCTGCCGCCGCCAGATAGAGAAGCACTGGACTCCCCAGACCGCCGGCGCCGACCACCAAAACCCGGGCCTTGCTCAACTTGGCCTGGCCCACCCCGCCGACCTCGCGCAGCACAATATGGCGCGCGTAGCGCTCAACTTCTTCGTCGGTCAGGCTCATGAACGGGTCTTACCCCATAGGGATGACGGCTAAAACCAGTGGACGCGACGCATCGTCATCCCATATTGCTACCGGTGTCATTTATAAGCTATTGTTTCCAGTAATATTTCTTGAGTAACCGCGTTCGGTTCTTTATTTGATGCGCCCGAGGCCAGTCTCTATTTTGAAAGAAATTCGGGCTGAGTCCGCGGCAAGCGGCGCCGAGTGGGAGCAGATTTCTCAGAGGTAATTCAATGTCGAATGACGGGCCAAGCGCCTACGGTCTTGAGCAACAGGGTTTTCGCAATCTCAAAGCGGTGCATTGGAATCTGACCGCGCCCCAGCTCTACGAAATCGCCGTCGCGCGCCGCGAAGGCCATGTCGCCAAGAACGGTCCGCTCGTCGTTCTCACTGGCCAACATACGGGCCGCTCGGCATCCGACAAATTCGTGGTGCGCGATGCCGAGACCGAAAACCAGGTCTGGTGGGACAACAACAAGCCGATGACGCCGGCGCATTTCGACGCGCTCTACGCATCGATGATGTCCTACGCGCAGGGCCGTGAACTCTTTTCGAAAGATCTGTTCGGCGGCGCCGATCTCAGCCATCGCCTGCCGGTCCGCATCATCACCGAGTATGCCTGGCATTCTCTCTTCGTGCATCAGTTGCTGATCCGCCCGACGGCAGAACAGCTTGCCGGTTTCCATCCCGAATTCACGATCATCGATCTGCCCGGCTTCGAAGCCGATCCCAAGGTCCACGGCTGCTCCACCGGAACGGTAATCGCGGTCAATTTCACCAAGAAGCTGATCCTGATCGGCGGCACCTCCTATGCCGGCGAGATGAAGAAGTCCGTCTTCACGATCATGAATTACCTCCTGCCCGCAAAGCGGGTCATGTCGATGCATTGCTCGGCCAATGTCGGCAAGGACGGAAAGTCGGCGATCTTCTTCGGTCTCTCGGGCACCGGAAAGACCACGCTTTCGGCCGATGCGACGCGCACGCTGATCGGCGACGACGAGCATGGCTGGAGCGAGCACGGCGTCTTCAATATCGAAGGCGGCTGCTACGCCAAGGTAATCAAGCTTTCCAAGGAAGCCGAACCGGAGATCTATGCGACGACGCAGCGCTTCGGAACGGTGCTGGAAAACGTCGTGATGGATCCGCATACGCGCGAACTCGATCTGGACGATGCGCGCCATGCGGAAAACACCCGCGCCGCCTATCCGATCGACTTCATCCCGAACGCGAGCGAAACGGGCCGCGCAGGACATCCCAAGAACGTGATCATGCTCACCGCCGATGCCTTCGGCGTCCTGCCGCCGATCGCAAAGCTGACGCCATCACAGGCGATGTATCATTTCCTCTCCGGGTTCACCGCAAAGGTGGCCGGCACGGAAAAGGGTCTTGGCAAGGAGCCGCAACCGACCTTCTCGACCTGCTTCGGCGCGCCGTTCATGCCGCGTCATCCGTCGGAATACGGCAATCTTCTGCGCGACCTGATCGGTCTGCATCAGGCCGATTGCTGGCTCGTCAACACCGGCTGGACCGGTGGCGCGTTCGGTACGGGATCGCGCATGCCGATTAAGGCCACGCGCGCTTTGCTCGCGTCCGCGCTCGACGGTTCGCTCGCCAATGTCGAGATGCGGATCGATCCGCATTTTCGCTTCCGCGTACCGGTTGCTGTGCCGGGCGTCGACACCAAGATCCTCAACCCGCGCGACACTTGGGCCGACAAGGCTGCTTATGACGCGCAGGCCAAGAAACTGGTCTCGATGTTCCGCGACAACTTCAAGAAATTCGAAGCGCATGTCGGCCCGGACGTGCTGCAGGCCGCGCCGCAACTGGCGGAAGCTGCGGAATAATCCACGTCACACAGATTGCGAACTGGCCCGCGGCAACCCGCGGGCCTTTTTTGTTTAGCGCTTGCGATACACCCACACGCGCGCCGGCGGGACATTGAGCAGCACGAAAGCCGCCTGAACCACCGTCACGCCGGATGGCGGGGCGACCGGGCAGTGCAGGCCATAGGAAAACTGCACATAGGGCGCACCGGACTTGAGCCGCGCCAGTACGCCGCTCAGAAATGTCTGGCGTTGCTCGATCGAGAAGTTGAGCAAGGGCACGCCGGAGATCGCACCGATGAACGGTTCTTTGCGCCGCTCGCCGAGCGTTTTTTCCAGCGCAAAGGCGTCGCCATTGATCACCTTCACGCCGGCAAAGCGCGACGCGATCAGTTGCGCGAAGCCGGGATCATATTCGACGGCGGTGATGCGTTCGGGCGCCGCGCCGCGCGCAATCAAGGCGGCGGTGGCAACACCGGTGCCGGGACCAAGCTCGAGGATCGGGCCGTCCTGAGCGACATCGATCTGCTCAGCCATCCTGCGGCCGAGCGTCTTGCTCGACGGCACGATTGCGCCGACGGTTTTCGGCTGCGTGACGAGACGGCCGATGAAACGCAAACTGTCGAGCATGAAGTGCCTTGGCGGGAGGAGATATGGCGGTCGGAAACCGGCGACCAATCCTTCGACAAACTCAGGATGAGGACTGAATCTAGGTCGTCATGGTGAGCTTGTCGAACCATGAGCCTGTCGAAGGGCGAGGATCGATCTTTTAGGTCAGATCTAGTTCTTCGCCGCGCCGTTGAGGAAGTTCTTGGCCTTGGCAAGCCAGCCTTCGGACGCCGGATTGCAGCCGGCCTCGTTGAGCTTGTCGAACTCGCGCAGCAGTTCCTTCTGCTTCTTATTCAGCTTCACCGGCGTCTCGACCGCAACTTCGACATAGAGGTCGCCATGCATGCCGCCGCCGCGAAGAACGGGCATGCCCTTGCTGCGCAAACGGAACTGGCGGCCGGTCTGCGTGCCTTCCGGCAACGTCACCTTGTTGTGGCCGCCGTCGAGCGTCGGCACTTCGATCGTACCGCCAAGCGCGGCCATCACGAACGAGACCGGCGCGTGGCAATAAAGATCGTGTCCGTCGCGCTGGAAAATCTCATGCGCCTTAACCGATACGAAGATGTAGAGATCGCCCGCCGGCCCGCCATTCATTCCGGCCTGACCTTCGCCGGACAACCGAATACGCGTGCCTTCTTCGACGCCTGGCGGAATGTCGACGCTGAGCGTGCGTTCCTTGGAGACATGCCCCGTGCCTTTGCACGGCTTGCAGGGATTCTTGATGATCTTGCCGGTGCCGCGGCAACCGGGGCAGGTACGCTCGACTGTGAAGAATCCCTGTTGGGCGCGCACCTTGCCGATACCGGAACAGGTCGGGCACTGCTCGGCCTTGTGGCCGGCTTCGGCACCCGTGCCGCCGCAGGTTTCGCACGCTACCGCGCTCGGTACCTTGATCTGGACGTTCCGGCCCTTGAATGCTTCTTCGAGCGTGACCTCGAGATTGTAACGAAGATCGCCGCCGCGATTTTGTCGCCGCGCGCGCCGGCCACCCATGAACTCGCCGAACAGATCGTCGAACACGTCGGTGAAAGAGGAGGCGAAATCGAATCCGCTCGGTCCGCGGCCACCCATGCCGTTCTCGAACGCGGCGTGACCAAAGCGGTCATAGGCGGCGCGCTTCTGATCGTCCTTCAGGATGTCATACGCCTCGTTGATTTCCTTGAACTTGATCTCGCTGGATTGATCGTCGGGATTGCGGTCGGGATGCAACTCCATCGCAAGCTTGCGATAACTCGCTTTGAGCTCTGCAGCGGCTGCGCCTTTCTGGCAGCCCAAGACTTCGTAATAGCAGCGCTTTGTCATCGTCCCTTCACACCTAAAAAGAATCCGCCTTCTCCCTTTTCGAAGAAGGCGGATTCATCATGCTGTTCTACACCTCGACCGAATTGGGGCTTAGGCCGCGCCCTTCTTCTTGTCGTCATCGACCTCCGAGAACTCGGCGTCCACCACATTGTCGTCGGGCTTGTTGCCCGCGCCATCGGCGGCGGCGTCGGCCTGAGCCGCGCCTTCCTGCTGCGCCTTGTACATCGCTTCGCCAAGCTTCATCGAAGCCTGGGCGAGTGCCTGGGTCTTGGCCTGGATGCTTTCGACATCGTCGGTCTTGACCGCTTCCTTCAGCGCGGCAATCGCGTTTTCGATATTGGTGCGTTCGGCCGGATCGACCTTGTCGCCATGATCGCCAAGCGCCTTCTCCGTCGAATGGATCAGCGCATCGCCCTGGTTCTTGGCCTCGACCAGCGCACGACGTTTCTTGTCTTCCGCGGCATGGCTTTCGGCTTCCTGCACCATCTTCTTGATGTCGGCTTCCGACAGGCCGCCAGAGGCCTGGATGCGGATCTGCTGTTCCTTGTTGGTCGCCTTGTCCTTGGCCGTCACCGACACGATGCCGTTGGCGTCGATGTCGAAGGTGACCTCCACCTGCGGCACGCCGCGCGGGGCAGGCGGCAGACCCATCAGGTCGAACTGGCCGAGCATCTTGTTGTCGGCCGCCATTTCACGCTCGCCCTGGAAGACGCGGATGGTCACGGCGGTCTGATTGTCCTCAGCCGTCGAGAAGATCTGCGACTTCTTGGTCGGAATCGTGGTGTTGCGGTCGATCAGGCGCGTGAACACGCCGCCCAACGTCTCGATGCCGAGCGACAACGGCGTCACGTCGAGAAGCAGAACATCCTTCACTTCGCCCTTGAGCACGCCGCCCTGGATGGCCGCGCCGATGGCGACGACTTCATCCGGGTTGACGCCCTTGTGCGGCTCCTTGCCGAACAGCTGCTTGACGACTTCCTGCACCTTGGGCATGCGCGTCATGCCGCCGACGAGAATAACCTCGTCGATCTGATTGGCGGTCACGCCGGCGTCCTTGAGGGCCGCCTTCACGGGGCCGACCGTCTTCTGGATCAGGTCGTCGACAAGCGCTTCGAGCTTGGCGCGCGTGATCTTGATCGTCAGATGCTTTGGGCCCGAGGCATCGGCCGTGATGAACGGCAGGTTCACTTCGGTCTGCGCCGCGCTCGACAATTCGATCTTGGCCTTTTCGGCGGCGTCCTTCAGGCGCTGCAGCGCCAGGCGGTCGCTGCGCAGGTCGATGCCGTTCTCTTTCTTGAATTCGTCGGCAAGGTAGTTGACCAGACGCTGGTCGAAGTCTTCGCCGCCGAGGAACGTATCACCGTTCGTCGACTTCACTTCGAACACGCCGTCACCGATTTCAAGCACCGACACGTCGAACGTGCCGCCGCCAAGGTCGTACACGGCGATGGTGCCCGAACCCTTCTTGTCGAGGCCATAGGCAAGCGCCGCGGCCGTCGGTTCGTTGATGATGCGAAGGACTTCAAGACCTGCGATCTTACCGGCGTCTTTCGTCGCCTGGCGCTGCGCGTCGTTGAAGTAGGCAGGAACGGTGATGACCGCCTGCGTGACCTTCTCGCCGAGATGCGCCTCGGCGGTTTCCTTCATCTTCTGCAGGATGAAGCCCGAGATTTCGGATGGCGAGAATCGCTTGCCGTCACGGCCGGCCACCCAGGCGTCGCCATTGTCGGCCTTGATGATCTTGTACGGCACCATGCCGATGTCCTTCTGGGTCATCGGGTCGTCGAAGCGCCGGCCGATCAGGCGCTTGATGGCGAAGAAGGTGTGTTCGGGGTTGGTCACGCCCTGGCGCTTGGCCGGCTGACCGATCAGGCGTTCGCCGTCCTGGGCGAAGGCCACGATGGAGGGCGTGGTACGGGCGCCTTCCGCATTTTCGATGACTTTGGGGGCTGAACCCTCCATGACCGAGACGCACGAATTGGTGGTGCCCAGGTCGATACCGATAACTTTGGCCATGTCTTATTCCTCTCTTGGAGCGGCGGGTTCCTGGCCCCGAAGGCGCCTTCCGGCCCGTCCTCTTTGAATCAATTGGCAAAACCAGCCAAGGCGGTAAATCCTTGCCGGTCCAAGGGGGTATATAGGGAGGGGGTGGGTCCGCTGCAAGACGGAAACCCGCAGCAAAGACTGTATTTGCCGCATCTTAGCCTGTGCCAAATCGGCCTAAACAAAGCAGCCCGAACAAGGACGGATTACTGCGAATGACGACAGCGCCTGTCCATCACTCCGCCCGGGCCGGGGATTGGTCCCTTTTTGTTCCAAAGCTCTTCACGGTCTTCCAGGAAGGCTATAGCCGCGCCGCCTTTCGGGCCGACCTGTTCGCCGGGCTGACTGTGGCCATCGTGGCCATGCCGCTTTCCATGGCGCTGGCCATTGCGAGCGGCGTCGGGCCGGAGCGGGGACTTTTCACCGCGGTCGTCGCTGGCGCTCTGATTTCCGCGCTCGGCGGCAGCCGGCATCAGATCGGTGGTCCGACGGGTGCATTTGTCGTCGTCGTCTTCAACGTGGTCGCGCGCTTTGGATATGACGGTCTCGTCGTTGCGACACTGATGGCCGGGCTCATGCTCGTTGCCGCGGGGTTCCTGCGACTTGGCACCTTCATCAAATACATCCCCTATCCGGTCGTCACCGGTTTCACCTCCGGGATCGCGCTGATCATCTTCTCAAGCCAGATCGGCGATCTGCTCGGGCTTTCGCTTTCGCATGCGCCTGGAGATGTTCTGGGCAAGTGGGAATCCTACCTCGCGGCCATCGGTACCTTTCGCTGGCAGGCGGTTGCGATAGCGGGCGGTACGCTCGGGGGCATCGTGGCGGTGCAGCGTCTCGCGCCGCGCCTTCCCGCGTTTCTGATGGTCATCGCCTTCGCATCTGCCATCGCGTTCATTCTGCACTTTCCAATTCAAACAATCGGAACGCGTTTCGGCGGCATTCCCAGCATGCTGCCGGCGCCGCACTGGCCAGGTTTCACACTTGCCGAGATGCGTGAACTCTTTCCGTCCGCATTCACGATTTTCCTGCTCGGCGGAATCGAGTCCCTGCTTTCGGCGGTCGTCGCCGACGGCATGACGGGCCGGCGTCACCGCTCCAATGGCGAACTGGTGGCACAGGGAATCGCGAACATCGCCAGCGCCTGCATGGGCGGAATTCCTGCAACCGGCGCCATCGCGCGCACGGCGACGAATATCCGCTCCGGCGCGAAAACGCCCGTCGCGGGCATCGTTCACTCTGCGGGCGTGCTGGTCATGATGATGGTGCTGGCGCCACTGGTGTCGTTCATCCCGCTGGCGGCGCTTGGCGGCGTGCTCGTCATCGTGTGCTGGAACATGGCCGAGTTCGAGGAGTTCGGCAGCATCCTGCGCGGCCCGCGTGGCGACATGATGCTGCTGGTCGTGACATTTGCGCTCACCATCCTGGTCGATCTCTCCATCGCGATCAGCGTCGGTGTGGTGCTGTCGTCAGTCCTCTTCATGCACCGCATGGCGCTGGCGGTGGAGGCGGAGACCGGCGTCTCCCTGATCGAAGGGGACGCGCAGGAAGGCGAGTCCGACGCGGCAACTGCGCTGGAACGCGCCAGTCTGCCGAAGGGTGTGGAAGTGTTCAGCCTCAGCGGCCCATTCTTTTTCGGTGCGGCGGCGCACTTCGAACAGGTGCTGGCGCGAACCGGCGGTCGGCCGCGCGTACTTATTTTGCGGCTTGATGCGGTGCCGATGATCGATTCGACGGGAGCCAAAATCCTCAAGAAGTTCCTTGTTTCCGCGCGCGCCAAGGGCACCACCGTGATCCTGTGCGGCGTCAGGCCCGGTCCGGCCGACGTTCTCAGGACTGTAGACGCGCCGCGCGCGGCCACGTTCGACGCGGCGCTCGAACAGGCGAAGGCGCTGCCGGTCTGACGTTAAGCGGCTTTCTGCGCCGCGTGATCGGCGAGGATGTCCGCGATGCAGGCGGTGACTTTCTTGGCCGTTGGAATGTGCAGAAACTCGTTCGGCCCGTGCGCGTTGGAGTGCGGGCCGAGCACGCCGGTGACGACGAATTGCGTCTGTGGATATTTTTCGCCCAGCATGGCCATGAACGGGATGGAGCCGCCCTCGCCCATAAAAGCTACCGGCTTTCCGAAATGGGCTTGGCTCGATTTATTCAAAGACGACTCCAGCCAGGGTGCGAGTTTCGGCGCATTCCAACCCGTCTGTCCGTCATCGGCATCGAACTCTACTTCCGCGCCATAGGGCGCGTTCTTTTCCAGTTCTCTTTTGATCGCGATGGTCGCCCTGACCGCATCGCATGTCGGCGGCAGGCGGACGCTGAGCTTGGCCGTCGTGTAGGGCAGAAGAACGTTGCCGCCATTCTCGGGCAGCGGATAGCCGTCCATCGCCGTGACCGCGAGCTGCGGCCGCCAGGTGCGATTGAGGATGAGTTCGGTGAGATCCGACACCATCGGCTTTGTGGCGCCTGCGAGAGGCATCTTGGTATAGACTTCGTCTCCGAGGATCTTCGCGGATGAACGCGCCTGTTCCATGCGGTCCGGCGGAACCTGGACGAAGAGCTCGTCCATCTTCATCTGACCCGTCGTCTCATCTTCGATGCGCGAGATGAGGCTGCGCGCAATGCGGAACGAAGACGGCACGATGCCACTCGCATCGCCGGAGTGCACGCCTTCGGTCAGCACGCGCACGGTGAGGTTGCCCATGGCGATGCCGCGCAGCGATGTCGTCAGCCAGAGCTGATCGTAGTTGCCGCAACCGGAGTCGAGACAGACGACAAGATCGGGCGTCCCGATGCGCGATGAAAGATGCTCGATGTAGAAGGGCAGGTCATAACTGCCAGACTCCTCGCACGCCTCGATGCAAATGACGCAGCGCGCATGCTTCTTCCCGTCTTCCCGCAACGACAGCAGCGCGGCGAGCGAGGCGAACATTGCATAGCCGTCATCGGCACCACCGCGGCCATAGAGTTTGTCGTCCCTGACGACCGGCACCCACGGGCCCGTTCCCTCGGCCCAGCCCTTCATTTCCGGCTGCTTGTCGAGATGGCCGTAGAGCAGAACCGTTCCCGTCGCTTCCCCAGGAATCTCCATGAAGATCAGCGGCGTGCGGCCGGAAAGGCGGACGACTTCGAGCTTCGAACCGGGCAGGTTTTCCAGCTTCCCGCGCGCCCAGCCTTCGAACAACGCGACAGCTTGGTCCATGAACCCGTGCTTTTCCCATTCGTGATCGAAGTCCGGAGATTTGTTCGGAATGCGGATATATTCCGTCAGCGTGGGCAGAATCTCTTCGTCCCACATGCGCTCGATGAAGGAAGGCACGGACATGCTCGTATGCTCGCTTTGGACGCGCGCGGACTATAGCGCAGCAATCACGGCCGCGTTGTAAATCTCGCTCATCTTGGCGCCCAGCGGGGCGATCTGCACCGATTTCTCAAGACCCACCAGAAGCGGTCCCATCATCGACACGCCGCCCAGTTGCGACAGAAGCTTGGTCGAGATCGCCGCCGAATGGATCGCAGGCATGATCAGCACGTTTGCCGTGTCGGTGAGCCGGCAGAACGGATAGAGCAGCATTTTCTCGCGGTCGAGCGCGACGTCAACCGCGATCTCGCCGTCGAACTCGAAGTCGACACCGCGCTTGTTCAGGATATGCACGGCCTCGACTATGCGTTCGCTGCGCTCGCTGCGTGGAAACCCGAACGTCGACGACGCGAGCATCGCGACACGCGGAACAAAGCCGAAGCGGCGCGCGACCGCGGCGGTCTGGATCGCGATATCTGCGAGTTCCTCCGAAGTCGGCATTTCATGCACGCTGGTATCGCCGACAAAGACGAGGCGGCCCTTGGCGAAGATCGCCATCACGCCGACGGGACGCTCGCCCTTGGGCGGATCAAGTACCAGGCGCACATCGCTGAGCGCGGTCGCATAGTTGCGCGTCACGCCTGTGACCATCGCATCCGCATGTCCCGCCGCCAGCATCGAAGCGGCGAACACATTGCGGTCGTTCGTGACCAAGCGTACCGCGTCACGATAGATCGCTCCGCGGCGCTGCAGGCGCTTGTAGAGCGCTTCCACATAGGGCTGCGCTTCCTGCGCCGAATGCGGCACGCGGATTTCGAGCGTGTTCTCCTCGACGCCGACGCGGCGGATGCCGGCGCGTACCATCTCTTCGCGGCCGACAAGGATCGCCTTGCCGAGACCGGAATTCTGGAACGCGGCCGCCGCGCGAATGACCGATTCTTCCTCGCCTTCCGCAAAGACGACGCGTTTGGGATTGGCGCGCACGCTGGCGGTGATGCGCTGGAACAGTGCGGCAGAAGGGTCGAGGCGCGCCGAAAGCTGGAAGCTGTAGGCGTCGAGATCCTTGATCTCCTTGCGCGCGACGCCAGATTTCATGGCGGCTTCTGCAACCGCGCGCGACACGCGGCTGATCAGGCGCGGATCGAACGGCACAGGGATGATGTAGTCGGGGCCATAGGCCGGACGCGCGCCGCGATAGGCCGCGGCGACTTCGTCGGGCACATCCTCGCGCGCCAGTTCGGCGATGGCGTGCGCGGCAGCGATCTTCATCTCTTCGTTGATGGTCTTGGCCCGCACATCGAGCGCGCCGCGGAAGATGTAGGGAAAGCCGAGAACGTTGTTGACCTGGTTGGGGTAGTCGCTGCGGCCCGTTGCGACGATGGCGTCGGGACGAACGGCCTTGGCATCTTCCGGAGTGATCTCCGGATCCGGATTGGCCATCGCAAAGATGATCGGCGCCTTGCGCATGCTCTTGACCATGTCCTGGGTCATCGCGCCCTTGACCGAAAGGCCGAGGAACACGTCGCTGTCCTTGACGGCGTCCTCAAGGCTGCGGGCCTTGGTTTCGACCGCGTGGGCCGATTTCCACTGGTTCATGCCCTCGGTGCGGCCGCGATAGACGACGCCCTTGGAGTCGCACAGGATCGCATTGGCGTTGGGCAGGCCCATAGACTTCAGGAGTTCGAGACAGGCGATGCCCGCCGCGCCGGCGCCGTTGACGACGACCTTGGTGTCCTTGATATCGCGGCCGGTCAGGTGCAGCGCGTTGATGATGCCGGCAGTGGAGATGATGGCAGTGCCATGCTGGTCATCATGGAACACCGGAATATCCATCATCTCGCGCAGACGTTCCTCGATCACGAAACAGTCCGGCGCCTTGATGTCTTCCAGATTGATGCCGCCGAAGCTGGGGCTGAGATACCGCACTGCACCGATGAACTGCTCGACATCGGTCGTGTCGATCTCCAGGTCGATGGAGTCCACATCAGCGAAGCGCTTGAAGAGGACGGCCTTGCCCTCCATCACCGGCTTTGCGGCCAGCGCGCCGAGATCTCCGAGGCCGAGGATCGCCGTGCCGTTGGTGATGACGGCGACCAGGTTTCCCTTGGCCGTATAGTCGTAAGCAAGGTCCGGATTCTCGGCGATCGCCAGCACGGGAACGGCCACGCCCGGCGAATAGGCCAGCGAAAGGTCCCGCTGGGTCGCCATCGGCTTGGTCGGCGTGATCTCAAGCTTGCCCGGCTTGGGAAAGGCGTGGAACGCAAGTGCCTCTTCCTGGGTAAAGGAGGGCTTTTTGATATTGGACATGTCTCACCGCTTGAACCAATCCACAGAATATCCCTTTTTGCGGCCCCGTGTTTCAATGGCTTAGGGTTGGCGGGCTATGCGGCGTGTTAACGTGACGCCATGAACGAGAAACCGCCCGATCTGCCGGACCCTGCGCAGGGCTCCACGCCCATGATGGCGCAATATCTGGAGATCAAGGCCGCAAACGCCAACTATCTGCTGTTCTACCGGATGGGCGACTTTTACGAGCTGTTCTTCGACGACGCGGTAAAGGCGTCCGAGGCCCTCGATATCGCGCTCACCAAGCGCGGCAAGCACCAGGGCGACGACATACCCATGTGCGGGGTGCCGGTTCACGCGGCGGAAGCCTATCTGGAAAAGCTGATCCGCAAGGGGTTCCGCGTCGCGGTCTGCGAGCAGATCGAGGATCCGGCGGAGGCCAAAAAGCGCGGCTCAAAGTCCGTCGTGAAACGCGAGGTCATCCGGCTGGTAACCCCGGGCACTTTGACAGAGGACTCGCTGCTGGAAGCACGGGCGTCGAACGTGCTGGCGGCGCTGGGGCGGGCAGGTGGTGCGTTTGCCCTCGCGGCGGCGGACATTTCGGCAGGAACGTTTTTCGTCTCTCCGGTCGAGCCGGGTGAAATAGCCACCGAGCTGGCACGCATCGCGCCGCGCGAATTGCTGGTGCCCGATTCGCTGCTGTCCGATGAGAGCCTCGCGTCGATCCTCAAATCGTTCGGGCCCGCCTTGTCGCCGCTGCCGTCGATCAAGTTCGATTCCGGCAATGGCGAGCGCGCGCCGAAGGCGCAGTACAAGGTGACGAGCCTCGACGGCTTCGGAGCGTTCAACCGGGCCGAACTCTCGGCAGCGGGTGCGCTCATCGCCTATCTGGAACTCACGCAGAAGGGAAATCTTCCCGCGTTGCAGCCGATCGCGCGCATCGCGCCGCGCACTTTCATGGGTATCGATTCAGCGACGCGGCGCAATCTCGAGCTGACTGAAACGCTGTCCGGCGAGCGCAAGGGCAGCCTCCTGTCGGTGATCGACCGCACGGTGACGGCTGCCGGCGCGCGCGAGCTGGCGGCGCGACTCGCTGCTCCGTTGACCGACGTCGCGGCCGTCGGATTGCGGCACGATGCGGTGGCGTTCTTCAAGGAAGAGCCCGATCTGCGCCGCACGCTGCGCGATGATCTGCGCCGTGCACCCGACATCGCGCGCGCGCTGGCGCGACTTTCAGTCGGACGCGGCGGACCGCGCGATCTCGCGAACCTGCGTGACGGAATCAAGGCGGCGCGCGCCCTGCGCGACAAGCTCAAATTGGATGACCCGCTAAAGCCGTCGGCCGGCGAGGCGCACTCCGCCTCGTCTGCTTTGATTGAGGGCGTGGCACAGGTCTCTCGGCTCACCGACCAGCTCGAACAGCTGCTTGTTGCCGAGCCGCCTTTCTTTGCCCGCGACGGAGGCTTCATCACCGCTGGCGTGCATGCGCCATTGGACGAAGTGCGGAGGCTGCGAGATGAATCGCGACGCGTGATCGCGAGCCTCGAAGCGCGCTATCGCAGCGACAGCGGCGTGACGCAACTGCGCATCAAGCATAATGGCGTGCTCGGTTATTTCGTCGAAGTGACCCCCCAGCATGCGGACAAGCTTCAATCCGGCGTCAACCGGGATCTCTTTCGCCATCGCCAGACCATCGGAAGCGCCGTACGCTTCTCGACCGATGAACTGGCGACGCTGGCCAGCCGGATCGCGCAGGCGGCGGAACAGGCGCTCGCCATCGAACGCGAACTGTTCGACAAGATGTCCGGCGCGGCGCTCGAGAACGCATCGGCTCTCGGCGCCATAGCAGGCGCGCTGGCGGTGATAGATGTGGCGACCGCTCTCGCCGAACTCGCAGCCGCTGCGCGCCACACGCGCCCGGTGATCGACAACTCGCTTGCCTTTCACATTGAACGCGGCCGCCATCCGGTGGTGGAAGCCGCGCTTGCCGGAGATCACGCCAATCCCTTCGTGCCCAATGACTGCGATCTCTCGCCGGGCGGAATTGGACGGTTGTGGCTCGTCACCGGTCCGAATATGGCCGGCAAATCGACGTTTCTGAGGCAGAACGCGCTGATTGCGATCCTGGCGCAGGCCGGCGCGTTTGTTCCGGCCGATGCGGCGCATATCGGCATTGTCGACCGTTTATTCAGCCGCGTCGGCGCCGGCGATGATCTTGCCGCGGGCCGCTCCACCTTCATGGTCGAGATGGTGGAGACAGCGGCGATCCTGAACCAGGCTAGCGAGAAAAGCCTCGTCATCCTTGACGAGATCGGGCGCGGCACCGCGACGTTCGACGGGCTCGCCATCGCTTGGGCAACGGCAGAGCATCTGCATGAAAAGAACCGAAGCCGCGCGCTCTTCGCCACGCACTATCACGAGATGACGGCGCTGGCTGAGCGGCTCTCCTCGCTCGCCTGCGTGACGATGCGGGTGCGGGAGTGGAACGATACGGTCGTGTTCCTGCATGAGGTGGCCCCGGGCTCGGCAGACCGTTCCTACGGCATCCACGTCGCCAAGCTCGCCGGGCTGCCATTGGCCGTCGTCGCGCGTGCGGAGGACGTGCTGCGCGCGTTGGAAGAGGGCCGAGAGGGACACAAGCCGCTCGCCAAAATCGGTGACCTGCCATTGTTCGCAGCGTCCGCGCCGCAAAAGCCAGCCAAGACCAACCGTTTTGAGGAAGCACTTCGCGCGATCGAGCCTGACACGCTGACGCCGAAAGAGGCGCTCGAACTGATCTACAAGCTCAAGGCGATCAGGCCGTAGTCGACCCGCCTGCGCGGCCCTTGCCGCTTCGCCCGCTATGGTGTCAGCATCCCCTGCCATGAGCGAGCCTGTCCACGCCCGTCCGCGCAAATTCCTGGTCGTTGTCGACAAGACCGAGGAGTGCCGTGTCGCCGTTCGTTTCGCCGCGCGCCGCGCGCAACATACGGGCGGCCGCGTGACCCTGCTTTGCGTCGTCCAGCAGGCCGATTTTCAGCAGTGGCGCGGCGTCGAGTCGATCATGCGGGCAGAGGCACGCGAGGACGCTGAGCGCCAGATTTATGCCGCCGCCAAGGATGTGAACGAGCTTTCGGGAATCGTCTGTGAAGTGGTGATCACCGAGGGGCGGCCGACCGAAGCGCTGCTGGAGCTGATCAAGTCCGACAAGGACATCTCAATCCTGGTTCTCGCATCGGGCACCGCAAAGGAAGGACCGGGCCCGCTGGTCTCGATGTTTGCGACCGGCGTGCAGGCGATACCCGTCACCATCGTGCCGGGAAACTTGTCCGACTCCGCGATCGACGTGCTCGCCTGACCCTTCAGCCCTTGGCGGCGCCGAGCTGCCAGCTATGGCCGAACGGATCGGTGAACGTGGCAAAGCGGTCGCCCCAGAACATGTCCTCCGGGCCGTGCGTAGCGGTCGCGCCGGCGGCCGTCGCCTTAGCCAGAAGCGCATCGACATCAGCCGGCTTTGCGAGCCGGACAAATACCGAGGTCATGGCGGGGTAGCGCGCATGCCCCGTAAAGTCGTCGCTCAGAAACAAGGTGCCGCCGTGGAAATCCAGCGCGGCGTGCATCAGCCGCTTGCCGTCTTCGGCCGGCATGCGCACCGTTTCGGTGGCGTTGAACAAATTTTTATAGAAGTCGGCGGCCTCGGCGGCGCGCCCGTCCGGAATGGTCAGATAGGGTACAACGCTCATGGCAAGCTCCTGATCGTGACGGCCCATTCTGCGCGAGGTTGGTTGCGACGCTCAAGACCTTGCGCCACCCGCCCCGGCCAGCCGATAAAGTCGCGCCGACCCGGGATTTGCCGCATGTGGGATTTCAGCTTCAGCCGCGCCATCGGCATGGTGATGCAGACCCTGCCATTCATCGTTCTGCGCATCATTGTCTATGCCGGCGTTGCATTTACTTATGTGTTCACCGTCGGGATAGGCGGCGCGCTTGGCTGGGGCTTCGGCCACATTGGCGCGAGCACGGATGCTCCGGCGAGCGGCGCATTCTGGGGCGGCGCGATCGGCTTCGGACTGGTCAGCGGCGTACTCTATTTCGCCCGCGAATATCTTTTGTACCTGGTGAAAGCCGCGCACATCGCCGTGCTCGTCGAACTGTATGACGGCCACAATGTTCCGGCCGGGCAAAGCCAGATCGGCTATGGCGCGACCTTTGTGAAGACGCACTTCGCGGAAGCATCCGTGCTGTTCGGCGTCGACCAGTTGATAAAGGCGGTGCTGCGCTCGCTGTTCAACACGATCAATTTCTTCACCGCTTTCTTGCCGATCCCCGCGCTGCAGAGTTTGATCCGCCTGGCGGAGGCGTTCGTTCGCATGTCCCTGACCTATGTCGATGAGATCATCCTGGCCTACCTGATCCGTACCAGGACCCAGAATCCGTGGGGCACTGCGCGCGACGGTCTGGTTCTCTTCGCGCAGAATTATACGCACTTCCTCAAGAACGCGGCCTGGCTTTCCGTCATGATGTGGGCGCTGACATTCGCATTGTTCGTCGTCTTTCTGGCGCCGGCAGCGGCGTTCATGACGCTCGTACATTCCAGCTCTTCGATCTGGGCATTCGCGTTCGCGGTCGTGTTCGCCGTCGCCATCAAGAAGGCGATTATGGAGCCGATCGCCATCGCAGCCCTGATGCAGGTCTATTTCAAGGAGATCGAGGGCCAGACGCCGAATGCCGAATGGACCGCCAAGCTGGAACAGGTCTCCGGCAAGTTCCGTGATCTTGCGAAAAAAGCCTCGGGCTGGACTGCGGCCCCGACAACTGGAAAACCGGCATGAGCGGAAAGATTGTCATCGGCGTCGCTATCGCGGTTGTCGCTTCGATCCTCGTCGCCGGCCTTTATACGCTATTCAAGGGCGGCGACGTGGCGGCAAGCTGGTCGAACCGGCTGATGCGCCTGCGAGTCCTTGCCCAGTTTGTGGCCATCATAATCATCATGACGGTGCTGTATTTCAGCCGCCACTAGCCTGCGGCAGCGCCTCGGCTTGCCAACGGGCCGTCCCGGCTGATACGGCAACGCCAGAATTGAAAGCAAGTGGCTGTCATGGCATCGCCTAGGACACTTTACGACAAGATCTGGGACGCTCATCTGGTGCACGAAACGCCGGGGGAGTCGGCGATGCTTTATATTGATCGCCACCTCGTCCACGAAGTGACCAGCCCGCAAGCATTCGAAGGTCTGCGCAATACGAACCGCAAGGTGCGCCGTCCCGACCTCACGCTCACGGTCGCGGATCACAATGTGCCCACCAAGGACCGCGCGCACGGCATCAGCGATCCGGAATCGCGCGAGCAGATCGCCCAGCTTGAGACCAACGCGCGCGAGTTCGGAATCGAATATCTCAAGATGGACGATATCCGCCAGGGCATCGTGCACATCGTCGGACCGGAGCAGGGCTGGACGCTGCCGGGAACGACCATCGTGTGCGGCGACAGCCACACCTCGACGCATGGCGCATTCGGTTCGCTTGCCTTCGGCATCGGCACGAGCGAAGTCGAGCATGTTCTGGCGACGCAGACTTTGCTGACGCAGCACTCCAAGAACATGCGCGTCAATGTCAACGGCAAGTTGCCGATCGGCGTGACCGCCAAGGACATTGCGCTTGCCATCATCGCGCGCATCGGCACCGCGGGCGGTACTGGCTATGTCATCGAATATGCCGGTGACACGGTGCGTGCGCTGTCGATGGAAGGCCGCATGACGCTTTGCAACATGACGATCGAAGCCGGTGCGCGCGCCGGCCTGATCGCGCCAGACGAAGTGACGTTTCAATATGTCGCCGGAAAACCCCGCGCGCCCAAGGCCGCCGCGTTCGAAAACGCCGTCATGTACTGGAAGACGCTGAAATCCGACGAGGGCGCAAAGTTCGACGTCGAGATCGATCTCAATGCCGCCGACATCGTTCCGATGGTGACCTGGGGCACTTCGCCGGAACAGGCTTTGCCGGTGACGGCGAAGGTGCCTGATCCCGCCCGGATCGCCGATGAAAACCAGCGCGCGGGCGTCGAACGCGCGCTCGCCTATATGGGCCTGGCGCCCGGCGAAGCGCTCAACACCGTCAAGATCGACCGCGTCTTCATCGGTTCGTGCACCAACGGCCGGATCGAGGATCTGCGCGCCGCCGCGGCCATCCTGCGCGGAAAGAAGGTCGCCGCCCATGTCGGCGCGATGGTCGTGCCGGGTTCCGGTCTTGTGAAGGAACAGGCCGAACAGGAAGGCCTTGATGAGATCTTCATCGCCTCCGGTTTTGAGTGGCGCGAGCCGGGCTGCTCCATGTGCCTTGCGATGAACGCGGATAAGCTGGCGCCGCAGGAACGCTGCGCCTCGACGTCCAACCGGAATTTCGAAGGTCGTCAGGGCCGCGGCGGACGCACGCATCTGATGTCACCGGCCATGGCTGCGGCTGCGGCGATCGCGGGCCATCTCGCGGATGTGCGGGAGTATCAGTAGGCCGCGTCGCGTTGGCGGTCAGAAGAAGCTGACCGGATCGACATCGACCGCGACGCGGACCTTGTTCGGCAGCTTCACGCTCGCAAGCCAGGTGCGCAGATAGGCCTGCACATCCACATTTCGCTCGGTCTGCACCAATAGCCGTTCGCGTGTTTGTCCGCGCAGCAGGTGATAGAAGGCGGGCGTCGGTCCCCACACCTTCACGCCTTTTGCCGGCGGCGCGGTCTTCGCCAGAATTCGCCCGGCTTCCTGCACCTGCAGTGCGTCGAGGCCCGATAGAATAAGTGCGGCGAGCCGTCCGAATGGCGGGGCGTGTGCTCGTTCGCGGAACGCCCGCTCCTGCTCATAGAACTTGTCGCGATCGCCGGACGCGAGGGCCACCATCACCGCATCCTTCGGATTGCGCGTCTGGATAAGCACCAGACCCGGCTTCTCCGCACGCCCGGCACGTCCGGCAACCTGATGCAAAAGCTGGAATGTGCGTTCGCGGGCGCGCAGATCGCCGTCCGAACCGCCAAGATCGGCATCGATCACGCCAACCAATGTGAGCTGCGGAAAATGATGGCCCTTGGCGACGATCTGCGTGCCGATCAGCACGTCGATCTCGCGCCGCGCCATGGCGCGGATCGCGCCTTGGGTTTCCTGCGGGCCATGCATCGTGTCGCTCGAGGCGATCGACATGCGCGCTTCAGGAAACAGACTCGCAAATTCCTCCGCGACGCGCTCGACGCCGGGGCCGCAGGCGATGAAGCTGGTTTCCGCATTGCACTCCGGACATTTCGGCGGGGTCGCGGTTTCATAGCCGCACTGGTGGCAGACAAGGCGCTTGCGATAACGGTGTTCGACCAGCCAACTCGAGCAGTCGCGGCACATCATCTTGTGACCGCAGCTCTGGCACAAAGTCAGCGGGGCGTAGCCGCGGCGATTGAGGAAGAGCATCGCCTGCTCGCCCGCGGCCAGCGTCACGGCCAACGCCTCACGCAGGGGTTGCGACAGCCATGCTCCAGGCTCCGTTTTCGTCTCGCGCAGATCGATCAGCCTGGTCTGTGGCATCACAGCAACGCCGTGGCGGTCAATAAGGCGGAGATGCGCGTAGCGTCCGCTCGTCGCATTTACCCAGCTTTCCAGCGAGGGCGTCGCGCTCGCCAGCACGATGGGGCAGCCCTCGATGCGGGCGCGCACCACGGCCATGTCGCGCGCGTGATAGATGATGCCTTCTTCCTGCTTGTAGGCCTGCTCATGCTCTTCATCGACGATGATGAGGCCGAGTTCGCGATAGGGCAGAAACAGCGACGAACGCGCGCCGACGACGACGCGCGCCTCGCCGGACATCACGGCACGATAAGTGCGCGTGCGCTCCTTCTGCGAAAGATCGGAGTGCCATTCCGCGGGTCGACAGCCAAACCGCTCGGCAAAGCGTTCGAGGAACTGCACCGTCAGCGCGATCTCCGGCAGCATGATCAGCGTCTGCTTGCCAACCTTGAGCGACGCGGCAACCGCCTCGAAATAGACTTCCGTCTTTCCCGAGCCGGTTACGCCATCCAGCAGACTTGCGGAGAATTTGCCGGCCTCAACGTCCTTGCGCAGTGCATCGGCCGCCTCGCTCTGATTTTCGCGTAAGGTGACCGACTGGAAATCGGGATCGGGAACTTCGAACCTCGCGAACTCCGGCAGTTCGGTCGCCACCAGAGCGCCGGCATAGATCAACCCACGCACCACAGAGGAAGAGGCGCTCGCTTCCTGCGCCAAACTAGGCACGCTGCGTGCGAGTCCATCGGCTGCTACGTCGAGCACGCGCTGTCGCGGCGGCGTCAGGCGATTGGGCGTTTCGCTTCCGCGCACATAGGCGATGCGCATCGCCTCCGGTTCAAACGCGCGGCCGCTTCGCAAAGCCATGGATAAAACCATGCCGGGCGGAGCGAGCGTGTACTGTGACACCCAATCGACCAGATCGCAGAGTTTTTCCGGCAGACAGGGAAAGCCCTCGAGCGGAACGGCTTCTTTCAGCCGGTTGTCCCCGACCGAACCTTCCGCTTGGCCCCACACGACGCCGAGTTGCTCGCGCGGACCAAGCGGCGCGGTCACCAGCATGCCGCGCGTGACAGCGGTTCCCTTGGGAAGCTTGTAGTCATAAGCGCCGGACAGCGGCAAAGGCAGCAGCACGCCAGCGCGCGGCGCCGGCTGGAGCAGCACTTCGTCGGAAGGGCGATACGCGGACTGTTTCATGCGCTACAATTCGTATGGCGATTCTACCGGGTCAACCCCATACTGGTCCCATGAAAATCTTCATCGATACTGCCGATCCCAAGGAAGTGGCCAAGCTGGCGGAAACCGGGCTGGTCGACGGCGTTACGACCAATCCTTCGCTCGCCGCCAAGACGGGCCTCGACTACGTCGAATCGTTGAGGGAGATATGCGCCAGCGTCGCAGGCCCGATCAGCGCGGAGGTGCTGGCGACCGAAACCGCCGGCATGATCTCGGAAGGCAGGCGCTTCGCAAAGATCGCCAAGAACATCACGATCAAGGTGCCGCTGACCTGGGACGGTCTCAAAGCCTGCCGCGCTCTCTCGGACGACGGACTGATGGTCAATGTCACGCTGTGCTTTTCGCCCGTGCAGGCGATGATGGCTGCCAAGGCCGGTGCGACGTTCATCTCTCCGTTCATCGGTCGTCTCGACGATGCGGGGCAGGACGGCATGGACCTGATCCATGAAATCCGCGCGATCTACGACAATTACGACTACAAGACACAGATACTCGCCGCCTCGGTGCGCAACATTCCGCATGTGCGCGGTGCGGCGCTGGCCGGCGCCGATGTCGCGACGATCCCGCCGGATGTGTTCAAGGCTCTGCTCAACCATCCGCTGACCGACAAGGGACTCGCGGTGTTCCTTGCCGATGCCAAAAAGGCGGGCGTCAGGATCCGCGACGAATGAGCGAACAGGCAAAGTCCGTCGAACCGGCACAGGCCGCAGCCGAGGCGGTGAAGGCCTATATCCGCATGAATCGCGGCACGCTCGCCGCCGACGGCGAATTGCTGGCGCTGCTGCTGCCCGACCGTGACGATCTCGGAGATGTGCGCGACTTTCAGCGCTTCGTGATCGACCGCCTTGCGGCGGAGAACGCGGCGCTAAAGGCCGAACGCGAAGCCTTCCGCGGCAGCCAGACGGCCAGCGTGCGGATGGGCGAGGGCGTGCGGCGCTTCGTGCTCGATCTGATTGATGCGCGCAGTTTCGCCGAAGCAATCGATGTCGCGATTGCTGCCGCCCCGTCTTTCGGCGCCGACCGCGCCTCCATCTGCGTCGAACGCGACAGCGGGTCATCGCGAACGCGCACCGAAGGCGTCCGCCTCATTCCGGCCGGAACCACGGAAGCCGTTCTGGGGCGCGACGGGATGGGTGCAATTCTCTCCGGCGGCGGCGAGCTTCTGCTTGGCAGCGGCGGCGGCGACTGCCGCAGCCTTGCCGCCTTCCGGCTCAAGATCGGCCGCGATGCGCCGGCGGCGCTGTTTGTTCTGGGCGCGCTTGCCGAAGGCGCCTTTGAAGGCGAAGAAATCGCTGTCGATCTTCGCTACGCCGCCCGTGCGCTCGAACGCGCCATCCGTGCATGGCTCGATCTGCCCAAGATCTGAAGACGCAGTGGCTGGCCTCGCTCGCCCATGAGCGGCGCGCGAGCAAGAACACTTTGCGCGCCTATGGTGACGATGCCGAGCGCTTCCTCGGCTTTCTGCACGGCCATTTTGGCGCCACTGTGAATGAGAAGACGCTGGCCAGGCTCACGCCAGCGGACATCCGCGCCTTCATTACCGTACGCCGCTCCGAGGGCCTGGGCTCAAAGGGTGTGCAGCGCGCGATTGCGGCAGTGCGCAGCTTCTTTCGCTATCTCGCGCGCGAGAACATTCTGGAAAACGCCGCCGCGCGCAGCGTGCGCACCCCGCGCATCCAGCGCGGATTGCCGCGGCCCCTGAGCGAAAACGATGCCGCGCGCGCCATCGAACGGGCGAGCGAGCATGATGTGGAATGGATGGCGGCGCGCGATGTCGCGCTGCTGACGCTGCTCTATGGCGCCGGCCTGCGCGTCTCCGAAGCACTCAGCCTTCGCCGCGGCGATGTTCCGGTTCCAGCGTCGCTGACAATTCTCGGCAAGGGCAGCAAGGAACGCGTGGTGCCGATGCTTGCCGCCGTGCGCGAGGCGATCGACAGCTATGAGCGGATTCTGCCGTTCACCGGCGCCAAGGGCTCGCCGCTGTTCTTGTCGCGGCGCGGCAAGCCGATGAGCCCACGCGAGGCGCAACTCCTGATGCAGAAATTGCGCGGCGCGCTCGGCTTGTCCGATCGCGCGACTCCTCATGCATTGCGCCATTCCTTCGCGACGCATCTTCTGTCGAACGGTGGCGATCTCAGAAGCGTCCAGGAACTTCTCGGCCACGCCTCTCTGTCGACGACGCAGACCTACACGCAGATCGACACCAGGAAGCTGATGGACGTGTACGAAAAGGCGCATCCGCGCGGCTAGATCGTATCGATAGCTTCTTCATCGTCGCCGCCGGTGATGCGTCCGCCGTGCCACGAGTTGCCGAGCCAGATCGCAAAGGATGTCGCAATCACGCCCATTGCCGCCATGAGAAGATAGGTGCGTCCGCCAAAGGCGGCATACAGCGGACCGGACACGAAGGTCGCAACACCCATGACGATGCCGTTCGCCGCGACGGCATACAGGCTCTGGGCTGTTGCCGAAAGCCGCGGCGGAACGGCCTTCAACACGAAATACATCGCGCCAAGATGGGCGAGCGCGAATGTCGCGCCGTGGAGAAACTGCGCAAAAACGACGAGTGTGAACGGCGGATCGAAGGACAGGATCGTCCAGCGAACGACGCAGCCGATGCCGCCGAACATCAGCAATCGGGTCGGGCCGATCGAGCGAAACAGGCGCAGTGAGATCGAGAACAGTCCCGCTTCCGCGATCACGCCGAGCGGCCAGATCGCTCCGATCACCGCGCCGCTAGAGCCAAGCGCACGCCAGTGCAGTCCACCATAGGCGTAATAGAAAGCATGGCTGCCCTGGTCGAAACTCGCCGCCATCAGGAAAATCAGGAACGCGCCGGACCGCATCAGTTCGCGCGCCTCGGCGAAGGTGGCACGGAATCGCACGCCGAATTGTCCCTTGTGCCGGCCCGGCGGCGGTGCAGGGAGTCTGAGAATGGCAATGAAGGTAAGGCCGAGCGAAACTGCGAGCCAGGGCGCAAGGACGATCATGCCCCAGCGCGAAATGGCGAGGCCCGAAACGACGTTGCACAGCGCAAAGACGATGGAGTTCCACAGCCGCACGCGGCCATAGTCGAAGCCGAAACGTTCGGCCAGCCGCGTGCTGACGCTTTCCATCAGCGGACCTGCCGCGCCACCTGCAACGTTCGACAAGACCGCGAAGGCAAAAATCTCGAACGGAGTCGCAAACCAGTTCAGCGCCGCATAACAGGCAAACTGGATTGCGAACAGAACGACCATCATGCTGCGCCGGTCATTGCGCACATCGGCGAGGATGCCGGTGATCGGTGGCACGATCACGCGCAACAGAATGCCGGTCGACAGGAGCGTGCCGATCGCGACCGGGCTCAATCCCTTATAGGCAAGCCAGGCGCCGAAAAACGGCGTGTAGATGCCGCCGCTGGAACCCCACGCCGCCCAGGCGACGGAGAGGCGGACGGCGATAGGCGAAAGTGCTTTTGCGTCAGGGACCGAGCTGGACAAGGCGGCGTTGGGCCATCGCTTTAAGGACCGCCCATATACGCTGGCGCCTGTCGCGGGCGCCATGCTCTTCCGCGTCGATCTGCAATTTCGTCAACAGACGGCGCAGCACATAATTGCCTTCGTTGAGATCCGAGATGCGCAGCGACTTGTCCTTTGCTGCCGCCGCGTCCTGCAACTCCTTGCGCAGGCCTACATCCTTCACCGAAGGTGCAAGCTCGGAAAACAGAGCACGAATTTCGGCGTTCTCGGTGAAGCGAATGTCGGCGCCGCGCTCATATTCCTTGGCGGAGGCGCTGAGCAGGATGGCGATGAGGCCAGCGGATCCCTGCGCATAGGCGGCGCCCTGTTCGCCAAGGCCCATGACGATGCGCTGCGCCGTCAAGCCAAGGATGGTTCCGATTTCCGGTCTCATGCGTCGAGCTCCGAGAGGCGTTCGGCAAGGACGTTGTTGTGAACTGCAAGCGTGTACCAGCCGGAAAAAGCGTTGATCGGATCGCTGTTTCGGCCGTCGGCATATTCCAGCGCCGCCGAAATCCAGATCGCCGCGCCCTTGAGACTGGCGAAGACTTCCCACCACAACAATTCTTTCGGGTCTGCCTTGAGGCCGCTCGCTTCTTCCCAGATTCGGATCCCCTCCGCGCGCGGGATCATTCCCCCGGGACGTGCCGGATCTGCGCCGGCCCAAAGCGGATCGATGGCCCAACCCAGATCTTCGAGCGGATTGCCCAGATGGCACATCTCCCAATCCAGGATGGCGCGGATGTTGCCGGCGTCGTCGACAAGGAAATTTCCGCTTCGATAGTCGCCATGCACAACGCTGATCTTTTGTGCCGGCGGCGGCGGATTTTTCTTCAGCCAGCGGATGGCGGCGCGCACGATCGGTTGAGGCTCGCGCTCGTCTTCCTCGATGACCTTTTCCCATCGGGCCAGCTCATGCATCGCGGCCGCGTTCACAACTGACGCGCCTTCGAGATCGTCGAGCCCGACCTTGCCGGGATCGGCGGCCGCGATCTTGCCCATGATCGAGTAGAACTGTTCGCCGACTTTCTGGCGATGCGGGCCGTAGGGATCGGGGCTCATGATGCCGCCAGGCGTACAATTCTCGACTTCGGACATGATGAAGAAGGGTCGCTCCAAAGCCTCGCTTCCGAGTTCCAGAGCAATCGGCTCGGGCACCGGCAGGCCGAGTTTGAAGAACGCCTCATAGGCACGGTATTCGGTGGTGCGCTCGGTTTCGATCAGGCTCGCGGTCGGATCGCGGCGCAGGATCAGGCCGCGATCGAGCTGCTTTCCTCCCGCCTTATATTGCGCGCGGAAACGATAGGTCTCGCGCGATGCGCCGCCCGGAATGCGCGAGAGCCCGGTGACCACTAGGTCCGGCGCGCCGAGTTTGGCTCGCAGGTAGATGCAAAGCCTGTCTTCCAGTTCCTTCATGGTGCCGGATCAAAGATGCCTTTGAGACCGTGCGGCTCGAACGCGCCGACGACAAGTTGTTCGAGAATGCCGACGCCGCTCGTCTTGACGCCCGGTCCGGTCAGCGTGGCGGTGCAGAATGCCTGGATGTGCTGGAAGTGCGGCAGGTTCTCGTCGACTTCGGCGGTCTTGAAGCTGTCGTACATGAGCTCATTCTCGCCCTTGTAGCGGCCGTGCCCCCACTCGGGATGACCGTAGCCGATGCCCGACATGTAGAAATTGTATTTCGGCGTCAGCTCCGCGCGCCATTCGCCGCCCTTCTTGTCACGCACATCGATGATGCAGGACTTGGCGTGACGCGTACCTGATTTGTAGACGACGCTGGAGCGGCAGCTCGCCATATGCTGCGCCGGCTTTTCGCCAAGCTCTCCAATTACCGACGCAGTATTCCATGCCGAGCCATCGGCATCGGCATTGTTGTGATAGAGCATGAAGCGGTCCGGGAAATTCAGCGGCGACCAGAGCCAGTAGAATTGCGGCATGCGCGGCGGCGCGAGGCCCTGCTGATCGGGCATGCCGATCGGGCGCACGCCCCAGGAACGATCGCGCGTGCCGGTATATGCGTCGCGTTTAATCTCGACGCGCTTGCCGGCGATCTCAAGCCATCCTTCATAGCTGCCGTTCTGCGTCAGGCGCGTGTAATCCATCATCGTGCGCGGACCCTGACGATAGGTGAAGCGCGGTTCCTCCACGGGCAAGGCACGGGCGTGGAAGGTGATGTCAGCGCGGATGCCGTGCGGGTTTTCGCCGGCTCGGATGCGCAATATCTTCAGCGGCTCGACCACCTCGACCGAGATCGGCCCGACCTTGGTATCCATGCGCTCCATATTGAGCAGACGCGACGCATGCAGATTGTGCTGCACGCCGTCGACGATCACCGACAGGGCGGCGTCCATCACGTTCAGGTGCGGGTAAACGCCCAGGGCCACGGCGAAATAAGTCGATCCGTCCGGTGAATAGCCGTTGAAGAAGTAACGGTCGTAGAAATTGCGGTCCGTGCCGGATGTGGCAATCGGCTCCGGCAACTGGTGTACCGGGAAATCGTCGGCTTTGGTCAGCATGGGCGCTTCTTATTGTTGGTTTTAACCAGCATGACCCCGCGTGGACGCGAGAGCAACGTCAAAAAAGCCGCTTTCCTTAGGGGAAATGGCTGTTGCAGTTGCGCGCGGGTGTGCGTATTTTCCGCCCGCTTCGCGAACGCCTCCGGGCGCACAAAAGGCCGCCTTAGCTCAGCCGGTAGAGCACGTCATTCGTAATGACGGGGTCGCGTGTTCGAGTCACGCAGGCGGCACCATTCTCCAAAGCGGGGAGAACCGCGCAGGACGCGGGTATTCTCATTTTGCAGATGCAGCGAAGAAATCTCTCAGAGAGGTCTCCAGGGGCTGGGGTTACTTTGGGGTTACACAGCAAAAGTATTGGCGCGTCACCAGACGATTGATCGTGTCACTTCGCCCGCTTTGATTCTGGACCAAAGGGTAGAAGCTTCAACGCGACGTGTCCTCGATCCGTAGGTAGCAAGATGGCGTCTTCAGCAATGGTCAGCTCTACCGATGTACCTGCCAGGAATCGAGCGGCGTTGCGCAGCATAATCAAGTCGATTGTTGCACCGGTCGGCGGCCAGTCACCCTTTGCTGAGATGATGGCTGTG